>Ga0268288_10013_pt1 | contig 347401 bp, 312 predicted proteins | sample BraspS3V5C_FD_191349 | JGI IMG/M metagenome (GOLD analysis project Ga0268288, IMG submission 191349) | Soil microbial communities from Anza Borrego Desert, Southern California, United States - Bradyrhizobium sp. S3-V5C | ecosystem: Environmental > Terrestrial > Soil > Desert | place: USA... | reverse complement strand
CGAGACCGCTAACGGGGAGTCGCAGGACCGGGACGTCGGAGACGCCGCGACGAGAAAGACGGCAGCGGCCGGGGGAGAGGCCCGGCCGGTGCCGCGGGGCGCCGCGGGGATCGGATCCCGCGCGTACCTGGCCGACACCTGGGTTCCCGCGGCGTCCCGCGTCCCTCGTGCGGTCTCCCGGGCCATGCCCCCGGCGCCCAGGCGCGCGCGGGGACGATCACGCGCGTCGGAGCGGCGGGCGGGGGCCAGGGATGCGTGGAGTTGCACCGCACCGTTGTTCCCTCGCCCGAGAAATCGGTCTACACGGCCGCTCCCTCGAAATCGCTTACCTGCCCCGTATGCAGGACTGAGCCCGGAGACGCGCGCACCATGCCGATTCTCACCTTCCCCGACGGCAACACGCGGGAGATCGCCGCCGGCACCACCGGCCGCGCCGTGGTCGAGGGCATCGCCAAGTCGCTGGCCAAGCGCACCGTCGCCATGGCGCTCGACGGCACGGTCGCCGACCTCGACGACCCGATCGACCGCGATGCCCGCATCGAGTTCCTGGACCGCACCGACCCGCGCAGCCTGGAGCTGATCCGCCACGACTGCGCGCACGTGCTCGCCGAGGCCGTGCAGGCGCTCTGGCCGGAGACGCAGGTCACGATCGGCCCGGTGATCGAGAACGGCTTCTACTACGACTTCCACCGCGAGACCCCGTTCACGCCCGAGGACTTCCCGAAGATCGAGGCGAAGATGCGCGAGATCATCGCGCGCGACGCGCCCTTCACCAAGGAGGTCTGGACGCGCGACGACGTGCGCGGCCTGTTCGCCGGCAAGGGTGAGGGCTTCAAGGTCGAGCTGGTCGACGCGATCCCGCCGGGCGAGGACCTGAAGATCTACCGCCAGGGCGACTGGTTCGACCTCTGCCGCGGCCCGCACATGACCTCGACCGGCAAGGTCGGCACGGCCTTCAAGCTGATGAAGGTCGCGGGCGCCTACTGGCGGGGTGATTCGAACAACCCGATGCTGACCCGCATCTACGGGACGGCCTGGGCGAACCAGGCCGACCTCGACGATTACCTGCACCGGCTGGAGGAGGCCGAGCGCCGCGACCACCGCCGGCTCGGCCGCGAGATGGACCTGTTCCACTTCCAGGAGGAGGGCCCGGGCGTCGTCTTCTGGCACGCCAAGGGCTGGACGATCTTCCAGGAGCTGATCGCCTACATGCGCCGGCGCCTGCGCGGCGACTACGCCGAGGTGAACGCCCCGCAGATCCTCGACAAGGCCCTGTGGGAGACCTCCGGCCACTGGGGGTGGTACCGGGAGAACATGTTCGCCGCGCAGTCCGCGGGCGAGGAGGCCGAGGACAAGCGCTGGTTCGCCCTCAAGCCGATGAACTGCCCGGGCCACGTGCAGATCTTCAAGCACGGCCTGAAATCCTACCGCGACCTGCCCCTGCGCATGGCCGAGTTCGGCATCGTCCACCGCTACGAGCCGTCCGGCGCCATGCACGGGCTGATGCGCGTGCGCGGCTTCACGCAGGACGACGCCCACGTCTTCTGCACCGAGGACCAGCTCGCCGACGAGTGCCTGAAGATCAACGACCTGATCCTCTCGACCTACGCGGATTTCGGCTTCGACCAGATCGTCGTGAAGCTCTCGACGCGGCCCGAGAAGCGCGTCGGCTCCGACGCCCTCTGGGACCACGCCGAGGACGTGATGACCCGCGTGCTGGCGCAGATCGAGGAGCAGTCCGGCGGGCGGATCCGGACCGCGGTCAACCCGGGGGAGGGCGCGTTCTACGGGCCCAAATTCGAGTACGTGCTGCGCGACGCCATCGGCCGCGACTGGCAGTGCGGGACCACGCAGGTGGATTTCAACCTGCCCGAGCGGTTCGGCGCCTTCTACATCGACGCCGACGGCGCCCGGAAGCCGCCCGTGATGGTCCACCGGGCGATCTGCGGCTCGATGGAGCGCTTCACCGGCATCCTGATCGAGCACTTCGCCGGGCACTTCCCCCTGTGGCTGGCGCCGGTCCAGGTCGTGGTGGCGACGATCACCGGCGAGGCCGACGCCTACGCCCGCGACGTCATCCGCACCCTGGAGCGCGCGGGCCTGCGGGTCGAGGCGGATCTGCGCAACGAGAAGATCAACTACAAGGTCCGCGAGCACTCGCTGGCCAAGGTGCCGGTGCTGCTGGCGCTCGGCCGCCGCGAGGCGGAGGAGCGGACGGTCTCGATCCGGCGGCTCGGCAGCCAGCAGACCCGCACGCTGCCGCTGACCGAGGCCGTGGCGGCCTTCGTGGAGGAGGCGACCGCGCCGGACATCCGCCGCGCCGAGGCGGTCGCCGCGACGGTCCCGACCAGCGACACGGTGCTCGACGCCCACCACGACCGGCACGACGCGCCCTGACGGGGCCTCCGGAAGACGTCGTCCCGGCGCCGCGCGGCGGCGCCCGGGACGACAGCGCGGATCCACCGCGTCGAGGCCGGGTTCGAGCCGGCGACCGACAGAGTTCGCGTGTCGGGATCGCGGTCTCAACTTGCGGATGGTCAATCTCGGCGTGGATCGCTCAACGCGCACAACTTTCGTCAAGGTTGGCGAAAGGAATCCCATTCTATGAAGGCCGGAGACTAATTTCCGAGCCGGCTCGATCCGGCAATCGCCCGACGACGCTGTCGGGCGCTTCGGGGGACCGGCCATGGCGGCGGAGGCGGGCAGGGCGGCGACGAGGCTGGCGCGGCGCCACCGGCAGGTGGCCTGCGACCGGCGCCAGGACGGGCTCGGCCGCGGGCGCAAGCTCGGACCCGGCATCGTTCAGGCGCTGGATTCGCTGCCGCACGGCCTGTGCCTGTTCGATTCCGCCGACCGGCTGCTGTTCGTGAGCGACGGGTTCCGGCGCCTGTTCGGCCCGCCCGCGAGCCGGGTCCGGCCCGGCATGCACGCCCGGGCGGTGGGCGCGGCGAGCGCGGCGGGGGCCCTCCCGGCCGACCGGGATCCCTGCGGCCTCTGGGCGGCGCGCCGGCGGCTCCTCGCCCGGGGCGCGACCGACGCCGTGGTGCAGACGCTCGCGGACGGGCGCCAGATCGCGATCACGCTGCACCCGCAGGCCGGCGGCGCCTGGACCGCCCTGTGGGAGGACGTGACCGAGCGCTGCCGGGCGGAGTCGCTCCTGCGCTACATGGCCCACCACGACCCGCTGACCGGCCTGCCGAACCGCCGCCTGTTCGCGGCCCGGCTCGAGCGGACCCTGGCGGACCTCGACGGCGCGCCCTGCGCGCTGCTGTGCCTCGACCTCGACGGCTTCAAGCCGGTGAACGACCGCCACGGGCACGCGGTGGGCGACGCGCTCCTGCGGCAGCTGGCCGAGCGCCTGCGGGCGGCGCTCGGCGCGGGCGATTGCGCCGCGCGGCTCGGCGGCGACGAGTTCACCATCCTGCTCGGCGACGCGGCGCCGGCGCCGGCCCTCGGCTTCGCCCTGCGCCTCCAGGCGCGCCTCGCCGAGCCGTACGATCTCGGGACCGGATCGCCGATCCGCATCGGCGCGGCGATCGGCGTGGCCTGCGCGCCCCTGCACGCGACCCGGGCGCAGGCCCTGGTGGAGCGGGCGGACGCGGCGATGTACGCGGCCAAGCGCCTCGGCCACCCCTACCTGTGGGACGACGCGCTGGGTCCGGGGCCGGCGGAACCGGGCAGGGCGCCGCCGGCCTGCGGCGGCCGGGACGGCGCTCAGCGCGCCTTCTCGTGCTCCGCGAGGCCCACGGCCCTGTAATCGTAGGTCGGGAAGAACTCGGTGCGGTAGGCCCCCCAGGCCGTGTCCTCGAGGACGCGGTTGACCTCGCGCAGGCGGGACGCGGGCAGCCGCAGGACGATGATCTGCCCGATCCCCATGACGACGTTCCAGGAGACGACCTCGATCCCCGGCGGCGGGAAGGCCTTGTAGAAGCCCTGCTTGGCGAGCTGCGCGTTCAGCTCCGCCAGCGGGCGGGACTGGTCGTGGCGCAGGAAGACCGTCAGCAGCACGGCGTTGTCGGCCGTCGCCGCGGCGGAGCCGGGGGGCGGGGGCGGCGCGGTCTGCGCCACCGCCTGTCCGGCGGGACCGAGCAGCAGCAGCGCCGCCGCGAGCGGGGCTGTCAAACCTGTTGAACGTCGCATGCGATCTCCTGGCCTTCCCGTGCGCCGGCCGTCGTCAACGCGCCCGGGCGCCGGACTTTCCCGCCCCGCCCCGTCAGCCGCCCTCGACATCGTAGGAGAGCCGCAGACGCAGGCGGACCGCGCCCTGCTCGTCGCGCACGGCGATCACGTAATCCTGCCGCTCCATCGGATCGGTCAGGCCCTGCGCGAGCCGGGTCAGGATGCGCACCGCCTGCGCCCGCGCCGCGGCGAGATCCGGAAGATCGAAGCCGTCGCGGTCGCGAACCAAGTTGGCGCCGTCGTGGAGGTCGATGAAATAGCGGGGCACGGATACGAGCTCAGCGAGCGCCGGAGCTCGCAAGGATCAATCTCCGCTGTTTCTACGTAGTTTCCCGGGGGCCGCAATCCGAGGTCGCCCGTGTCGCACCCCCAGACGCGGCCGGTTGTGAGGCCGGGCAGGCGGGCGGCGTCAGCTCCCCAGCAGGCTCTCGGCGAAATCGTCCGGAACGGTCCCGAACTGGCCGAGGATGGTGACGCCCTCGAGCTCCCCGGTCTCGTCGTCGGCCACAACCTTGAGGGCCGCGGCGCCCGGCATGCGGGCGGCCAGCGCCTCCGCCTTCTTGAGGGCACCGAACTCGCTCTGTGCGGGCTCCTGGCGAGCGGGCCGCAGGCGGTTCCGGTGCAGCTCGAACGGCTGCACGAGGTAGGTGGTCTTCAGGGTCATTCCGGCGTCCTCGGCGCGGCGCGCGGTCGCGAACAGACCGCGGCGCGGTCCGCTACAGGCTGCGGGTGGTCACCCCGAGGGCGAGCAGGGCGTAGGCGCCGATGAAGAACCACTGCCGGTGCGCCACGACGGTTTTTCCGACCATCGGGATGCGTGTGTAAAGGCTGGCGACGGCGAGGCCGATCAGCACGGCCGACACCAGGAACGTGAGCAGGCGCGGGGCGGAGAGCGTGGGCATGCCCCATGCTCCGCCCGGTACGCTTACCGAACCGTTACCGGTCGAGTCCGGGCACGAGCGGGCGATACGCCGTCAACGGCCCCTGCGTCCCGGGAAGCAGCCCGACCTCGGCGAGCCAGAGGACCATGATCGCCCCGGCCAGCAGCGTCGCGAGCGAGGCGAGACGCCCGGTCCACCGCCGCAGGACGAACATGGCGACCACGACGGCCAGCAGGGCGACGAGGAGGGCGAGCATCAGCATGGTGGCGCCATGCCACGGCCGGGCCGCCGCGTCACCGCGGTTCACGGCGGAACACACCACCGGCCCGGCCGCACCGGGCTCGAGGCCGCCAGATGCACGTTCTGGTCGTTCCGCAGAGCGGAAACTCTACCGCAGTCGATAGGCCGCCTCGAGAGGCGCTCGGAAATACTCCGCCGCAAATCGCCAGGAATAGCTGTCCGCTCTCCGCGACGGGCACCCCAATCATGCACGGGATGCCGCCCACCAACGCTTTTGTAACTTGCATTCAGCGCTCAAAAGTAGCAGATCGCGGGCGAGGGGCACACCAGGAATCTTGCAGTGACAGAAGAAACCACAGGGCCCAACTCCAACTTCATCGAGCTGGCGGGCGATATCGTCGCCGCCTACGTGTCGAACAATCCGGTGCCGGCCGCGGAGCTGCCGGCGCTGATCGCGCGGGTGCACGGCGCGATCAGCGGGCTCGTCACCGGGACCCTGACGGCGGAGATCGGCGCGGCTCCGCAGGCCGAGGTCGAGAAGCCGAGCGCGGCCCAGATCCGCAAGTCGGTTCGGCACGACGGGATCGTCAGCTTCATCGACGGCAAGACCTACAAGACGCTGAAGCGTCACCTGACCAGCCACGGCCTGGACCCGCGCAGCTACCGCGATCGCTACGGCCTGCCGGCCGACTATCCGATGGTCGCCCCGAGCTACGCCGAGCAGCGTTCCGCCCTCGCCAAGGCGATCGGCCTGGGCCAGCCCGGCGCCATGGCCGAGCGCGAGCGCAGGGGCCGCAAGGCCGCCTGAGGACGAAGACCTCCGAGGGTGCCCCGCTCGGGGCACCCTCGCAACGACGCGTCGCAGGGCCCGGCGCGTCGCGCGGCCGCCGGCCTCCCCCCGGATCGGGGGAGCGGACCCCCGCGCGGCCCGAAACCGCGCCGAGACCGTTGCATCGTCGCCACACGCGCTCAGGACATCGCGCGACACGGACAAGCTGCCACACTCTGCACAAAGCTGATGCGCACGCCGGGGCCCGAGGATGCTACCGAAGGGTTCGGCGAGATGAAGCGAGAGCAGACGATGACGAGTTCGGTCGTACCGTTCCCGGCGCATATCGCGCCGGCGGTCGTGGACGAGGACACCGCGTCGATCATCGCCGTGTTGCAGGATCAGTTGGCACTGGCCCGCGAGGGCCGGCTGCGCTCGGTGGCGGTCGTCTCCGTCTCGGCGGACGGCGAGGCGATCGGCACGCAATGGTCCTGCAAGGGCTCCGATATCAGCAACCTGATCGGCAAGCTGACCGTCCTGACCCACGACCTGATGGCCGCCCGCAAGTGACCGACCGGCGCTGACGGGCATGCCCGCGGGACCCTCCGCGCACGCTGCGGGGTGGCACGGTCCGCGCGGTGCGGCGCTCCGGACTCGGGTCCAGCCTCGGACCGAAGGAATGCCCCGGATGACTCGCGCTCTCCTGTTCGCCGCCCTCCTGGCCACGGCCGTCCTGCCGGGCACGGCCCGGGCCGCCGAGGAGGCGGACGACACCAAGCGTGCTGAGACGATCCAGGGGCTCGTGCGGATCGTCGGCGCGCAGGCCGGCATCGTCCTGTATTGCCGCAAGCTCTACACCATCGACGACACGGTTTCCGAAGGCCTGTCCCGCACGGTGCGCCGAGCCCTGGACGCGGCCCTCGGCCGCCCGCGCGCCCGGAACGCCATCGCCGAGGAAGGCCGGCGGGTCGCGGGCGAGATCGCCGCGGTCGGCGCGGAGCAGTGGTGCGCCGACCAGCGCGACATCCTGAACACGGACGGCGTCCGGGTGTTCATCGACTGATCGCGTCGGCTTCCGTTCCTGCGGGCCGGTCCGGGCGGTCAGCCGGCCGATGCCCCTCGGGAACGACAACCCCAGCGGCGGCGCGCGCCGCGAGGCCCGCGCCCCGTCAGATGAAGGCGGCATTCCGGCCGTTGTTCCGCAGTGCAGAACAGATTAGCGCCTTGTTCACCGCGTCCTCGTCTGTCATGCTCCGATGACGGAAGAGCCTGAACAGATCAAGCCGGTCGCACTCGTCCGTTTACAAGAGCCCTCAAGGGCCGAGAGACCGGCGCAGAGGGAAACGCCATGTCTCGTCCAATACTTCTGGCCCTCGCTCTCGTCGTCTGCGGGGCCGCCGTCACGCTGTTCGCCTTCCTGCGCGCACCCCAGTCGCGGGAGTTCGCCGGGTGGGACGTCGCCTTCATGGGCGGCATCGGGGCCGTCGCGCTGGGCTTCCTCACCACCCTCGTCGAGGTCGTGACCGGGTAGGTCGCGTCCGCGGAAGGCCCCGGGCCGCCGAGCGGTCGGACCGAGGCCGTCCCGTCCCTGCGGATCCGTCGCCCCCGTCGACCGGCGGGTGGCGGGGCTCTGCGCATCCGGTGCCCGACCGAACCCGCATATAGAGCTCAGAATTCACAGGGACGCGGGCATCCCGACAATTCGAGGCATTTCGCAAACCGCCCTTGAACCCGGGTGACCGATCCTGTCGGGCAGAGGTTCTCGAGGCGGTGATGTTCGAACGACGCAGCGCTCCACGCACGCTTCTCAACGAGACCGGCAGCATCTCGGTCGACGAGCATCGAAGCTTGCCCTGCATCGTCTACGACCGGTCCGCCGGCGGCGTGCGGGTCGCGCTCCCGGATGCCGAGATCGTCCCGGACAGCTTCATCCTCAGCATCGACGCGAGCAGCGAGATCCTCGTCTGCCGCGCCATCTGGCGCAAGGCGGAGGAGATCGGGGCCACCACCGACATCCCCGAGACGGCGCGGTCGGGCCGGGCGAATGTCTGGCGCGAGCTCGAACCGACCTGACAGCCGCCTCGGCGGTTCACGCGGCGGGCGGCGCGGCTCCTGTCATCGACGGACTCGGCCGGCAGCGGCGTCGCCGTCCGACGCGCGTCACTCCCAGTCGATGTTGAGCGAGCGCTCGAAGGCGGCCGCCGACAGCTCCTTGCCCTTCGGATCGGCGACCGTGATCTCGCGGAAGCCGCGCCGGGCCAGCTCCCAGGTCTTCTCCATCGCCTGCTCGTCCGTCCCGCAGGCGAACGTCATGACGCGACCGGACGGATCAATCCCCTTGACGGTGAACACACCACTCTCCCTGCTCGCGCCTCCCATATAGAGTCGCGATCCGAAACGCGCCTCCCGCCATCGTGACGAAGCCGCGGGACCCGCACCCGCGCCGTCGCGTTGGCTGCAGGCAGGGAGAGACCGCATGACCCGCGCAGGCGAGACCGCAACCCCGACGCGCCCCGCTACGGACCCGGTCGAGGCGGGCGAGGTCCCGACGGAGCGCGGTGACAGGGCGGCCACGGTCCCGACCGACGATCCCGAGGTCGGCCTCGCGCAGAAGGGCAGCGGGGAAGAGGCGGTCGTTCGGCGCGAGACGGAGATCTGACCGGTCGCGCCGGTGCGCGGGCGGTCCCTGGACGCCGGCGCTTGTGCGGCGCACAAACGGGGGCCGCACCCGGATGGCGGCCGACAGGAGACCGTTCATGGCACAGATGTCGAGCTACGAGGTCCCGACCCAGATCCGCGACCTCGCCGAGACCAGCGTCGAGCAGGCCCGCAAGGCCTTCGGAAGCTTCATCGGAGCGGCGCGGCGCGCCTCCGAGACGGCGCACGATACGGCCGATCTCGCGCGGACCAACGCGCAGGCCCTGTACGCCCGCAGCCTCGACCACGCGGAGCAGAACATCCGCGCCGCCCTGGATCACGCGCAGAAGCTCGCCGCGGCCGGGTCGCTCCCGGAGGCGGCCGCGATCCAGGCCGAGTACGCCCGCGAGCGCTTCGCGGCCCTGCAGGCGCAGGCCCAGGAGGTGGGCAGCCTGGCCCAGAGCGCGTTCCAGCAGGGGGCCGAGCGCGCCCGCGCCGCTCTGCAGCAGGGCGCCGATGCGGCCCGCACGACCCTCGAGCAGGGGCAGGATGCGGCCCGGGACGCGGCGGCCGCGGCACACGAGGCCTCCGGGGCGGCGTCCCACTGAGCGGAACCGCCGAGCGCCCCCTGGGCGAGTGGCCGGCGGCCCTTCGCGGCGCTGCTGGCCGTGTTCGGACGCGGAGTTGGAAATGATGTACGGGGAGGTTGGCCGCCTGACGGATGAGAGTCTGCGGCTGGGCCTGAGACAGGCCGAGAACGCCGTCCTGCTGGTTCTGGCGGCGCAGTACGCGTGGGCGGATCTGTGGTTCGAGGGGTACCGCGCGGCGGGGACCGCCCTCAGCACCGAGCTCGATCAGCGGGCGCGGACGCGGCGCTTGATCCGTCGCGGCGTGGCACCTTCGGTGGCGTCGCAGGAGTTGCACATCGTCTGAGCTATGGCCGGGGACGGAGCCGCCCGAGGGGCTCCGTCCCCAGCAGCGGGCTCAGCGGCTCGCCTCAACGGACGCCTGGACCATCGGCCGGCGGAGGGACGAGACCGTCCGGCCGACGGTCGCCGGCGCGGCGACGGGCTGGGGCGTGGTGGTCAGATCGTGGATCGCGCGGATCTGCTGGGCGGGCCGGGCCTGATCGCGATAGAGCGGCGGCGTCAGGTGCAGGCGGTCGTCGGCGGCGGCGAGACCCGTGAAGGCCGCCGAGGTGAGCGCGGCCGACGCGAGGATGAGGATCGTGCGCATGGTGCGTCTCCGGTTCGATCGCGGCGTCGACCGCGGGATGCGATCGACCAGCGCATGAGACCACGGATTTGTGCAGCGCGGCATGCAAATTGCGCATTGCACCATATCGCCATGACGGCACGGTATTGCAGTGTTTCCCGGGAATTCCCAGCCGCGAATTCAGGCCCCGATCCCGCGCGCCATGCATTCGATGCAAATGAACTAAACTTCCATGGGCGCGTTCTCAAATCAAACTTGAGGAGCGCGTCATTTGTTTTTCGCGCGGGCCACCGGATCGACCGAAACCGTCGGGCGAGCGCGAGCATTGTTGGCGTCGCGGCCCGTGACACGAATCGGAGACCTCGACGCCAGATCCGCGTCACACAGGCACGCTAGAAGACCGCACAACCCGCGCAGGCACCCTGCGAAGCACCACGAGAGCGCCGATGACGCCCTCCGACCTCGACAGACGAGCCGAACTGACCATCTGGCCCAAGGGCGCGCCCGGCCACGCCGCGGAGGGGCGGCCCTTCGCGACCCTGCGGGAAGCCCTCGCCGTCGCGATCGCGGCGATCGAGTCCGGCGAGGCCCAGCCCTGGATCATCACCGAGGCCGGCGACATCCTCTCGCCGCGCTGGATCCAGGCGAATTCCCGGTCGCGGGCGCCGCACTAGCCGGCGCCACGCCGGGCGCGGAGCCTGATCAGCAGCCGATGCAGATGTCGCGGACCACGTGCTGATGCCGCTGGCCGGTGCGCTGGTTCGGGAGCTGTCCGTCGAGCGACGAGAAGCCGCTGCCCAGGACCCGGAAGCGGCGCTCGACCGCTGGCACGGAAGCGGCCTTGACCGGAGCGGGGGCCGGGGCCGCCGTAGGGGCAGCCGCCGGTGCGGGCGCTCCGTTGGCCATGCCGGGATCGGGCAGGGTCAGGGCCATGCCCGGCGCCGGCGGCACCTGCGCGAACTCGCCCGCCCGGCCGGGCAGAGGCGCCGCGACCAGAAGCGCGAGGACCGGGGCCGCGACGACGCGCCGGTTCAGCGGATGCATCACACTCTCCTGCCTCGGGAGCCGGCACGCCACGGACCCCGTGCCTCTGGGCCATCGCCGGATCGGCCCCCGTCCCGATGACGGGAACGGCGCCGATCCCGGTTGTGCGCGGCGGAGCGGGGCGCCGCCACTCATCCATTCGGCGGAGCGTGCGCCGGGCGGCTCAGTAGGCCCGACCGTAGAAGGGCTGCGAGACCGGGCGATAGCGGTCGCTCACCGGCCACGTGTAGGGCTGCTCCTTGCCGGTGCGAAGATCCGAGCGGAACTTCGGCTCATTGAAGCCGATCCCGTGCAGGCCCGCCGCGCCCTTGGCACCCTGGGCCTTGGGCCCGGCATCGCGCGCCAGGGCAGCGCCCGAGACGCCGATAACGAGAGCGGCCGCGAGCGAGACGCGGCCCAGCATGACGTTCATCTCTGTCTCCTGTCCCGGCCGAGGTGCCGGCACAGAAGGAACGGCAGCGGTTCGGCCCGGTTCCGGGCCCGGAGGCCGGTCAGAACCCCTGGCCGAGGCAGGCTTCGGCGAAGGGCCCGCCGCAGAGGTCGCCGGTCCGGACCGGCGCGGCCGCCGCGCCGCCGATGCCGGCACCACCGGTCGCCCCGCCGCCGCTCGGCAGGGTGCGGGCCGCCCGGGCGGGGTCGTCCGCGGGCAGCCCGGCAGCCCCGGCGATCGCGGCGCCGCCCGTGCCGGCGCCGCCCGCCCCGGATGCCGTCACGGCCGTGGTCCCGCCGACGGCCGTGACGGTCCCGAGCCCGAACAGCCCGAACAGCCCGCCGCTGGACAGGGTGACACCGGTCGCGCCGATGCCCGACGCGGTGCCCGCGCCACTGCCGAGACCTGTCGACGCGGCGGCGGCGGACGAGCCCGGCGCGAGCGAGGATCCGGCAATCCCGGCGGCGTTCAGGCCTGTGCCGAGCCCGGTGCCCAGACCGGTGCCCAGACCGGCGCCGGCGCCCGTGGCGCCGGCGCCCAGGCCGGAGGTGAGGCCCGCCCCGCTCCCGAGCCCGCCCGTGCCGGGGATCGACGTCAGGACGCTCCCGGTGGTCGAGCCCGAACCCGTGCGGGACGCGCCGCTGAGACCGCTGCGGAATCCGGTGGCGCCGATCGTCCCGCCGGTCCCGGGGGTCGTACCGGTGACACCGGCACCGCCGGTCGCGGTGGATCCCAGGCCGCCGAGCTGGCCCGCGCCGCCCGATCCGGCGGTCGTCGTACCGAGTGTCGTCCCGGCCGACAGGCCGGCCGACGAACCGATGCGGCCGCCACCTCCGCCCCCGCCGCCGAAGCTGAGCTGACCGGCATTCACGAGGCCGCCGGTCTGCGCCGAGACGGTCGGGAAGGGGCCGGTGGTGGAACTGCCGCCCAGGCTGAGCTGGCCAGGATTGGCGATGGGGGTGATCGGCTCCAGCGCGGCCCCACTCGGCACCGTCGCGGTGGCCGAGAGGCTCTGCGCCCCGGCCGGGACGGCGATCGGCAGCAGCAGGGCGGCGGCGAGGATGGACCGCATGGCACGCTCCTCAGGCGGAGGGACGGTGGCAGAAGCCGGGACGGGGTACGGCTCGGAAACCGGAGGGCGTCCGGCGGGTTCCGGCGGCGCGGGGACGCGGCGCGGCCCTGGCCGGCGGGAGAAAGGAGGCTGCCGGCCTTCATGCTGCCGGAAAGGCGGTGTGCTCTCGGCCCGGATCCGCCCGACCTGCGCCCGAACCTGCGACCGTGCCGTTGCCCGAAACCCTCGCCCAAGGCCTGCGCAGTGCCGGCTGGCTCGCCGGCCTGCCGGCCCTCGCGCTGATCTGGGCGAGCGCGACCCTCTACGCCGCCCCGCGGATCGCCGACGGGCTCGAGGCGGAGGGCGCGGCGATCGCCGCCGGCACGGCCACCGCCACCGGCGAGCCGTGGCTGCGCCTGGAGGCCAGCGGGCGCGACCTCGTGGCCGCCGGCGAGGCCCCGGACGTCGCCGAACGCGCCACCGTGCTGTCCCGCCTCGCGGCCCTCGACGGCCCGCGCCGCATCGTCTCCGAACTCGGCATCGTGGAGACCGCCGCGCCGTTCCAGTGGGCGGCGATCCGCACGGGTCAGAACCGGATCGCCCTGGAGGGGAGCCGCCCGGTGGAGATCGGCCGGCGGGCGCTGGAGGCGCGGATCACCGGCGCCCTCAATCCCGGCACCGGTCTCGACGACACCGCCAGGGCCGCCCGGGGCGCGCCGCCGGATTTCGCCGGCGCGGCCGCGTTCCTGGCGGCCCGGCTCTCCGGCCTCGCCAAGGGCGGGCGGGCGGCGCTCAGCGACACGGTGCTCAGCCTGTCGGGCGAGGCCCTCGACGTGCCGGCCTACGAGGCCCTGCGGGCGGCCCTGTCGGACCCGCCGGAGGGGTTCAGCGTCGGGCGGGTCGAGATCCTGCCCCCGAAGGTGGCCGCGTACCGGTTCGCCGTCGAGAAATCGGGCCGGGGCATCGTCCTCGACGGCTTCGCCCCCTCGGCGGCCGACCGCGAGGCCGCCCTGCGTGCCGCCACCGAGGCCGCCGCGGGCGGCACCGTGGAGGACCGGCTCCTGGCCGCCCGGGGACTCGACCCGGCGATCGACCCGAAGGGCCTCATCGCCTTCGCGTTCAGACTCGCCGAGCTGATCCAGTCCGGGCAGGTCGTGTTCCAGGACGGGGCGGTGTCGGTGACCGGAGACGCCATCGACGGGCAGGCGCTCCCCGACGCCGAGGCGCTGATGCGCGACGGCCGGCCCGCCGGCGTGGCGGCCGGGCGGGTGGCGCTCACGGCGCGGCCGCTCTCGCCCTACCGGGTGGCGATCCGCCGGACCGCCGACGCCGTGACCCTCACCGGCCACCTGCCGGACGCCGCGACCCGGGAGCGGGTGCTCGCCGCCCTGCGCCCGCGCCTGTTCCGGGAGCCGGTGATCGACCGCACCCGCCTCGCCGACGGCGCCCCGCCGGATCTCGGGGACGCGCTGGCCGCCGCCGCCCCGCTGGTGACGAACCTCGCGGACGGAACCGTCTCGGTCTCGGACCGCGCCCTGACGCTCACGGGCGAGAGCCTCTACCGGGAGGGCGCCGCGCGAACCCCGGACCGGCTCGCCGAGGCGCTGCCCCCCGGCTGGACCGGGCGGGCCAGCGTCACGGCCCGGGACGCGGCGGAGCGGCGCGATCCCGCCACATGCCGCACCGACTTCGCCGCCGCCCTGGCGGGGGCGGACCTGCACTTCCCCGCGGGCGGCGCCGTGCTGACGCCCGCCTTCTACCCGACCCTCGACGCGCTGGCCGCCCTGGCGAAGACCTGCCCGTCGCTGCGCGTCGCGGTCTCCGGCCCCGCCGACCCGGCGAGGCCGCCCGCGACCCCGGCCGCCGGGCCGTCGCCGGGGGAGGGCGCGGCCGCCGAGCCGACCCGGGTCGCCGACGCCGCCAAGCCGGAGGTTGCTGCCAAGCCGGCCCCGGCCGCTCAGGACACCGCGACGCATACGGTCAAGGATGCGGCCAAGGACGCGGCCAAAGATCGGGGCAAGGACGCGGCCAAGGACCGGGGCAAGGACCGGGGCAAGGCCGAGACCGGCAAGGCGAGCACGGCCAGGAAGGAGCCGGCCGCGCCCGGCAAGGTGGCGGCGAAGAAGCCCGCCGAGGCCCCCGACGAGCCGCCGGCCGACCTGCCGCGCCTGCGCGCCCAGGCGGTGGTGGAGTATCTCCTCCAGGCCGGAGCCCGGCCGGATCAGGTCGCGGCCGGTCCGGACGGGCCGGCCGGCCCCGTCGTCTTCGCGCTGCTGCCGTGAGGGACATCCGCTCCGCCGCGCGCCCGCCAGCCGGGCCGCGCCCATCCGCGCGCCACCATCGCGCCCGCAGGGAGGCCGGACGGCCGTGACGCTGCTGCTCGCCGGATTCTGGCCCGGACTCGCCGGGGCGGCCGCGCTCGGCCTCGTGGTCGGCGCGCTGGTCGGCTGGCCGGACCGGCTCGCCGTCTCGCTGGGCCTCTGCGTGGTCGCGGGGCTCGTGGCCGCGGCGGCGATCGCCGGGTTCGTGCCGGGCCTGCCCGGCCTGTGGCTCGACGGCGCGGCCCTGATGCTGCCGGTCTACTGCGCGGCCTGCCTGCTCGGGGCGCTGGGACGTCGCCTCGCCGGCCGGACCTGACGGCGCGGGAACCGGTCCGCCCCCCGGCCGCGTTTTTCCGGCAGAAGGGCCCCGAGGGCCCGCCCCGAACCCGGAGAGGCCGCGATGCCCAGGACCGTCGACAGTCCCCAGCCCGCGCGACGCCGCGCCGTCCGCCTGCCGCGCCCCCGCGCCGGCGCCGCCGCCACCGGCCTGTTCCTGGCCGGACTGATCCTCTCGGCCGCGACGGTGCCGCTGGTCGAGCCCGCCGACGCCACCACCGGCGGCGGCACCGCCCAGGCCGCGCTCGCGACGCCGGCCCGCTGAGCGAGGCAACCCGCGCCCGCCCCGGATTGTTGTTCGGCCGGGCCCGTCCGGCCCGGTTCTGCGGGGGAGACGCGCATGGGACTGCTCGAATCGGCGATCGGCGGCGTGCTCGGTCAGGTGTTCGGCGGGCAGAAGCAGGGCTCCGGGGGCATGTCGCCCCTGGTCAAGGCGCTGCTGATGCTGCTGCTGGCCAAGGGCGCCAGCGGCGGCTTCGGCGACATCTTCGGGCGCGGGCGCCAGGGCGAGCCCGGCCCCGAGGCCGACCGCTCCGGCGGCGCCGGCCCCTACGGGCGCGATCCCGGCCAGCACCCCGCCGATGCCGGCGGGCGCCGCCCCGACGACGGCGGCGATATCGGCGGCTGGGACCAGTACGGCGGCCGCCGCGACGGCGGCCGCCGCGACGGCGGCCCGGTGGACTCGTCCCTGCCGCCCGGCGACTTCTCGGACCTCTCCGGCATGCTCGACGGCCCCGGCGACGCCCCGCCGCCGAGCCGCGCCGCCCCGGACGGGCAGGGGGATCTCGGCGGCCTCGACGGGCTGGTCGACCGGTTCCGCCAGGGCGGCCTCGGCGACGTGATCGAGTCCTGGATCGGCCACGGCACCAACCGCCCGGTGGCCCCGGACCAGCTCGCCCGGGCGCTCGGCCCCGACACGGTGGACACCCTCCAGCAGCAGACCGGGATGGACCGCGAGACGCTTCTTTCTCAGTTGGCCCAGGCGCTGCCGGAGGTGGTGCACACGCTCACGCCGCAGGGACGGGTGCCGGGAGCGGATGAGCGGCGGGGGTGGTAGCCGGACGCCGGATCGGGTGCCGCGCGGCGCGCCGGACAGGGGATTCGATCACGACCCCATCCTGAAGGGCCGGTTTCTCAGTTGGCCCAGGCGCTGCCGGAGGTGGTGCACACGCTCACGCCGCAGGGACGGGTGCCGGGAGCGGATGAGCGGCGGGGGTGGTAGCCGGACGCCGGATCGGGTGCCGCGCGGCGCGCCGGACAGGGGATTCGATCACGACCCCATCCTGAAGGGCCGGGGCGCCGCGCCGGTCACGATGCCCTCCGTCGAGGCGGCCGCGCAGTCTGCCAGGATGCGCGCGGGATCCCGCTCACAGCGCGATCACCCGATCGAAGCCCCCATTCCGGACGTCAGCGCGCTGACGGAACCTGCGGAAGACTTTCCGAAGACTTCGCGAAGATTTGCGGAGCGTGTCGGAGTTGGACGGCGACGCGCCTAAGCGACCCGCCGCATCACCAGCGACGCGTTCGTCCCGCCGAACCCAAACGAGTTCGACAGCACGACGTCCACCTGCTTGCGCTTCGCCTCGAACGGCACGAGGTCGATCTTGGTCTGGACGGAGGGGTTGTCGAGGTTGAGCGTCGGCGGGATGACGTTGTCGCGCAGGACGAGGATCGAGAAGATCGCCTCGACCGAGCCGGCGGCGCCCAGCAGGTGGCCGACCGAGCTCTTGGTCGACGACATGGTGGCGTTCGCGGCGGCGTCGCCCAGGAGGCGCTCCACGGCCTTCAGCTCCAGCTCGTCGCCCATGGGCGTCGAGGTGCCGTGGGCGTTGATGTAGCCGATCTCGGACGGGGAGATGCCGGCGCGCTTCACCGCGGCGGTCATGCAGCGGAAGGCGCCGTCGCCGTCCGGGGACGGGGAGGTGATGTGGTAGGCGTCGCCCGAGAGGCCGTAGCCCACCACCTCGGCGTAGATCTTCGCGCCGCGGGCCTTGGCGTGCTCGTACTCCTCCAGCACCACGATGCCGGCGCCCTCGCCCATGAGGAAGCCGTCGCGGTCGCGGTCGTAGGGGCGCGAGGCCTTCTCGGGCGTGTCGTTGAAGCCCGTGGTCAGCGCCCGGCAGGCGGAGAAGCCCGCGATCGACAGGCGGTTCACCGGCGACTCGGCGCCGCCCGCCACCATCACGTCGGCGTCGCCGAGCGCGATCAGGCGGCTCGCGTCGCCGATGGCGTGGGCGCCCGTGGAGCAGGCCGTCACCACGGCGTTGTTCGGCCCCTTGAGGCCGTACGCGATCGAGACCTGGCCCGAGGCGAGGTTGATGATCCGGCCCGGGATGAAGAACGGCGAAATCCGGCGCGGGCCCTTCTCGTGCAGGGTCACGGAGGCGTCGTAGATGCCGCCGATGCCGCCGATGCCGGAGCCGATCAGCACGCCGGTGGCGCACTGGTCCTCGTGGCTCTTGGGCGCCCAGCCGGCATCCTTCAGCGCCTCGTCGGCCGCCGCCATCGCGTAGACGATGAACGGGTCGACCTTGCGCTGCTCCTTCACCTCCATCACGAGGTCGGGGTTGAAGGTGCCGTCGGTGCCGTCGCCGAAGGGGACCTGCGCGGCGATCCGGCAGGGCAGGTCGGCGGATTCGAAGCCGCGGATCGGGCCGGCGCCGCTGTCGCCCGCGATCAGCCGGCTCCAGGTGTGCTCCACCCCGCTCCCCAGCGGCGTGACCATCCCCAGACCCGTGACCACCACCCGCCGCATGTGCCCTGTCCCGTCTTGAGGCGCCGCCCCGCCGGCACCGCCGCGGTCGCGCATCGTCCTAACTCGCTCGGAGGCGGAATCGGTCCCTGCGGGACGCCTCGCGACTCCGAGCCTTGAAACGCGTAACGGCGCGGGGGCTGTCTCGCCTCACCCGCGCCGCGTCAAACCCGCTCCCCGGCGCCTTCAGGCGGCGGAGTTCTTCTCCAGGAACTTCACGGCGTCGCCGACCGTCTGGATGGTCTCGGCAGCGTCGTCCGGGATCTCGACGTTGAACTCTTCCTCGAAGGCCATGACCAGCTCGACGGTGTCGAGGCTGTCGGCACCGAGGTCGTCGATGAAGTTGGCGCTCTCGACCACCTTCTCGGGCTCCACGCCCAGGTGCTCGACGACGATCTTCTTCACGCGCTCAGCGATATCGCTCATCGGTCTTCCGTCCTCGTCCTTCTGGTCTGTCAGTCTTCTCGGGGTGGTGCCGTGGCCGCGTCGCGCCCTTGCGGGCTTGTTGTGACGGGCCGGTGTCCGATCGCGCGTGCTTCTGAGGTGAACCGGCGCGTGAGCCGGGACGCCCCCGCCGGAGGGCCTTGGACTGAAAACCCGCAGAACCGTCAACCCCCTGTACGGCTGCGGGGCGTGGTAGCACAGGGTTCCCGCCCTGGCGAGGGCCCGTTCAGAAAGCCTTCATGGGTGTGGCACTTGCGTGTCGGCGGGGGTGATTCGCGCGCCGTTCGCGCCGGTCGGGAGCCGGTATACGCGCCCTAGTACATGGCCATCCCGCCATTCACGTGCAGCGTGTGGCCGGTGACGTAGCCCGCCTCCGCGGAGGCGAGGTAGAGGCAGGCCGCCGCGACCTCCGCGCCCTCGCCGAGACGGCCGGCCGGCACGCGGGCGAGAATACCCTCGCGCTGCTTCTCGTTGAGGGCGTCGGTCATGGGCGAGCTGATGAAGCCCGGGGCGATGCAGTTGACGGTGATTCCCCGCGAGGCGACCTCGGCGGCGAGCGCCTTGGTCATGCCCACGAGGCCGGCCTTGGCGGCGGCGTAGTTGCCCTGGCCGGGATTGCCGGTGCTGCCGACCACCGAGCCGATGTTGACGATCCGCCCGGAGCGGCGGCGCATCATGCCCTTCACGGCGGCCCGCGACAGGCGGAAGGCGGCGGTGAGGTTGACGGCGATCACCTGCTCCCACTCCTCGTCCTTCATCCGCATGAAGAGGTTGTCGCGGGTGATGCCGGCATTGTTCACGAGGATGTCCAGCGGACCGATCGCGGCCTCGGCGGCCGGGACGAGACCCTCGACCGAGTCCTTGTCGGAGAGGTCGGCCGCGACGGGGCTCGCGCGCTCGCCGAGCTCGGCGGCGAGCGCCTCCAGGGCCGCGGGCCGCGTGCCCGAGAGCGCCACGGTGGCCCCCTGCGCGTGCAGGGCCCGGGCGATCGCCTGGCCGAGGCCGCCGGTCGCGCCGGTGACGAGGGCCTTGCGGCCGGTGAGGTCGAACATGCGGGACTCCGTCGGATCAGAGCGCGCGGATCAGAGCGCGAAGGCGGCGACGTCGGCGGGGGTGCCGATTGCGGCGGCGCTCGCCTGGGGGGCGATGCGCTTGACGAGGCCGGTCAGCACCTTGCCGGCGCCGAGTTCGTAGAACCGGTCGACGCCGGAGGCGGCCATGGCGGCGACGCTCTCGCGCCAGCGCACGGTGCCGGTGACCTGCTCGACCAGGGCCGCGCGGATCGCCTCCGGATCGGTGACCGGGGCGGCCGCGACGTTGGCGTAGAGGGTGACGCGCGGGGCCGCCAGGGTGACGGCGGACAGCGCTCGGGCCATGGCCTCGGCGGCCGGGGCCATCAGGCGGCAGTGGAACGGCGCCGAGACGTTGAGCATCACGGCGCGCTTGATGCCGCGGCCGGTGGCGATGCCGACGGCGCGCTCCACGGCCGGACGGTCGCCGGAGAGCACCACCTGGCCGCCGCCGTTGTCGTTGGCGACGTCGCAGACCGCGCCGTCGCCGGCCTCGTCGGCCGCCGCCTCGGCGACGGAGCGGGCGGCCTCGAGGTCGGTGCCGATCAGCGCCGCCATGGCGCCGGCGCCCGGCGCGACCGCCGCCTGCATGGCCTCGCCGCGCAGGCGCAGAAGCTTGGCGGCGTCCGCGACGGTCAGGCTGCCGGCGGCCGCGAGCGCGGCGTACTCACCGAGCGAGTGGCCGGCCACGCAGGCGACGTCGCGCGCGAGGTCGAGGCCGCGCTCGGCCTCCAGCACGCGCAGCACCGCGAGGCTCGCCGCCATCAGGGCCGGCTGGGCGTTGGTCGTGAGGGTCAGCTCCTCGACCGGCCCCGCGAACATCAGCCGCGACAGGTTCTGGCCCAGGGCGGCGTCGACCTCGTCGAGCACGGCCCGGGCCTGCGGGAAGGCCTCCGCGAGGTCCCGCGCCATGCCGACCGCCTGGCTGCCCTGGCCCGGAAAGATGAGTGCGCGCATGTTGCGTCCTGATCGCCGGCGCCGTGCGGCGCGCGAACGCCGCCCGTGTCGGCCGAAACTCTGGAATGGCGCGCGCACTCGCACCCGCGGCCCTGGGTGTCAACAATGCGCCGCACCATGACGCCGCAGCACGATGCGCGTCGGCGGCGCGCCTCGGAGGGGCGCCGGGGCCCCGGGGGCGACCGGACCGGCCTGCTCGTCGGACGCTCGTCGGACGCTCGTCGGACGCTCGTGGGCCGCTCGCCGGACGCGCGCCGGGTTCGCGCCGGGCGCGCGCCCTGCGCAACCCGCTGTGCTTGTTGCACAACGGCATCCGGTGTAGAGTGGGCCCATACCCGACATCACCCGTCGCTCAAGCCCAAGGAGCCGCCCCGCATGGCGCGCGTCACCGTCGAAGACTGCATCGAGAAGGTCGAGAACCGCTTCGAGCTGGTGCTGCTGGCGAGCCACCGGGCCCGCCTCCTGGCCGCCGGCGCCCCGCTGACCATCGACCGCGACCGCGACAAGAACCCGGTCGTGGCCCTGCGCGAGATCGGCGACGAGACGATCACGGCCGACGACCTCAAGGAGCAGCTGATCCACTCGATGCAGAAGTACGTCGAGGTGGACGAGCCCGAGGCCGAGACCGTGCCGCTGCTGTCGAGCTCGCCGGCCGCCGCCGCGGTGGCGCCCCAGTCCTCCAGCGACGACGCGGCGGTCCAGTTCGACCGCATGAGCGAGGAGGACCTGCTGCGCGGCCTCGAGAACCTCGCCCCGCCGGTCGAGACCGACGACGAGGGCGAGTGAGCCTGACGGCGTGGGCCTGGATGCGCGCGACCTGACCGAGACCGGACCCGGCGGAGACGCCGGGTTCTCTCGTTCCGTGGCCGGCCCGCCGGCACCCGGCGCGGCCGCGCCGCCGGAGGCCGGCGCCGTCCCGGCCGTCGCGGAACAACCGCGCGTGATCCCGGCCCCGCGCACCGCCCCGGACGCGCCGGCGCCGTCCCGGCGGATGATGCGCCAGTACGAGCTCGTCGAGCGGGTCAAGCGCTACAACCCGGCCGCCGACGAGGCGCTGCTCAACCGCGCCTACGTGTACGCCATGCAGGCGCACGGCACGCAGAAGCGCGCCTCGGGCGACCCCTTCTTCGCCCATCCCCTCGAGGTCGCGGCGATCCTGACGGATCTCCACCTCGACGACGCCACCATCGTGGCCGCGGTCCTGCACGACACCGTCGAGGACACCGAGGCGACGCTGGAGGAGATCCGCCGGCTGTTCGGCCCGGAGATCGGCGCCCTGGTCGACGGCCTGACCAAGCTCAAGCGCCTCGACCTCGTCTCCAAGCAGGCCGCGCAGGGCGAGAACTTCCGCAAGCTGCTGCTCGCGGTCGCGGCGGATGTCCGCGTGCTGCTGGTCAAGCTCGCCGACCGCCTGCACAACATGCGCACCCTCCAGCACATGCGCGACGACAAGCGTCGCCGCATCGCGCAGGAGACGCTCGACATCTACGCGCCGCTCGCCGGCCGCATGGGCATGCAGGAGCTGCGCGAGGAGCTGGAGGACCTGGCCTTCCGCAACCTGGAGCCGGAGGTCTACGCCACCATCACGCAGCGCCTGACGCGGCTCTCCGCCAAGTCCGAGAGCGTGGTCGAGACCATCGCGCAGGTGCTCACCGAGAAGCTCGGCGCGCAGGGGATCACCGCCGAGGTCAGCGGCCGGCAGAAGCGCCCGTTCTCGATCTGGTCGAAGATGGAGCGCAAGTCCGTCGCCTTCGAGCAGCTCTCCGACATCTTCGGCTTCCGCGTGGTCGTCGACACCGTGCAGGACTGCTACGCGGCTCTGGGCATCGTCCACACCAGCTGGCCGATGGTGCCGGGACGGTACAAGGACTACATCTCGACCCCGAAGCAGAACGATTACCGCTCGATCCACACCACGGTGATCGGGCCGAAGAGCCAGCGCGTCGAGCTGCAGATCCGCACCCGCGCCATGGACGACATCGCCGAGTACGGCATCGCGGCCCACGCGCAGTACAAGGAAGTCGGCGCCGAGCTGGTCAAGGACCCGGCCCGCGCCGAGGGCAGCGTGCATCCCCGGCTCGCCGCCGAGAGCGGTGCCTACCAGTGGCTGCGCCGGACCATCGAGCTCCTCGCCGAGGGCGACAGCCCCGAGGAGTTCCTGGAGCACACCAAGCTGGAGCTGTTCCAGGACCAGGTGTTCTGCTTCACCCCGAAGGGCCGGCTGATCGCCCTGCCGCGGGGCGCGACGCCGATCGACTTCGCCTACGCGGTCCACACCGACGTGGGCAACACCGCGGTGGGCGCCAAGATCAACGGCCGGATGGCGCCGCTCCTGCACGAGCTCGCCAACGGCGACGAGGTCGAGATCAGCCGCTCCGACGGCGCCTCGCCCCCGGCGGCCTGGGAATCCCTCGTGGTGACCGGCAAGGCCCGCGCGGCGATCCGGCGGGCGACCCGCACCGCCGTGCGCCGGCAATATGCCGGCCTCGGCCGCCAGATCCTGGACCGGGCGTTCGAGCGCGCCGCCAAGACCTTCTCGGAGGACAAGCTCCGGGGCGCCCTGCCGCGGCTCGCCCGCGCCACCACCGAGGACGTCTTCGCCGCCGTGGGGCGGGGCGAGATGTTCTCGGGCGACGTCGTCCGCGCCGTGTATCCCGACCACCGCGACGAGCGCCGGCCCTCCGCCGCGCAGGGCGCCGCCAGCGGCGCGGGCCGGCTCGTGCGCTCCTCCGACCAGACCATGCGGCTGACCTTCCCGGGGGCCGAGGGCGGCAAGGAGGGGGAGGACGCGGATCGCAGCGACGCCATCCCGATCCGCGGCCTCGCGGGCGACCTGCCGGTGACCTTCGCGCCGAACGGCGGCGCGGTCCCGGGCGACCGGATCGTCGGCATCCTGACTCCCGGCGTCGGCGTGACCGTCTACCCGATCCAGTCGGCGGCGCTCGCGGCCTTCGACAACGAGCCGGAGCGCTGGCTCGACGTCCGCTGGGACACGGAGGCGCTCGGCGGCGAGCGCTTCCCGGCCCGGCTGGCGCTCAAGTCGATCAACGAGCCCGGGGTGTTCGCCCAGATCGCCCAGGTGATCGCCGACCACGACGGCAACATCGACAACATCTCGATGAAGCGGCGCACCCAGGACTTCACCGACATCACCATCGACCTGTCGGTCTGGGATCTCCAGCATCTCAACGCCATCATCGCCGAGCTGCGCGGCAAGCGCCCGGTCAACAGCGTGGAGCGCGTGAACGGCTGAGGCCGAGAGTCGCGGGGCCCGGTGGATCTGAGGTTTACAGGATCAACTTCCGTAAACCGTCTTCTTCATGATGAATCCCTGGCGCGGCCAATTATTCCCGACCACGGATTGAGTTTTTCAGGTCCGCACAGTCTCGTGCTCTGCTTGACACGGACCCGTTTGAATCGAATGGTCCGGCGCCCGGGGCGGCGGTCGCGCGGATCTCCGACCGCGCCGGTCCACCCCGGAGTGCAGAGCGTGGCGGCCGCGATCGCGGAGCACCGTCCTCGACCGCTCGTCCCGGCCATTCGCCCCGGGCGAACCCTGACCGATTGTTCAGACGATTTCCTGTCACCCACGATTTTTCGGGATCTGACCTGTTCATGCCAGCGACCCAGCGCAGCGCCATCTTCATCGACGGCGCCAACCTCTACGCCACCACCAAGGCCCTCGGTTTCGACATCGACTACAAGAAGCTGCTCAAGGAATTTCAGTCGCGGGAGAATCTCCTGCGGGCATTCTATTATACGGCCATGATCGAGGATCAGGAATATTCGTCGATCCGGCCGCTGATCGACTGGCTCGACTACAACGGCTACCGCGTCGTGACCAAGCCCGTGAAGGAGTTCACGGACTCGATGGGGCGGCGCAAGTACAAGGGCAACATGGACATCGAGCTGGCGATCGACGCCCTCGAGCTCAGCCCGCACATCGACCACATGATCCTCTTCTCGGGGGACGGCGATTTCCGCTCCCTGGTCGAGGCGATGCAGCGGCGCGGCGTGAAGGTGACGGTGATCTCCACGATCCAGACCCAGCCGGCGATGATCTCGGACGAGCTGCGGCGGCAGGCCGACGAGTTCGTCGACCTCGCGAGCCTCGCGGGCCGCATCGGGCGCGAGCCCGGCGAGCGCCCGGCCCGGGCCTCCGGGGAGGCGCCGACCCGCTACCGCGGGGAGGGCCGGGCCAATCCGGGCCTGGAGAACCGCTACGGCATCCGCCAGCCGGAGTCCGAGGCGGAGTAGCGCCTCAGGCGCCGGCCGCGTCGAGCCAGTCGAGGACCTGCCGGGCGCTCCGGTCCGGCGGGAAGACCGGGTAGAACAGCTGGCTCACGACGCCGTCGTCGATCACCAGGGTGAGGCGGCGCAGCAGCACGTGGCCGCCGGCCTCGAAGACCGGCAGGCGCGCCGCCATCGCGAAGGCCCGGTGCGGATCGGCCAGCAGCGGGAAGGGCAGGCGCAGGCGCTCGGCCGCCTCCCGCTGGTAGGCGCTCGTCTGGGTCGAGAGGCCGAAGACCTGCGCGACGCCCCGGGCCTTCAGGTCGCCGTGGTGATCGCGGAAATCGCAGGCCTGCGGCGTGCAGCCCCGGGCGCCCGGGATCGCGTCCCAGTCGGGCGTCAGGCCCGGCTGACCCGGCTCGCCGGTGCGCGGGTAGGCGTAGGCCACGGTGCGGCCCGGCAGCCGCGCCAGCGAGACCGTGCGGCCGTCCGTGGCGGTGAGCGCCACGTCGGGCAGGCGCATCCCGCGCAGATGGTCGGCCGCGCCGTCGTCGACGGGGACGGGCAGGTCGTCGGGCAGGGCGTCGTGGGTGGACGGCATGGATGTCTCCTCCCGGCTCGGCGCACGGCCGCGGCACCCGTCATCGCGAGCGGAGCGATCCAGAGGCGCACCGCTCGCCGACGTCGCGACACCCTGGGTCGCTCCGCTCCGCTCGCGATGACGCCCGGCCTCAGCCCCGGTCCCGCATCAGCCGCGCCCGGTCGCGCTGCCAGTCGCGCTCCTTGACCGCCTCGCGCTTGTCGTGGGCCTGCTTGCCCTTGCCCAGACCCAGCTCGACCTTCGCCCGTCCCTTGTCGTTGAAGTAGATCTTCAGCGGCACCACCGTGTAGCCCTGGCGCTGGGTCGCGCCGATCAGCTTGTTGATCTGGCGGCGGTGCAGCAGCAGGCGGCGCGGGCGCTTGGTGTCGTGGTTGAAGCGGTTCGCCTCCAGGTATTCCGGGATGTAGGCATTGAACAGCATCAGGTCGGTGCCGGAGGGTCCGGCATAGGCCTCGCCGATCGTCGCCTTGCCGCCGCGCAGGGACTTCACCTCGGTGCCGGTCAGCGCGATGCCGGCCTCGAGCGTGTCCTCGATCGTGTAGTGATAGCGCGCGGCGCGGTTGTCGGCGACGATGCGCCGACTGGGCTCCGGTTTCGGGGCCATGATGCGTGACTTCCCTCAGTCGACCAGCAGGCCGGCGTGGCGCAGGGCGTCGTCGACGATGCGCTTGGTGGGCTCGGTCACCGGCACGAGCGGCAGGCGCAGCTCGTCGGTCATGTGGCCGAGCCGCGACAGCGCGTACTTCACCGGCGCCGGGTTGGCCTCGGCGAACAGGCCCGTCTGCAGCGGGAACAGCCTGTCCTGGAGGGTCAGCGCCTTGGCGTAGTCGCCCGCGAGCGTCGCCTCCTGGAGGTCGGCGCAGAGGCGCGGGGCGACGTTCGCCACCACCGAGATGCAGCCGTGGCCGCCGTGGGCGTTGTAGCCGAGCGCCGTCGCATCTTCGCCCGAAAGCTGGATGAAGCTGTCGCCCATGGCCTGACGCTGCTGGCTGACGCGGTCGATCTTGGCGGTCGCGTCCTTCACGCCGGCGATGTTCTTCAGCTCGAAGAGCCGGGCCATCGTCTCGACGCTCATGTCGATGACGGAGCGCGGCGGGATGTTGTAGATGATGATCGGAATGCCGACCGCATCGTTGACGGCCTTGAAGTGGGCGTAGAGGCCCGCCTGCGTCGGCTTGTTGTAGTACGGCGTCACCACGAGGACGGCGTCGGCGCCCGCGCGCTCGGCGTGCTGCGCCCGCTCGACCGCCTCGGCCGTCGAGTTGGAGCCCGCGCCTGCCACGACCGGCACGCGCCCGCCCGCCTCGTCGATGCAGGCCTCTACCACCCGGTCGTGCTCGGAATGGGTGAGGGTCGGGCTCTCGCCGGTGGTGCCGGTGGGCACGAGGCCGTGGCTGCCCTGCTCGATCTGCCAGCGCACGAACTTTCGGAACGCGGCCTCGTCGAAGGCCCCGTCGCGGAAGGGCGTCACAAGCGCGGTGAGCGAGCCCCGCAGGCGGCTCCCGGTCATCTCGGTCATCTCAGGCGTCCCAAAGGGTCCCAGCTGGGATTTCGGCGGTCTCGGCGCCGCGCGTGGTCCGCATCGTGCGGGCACGGACCGGCAGACATAGGCGGTCGCGTCACGGCGCGCAAACAGATCGTGGCGACGGTTAACGCGATCTTAATGGTCACAGCCCGATCCTCGACCTTTCCCGCTCCGGTGATCAGTAGGGGGGAATCGTGATCCGACCCGCGGCCTCGTCTCCGGCCTCGAAGCGCACGTCCCTCACCGCCGCCGCGCTCGTCGCCACCGTCGGCGTCGCGCTGGCCGGTCAGGTCGGCACGGACGCGCCGACCGCGGCGGCCCTGGCGGCGCCCGCGTCGCAGCCGAGCTCGCAGCCCGCCTCGCAGCCGACCCCGCCGGCGAGCGACGCCGCCCTCTCGACCGCCCAGGTCCGGGGCGCCCAGGCCGCGAAGGCCGCCGACCCGGTCGCGGCCGACGCCCTGAAGCTCGACCCGGTCCACGCCTCCGGCGGCGACGACAAGGGCGAGGAGCCCGCCCGGACGCTGCCCGCCGCGGCCTCGGCCTACGCCTCCGCCGACCCCGACGCCCCGGTGGCCTTCCCGCTGCCCGACGCCGCCGTCACCCCGGCGGCCCCGGTGCCCGAGGTGCCGGACCCGGCGCGGCCCAAGATCTCCGGCGACACCGACCCGACGCTGCTGCGCGGCGCCATCGACCTCTACCGCAAGGGCCGGGTCGCCGACGGCGACCGGATGCGCGACGGCTTCACCGACCCGGCCGCGCGGGCGCTGCTCGAATGGGTGGCGATCCGCGCGGGCGCCGGGATCGGCTTCAACCGCACCGTCGCGTTCGTCCGGGCCAACCCGGACTGGCCGGCGGGCCCGCTGCTGCGCCGCCGGGCCGAGGAGGCGCTGCTCTCCGAGCGGAAATCCCCCGCGGTCGTCCGGGCCTACTTCGCCACGGCGAAGCCGTCGAGCGCGCCGGGCAAGTTCGCCCTGGCGCTGGCCCTGCGCGCCGACGGCTGCGAGGCCGACGCCGCCGAGATGGTCCGCGACCTCTGGCGCACCGAGAGCTTCGGCCGCAGCCTCGAGGCCAAGGTGCTCGACGCCTTCCCGGACGCGCTGACCCGTGTCGACCACCGCTACCGGATGGAGCGGGCGCTCCTGAAGGACGACTGGGAGAGCGCCGGCCGGGCGGCCGGCTACGCGGGCGGCGGCTACGCCAGCCTCGTGCGCGCCCGCCGGGCCGTGGAGGACAAGTCCTCCGGCGCCGCGGCCGCGCTCGCCGCCGTGCCGCCGTCGCTGCGCGGGGACGCCTCCTACATCTTCTCCCGGGCGCAGTATCTCCGCCGGGCCGACAAGCCCGAGGCCGCCGCCGCCGTGCTCGCCACGGCGCCGAGCAACCCGGACGTGCTGGTCGACGGCGACGAGTGGTGGATCGAGCGCCGGATCGTGGCGCGCAAGCTCCTCGACCTCGGCGATGCCAAGACCGCCTACGCGGTGGCGAGCCAGCCGGCGGCGCGCTCGCCCGAGAAGCGCATCGAGGCCGAGTTCCACGCCGGCTGGATCGCGCTCCGCTTCGCCGGCGATCCCGCCGCCGCCGCGCAGCATTTCGCGCAGGTGGCGGCGATCGCCGAGAGCCCGATCTCGGTGGCGCGGGCCGCCTACTGGCAGGGACGGGCGGCCGAGGCGCTCGGCCAGTCGGAGGAGGCGAAGCGCTTCTACGAGCGCGCCGCCCTGCAGCCGATCGCCTATTACGGCCAGGTGGCCCGGGCCCGGCTCGGCCAGACCAGCCTGCCCCTGCGGGCGCCGGCCGACCTCGAGGGCGCGGAGCGCCAGGCCTTCGACGGGCGGCTCTCCATCCGCGCCCTGCGCCTGCTCGGCGAGGCCGGGATCAAGGAGCTGGCCCTCCCGCTCTACATCGACGCCGCCCGGGACCTCTCGGACCCGCGCGAGCTCCAGGCGCTCGGCGACCTCGCCACCGACATGAAGGACGCCCGCGCCCTGGTGGCGATCGGCAAGCTCGCGGTCCAGCGCGGCCTGCCGCTCGACGCCCACGCCTACCCGACGATCGGCATTCCCAGCTACGAGACCTTCACGGCGGTGCCGCAGGTCGAGCGGGCCATGGTCTACGCCATCGCCCGCCAGGAGAGCCAGTTCGACCCGCGGGCGCAGTCGGGCGTCGGCGCCCGGGGGCTGATGCAGATGATGCCGGCCACCGCCCAGCGCACCGCCCGCCGGGTCTCGACGGCGTTCGACGTCGACCGGCTGACCAGCGACCCCGCCTACTGCGCCAAGCTCGGCCAGGCCCATCTCGGCGAGCTGATGGAGGATTGGCGCGGCTCCTACGTGCTCGCCTTCGCGTCCTACAACGCGGGCGGCGGCAACGTGAAGAAGTGGATCGACGCCTACGGCGACCCGCGCAAGGGCGACGTCGACGTGATCGACTGGGTGGAGCGCATCCCGTTCACGGAGACGCGCAACTACGTGCAGCGGGTCATGGAGAACCTGCAGGTCTACCGCTCGCGGCTCGACAGCCGCAGCGCCCTGCTGATCGAGGGCGACCTCCACCGCGGCGCGCGGTAGGTCCTGGGCACGAGGCGCCGGCCCCTCGCGCGCGCGGCAGAGGTGGCGCGCGCGGCAGCGGCGGCGCGACAGAGGGCGCGCGGGGAGCCTCGCGGCGCGCGGCGGGAGTCGGCACCCGCTCGACGGACGAGCCCCTCCCGTCCGCGCCGCGGCCGCGCGAGGCCGACACCCGATTTTCCCACACCCCGCTCCGCAGCGGCATAGCTTTTGGTTGTGCCCTCGTTGCCTGGCTCCCTAGAAGATGGGCCGGTCCGCATTGATCGGCTCCCGTGAGCCCGCGCTGCCGAGAGGTTCCCCATGCCGCGTTCGAGATCGGGTTTCGCCCTCCTGCTGAGCACCGCGCTCACGGTCGCCGCCCCGGCCCTGGCCCAGGAGGCCTCCACCGCCGAGCAGACGATCGACGTGATGAACACGCTGTTCGGGAAGCATCCCGGGGCGCGGGCCAACCACGCCAAGGGCGTCGTCGCCGAGGGCAGCTTCACCCCGTCGCCCGAGGCGGCGAAGATCAGCAAGGCGTCCCTGTTCCGGGGGCCGGCGGTGCCGGTGACGGTCCGGTTCTCGGACGCCACCGGCGTCCCGACCATCCCGGACGGCGCCGCCGACGCCAACCCGCACGGCCTCGCGCTCAAGTTCAAGCTGAGCGACGGCTCCGAGATGGACGTCGTCACCAACGCGCTGAAGTACTTCCCCGTCGCCACGGGCGAGGAGTTCCGCGACCTCCTCAAGGCCGCCGCCGAGAGCGGCCCGAACGCCGCCCATCCGACCGCGCTGGAGCGCTTCGCCGCCGCCCACCCGGCCGCCGCCACCGCGGGCGGAACCGCCAAGACCCCGTCGAGCCTCGCCCGGCAGACCTACAACGGCGTCAACGCCTTCATCCTGGTGGACGCCGCCGGCAAGCGGCAGCCGTTCCGGTTCCGCTTCGTGCCGGTGGAGGGCGAGGAGATCCTCGCCCCCGATGAGGCGGCCAAGCGCGACCCGAACTTCCTGATGGCCGAGATCGGCCCGCGGGTCGCCAAGACTCCGGCGAAGTTCCGGATGCTGGCCCAGCTCGCCGAGCCGGGCGACCCGACCAACGACGCCACCAAGCCCTGGCCGGACGACCGCAAGACTGTCGATCTCGGCACCGTGACGGTGAGCAAGGTCGTGCCCGACAGCGCCGAGGCCGAGAAGGCGCTGCTGTTCATGCCCAACAACCTGACCGACGGGATCGAGGTCTCGGACGACCCGCTGATCGACGCCCGCGTCCAGGCCTACGCGGTCTCGTTCAGCCGCCGCTCGCAGTAGCGCGGTCCGGCCGGACGGGATTTCCGGCTCGCGTCCTCACCCTGAGGCACCCGCCTCAGGATGAGGTCCAGGGTGGGCGGTCGCCCGGACCGGGCGGATCAGCGGCCCGTCCCGGCCATCGGGGCTGACGGCGCCGTCGCGCCGCCCGGCTGCCCCTTGCCCTCGGCCGAGCCCGTGCGGGCGCCGTCCCGGGTGGAGCCGGTGCCGCTGAGGCCGCCGGCGCCCATGCTGGTCGTGGGCGCGCCGGCATCCTTGCGTCCCTCCGCCTTGCCCGGCCCCCCGGCGGCGTGCGCGGTCCCGGCCGCGCCGGCAAGGAGGGCGGCGAGCAGCGTCGTACGGGTCAGGATCCTCATGGGGCCTCCGCGGTTCCACCTGCGCCCGGGCGGGCTTGCCGGTCCAACCGGGCGCGCCCGGGAGCGTTCCCGCGCCGGCGGGGCGTCACCCGTTGGCGCGCAGGCTCGCGGCGGCGCGGCGGCCCCGCCGCTCGGCGGGATCCTGGAACACCCCCGACCACAGGCCGATGCGGCGTCCCCAGGCCCGGTCCGCCGCGGGCGCGTAGTCCGGCGCGACGTCCCGATCGGGCAGGGCGAGGCCCTGCGCCACCATCCAGGCCCCGAGATCCGCGTCGCCGACCCGGCAGAGCGCCGTGCTCGCGTCACCGCGCGGCTCGCAGGCGACGGCGGCCCCACCGATCCGGTCGGCCAGCGCCCGGGCGGCGTCCCGGCCGCACGGGTAGGGCCGGTCCCGGGCATCCGCGCAGGTCGCGTCCGCCTCCGGCGCGGCGATCCCGAACAGGCTGACCTGACGCGCGCCGACGCGCAGCGTGCCGGCGTCGATCACCTGGGCGGGGCCGCGCAGGATCTCGCCGGCCCGGGCGGGGGCATGCCAGGGCAGGCCGCCGATCAGGAGCGCGGCGAGGAGCGGCAGGCGCGAGCGGCCGCCCCTGTCGTCCGGGCAGAGGAGGGTGCCGGCGAGGCCGGCCGCGCAGGCGAGGAGGATACCGACGAAGAGCGACATGGTCTCAGGTCTCCGAAAGGGCTATGGCCGCCCTTGTGCCGAAGCCCCGCCCCGCGACCCTGACGCCGCCTGTCAGCGTCCCGTCAGGCGGCGCCGACTAGCCTGCACCCGCATGAGCCCGTTCCCGCCCCGCCGCGCCCTCGTTCTCGCCCTCGGCCTCGGCCTCGGCCTGCTGGCCGCCCTCGCGGGCGGGCCCGTGCACGCCTCCGAGGACGCCGACCGGGCCCGCCGGGCCCTGGAGAGCGGCGCGATCCGCCCCCTCGACGCGGTGCTGGCGGCCGCCCGGGCGGCGGTGCCGGGAGACGTCGTGTCGGTCGACCTCAAGCACGACGACGGGCGCTGGCTGTACAAGCTGCGCATCCTCGGGGCCGACGGGAAGCGCCGGACCGTGAAGGTCGATGCCGGCACGCTCAAGATCCTGGACGAGGACGACGATGATTGAGGGGGCCGACCCGTGCGCGTCCTGATCGTCGAGGACGAGCCGCGCATCGCCGCCGACATCCGGCAGGGGCTGGAGAGGGCCGGCTACGTCGCCGACGTGGTGGCGGACGGCGAGGCGGCGTGGTTCCGCGCCGAGACCGAGACGTACGACGCCATGGTGCTGGATCTCGGCCTGCCGCGCCTCGACGGTCTCGGCGTGCTGCGCCGCCTGCGCGCCGCCGAGGTCGCCCTGCCGGTCCTGATCCTCACCGCCCGCGACGGCTGGCGCGAGCGCGTCGAGGGCATCGACGCCGGCGCCGACGACTACCTCGCCAAGCCGTTCCGCATGGAGGAGCTGGTGGCGCGGCTCCGGGCGATCCTGCGGCGCACCGCCGGGCACGCCGCGCCGGTGCTACGCGCCGGCGCGGTGGAGCTCGACACCCGCACCCGCGCGGTCAGCGTCGACGGACGGCCCGCGGAGCTGACCGCCCTGGAGTACCGGCTGCTGGCCTTCCTGCTGCACCGGCCGGGGCAGGTCGTGCCGGCGGGCGAGCTGCTCGACCACCTCCACGGGGTCGGGACCGAGCGCGAGGCCAACGCCCTGGAGGCGCTCGTGACCCGCCTGCGCCGCAAGCTCGGGCCGGGGGTGATCGAGACCCGGCGCGGCCAGGGCTACCGGATCGCCGGACCGGGCGGGTCGTGAGGCGCGACTCCCTCCGCCTGCGTCTCGGCCTCGCGGCGGCCGCGCTGATCGCGCTGGCGCTGGTTCTCGCCGGGATCGGCCTCACGGTGATCCTCGACCGGGTGCTCGACGCCCGCACCGTCGCGGAGCTGGACCGGACCGCCAAGCTCATCGCCGGCCGGGTCGGCCTCGCGCCGGACGGGGCGCCGACGCTCTCGCGGGACCTGCCGGACCCGCGCTTCGCCACGCCCTACGGCGGCCTGTACTGGCAGGTCGAGGCGGGGTCGCACCTGCTGCGCTCGCGCTCCCTGTGGGACAAGAGCCTCGACCTGGGCCAAGCCGGGGCGGCCGCGCAGGCCCCCGCCACCCTCGACACGACCGGGCCCGACGGCGGCCGGCTCATCGCGGTGGTGCGGCCGCTGCAGATCGGCGCGCCGGGCGCCGAGACCGCGCTGCGGGTCGCGGTGGCGGAGGACCGGCGCGGCCTCGCGGCGAGCCGGACCACGTTCCTGCGCCTGCTCGTCCCGGCCCTGGTCGCCCTGTTCGTCGTCCTGACGCTGGCGATGGGCCTGTTCGTGCACCGGGCGCTCGGCCCGTTCCGGGTGCTGCAGGCCGAACTCCTGGCGGTCCATGCCGGGCGGCGGGCGCGGCTGCCGGAGCATTTCCCCGACGAGGTCCGGCCGCTGGTCACCGACCTCAACCGGCTGCTCGACGCGCAGGAGCGGGCCCTGGTCCGCGCCCGCGCCGCCGCCGCCGACATGGCCCACGGCCTCAAGACGCCGCTGGCGGTGCTGGACGCCCTGGCGCGCCGGACCGGGCCGGCCGACCCGGCGCTGGCGGCCGAGATCGCCGAGCAGGCGCGGGCCATGGGCGGGCAGGTCGAGCGGGCGCTGGCCCGGGCGCGGATCGCCGCCGCGGGCGACCTGCGGCGGCGCTCCTGCCGGGTCGCCCCGGTGGCGGAGCGCCTCGTCGCGACCCTGCGGCGGCTGCCGGAGGGCGACTCCCTGGAATGGACAGTGGCGGTGCCCGAGACCCTCGCCTATCCGGGCGAGGAGGGCGAGCTGATGGAGGTGCTGGGCAACCTCCTCGACAACGCCCGCAAGTGGGCGCACCGGCGGGTCCGCGTCACCGGGACGGACGCCGGCCGCCCGGGCCTCGCCGTCGAGGATGACGGCCCCGGCATGAGCGCCGCGGCCATCGCGGGGATCGGGCGCGGCCAGCGCTGGGACGAGAGCCGGCCGGGCACCGGCTTCGGCATCGCCATCGCCCGCGACGTCGCCGAGGCCGCGGGCGCCCAGCTCGATTTCGGCCGCTCGGAGCTGGGGGGCCTGCGGGCGGACCTGCGCTGGCCGGGCGGGTAGGGCCACGGGCGCCGCTGGCGGGCGCGACCTGCCCCCTCTCCCGTGCGGGAGAGGGCTGGGGTGAGGGACCGGATGCTTCAGGACGGAGCACGCCGTCGACGCGCATGAACGGTGCGCCTATTCCGGACAGACCTGATCCTTCACCCTGTCCCTCTCCCGAACGGGAGAGGGGACCCGCGTCCAGTCCCGGATCGTCAGCGCGGCCGCGACCCGTCCGCAGCTCCCGCGGCCGCCCGGCTCAGCCGCATCAGCCGCGCGCTCAGGGCGCGGGCGCAAGGCCCGGTGCCGCGGCCCTCGGTGGCGATCGTCAGATCGGGCCGCTCCGGCGCCTCGTAGGGCGCCGAGATGCCGGTGAAGCCCGGGATGCGGCCGGCGCGGGCCAGACGGTAGAGGCCCTTCGGGTCCCGGGCCTCGCACAGGCCCAGCGGCGTGTCGACGAACACCTCCAGGAACGGGATGTCGCCGGCGATCCGGCGGGCGAGCGCCCGGTCGGCCCGGTAGGGCGAGATCAGCGAGACGATCACCACCGTCCCCGCCTCGGCCATCAGCCGGGCCACCTCGGCGGTGCGCCGGACGTTCTCGGCGCGGTCCTCCGGCGAGAAGGCGAGGTCGGCGTTCAGCCCGTGGCGCAGGTTGTCGCCATCGAGGACCGCGCTGTGCCGGCCGCCCGCGACCAGGGTCCGGTCGGCCTCCGCCGCGAGCGTCGACTTGCCGGCACCCGACAGGCCGGTCAGCCACGCGATCACCGGCACCTGGCCGAGGCGCGCCCAGCGCGCCTCGCGGGCCTGGAGGGGGTGCCAGGTCACGGGACCCGGAGGGAGACCCGTCGAGACCGTCTGCGGGATCGTCCGCGGGACGCACATATCCACCGCCTGGGGCTCCACCACCTGGGGCAGCGTCCGCGAAGGCGGCCGCCGGTTCTCGGACATCGACACGGGCGCGGCCCCTAGGGCACGCGCCAGACCGGGTAGCCGAGGGCCTCGCCGAGGCGCTCCCGGCACTCCTCCAGGACGTGGGCCGTCCGCCGCCGCCACGCGGGCGGGGACCGGAAGGCGGCCCGCGCCGCCGCCGCCCGCACCAGCGCCTCGACCGCGGCCTCCGTCTCCGGCGCGACCGGCCCGGCGGCGAGCTCGTTCGGCGGCGCGGCGGGCGCGGGCGCGATGACCGCGTCCCAGCTCTGCCCCCAGCAGGCGGCGGCGAAGCGCGCGTTCCCGGCCGCGTAGCGCGCCGCGACGCGGGCCAGCCCCTCCGGCGCGTCGCCGCGGAACCGCTCCGCGTCGAGCCCCCGCGCCCAGGCCCAGTCGTCGAGGATATGGCCGAGCAGGCGGCGATGCCCGGTCACCTGCCGATGCACGCCGAGCCGGTACAGGCGGCGCGACGCCTCGACCGCGACCGGCCCGGAACTCCGGTTCGTGCGGTAGGCGAGGTCGGCCGGGCCGAGGAGCGGCGCGAGGCGCTCGCCCAGGCCCAGCCCGTCGACCAGCCGCGCCAGCAGCGGCGCGTCGGACCGTCGGTCGCGGTAGGGCAGGGCGGTGACGCGCCCCGCGGCGGCGCGGCGCCAGGGCTCGAGCCGTTCCGCGTAGTCGTAGCGCCGGGACCCGCCCTCGGAGCGCAGGAAGCCGCGGAACGTGCGGCCCTCGGCGACGACCTGGGCCCGCAGGGCGTAGGCCGAGGCCAGCTGCTCGGCCTGCGGCTTGACCACCAGCGCCGCCTCCAGGGCGAAGCCCCGGCGCGCGAAGAGATCTGCCAGAATCTCGGGCACGCGCCAGAGCGGGCGCTGGACGGAGAAGTCCTCGTAGGAGAGCAGGACCGTGTCGGCCGGCGTGGCGGCGAGGATCGCGTCGAGGCGCGCGAGGGCCTCGCGGCGCTCCGCGGCGCCGCGGCGCCGGTCCAGCGCCTGGCCGAGCCGGTAGTGATTGACGTCGTCGCTCCCGGGCGCGCCCGGCGGGGCGAGGTTCGGGTAGCAGATCCCGGCCGAGGCGAGGCGGGGGCGCAGGCGGGCCAGCACCTCCTGGAAGGCGGTGGAGCCGGTTCGCGGCATCCCGATGTGAACGATCGCGCGGCGCACGTGTCCTGTCGACCCTGCTGGAATTCGCGGTTGCGGCAAGTCTTCCGCGCAGCCGGACACAGTCCACGACCCCTCGTGGACGCGCACGTCTCGGGAAAACGCCGAACGAATCCGTAATCACGGTCCGATCACGGGAACGCGATCGGAAATAGCCAAGCTCCGTTTCTGGTCTATTTCAGGCTGCTGTCGGCAGCGCCGGGCCGGGGCGCGGCGGGTGCCGGGGAGAGACAGCGCCGTGCGGCGACCCTCGAGCGCCGGACACCAGCGGCGCGATGCTGGGGCCGCTTCCGATCGTGTTGCAACGGTTGGGAAGGACGAAGACCCCGGTCGAGACATCCGCGCCATGCCCCCTCTCCCGCACGGGAGAGGGTTGGGGTGAGGGACAAGACGCTTCGAGGTCGAGCGAGCCATCACGGCGCGACGGGGGTGTGCCTCGTCCGGACAGAGCTGATCCCTCACCCTGTCCCTCTCCCGCACGGGAGAGGGGCCCCGCGCCTCGTCCGGCACGGGCTCGACGCGCCACCGCCTCGCCTTGATCGGGAGCGGCGCTAGGGCCCGGGATCCTCGCGCCGGAGCAGGAACACGCCCTGCGCGCCGAACAGGTTCCAGACCCACCAGGGCATGGAGAACCGCATCGGCCGGCCGCGGGCGTCCAGCGCCGTGGCGTGCTCGATCCGGGCGCCGATCAGGCGGCACAGGCCGACGAAGTCGCGGATCGTGCAGTGGTGGATGTTGGGCGTCTCCCACCACGCGTCCGGCATGATCTCGGTGACCGGCATCCGGCCGCGGAAGGCCAGCTCGGAGCGCACGCGCCAGTGCCCGAAATTCGGGAACGAGATGATCACCTGCCGGCCGATGCGCAGCAGGTGCTCCAGCACCACCCGGGGATTGCGGGTCGCCTGGATGGTCTGGGACAGGACCACCACGTCGAAGGCGCCGTCCGGGTAATTGGCGAGGTCGGTGTCGGCGTCGCCCTGGATCACCGACAGGCCCCGGGCGAGGCAGGCGTTCACGCCCTCCCGGGACAGCTCGATCCCGCGCCCGTCGATGCCGCGGCGGTCGCGCAGCAGCGCCAGCAGCGAGCCGTCGCCGCAGCCGATGTCGAGGACCCGGGCGCCGGCCGGGACGAGGCCGAGCACGACGAGGTGGTCGACGCGGGCGCCGCCGCCCTCGGCCGCGTGGGGGAGGGCGTCCGCGCTCTCCCAGGGGGCGCCGTGCCGGATCCTGCCCAGGGGCAGCTTGCCGAAGGTCATCTTGCCGGACCCGCCGCTCGCCATCCGCGTCACAGCCCGCGCGCCCGGGCGGCGGCGTCGATGAAGCCGCGGGCCGCGGAGAACATCGCCGGCTCGTCGAGCAGGAACGCGTCGTGGCCCTTGTCGCTCTCGACCTCCACGAAGGCCACCGGCGCCGCGGCGGCGTTCAGCGCGTGGACGATCGCCCGCGAATCGCGGGTCGGGAACAGCCAGTCCGAGGTGAACGAGATCACGCAGAAGCGGGTCTTGGTGCCCCGGAAGGCGTTGGCGAGCACGCCGCCGTGGTCCTCGGCGAGGTCGAAATAATCCATCGCCCGGGTCAGGTAGAGGTAGGCGTTGGCGTCGAACCGCTCGACGAAGCTCAGGCCCTGGTGGCGCAGGTAGCTCTCGATCTGGAAATCGGCGTTGAACGAGAAGGTCGGCGCCGTGCCGCCCTGGAAGCGCCGGCCGAACTTCCGGTGGAGCGCCGGCTCGGACAGGTAGGTGATGTGCGCGCCCATCCGGGCGACGCCGAGCCCCTTGGCGGGGCGCGTGCCCGCCTCGAGGTAGCGCCCGTCAGCCCAGGCGGGGTCGGCCATGATCGCCTGGCGGCCGACCTCGTGGAAGGCGATGTTCTGCGCCGAGTGGCGGGCGCCGGTGGCGATCGGCATCGCGGCGAAGACGCGCTCGGGATAGAGCGCCGCCCATTGCAGCACCTGCATCCCGCCCATCGAGCCGCCGATGCACAGGAACAGGTCCCGGATGCCGAGATGCTCCAGCAGCATCGCCTGGGCCCGGACCATGTCGCGGATCGTCACCAGCGGGAAGTTCAGCCCGTAGGGCCGCCCCGTCGCCGGGTCGATCGAGGCCGGGCCGGTGGAGCCCATGCACGAGCCGATGACGTTCGAGCAGACGACGAAGTAGCGGTCCGTGTCGATCGGCTTGCCGGGGCCGACCAGCGTCTCCCACCAGCCGGGCTTGCCGGTCACCGGATGGGTGTGGGCGAAGTACTGGTCGCCGGTGAGGGCGTGGCAGATGAGGACCGCGTTCGAGCGCGCGGCGTTGAGGGTGCCGGCGGTCTGGTAGGCGATCTGGAACGGCGCGAGCTCGACGCCCGCGTCGGTGAGCAGCGGCGTGTCGGCGGCGAAGCGCGCCACCGGGCTCCTCGGGTCGAGCGCCTGCGAGCGCTCGGACGCGCGCCGCGCCGGCTCGTCGATCGGGTCCGGCCTCAGGGCCGTGTCCGTTTGGGTGTCCATGGCGGGTCTTGACGACCGTGTATCGGTTCGGATCCGAACCGGGAGAGCACGGAATCGCCTGACGCGCCGCACTCGCCCGACGCGGCCAGCCCCGCCGAGGTAATGCGCGGGGCGCCGAGCGTCAACGCGGGCCGGCCGGCGGCCCCTGCCGGGCGAGGCCGGCGCGACCGCTCACGCGATCGGCGCGGCCATCACGGCGAGCCCCAGGGCGGGCAGGCCGAGCGCGAGGGCCGCCCGGACATCGAGCCGGTCGGCGCGGACGCCCGCCCGCCAGTGCCGGCTCGCCGCGCTCTCGATCAGGATGCCGGTGAGCACGAGACCGCAGCCGATCAGGGCCTGCATCGAAACCATGGAAACCTCGCCCAGCCAGCCGCAGATCCTGGCGCCGCACGGCCCGGCACGCACCGGGTCGACGCTGGGAAATTCCGTCCGGTGGCCGACGGTTCCTCAGCGCATGGCGGCCGCGCAGGCCGCGAAGACCAGGGCGGCGCCGGCGGCCGTGATGCAGCCGTTGGCCCAGGGCGCCGCCTCGGCACGGCGCAGGCGGCAATCCGCGGCGACCGACACGAGGATCCCGATCAGGAAGAGGCTGCAGGGGATCAGGTCACCGGGCATCGTCGATCCATCCAGGGGCATGCGGGGCGGGGCACGCCCGACGCGCCCCTGTTCTCCCGGTTCAACAGGCCGAAACGTGGCGAGTGCCCCGCGGCATTTGCGCGTCGCCGATTTGCCGCGGCGCCCCGGATGGATCGAACCGGCGGGAGCGCGTCGATCAGAGCTCGGCGATCAGAACTCGGCGATCAGAGCTTGGCCGAGGCGGGCCGCGTGTCGAAATCCTCCGGGCCCAGATCGAGGAGGTCGTTCGGGGTCTCGGTTCGGTCGTAGGCCTGGCTCGCCGCGGCCTCGATCACCGCCTGATTGCGGGCGAACAGCTCCAGGGGGGCGAGGTCGGCGCCGCCGCCGAACTGCTGGCGCAGCACCGGAACCGGGACCTCGACCGCGATCACCCGCTGGCCGTTGGTCATGGCGAAGCGGATCAGCGAGTCGTCGGCGGGGAGGATGTGGGCGCCGCCGTCCAGGTAGCGTTCGAGGGGCATGCGGGAGATCCTTCGCGTTGGGCGCCTGTCGGCGGAGCGCCGGCATACAGCCACGACTCCGTGGGGCCGGACAAGTCGCCACGGCGGGATCGGGCCGGCGCCGGAGGAGGCGGGCCCGGGTTCACCGGAAGAGGAAATGCTGTAGACGGGCGCGGAACCGATCGAACCCCGCGCATCCCGAGTCGCACTGCAATGTCCGCCCCCCGACCCGCCCGTCCGGAACCGCGTCCCGGCGTCCTGGCGATCGACACCTACGTGCCCGGCAAGAGCGGGCGGCCCGGCGGCGGCAAGGTCTACAAGCTGTCCTCCAACGAGACGCCCCTCGGCCCGAGCCCGGCGGCGCTCGCGGCGCTCCACGCGGCGACCGCCAAGCTCGAGACCTACCCGGACGGGCGCGCCACCGCCTTGCGCACCGCCATCGCCCGGCGCTACGGGCTCGATCCCGAGCGGATCGTCTGCGGCGCCGGCTCGGACGAGCTCCTGTCGCTGCTGGCCTACGCGTATTGCGGGCCGGGCGCCGAGGGCATCTACTCCGAGCACGGATTCCTGGTCTACCGGATCGCCATCCTGGCCTCGGGCGGCGAGGCGGTGGTCGCGCCCGAGCGCGACCTGACCGTCGACGTCGACGCGATCCTGGCCCGGGTCACGGACCGGACCCGGATCGTCTACGTCACGAACCCCAACAACCCGACCGGCACCTACCTGCCCTTCGACGAGATCCGCCGCCTCCACGCCGGCCTGCCGCCGCACGTGCTGCTGGTGATCGACGGCGCCTACGCCGAGTACGTCCGGGCCAACGACTACTCGGCCGGGCTCGAGCTGGCGCTCGAGGCCGAGAACGTCGTGATGACCCGCACCTTCTCGAAGATCCACGGCCTCGCCGCCGTCCGGATCGGCTGGATGGTCGCGCCGTCCCACGTGGCGGACGCGGTCAACCGGATCCGGGGGCCGTTCAACGTCTCGGGCCCGGCGATCGCCGCGGGCTCGGCGGCGATCGCCGACGAGGCGCACATGGCGGCGGCCGCCGCCCACAATTCCGAGTGGCTGCCGAAGCTCACCGCGGGCGCCCGCGCCCTCGGCCTGGAGGTCACGCCGAGCGTCGCGAACTTCCTGCTGATCCACTTCCCCGACGCGCCGGGCCGCTCGGCGGAGGACGCGGACGCGTTCCTGACCGAGCGCGGCCTCATCACCCGGCGGGTCACCGCCTACGGCCTGCCCAACGCCCTGCGGGTGACGGTGGCGGGCGCCGAGGCGAACGAAGCCTTCCTGGCGGCGCTCGGCGACTTCGTGCGGGGCCACCATGGCTGAGACATCCGAGGGCGTCCCCGCGATCGACCGCCTCGCCATCGTCGGCCTCGGGCTGATCGGCTCCTCGATCGCCCGGGCGGCGCGGCGCTACGGCCTCGCCCGCACCATCGTGGCGGTGGACCGGGACGAGGCCGTGCGCGCCCGGGTGCGCGACCTCGGCATCGCCGACGTCGTCACGGGCGACCCGGCGGAGGGGGCCGCCGGCACCGACCTCGCGATCCTGTGCGTGCCGGTGGGCGCCATCGGGGCGGCGGCGGCCGAGATGGCGCCTTACCTCAAGCCCGGCGCGATCGTGTCGGATGTCGGTTCGGTGAAGGGTGCCGTGGTGGCGGCGGTCCGGCCGCACCTGCCCGACGGCGTCGCGCTGGTCCCCGGCCACCCGATCGCCGGCACCGAGTTCTCGGGCCCGGACGCGGGCTTCGCGACCCTGTTCCAGGGCCGCTGGTGCATCCTGACCCCGCCCGAGAGCACCGACCCGGCCGCGATCGAGACCGTCCGCGCCCTGTGGGCGGGGATGGGCGCCGACGTCGAGACGATGAGCGCCGAGCACCACGACCACGTGCTCGCCATCACCAGCCACCTGCCGCACCTGATCGCCTACAACATCGTGGGCACCGCGGCCGACCTCGAATCGGCGACGCAGTCCGAGGTGATCAAGTTCTCGGCGAGCGGGTTCCGCGACTTCACCCGCATCGCGGCGTCGGACCCGACCATGTGGCGGGACATCTTCCTCAACAACCGCGACGCGGTGCTGGAGATGCTCGGCCGGTTCAACGAGGACCTGTCGGCGCTCGCCAAGGCGGTGCGCTGGGGCGACGGCGACGCGCTCCACGCGATGTTCACCCGCACCCGGGCGATCCGGCGCAGCATCGTGGCGCAGGGCCAGGAGACCGCGGCCCCGGATTTCGGCCGGCCGCGGCCGCCGGAGGAGTAGGGACCGCCGGCGCTCACGCCGGCGGGCGGTTGACCAGCACCGGCTGCGCCGCCGCCCGCTCCGGGAACAGGTGCTTCAGGGCTTCGAGCTTCGGCGCGTCGTTGGCGGCGATGTACGGGTGCCCCGGATGCAGGACCATGAAGTCCTGGTGGTACCCTTCCGCCGGGTAGAAGGCCGCCCCCGGCTCGATCCGGGTGGCGACCGGCCGCCCGTAGGTCTTCGCCCCGTCGAGCTGGGCGATGTAGGCCCGCGCCACCCGCGCCTGGTCGGCATCCTGCGGGAACAGCGCCGAGCGGTACTGGCGCCCGGCATCGGGCCCCTGGCGATCCACCTGGGTCGGGTCCAGCGCCACCGAGAAGAAGATCCGCAGGAGCTCGTCGTAGCGGATCGCGGCCGGGTCGTAGGTGACCGACACGGCCTCGGCGTGGCCGGTCCCGCCGCCGCTCACGGTGCGGTAATCGGCCTCCGCACGGGTGCCGCCGGCGTAGCCCGACACCGCGCTCGTCACCCCGCGCACGTGCTGGAACACCCCCTGCACGCCCCAGAAGCAGCCGCCCGCGAAGACGGCCACGCGCGGCCCCGGCGGCTCGGCGGAGCGGGTCGCGGCCTCCGGCAGGCGCCGGGGCGCCTCCTCGGCGAAGGCCGGCAGACGCGGGAGCAGGACGGCCCCCGCGAGGCCGAGCCCGAGGGCGGCCCCGAGGAGCGGGCGGGCGAGGGGACGGGAAAGGGGGCGTACCGTGTCGCGAAGTGCCATGCTGACCTCCTTCGGCCTCCGTGCCGGCCTCCTGGCGGAGGCTGACAGCCCGTTCGTCCCGGCACCCGTTCCGGTTACGCGCGCGGCAGGCCGCATTGCGGTGGCGGCCGCATGGGTCTAGGCACCCCGCAAATCATCGCTTCGCCCGCAGGATCCGTCCCGTGACCATCGCGCCCGAGCCCAACTCCTTCCGCACCGGCCCCGACGAGCGCGGCCGCTTCGGCATCTTCGGCGGCCGCTTCGTCGCCGAGACGCTGATGCCGCTGATCCTCGAGCTCGAGGCGGCCTACGAGACGGCCAAGAAGGATCCGGCCTTCCAGGCCGAGATGGAGAGCTACGGCACGCACTATATCGGCCGGCCGAGCCCGCTCTACTACGCCGAGCGCCTGACCGAGCACCTGCGCGCCAAGGCGCCGGCGGGGCAGGGCGCCAAGGTCTATTTCAAGCGCGAGGAGCTGAACCATACCGGCTCCCACAAGGTGAACAACGTGCTGGGCCAGATCCTGCTGGCCCGCCGCATGGGCAAGCCGCGGATCATCGCCGAGACCGGCGCCGGCCAGCACGGCGTCGCCACCGCGACGCTCTGCGCGCGCTTCGGCCTCAAGTGCGTCGTCTACATGGGCGCGGTCGACGTCGCCCGGCAGGCGCCCAACGTCTTCCGCATGAAGATGCTCGGCGCCGAGGTGGTCCCGGTGGAATCCGGCACCAAGACCCTCAAGGACGCCATGAACGAGGCGCTGCGCGACTGGGTCACCAACGTCGCCGACACGTTCTACTGCATCGGCACGGTGGCGGGCCCGCACCCGTACCCGGCGATGGTGCGCGACTTCCAGTCGGTGATCGGCCGCGAGACCCGCGAGCAGATGATCGCGCAGGAGGGCCGGATCCCGGACTCCCTCGTCGCCTGCATCGGCGGCGGCTCGAACGCCATGGGCCTGTTCCACCCGTTCCTCGACGACCGCGAGGTCGAGATCTTCGGCGTCGAGGCCGCGGGCCACGGCGTCCAGTCGGGCCTGCACGCGGCCTCGCTGACCGGCGGCAAGCCGGGCGTGCTGCACGGCAACCGCACCTACCTGCTGATGGACGGGGACGGCCAGATCGCCGACGCCCACTCGATCTCGGCCGGCCTCGACTACCCGGGCATCGGCCCCGAGCACGCGTGGCTGCACGAGATGGGCCGGGTCACCTACCTGTCGGCGACCGATTCCGAGACGCTGGAGGCGTTCAAGCTCTGCTCGATGCTGGAGGGGATCATCCCCGCCCTGGAGCCGGCCCACGCCCTGTCCAAGGTCCTGGAGCTCGCGCCCCAGCGCCCGGCCGAGCACCTCATGGTGATGAACATGTCGGGCCGCGGCGACAAGGACATCCCGCAGGTGGCCGAGATCTTCGGCACGAAGATCTGAGGACGCGCGGCGGCGGTCCTCCGCCCGCCGCGCCCCGCCTGCTCCGCACGCGCACCGTCGGCCTCAGGCGGTCTCGATGTCCGTGAGCGGGAAGTCGTTGCCCTTGTAGAGCAGCGGGACGCCGTGGGCGCGGGCACAGGCGTAGGCGAAGCAGTCGCCGAAGTTCAGGCCGGCCGGGTGCCGGCCCTTGCCGAAGCGGTCGTAGGCGTCCAGCGCACCCGCTTCGGCCTCCGGCGGGACGGCCAGGATCTCGATGCCGGCGAGGTCGAGATAGGCGTGCACCGCCTCGCGGGCGGCCGGGACCGGGAGATCGAGGTGGCGCGCCACGGCCACGCCGGTTTCCCAGACTGCCAGGGGCGACGTCACGCGGCGCAGCGCCCGCTGAAGCCGGGCCGCCAGGGCCGCCGCATCCGTTTCGTCGGTGAGGATCGCCGTGAGGGCCGACGCATCCACGAACATCGGGTCCCGCCTCAGGTGCGCTCGTACAGACCGTCGATGAACGCCGCGTCGGCGGGCTTCCGGTCCGGACCGGCGCGCTCGTGCAGGGCACGGACGAAGTCGGCCGTCCGCGCGACGAGATCGGGCCGGTTCGTCTGGCGGGCGATCTCGTTCTGAAGCGCGCGGCGCACCGCGTCGGTCTTGCTCGTGCCCAGCAGCGCCATGAGCTGGGTCGCGAGCGCGTCGACCTGCGGATCCTTGACGTAGAGCGGCATGCGCGGACCCCTGGGATATCCCGCACAGCGCTAATTTATATCCTCGGACGCCGCAAGACAGAGCGGGCCGGAGCGGGTCGCGGGGCCGCGGCCTCACCGAACGCTCACCGCACAGTCACCGCACAGTCACCGCACAGTCACCTGATCCTTGATCTTCTCGTAGACTGACCGGCTGAGCACGCGCTTCGACAGCAGCTGCTCCACCGACGTGTAGGGCCGCTTGGCGACGATCGCCCGGCCGATGGCGCCGCCGCCGCGCAGGCGGTTGAGATCCGCCACCGAGGCGGTGTTGAGATCGAGGATGGCCAGGGCCCGGGGACCGGCGCTGTCCTCCGCCCGGTCGACCTCGTCCTGACCGGCCGGCTCCTGCGCCGACGGCCCGGGCTGCGCCTCCCGCGGGGGCGGCTCGGCGGGGAAGGCCGTCGCGTCGGAGGGCATCTGCGTCGGCGCCGGGGCGCCGCCGGACGGGGCGGGGGCGGGCTGGACCGCCGCGGGCGGCGCGGGCGATGCAGCCGGCGGGGGCGGAGCCGCCGGAGCCGGCTCGACGCGCCGCACCGTCGCCGAGGGCTGGGGGGCCGCCGGTGTTTCCGGAGCGGACGCGGGCAGAGTCGCCGGTCCGGGTGCGGGGCTCGGCAGCAGGGCCTGCACCACCGCCGCGAGGATGCCGGCAATGATGAGGAGAACCGAAACTCTGAGAATTGCAGGACCGCTGAGCACGCACCACTCGACGAGGATTAAAACTATATGCATCTACAGTTAATGCTGTCCTTGCGCCTCGTCCAATCCACGTCCGAAACCCGGCCGGTCATCCCCAGGGGATGAGCGGGCCCGCGCCGCGGCCGGGGGCGGGCCCGCGCCAGCGCCTCCGCGAGCGACTCGCTGGGCGCCTCGGTGGGCGCCTGGGCGAGCGCCTGGGCGAGCGCGTCGGCGCCCTGCGCTACCTGCCGACCCTGTTCCGGGAGATCGCCGCCGCGAGCCCGCGCCTGCTGGCGGCGAGCCTGTCGCTGCGCCTCGTGGCGGCCTGCCTGCCGGTCCTGACCCTCTACCTCGCCAAGCTGATCCTCGACGGGATCGTGGCCGAGCACGCCCGGCCGGCGCCGGAGGCGGGGCTCGCGGCGTGGTTCGCCGATCCCGGCCGGGCGCGGCTCGCCGGCCTCGTCGCCGCCGAGCTCGGCCTCGCCCTGCTCTCGGACCTGACCGGCCGGCTCACGAGCCTCGTCGAGACCCTGATCGGCGACCTCTACGCCAACGCGGCCTCCCTGCGGCTGATGGCGCACGCCGCCGAGCTCGACCTCGCGCAGTTCGAGGACAGCGCCCAGCAGGACCGGCTGGAGCGGGCGCGCCGGCAGGTCAGCGGCCGCACCGGCCTCATCGGCACGGTGTTCGGCCAGCTGCAGGGCCTCCTGACCCTCGCGACCCTGGCGGTCGGGGTCGCGGCCTTCACGCCCTGGCTCGTCGTGCTGATCGCCGCCGCCCTGGTCCCGGCGGTGCTCAACGAGTGGCACTTCACCAAGGCCGGCTACCGCCTCGCCTGGATCCGCAGCCCGGAGCGGCGGCGGATCGACTACCTGCGCTACCTCGGCGCCAGCGTCGAGACCGCCAAGGAGATCAAGCTCTTCGGCCTCGCGGGCTACCTCACCGGGCTCTACGCCGCGGTGGCGGGGCGGCTGCTGGCCGAGAACCGCAACCTCGCGGTCGCCCGGGCCGGCTGGGGCTTCGCCTTCGCGAGCCTCGGGACGCTCGCCTACTACGCCGCCTACGCGGTGATCGTCTGGCGGACGGTGGCGGGCGCCTTCTCGGTGGGCGACCTCGCCTTCCTGGCCGGCGCCTTCCAGCGGCTGCGCGGCGGCCTGGAGGGGCTGCTCCTCGGGCTGACCCAGATCACCGGGCAGGCGCAGTACCTCGAGGATTTCTATGCCTTCTTCGCGATCCGGCCGCAGATCCGCTCGCCCGCCCGGCCCGTGCCGGTCCCGCGCCCGATCCGGGAGGGGCTGGTCTTCGAGGGGGTCGGCTACCGCTATCCCGGCACGCAGACTTTCGCGCTGCGCCACCTCTCCTTCGCGGTCCGCGCCGGGGAGACGGTGGCGCTGGTCGGCGGCAACGGCGCCGGCAAGACCACGATCGTCAAGCTGATGACCCGGCTGTACGACCCGCACGAGGGCCGCGTGCTCCTCGACGGCGTGCCGCTCGCCGCCTACGACCTCGACGAGTTGCGGGCGCGGATCGGGGCGATCTTCCAGGACTTCGTCCGCTTCGACCTCACCGCCGGGGAGAACGTCGCGGTCGGCCGGATCGAGGCCGCCGACGACGCGGGCCGCATCGCGGCCGCGGCGGCCCGGGGGCTCGCGGCCCCGGTGATCGAGCGCCTGCCCGCGGGCTACGCCCAGCCGCTGGGCAAGCGCTTCGCCGGCGGCCTCGACCTCTCCGGGGGCGAGTGGCAGAAGGTCGCGCTGTCCCGGGCCTACATGCGCGAGGCCGAGATCCTGATCCTGGACGAGCCGACCGCCGCCCTCGACGCCCGGGCCGAGCACGACGTCTTCGCGCGGTTCCGGGAATTGTCGGCCGGGCGGACGGCGGTGCTGATCTCGCACCGCTTCTCCACCGTGCGCATGGCCGACCGCATCCTCGTCCTGGAGGGCGGCCGGGTGCTGGAGGAGGGCAGCCACGCCGCCCTCATGGCCCGCGGCGGCCGCTACGCCGAGCTGTTCACCCTCCAGGCAGAGGGCTACCGGTAGGCGGGCCGCGGCCGCCCGGCGCCGCCGCGTCCCGCAGGCGCGAGGTCCCGCGACGCGGCCCAAGCATTGCCCGATTCCGTCAGCCTGCTATCTGCGGCGGACCGAACCGGGGTTGTCCATGCGCCTGCGCCTCTCCCACCTGCTGACGGCCGGCCTTCTCGTCTGCGCCGGGCCCGCCCGCGCGGCCCCGCCGGCCGGGCCCGAGCCGGAGGCCAAGCCGCCGGCGCCCGAGATCGTGCTCGCCAACCACCGCGCGGTCTACGACCTGTCGCTCGCCGAGGGCGGCGGCACCCGCTCGGTGGAGAGCGCCCGCGGGCGCATCGTCATCGATTTCCGGGGCGACGCCTGCCGCGGCTACACGATGCAGACCCGCCAGGTGACGGAGCTGTCCTCCGGCGAGACCGGCGCGCGCCTGTCCGACATGCGCAGCACCACCTTCGAGGGCGGGCAGGGGCGCGAGTTCCGGTTCAAGACGACGACGCTCACCAACAACAAGCCCGCCGCCCCCGTGGACGGGACCGCCTCCGAGCAGGGCGACGCCCTGACGGTGAGGCTGAAGGGCGGCCCGAAGCCGTTCACCGTGGAGGGGCCGGTCCTGTTCCCGAGCGAGCACATGCGCCGCCTGATCGAGGCGGCGCGGGCCGGCCAGTCGACCCTCGCGGTCAAGGTCTTCGACGGCTCGGACGACGGCCGGAAGGTCTACGACACCTTCGCGGTGATCGGCCACGCCGCGACCGGCCCGGCCCCGGCCGCCGACTCGACCCGCGACAAGCCCCTGCGCGAGGGCTCGCTGGCCGCCATGCCGCACTGGCCGGTCCGCCTCAGCTACTACACCGAGGGCGCCGGGGAGCGCACGCCGATCTACACCCTCGGCTTCGACCTGTACGAGAACGGCGTCAGCGGCGCGCTCAAGCTCGATTACGGCGACTTCGCCATCCTGGGCGACATGACCGCCCTCGACATCGACGCCAAGGCCGGGCGGGCCGACAGGGAGGCGGGGAAGGGCTGCACGCCCTGAGGGCCCGCCTCACGCCCACTCGTCGTCCGGCCGCGGCGACAGCCTCTGCCAGGCCGCGGCGATCCGCTCCGGCTTGATGCCGAGGCCGTTCGCGCAGGCGACGAGCACGTTCTCGTCACCCATCACGTGGTCGAGCACGCCCACCAGGAAGGCGGGCTCCCGGGCGCTCGCGCGGAGCGTGTCGGGGCTCAGGCCGCTCGCCGCCAGGAAGGGCAGGAGACGGTCGTCGTCCCCAGCGATCCACAACAGAACGTCCAGGGCGAGCCGTTCGGCCGACTCATCCCCTTGAAGAGGTTTGCCATTCATCAACATGTGAACGCTACAAAGGTGACGGAGGGGCTTCACGGCCCGCTAATCATGATCGGCGCGCACCGGGACAACGGATCATGAAGAAGACGGTGCTGATCGTCGAGGACAACGAGTTGAACATGAAGCTGTTCAACGATCTCCTGGAGGCGAACGGCTACGCGACGCTCAAGACCGCCCACGGCATCGAGGCGATCGAGCTGGCGCGCGCCCACCACCCCGACCTGATCCTCATGGACATCCAGCTCCCCGAGGTCTCCGGCCTCGAGGTGACGAAATGGCTCAAGGAGGACGACGACCTCAAGGGCATCCCGGTGATCGCCATCACGGCCTTCGCCATGAAGGGCGACGAGGAGCGGATCCGCGAGGGCGGCTGCGAGGCCTACCTGTCGAAGCCGATCTCGGTCGCGAAGTTTTTGGCAACGGTTCGGGCCTATCTTGAACCGCGTTGACGCCGGCGAGGCGTGCCGTTGAACCGGCCCCCCGGCCGCGCCGGGCCGGGGGGCCGGTTCAACCGTCCGTCCCGTCGTGTCCGCCCCGGCCCCGGCGGCCGACCGGCGGCGCGCACCCACGGCACACGGCGCCCGGTCCGGGCCGCTCACCCGCGCCCTGACGAGGAAGCATGTCGGCCCGTGTCCTGATCGTCGACGATCTGTTCCCGAACGTCAGGCTTCTGGAGACGAAGCTCGGCCTGGAATATTTCGACACGCTCGCGGCCATGAACGGCCGGGACGCGATCGCGATCTGCGAGAAGGGCCTCTGCGACCTCGTCCTGCTCGACGTGATGATGCCCGGCATGGACGGGTTCGAGGTCTGCCGGCACCTCAAGAACAACCCGCTCACGGCCCATATCCCGGTGGTGATGGTCACGGCCCTCGACCAGCCCGCGGACCGCCTGCGCGGCCTCGATGCCGGGGCCGACGACTTCCTGACCAAGCCGGTGGACGACACCGCCCTGTTCACGCGGGTGCGCAGCCTGGTGCGGCTCAAGGCCGTGACGGACGAGCTGCGCCAGCGCGCGCTCGCCTCCCGCGAGTTCGGCATCGGCGATCCCCTGGCGCTCGCCACCGCCGAGACCGGCCTCGACGCCCGGATCCTGCTGATCGAGGACCGTCCCGGATCGGCCGAGCGCCTCGCCGGGGCCCTGCGCCAGCACCACGTCGTCACGGTCGAGCCCGACCCGCAGGAGGCCCTGCGCCGCGCCGCCGAGGAGACCTTCGACCTCGCCCTGGTGAGCCTCGACCTCACCGGCTTCGACGGCCTGCGCCTGTGCAGCCAGCTCCGGTCCCTCGACCGGACCCGGGCGATGCCGCTGATCATGCTCGCCGAGGAGTACGACCGCGCCCGGGTGGTCCGCGGCCTCGATTTCGGCGTGCACGACTTCCTGATGCGGCCGGTCGACCGCAACGAGCTGATGGCCCGGGTCCGCACGCAGGTGAAGCGCAAGCGCTTCACCGACGCGCTCCGCGGGGCGATGCAGGCCTCCCTGCAGATGGCCGTGACCGATGCGCTCACCGGCCTGCACAACCGGCGCTACCTCGACAACCACCTCGGCACGCTGTTCGGCGACGAGGCCGCCCGCCGGGCGAACCTCGCCGCGCTGATCCTCGACATCGACCACTTCAAGGGGATCAACGACAGCTTCGGCCACGAGGCCGGCGACGAGGTGCTGCGCGGCTTCGCCGAGCGCGTCCGCCAGCACACGCGGCCCATCGACATCGTGGCGCGCTACGGCGGCGAGGAGGTGGTGGTGATCCTGCCGGAGGCGGGCCTCGTCGAGGCGCAGGGCATCGCCGAGCGCATCCGCGAGCGCGTCGAGGCGATGCCGTTCACCGTGCAGCGGGCGAGCCGGACCGTGTCGGTGACGGTCTCGATCGGCGTCGCCGTGCGCCGCGGCGACGATCTCGGCCCCGCCGACATGCTCCGCCGGGCCGACCTCGCCCTCTACCGGGCCAAGGCGGCCGGGCGGAACCGGGTCGAGTCGCAGGCGGCCTGACCGGCGGCCTGACAGGCGCCCCCCCGCGTCAATCCGCGCGCCCGCGCGCGCGGATGAAAAGGCCGGCCTCGCCGTGTTATCGGATTCGGCCGGCCCGGCGAGGCCGGCGGAGCGGCGCGCGGGACCGAATCCATGGACATGCAGGTACCGGCACGATCCGGCCGCGACGCGAGCGTGCTGAACCACCGCCGCCTGTGCAAGATCGCCTCCTCGCCGCACGCCTACGTCCGCGGCAGCACGGCGCGGTTCTACGAGCTGCTCGCCGGGATGCCGGCCGGCACCCTGCCCGAGGGGCCGCCGGTCTGGATCTGCGGCGACGCGCATCTCGGCAATCTCGGCGCGCTCGCCGGCCCGGACGGCGGGATCGACATCCAGATCCGCGACCTCGACCAGACCGTCGTGGCGAACCCGGCCTTCGACCTCGTCCGGCTCGCGCTCTCCCTGGTCACCGCGGCGCTCAACGCGACCCTGCCGGGCATCGTCACCGCCCGGATGATGGACGCGATGGCGGACGGCTACGCCGACGGGATCGCCGATCCCGAGGGGGCCGAGCGGGGCGTCGACCCGTCCGAGATCGTCGTCACGACGAAGCGGCGGGCGCTCGGCCGGCGCTGGCGCCACCTCTCGCGCGAGCGGCTGAAGGGCAAGGCCGCCCGGCTCCCGCGGGGCAGCCGGTTCTTCGACCTCGACCCCGACGAGCAGGCGTCGCTGACGGCGCTGGTCCGCGACCCGGAGATCCGCCGCCTCGTCCTGGCGCTCGGCAGCGCGGCCGACGGCGCCGAGATCCGGCTGCTCGACGCCGCCTACTGGATCAAGGGCTGCAGCTCCCTCGGGCGCCTGCGCTACGCCGCCCTGGTGGAGGTCCTGGGCGGCGACCGCCCGCAGCTCGCCCTCCTCGACGTCAAGGAGGCCGTGCCGCACCTCGCGCCGGCCGCCGCCGGGATCGCGGTGCCGCCCGACCACGCCGAACGCGTCGTCGCGGGCGCGCGGGCGCTGTCGCCCAACCTCGGAGACCGGATGGTCGCCGGCCATGTGGGCGACCGCGCCGGCGGCACGCCCGTCACGGTCCGCGAGCTGCTGCCGCAGGATCTCAAGATCGACGCCGAGCAGTTCTCCCGCGGCGAGGCGGTCCGGGTCTCCCGGCACCTCGCCGCCATCCTGGGCCGGGCCCACGGCCGCCAGATGGGCGCGGCCGACCGCCGGACCTGGATCGACGCCGTGCGGGCGCCGGGGCCGGGCCCCGACGCCCCCGGCTGGCTCTGGTCGGTGGTCACCGACCTGATGGGCGCGCACCAGCGCGGCTACCTGGAGCATTGCCGCCGGATCGCCCGCGAGGCGCGGGACGCGGCCTGACGCCCGATCGCCGCCCGACACCGCCCGACGCCGCCCGACACGGCGTGCCTCGACCCCGGCGCGGGGCGCATCCGCCACAACGCCGGTTGACACCATCCCCGCCATCGCCAACACCTCGCGCCCGCCGCCTCTCGCGCGGCGGACCCCGGGAAGACCTGTGATACGATGGCGGTGACGCGCACCTACCTCGACTTCGAGAAGCCGGTGGCCGAGCTGGAGGCCAAGCTCGAGGAGCTGCGCGCCGTGAGCGCGCGCGACGGCGCGGTCTCGATCGCCGAGGAGGTCGGCCGGCTCGAGGCCAAGGCCGGCCAGGCGCTCGCCGAGATCTACGCGAATCTCACGCCCTGGCAGAAGACCCAGGTGGCCCGCCACCCGCAGCGGCCGCACTTCGTGGACTATTGCGACGGGCTCATCACCGAGTTCACCCCGCTGGCCGGCGACCGCAGCTTCGGCGAGGACGAGGCGATCCTGGGCGGGTTCGGCCGGTTCCGCGGCCGGCCGGTCCTGGTGCTCGGCCAGGAGAAGGGCGCCACCACCGAGGCGCGGCTGCGCCACAATTTCGGGATGGCCCGGCCCGAGGGCTACCGCAAGGCGGTCCGGCTCATGGAGACCGCCGACCGGTTCGGCTTAGCCGTCATCGCCTTCGTGGACACCGCCGGCGCCTATCCGGGCATCGAGGCGGAGGAGCGCGGCCAGGCCGAGGCCATCGCCCGCTCGACCGAGGCCTGCCTCGCGCTGGGCGTGCCGAACGTCGCCGTGGTGATCGGGGAGGGCGGCTCGGGCGGCGCCATCGCGCTCGCCACCGCCAACCGGGTGCTCATGCTGGAGCACGCGATCTACGGGGTGATCTCGCCGGAGGGCGCCGCCTCGATCCTGTGGCGCGACCAGGGCCGCGCCTCCGACGCCGCCACCGCCATGAAGATCACCGCCCAGGACCTGCTGCGGCTCGGCGTCATCGACGGGATCATCCCGGAGGCCACCGGCGGGGCGCACCGCGACCGCGAGGCGGCGATCCGGGCCGCGGGCGACGCCGTCGCCGACGCCCTCGCCCAGTTCGACGGCCTCTCGCCCGCCGAGGTCCGCGACCGGCGCGCGGAGAAGTTCCTGGCGATCGGCCGGACCCTGTGAGCGAGCCCGGGGCGACGGGGGGCCTGTTCGGCGCGCTCGGCCGGCTGCTGGGCCGGCGCGACGCGCGGGAGCCGGGCCGGCACAACCACGTCTCCCTCGGCTGCAATTGCCAGATGGCGCACGTCCTCAAGACGCTCGACCTGCGCCAGTGGTCGGGGCCCCTCGACTGGATCTTCTCCATGCCCGGCATGGCCCGGGACTGTCTCGCCGACGACTTCGCCGCGCTCGTCGACCGGGGCCAGCTGGAGAGCATCCCGGAGGCCGAGCGGCGCGGCCCCGGCATCTGGCGCGGGCGCCACCGCCTCTACCGGGAGCGGCACGGCCTCGAGTGCGTGTTCAACCACCACGACCCGGCGACGAGCGAGGCGGACTACGCCTTCCTGACCGAGGGCGTGCGCCGGCTGCGCCGGGCCCTCGACACGCCGGGCACCGACAACCGGCTCTGGATGATGACCCATCTCCACACGCCCCGGGACGTGGTCGAGGCGATCGACGACCTGCTCGGGCAGCGCGCCAGCCGCAACCACCTGACCTTCGTGCAGCTCGAGACCGGGCACCCGCGCATGGCGGTGGTCGAGGCGGTCGACCTCCGGCCCACCCTGCGCTGGCTCACCGTGCACACGCCCTCGGAGCCGGTCGGCCTGCGGCTGGCCGACCCGGCCGACGACGCGGCGCTGGTGGCGATCATCCGCGCCGAGGCGGCGCGGCGGCCGGCGCTGTTCGCCTGAGCGGCCGCCCGGGAGCGACGTTGCGGGGGCAACGTGGCCGGGGCGACGGCCGGTCGGCGCCCGGGGCGGCCGTCAATGGGCGGCGCGCGACAGGGCAACGATCGCGCCGACGATGACGATCGTCTGGACGCCGATCGAGCCGATCACCCATTTCATGATGTCGACCGTCGCTTCGGCCAGATCGGTCTCGGTGACGCGGTTCGTCAGATCGGAATCCCGACTCTCGCGGATCGCCGCGGCGATCGCCTCGGCCTGATCCTCGGACAGGCCGGTCGCCCGCAGGCGACGGACGAGGGCGTGCGTGTCGAGCGAGAGGGCCGTCATGGGCGACGTTCGCGTGTTCGAGCCGTCCGGGTCGATCGGCCGAATCCGGATGGCAGCCTCCGCGACCGTGGCGCCCTCATCCCGCCGGGGCAAGCAGCTCGAAGTCGGGCGCCCGGCGCGGTCACGCGCGTCCGCTCCGCAGGGAGTCCACCGGTACGCGCACCGGGCCGGCAGGACGGACCGGGGGCCGGACCGCGGGCCGGACCGCGCACGCGCACCGCCTGTCTCGCCGCGCGGCCCTGCGGCTCGAACGGCGCCGGCCCGCGACCCCGCCGCGGCGCGCTGTGGATAGGGTGCATCCGCCGGCTCTCCACACCGGAGAACAATCCAGTGTTGCAGCCGGGTCCTTGCGGTAAGGAAGGCGCAAGCTTAACGAGCCTATTGGGTTGGGGAGTGGCACCCGACGCGGCCAGCAAGGCCCGCGGGCGCGCGTAAGACGATCGAGGTTCCCCATGACGGCGCGTCTCGCGACCGCGCGACTGCTGGCGGCGGCGTCCCTGCTGGCCCTGTCGCTCGCCGCCTGCCAGGACGGTTCCGGGATCAACGGCCCGAGCGCGCGCAGCCTCGCGCCGATCGCCCCCCAGACCGTCGCGCTGATGCAGTCCAAGGGGATGCAGCCCTCCGACCCGATCCTGATCCGCACCTTCAAGAAGGAGGCGGAGATGGAGATCTGGAAGCGGGGGAGCGACGGCCGCTACGCCCTGATGAAGACCTACCCGATCTGCCGCTGGTCCGGCCAGCTCGGGCCGAAGACCCGCGAGGGCGACCGGCAGGCGCCCGAGGGCTTCTACACGATCACCCCGGGCCTGATGAACCCGAACTCCTCGTACTACCTGTCGTTCGACACGGGCTTCCCGAACGCCGTCGACCGGGCCAACGGGCGCACCGGCAAGTACCTGATGGTGCACGGCACCTGCTCGTCGGCGGGCTGCTTCGCCATGACCGACGCCACCATCGCGGAGATCTACGCCGTCGCCCGCGACGCGTTCATCGGCGGCCAGCGCAGCTTCCAGTTCCAGTCCTACCCGTTCCGGATGACGGCCGAGAACATGGCCAAGTTCCGCAACGACCCGAACATCGCCTTCTGGCAGAACCTCAAGGAGGGGTCCGACTATTTCGAGGCCCTGCACGAGGAGCCGAAGGTCGGCCAGTGCGGGACCAAGTACGTGTTCGGCGGGGCCGACGCGGCCGCCGGCGCGTGCCGGCCGCACGTCGACCCGCTGGTGGCCGAGAAGAGCGCGCACGACGCCCGCGCGGTCGCCGACCTCGTCGCCAAGGGCACGCCCGCGGTGCGGGTCGTCTACCAGGACGGCGGCCAGAACCCGGTCTTCCGCCCGCAGAACGCCAGCGCCTTCGCGAGCCTCGGCGGCACCGAGACGGTGCTGCCCTACGACGCCAAGGAGTACGGCCGGCACAATCTCGGCGACGTGAGCCGCCCCGAGACCCTGGCGGCGGGCCCGCAGGAGATCGAGGTCGGCCCGAAGGGCCGGCCCACGATGCTGGCCGGCGCCGAGCCGGAGGTGCCCGCCCGGGCCGCGAAGGCCGGCGGCAAGGGGCACGGGCGCGAGCCGGCGGCGCCCGCGGCGCCCACGACCCTCATGGCGAACCGCGCCGATCCCGGCGCGCAGGTCGAGACCACGGCGGCCCTGCCCGACAAGCCCGCCCGGATCGCCGTCGCGGACGCGGACGGCGATGCGAGCAGCTACCAGAAGCTGTTCGGTCAGCTCTTCGCCAAGGACAAGCCGGCCCCGGCGGCGCCCCCGGCCCCTCCGGTCGACGCCGCGGCGGCGCCGGAGCCGGCGAAGCTCGCCCACGCCGCCGAGACGGCCGCGCCGCGGGCCGCCAAGGCCCACGCGGTGAGGACCGCCAGGGTCGAGGCGAAGGGCGACGGGAAGGGGAAGGGTGACGGGAAGGCGGAGGCGAAGCCCGCCCTCCGGAAGGGCGAGCCCGAGGGCCGGAAGCCCTGACGGCTCAGACCAGCGGACGGTCGCGGTTCATCAGCCACAGGGCGTGGACCGTGCCGGGCAGCCAGCCGAGGATCCACAGCAGGATGTTCAGCAGGAACTGCAGGCCGAAGCCCGTGGTGACGAGCACGGCGATCGGCGGGAAGAAGATCGCGAGCAGGATGCGGACGAGGCTGGACACGGGGACTCCGGGCGCGAGGTAGGCACGTCCCGGCTCCAACGGCACACGGTTTCATCCGTTCCGCCCGATCCGGCCGCGACAGCCCCGGCCTGCCGGGGCCGCGCGGCGGCGCCTCAGTTCCTGGCCGGCGGCGTGGTGGCGGAGGGGACGTTGGCGGCCTGCTTCTCCGGGTGCTTCACCTGGCTGTAGGCGACGTTGGCGAAGGTGCCGATCACCGCGGGCCAGCTCGGCTTGCCGTATTGCGGGTCGTCGCGGCCGACCTTGCAGAAGGCCGTGGTCAGGCCGTTGACGATGTCGTCGTCGGTGACGCCGGTCGGCTCCGCCTTCACCTGCTGGACCAGCCGGGCGAGGGTCGGGACGAAGTCCTGCTGCTTCAGTCCGGTCAGGCTCGCCTGGATGCCGAGCTTCTCGAAGGCGGCCTTGAGCTTGTCCTGCTCGATCTCCGCGCAGGGGGCGGTGCCGGCCAGCATGGTTCGGGTGGCGGCGCGCGCCTCCGAGGCCTTGTCGCCGGTCACCGGCGGCGCCCTGTTGCCCCAGGAATTGCGGATGTAGTCGGTGACGTTCTTCACCTCGACATCGGTCATCTGCTGGCCGATCGCCACCATCGGGGCCAGCCCGCTCTGGGCGGCGAGGCCGCCGTAGATCACCCGCAGCACCGTCTCGGGCCCGTCGGACTGGACCGAGGTGTTGCCGGCGAGCGCCGGGACCGCGCCCTCGATGCCCTTGCCGTCGGGCTGGTGGCACGAGGAGCAGTAGGTCAGGTAGGTGGAGGCGCCCGGCGCGTCGGGCGTGTCGAAGGCCGTGAGGTCCTTCGGCTTGTAGGTCTGCTTGGCCGGCACGGTGCGCAGGTACGCGACCATGGCCTTGAGGTCCTCCTCCTTCACCTTGGAGAGGGATTCCATGATGGTCTGGCGCATCGGGCCGGCGGCGACGCCCGGCCGGTCGCCCGGGGCGGTGCCGGTCTTGAGGTAGGTCACCACCTGCTCGTCGGTCCAGGCACCGATGCCCTGGTGGCCGTCCGGGGTGATGTTGGGGGCGTACCAGCCGTCGATCACGCCGCCGCCGAACCGGCCCGCGAAGCTCGAATTGCCGACGAGCTTGTTCTCGTTGTGGCACATGGCGCAGTGGCCGAGGCCCTCCACCAGGTAGGCGCCGCGGTTCACCTCGGCGCTGGCCTTCGGGTCGGGCTTGAAGCGCTCGTCGGTGAAGAAGGCCGTCCGCCACGTCACCAGCGCCGTGCGGACGCTGAACGGGAACGGGATCTGGCTCTCCTGCCGCTTCTCGTTCACGGCCGGGACCGATTGCAGGTAGGCCCAGATCGCCTGGGTGTCCTCGTCGGTGACCTTGGTGAACCAGCCGAACGGGAAGGCCGGGTAGAGGTAGCCGACGTTCTTGCTGTAGCCGTGCCGGAACGCCTGGTCGAAGTCGGCGTAGCTCCAGTTGCCGAGGCCGGTCTCCTTGTCGGGGGTGAGGTTGGGGGTCATGATCACGCCGAAGGGCATGTTCAGCGCGTAGTTGCCGGCGAGGTACTTGCCGCCCGGCGCCGTGTGGCAGGCCGCGCAGTCGCCCATGGTCACGAGATACTTGCCGCGCGCGATCTGGTCGGCCGACCCGTCCTGCGCCAGCGCCGGCGCGGCCGGGAACAGGCTCGCCAGGAACAGGCTCCCCAGGATCGGCGCCGTCCGGATCGGCGGCAGGCGGCCGGAGGAGAGGGCTCTCGTGCGCTGCATGCCGCGTCTCCCATCCCGAGTTTAGAGCTGTTTGAGATTTGTGACGCGCGTGAACGCGGCCGTTCGGGGCGTTGTTCCGGGCGGCGCCGGGCTGCGGCGATGTGCCGTGGCGGACCGGAAGCGCAGGCCGAGATCGGCCAGATGGGCGGCGAGCCCGGCGAGCATCCACCCGGCGACCGCGACGAAGCCGGCCCCCGCCAGCGCCGCCCGCAGGGCCAGCATCAGCGCGGCGCCGGAGGCGAGCGTGGCCAGCAGGGACGGCAGCGGCGGCCCGCCCCGGCGGCTGAGCCAGGCGAGGACGAGGGCCTCCAGGGCGACGAGCAGGAGGATCCCGTCGACGATCCGGCCCGAGGCGAAGGCGGCGGCGAGGGCGGCGGCGAGCGGCGGCTCCATCACGCCGGCTCCCCGAAGGGCGCGTTGAGGCGCACGATCCGCAGGTTCAGGCAGGCGGCGACGCTGACCCAGGCGAGGTAGGGCAGGTTCATGAGGCCCGCCGCGACGGAGATCCGGCCGGTGACCAGCACCAGCACGGCGATCGACAGCCACAGGGCCGCGACCTCGGCGAGCGCCCAGTCGGGCCGGCGGAACCGGAAGAACAGCACGCTCCAGGCGATGTTGAGCACCCCGTTCACCGCGAAGGCGGCGATCAGCACGCCCCGGGCGACGGGGTCGGCCGCGCCGCTCCAGGCGAGGACCGCCGAGGTGGCGGTCAGCGCGAAGATCACCGCCCAGACCGGCCCGAAGGCCCAGTCCGGCGGCTTCCAGGCCGGGACCCGCAGGCGCCGGTACCACGTGTCCGTCGTGGTCGCGAGGCCGCCGGCCACGGCCACCAGCACGGCGGCGGCGGCGGCCACCGCGGGCGGCCCGAGATCGGCGAGGCCGAGGCTCACGGCGAGACCCAGCGGAACAGGTGGGCGAGGTCCTTGAAGAAGATCCGCGCGTGGGCGGCGGGCTTCGCGCGGACCAGCTCCTTGTTCATGTAGCTGTCCCAGGTGAGCTGCTGGACGTCCTTGTCCCGGCAGATCGAGACGAAGCGCTCGCGCAGACCGTCGCTGCGGTACCAGACCCACTGCATCATCCCGAGGATCCAGAACACGCGCCCGTGCAGCTTCATGAACCGTCTTCGCGCGCGCCCGAGCGCCCGGGCATCGCCGGTCTCGAGGAAGGCGGCGGCGGCCTCGGCGGAGAGGCGCCCGCCCAGCATCGCGTAGTAGATGCCCTCCCCGGAGGCCGGGGCGACGACGCCGGCGGCATCGCCCGCCAGCAGCACGTCGCGGCCGTTGTCCCAGCGCTTCAGCGGCTTGAGGGGGAGGGGGGCGCCCTCGCGCCGGACGGTCTCGGCCCCGTCGAGGCCGGTCGCCACCCGCAGAGCGCGGATCGAGGAGCGCAGGGAGAAGCCCTTCCGGGCGCTGCCGGTGCCGATGCTCAGCGTGTCCCCGTGGGGGAAGATCCAGCTGTAGAAATCCGGCGAGTGGCGGCCCTGGTAGTAGACGTCGCAGCGGGTCGCCTCGACCGACCCGGCCCCGGGGGCGCCGGCCTCCGGCACCCGGAGGATCTCGTGATAGGCGAAGACCTGCCGCATCCTGGCGTGGCCCGGCACCTCCGCGCGGCCGACCGGCGAGCAGGCGCCGTCGGCGCCGACGACGAGGCGCGCCCGGACGGCGTGGCGGGCGAGGCCGGTCCCCGCGCCGGTGGTGAAGTGGACCAGCGGCGGCCCGTCGTCGGGCCGGGTGATCCGCTCGAAGGCGGCCGCGCGCAGGTCGGCGCCGGCCTCCGCGGCCCGGGCGCGCAGCCACGGGTCGAAATGCTCGCGGTCGACCATGCCGACGAAGCCCTCGCCCACCGGCATGTCGACGGTCTTGCCGCTCGGCGCCACCATCCGGGCCGAGCGGATCTTGGCGACGAGGAGCGCGTCGGGGATCGCGAAGTCGCGGATCAGCCGCGGCGGGATCGCGCCGCCGCAGGGCTTGATCCGCCCGGGCTTGTCGAGGAGCAGCACCGCGTGGCCGGCCCGGGCGAGGTCGGTCGCCGCCGTGGCGCCGGCCGGCCCGCCGCCGACCACCACGACGTCGTAGCTGTCGCGGCCGGGGCCGCCGTCGTCCAACCGGGCCATGGCCTCACCTCGCGCTGAAGGCAGGATCGAGCGGCACCGGGTCCGGTGCCGGGGCTGAGTCGAGCCGGGCCGCCAGGACGACCGCGACGAGGAACAGCAGCCCTTCCGCGGCGAACACCGCCGCGTAGGCCTGGACGGGTTCGGCGGTGACGAGCCGGACGGCGTCGACCGCCACCGCTCCGAGGAAGCCGCCGGCGCCGAAGGCGACGCCCTGCGCGGCGCCCCAGACGCCCATGCGGGTGCCGCGCTCCCGCGCGTCGCCGCGGCCGGCGAGCGCCATCATCGAGCCGATGGCGGCGACCGCGTAGGCGCCGTTGGCCACCCCGAGGGCGAAGACCGTCGTGCGCAGGGGGAAGTCCGATCCCGCCGCCGCGCCGCTCGCCAGGGCGAACAGGGCGGCGGCCGAGCCGGCGCAGCCGATCCCGATCCAGAGCCGCAGGGACGCGAGGGCGGTGCCCCGGGCGAGGAGCGTCACCGCCGCCACCAGCAGCATGCCGGCGAGCACGCCGCCGTGCTGGAGGCCGGCGAGCTTGGTGGTGGCGCCGGGGGTCATCGCGAAGACGAGGCCGGCATAGGGCTCCAGGATCAGCTCCTGGGCGCTGTAGGCCAGCATCGACACGAAGACGAAGACCGTGAAGGTCCGGGCCACGGGGTCGGCCAGCACCCGGGCCAGCACGGTGAAGAACGGGCGGCGGGCCTCCGCGGGCTCGGGGGCCCGGACCGGCAGGCGGCGCTCGACACCGGCGAGCGCGAGCGCCGCCACGCCGAAGGCGACGAGCGAGACCGTGCCCGAGACCGCGACGAGCCGCGGGCCGGAGAACGGGTCGAGGAAGTGCCCGGCGAGCGGCGCCGTGACGGCGAAGCCGACGATCATCATCACCCAGACGACGGTGGCGGCCGCGCCCCGCCGGGCCGGCGCGACGCCGCCCGACAGCAGGACCAGGAGGGAGGTCCCGGCCGCGCCGACGCCCATGCCGACGCACAGGAACGAGAGGGCGGCGAGCGCCAGCCCCAGGGCGAGGTTCTCGGCCGCCAGCGCGGTGCCGCAGGCGGCGCCGAACCCGCCGAGGCAGAGGGCGGCCATGCCGCCGACGATCCACGGGGTGCGCCGGCCGCTCCGGTCGGACCCGTAGCCCCAGCGCGGGCGCAGGACCTGCACGGCGTAGTGCAGGGCGACCAGCAGGCCCGGCACGAAGGCGGGAAGCGCCAGTTCCACCACCATGACCCGGTTGAGGGTGGCGGTCATCAGCACGACGACGCTGCCCAGCGCGGTCTGGACGAGGCCGAGGCGGACGATCTGGGGCCAGCCCAGGCCGTCGGCCGCGCCAGGCTGCTCGGGCACCCGCCCACGAGAACCGCGACGTGCCCCCTCTCCCGTGCGGGAGAGGGGACCCGCGCCCGGCCCTGAAACCGGCTGCGCAGCGGAGGAACCGAGAGCCCCCGTACGGCGCGCGCGCGACTCGATCCCCATCACGCGCCTCCCACCAGCGGGCGCAGCGCGAAGGCCGCGACCAGCATGCCGAGGACGTAGAGCGTGGTGCCGGTGCCGTTGTACCAGATCGCCCGCTCCCGGGGATTCTCGAGGAACCGGGCCATCAGGGCGACCTGGCCGGCGAGGAGCGCCGCCACGAGGCCGGCGTGCCAGTAGCGCTCCCAGCCGGCGAGGAGCGCGATCACCGCGACCTGCGGCAGGGCCATGACCAGGCAGGCGAAGCGCGCGGCGCGCGCGGAGCCCATCTGCACCGGCAGCGACAGCAGCCCCATCCGCCGGTCGCCCTCCACGGACTTGAAGTCGTTGAGGGTCATGATGCCGTGGGCGCCGGCCGCGTAGAGCAGCGCCACCAGGAGCACCCGCCGGTCGGGCAGGGCGGCGGCCATGACGGCGGCGCCGGTGAACCAGGGCAGACCCTCGTAGCAGAGCGCCACCGCGGCGTTGCCCCACCAGCCGTTCCGCTTCAGCCGCACGGGCGGCGCCGAGTAGACCCAGGCGAGCGCGAGCCCGAACAGGGCGGCCCCGAGGATCCAGGGCCCGAGGGCGGCGGCCACCGCTAGCGACAGGGCCGTCCAGGCGAGGGCGAGGTAGAGCCCCCAGCGGCCCGGGATCCGCCCGGACGGGATCGGCCGGTCCGGCTCGTTGATCGCGTCGACGTGGCGGTCGAACCAGTCGTTGGCGGCCTGGCTGGTGGCGCAGACCAGCGGGCCGGCCAGCAGGATGCCGGCGGCGATCACCGGCCACTGGCCGCTGGCCGGCTGGCCCGAGGAAATGACCCCGCAGGCGAAGGCCCACATCGGCGCGAACCACGTGAGCGGCTTCAGCAGCTCGATGACTGCGCTCGGGGCGGGCGTAGCGGTCATGGCGGGAGGCTAACGGGGCCCGCCCGAGTGTCAAGCCAGATTTACACGACGCGACCACGTGTGCGCGACGTTTGTCGGATCAATACAGCGGCGGCCCAGAAATACATTATCCGAAACACCTGATAACCGCGGCGGCGGACCCGCCCGGCGCGGGCGGATCCTGGCGCGACGGCGGCGCCCCGGGCGCTCCCGGCGCCCCTCGGACGCGAGCACGATTCCGGGATCCTCGAGCCACTCGGCGCCCGGCTCAGGCACCCGGTTCCGGCACCGGGTTCCGGGCCGACGCGGCGCGCCCGCGCGGGGCTCCGGCAGGCCGGGCGGGGATGAACCGGACGGGACCCGCGGTCGGCCGCGCCCCGGGGCGGGGGCCGTCAGGCCTCCTCGACCGGGCCGTCGAGGTCGCCGACGCCGTAGCGGCGCATCTTGGCGTAGAGGCCCTGCCGGCTCAGGCCGAGCATCTCGGCCGCCGAGGCCCGGTTGTCCCGGGTGATCCGCAGGGCCGCCTCGATGCAGAGCTTCTCGATCAGGTCCGTCGTCTCGCGCACCAGGGTCTTCATCGAGACCCGGCCCACGAGCTCGGTCATCTGCTCCACCGAGCGGGGCACCTCCCGACCGACCCCGGGACGTCCCTCGGCGATCCGCCGCGGGCCCGACCGGATGGCGAAGCCCAGGCAGGGGCGGGTCCCGGCCACCGACACGGCGGCGACCTCCACGTCCTCCATGCCGCCGTAGGCGCCGCGGACGACGGTGGCGAAGCGGCGCACGGCGCCGTGGTCGACGAGGGTCGCGAACAGCGCCTGCGCCTCGGTCTCGTCGCGGCCGAGCCAGTGGTCGAGGGTGCGCCCGCGGGCCTGGCCCACGGTGGCGAGCTGCGCCAGCTCCAGGAAGGCGGCGTTGGCCATCAGGACCCGCCGCGCCGAATCGGTGACCACGAAGCCCTCCGGCATCGCCTCGATCACCGCGGCGGTCGGCGCCTCCTGGTCGGGCCCGGCCGCCGCGGCCGCCGGGTCGGCGGCCAGCTGCAGCAGGGCGCTCGCGCCGCCCTCGCCCCGGAACAGCGAGGCCGAGACCGTGACCTCGCCGCGCCCGTGCTGGAGCGCCGCCCGGATCTCGCCCGCCTGCCCGGTCGCCCGCAGGGCGGCGAACTGGGCCTCCAGGGTCCGGGTGCTGGCGGGATCGAACAGCTCGACGGCGTCCTGCCCGGCGATGCGCTTGGCCGGGCGTCCGAGGAGGCGCGCCGCCGCCGGGTTGGCCTCGGCCACCCGGCGCGTGCCGGCATCGACCACCAGCACCGGCTCGCCGGAGATCTGGAACAGCAGCCGGTAGCGGGTCTCGGCGGCGCGGAGCCGGTCGTAGTCCCGCTCCAGGGCCTGCTGGGTCTCGACCAGCCGGCGCTGCAGGGCCGCCACCGCCCGCATGTCGCGCCCGAGCACGAGGATCGGGCCGCCCTCCGAGGGCCGGATCGACGCGTAGCGGATCGGCAGGTCGGCGCCGTCGGGCGAGGGGTGGTTCACCTGGCGCCAGCGGGTGATGCCCTCGGTCCCGGCATCCCGCAGCAGGGCGTCGATCTTCGGGCGGCTCTCCACCGTGACGGTGTCGATCCAGCGCCGGCCCAGCCAGCCGGCCACGGTCTCGGCCGCGAGGTCGGCGCCGACCGCGGCGTCCCGAATCACCCCGTCGGCGTCGATCACCAGGGAGAGGTCCGCGGACGCCGCGACGATGCGCCCGACCGCCTCGCCCTGGAGGAGGCCGGCCACCTGCTGCAGGGCCGCGGGCGGCGACTGCGGGGAGGGGCGGGGCTGAGGGGTCACGGTCACCGCAATGTGATAGTCGGTTTGAGGCCCTTTCAGCAGGCCAATGCCTGTCTGTCCAGCAAAGCTTCCGCCGCGGCGGGCGCGAGGCACGCGTCCGACGCGCAGGCATCCGCCCCGACGATCCCCGCCTCGCCGCCGTGGCGCGCGAAGAAGGGGCCGCCGACCAGCACCCGGACGTCCCGGTTGCGCGAGTCGCGGCGCACCTCCGCCACCGTCGCCGTCAGGACCGGCAGCAGGACGTCGCAGGAGAGCGACAGGCCGACCACGTCGAACCAGTCCGACCGGAGCAGGTCCAGGGGGTCGACCCCCGGCCCGGGCACCGCGGTGGTCACGTCCCAGCCGGCCTCCCGGAAGAAGCTCGCGACCAGGGACAGGCCGAAGACGTGGGTCTCGCCCGGGCAGGGCAGCAGCAGGACGCTGCGCCCGTTGGCCGGGACCGATTCGCTCTCCAGCTCGGCGCAGAGGCGGCGGCTCACGGCGTGGAGCCGCCCGAGGGCCTCGGTCACCGCCAGGAAGTCGCAGGCATCCTCCTCCCAGAGGGCGCCGAGATGCCGGGCCGCCGGGGCGAGCAGGTCGAGGAGCAGGCGCGCGAGCGGCAGGCCGCCGTCGCGCAGGGCGTCCACCCGGGCGTCGAGGTCGACCGGGCCGGCGGCCAGGAGCAGGGCGCTGAAATCGGCGATCTCCCGCGCGCTCGGCGCCCGGTCCGCCGGGACGGCGCGGCCGGCGGGCCGGTGGGCGAGCATCAGGCGGGGCAGGATCTCCGCCTCGACGACCTTGGCGAGCGCGTCCGGGACGGGCCTGTGCAGGTCGGACCAACCGAGGGCAGTGTCGCGGAACACGGGAAGACCATCGCTCACGGGGCTGCAGCCGGCCGCGGACGGACCGTAATCAAGACGGCCACCGAAATGCCTCCAGTTTCCCATCGGCATCCTCCCTGAGACGACCCCGGCCCGGAAGGGCCGGCGGATCCGCTCGCCTGCTCGGTGTGGCGTTGCTCGCCCGTCTATTCTTCGCGTCCGCCAGTTCCTGGATCTGACAAGCCAAACGGCGGCAATCTCTGCCGTCTCAGTTGACGATACGCTTCCTGGCCATCTTGGCAATGATCTTATTCGAAGAAAAAATATCCCTCCCCGTGTCATACCGCAGAAGCGTCAAGCGCACTTGACACTTCCGGGACCCCCGCCCTAGCCTCTGTCAACGACGGAGCCTCTGGCGCCGCCGACCAGCAGGGAGCGGATGCATGGGTCCCGAGGACCGGCCGGCACGACCGCTCTACACGCCCGCCGAACGGCGCCGGCGCGATTCCTCGCCCTGGACCCTGGTCCAGGGGGTTCTGGCGCCCCTCCAGTTCGCGATCTTCCTGATCAGTCTCGCCCTGGTGCTGCGCGCCCTGGCCACCGGTGACGGCGCGCGCGCGGCCGAGATCTCGGTCGTCGTGAAGACCGTGGCCCTCTACGCAATCATGGTCACCGGTTCGATCTGGGAGAAGGTCGTGTTCGGACGGTGGCTCTTCGCACCCGCCTTCTTCTGGGAGGACGTGGTCAGCATGCTGGTGCTGGCCCTCCACACCGCTTACCTCGCGGCCCTCGCGACGGGCGCCCTGAGCGGGCAGGCGCTGCTGCTCCTCGCGCTGGCGGCCTACGCGACCTACGTGGTCAACGCGGCCCAGTTCCTTCTGAAGCTCCGGGCCGCGCGCCTGGAGAGGGCCGGCAGCCGCGCACCGCGTCTCGCGGAGGCGCTGCCATGAACGCCCCCCTGGCCCACCCGCCGTCCTGCGGCGGTATCGAACTGCGCCAGGAGCACGGCCAGCGGGCCGTGTTCTGCGGCCTCACCGGCATCGTCTGGCTGCACCGGAAGATCCAGGACGCGTTCTTCCTCGTGGTCGGCTCGCGCACCTGCGCGCACCTGATCCAGTCGGCGGCCGGGGTGATGATCTTCGCCGAGCCGCGCTTCGCCACCGCCATCATCGACGAGCGCGACCTCGCCGGCCTCGCCGACGCCAACGAGGAGCTCGACCGGGTGGTGACCCGGCTGATCGAGCGCCGGCCCGACATCAAGCTTTTGTTCCTCGTGGGCTCCTGCCCGTCCGAGGTGATCAAGCTCGACCTGTCCCGGGCGGCGCAGCGCCTGTCGGGCCGCCTCGCCCCCGTGCGGGTGCTGAACTATTCGGGCTCCGGCATCGAGACGACCTTTACGCAAGGTGAGGATGCCTGCCTCGCGGCGCTGGTGCCGGACCTGCCCCGCGAGGCAGAGGCAACCGCGTCGTCGCTCCTGATCGTCGGGGCGCTGGCCGACGTGGTGGAGGACCAGTTCCTGCGGATGTTCGCCGCGATGGGCATCGCGGATGTCCGGTTCCTGCCCGCCCGCCGGGCCGGCGCCATGCCGGCGGTCGGGCGCGGCACCCGCTACCTGCTGGCCCAGCCCTTCCTGACCGAGACCGCCCGCGCCCTCGAGGAACGCGGCGCCCGCCGGCTCGCGGCCCCGTTCCCGCTCGGCGCCGAGGGCACCACCGGCTGGCTGCGGGCCGCCGCCGAGGCGTTCGGCGTCTCCGGGGAGGCGTTCGACCGGGCGACCGCCGCGGGCCGGGCCCGCGCCGAGACCGCGCTCGCGCCCCACCGCGAGAAGCTCGGCGGCAAGCGGGTGTTCTTCTTCCCCGACTCGCAGCTAGAGGTGCCGCTCGCCCGCTTCCTCGCCCGGGAACTCGGCGCTGAGCTCGTGGAGGTCGGGACGCCCTATCTGCACCGGGGACATCTCGCCGCCGAGATCGAGTGGCTTCCCGCGGGCACACGCGTGACCGAGGGCCAGAGCCTCGACGACCAGATGGACCGCTGCCGGGCGGCCCGCCCGGACCTCACGGTCTGCGGCCTCGGCCTCGCCAACCCGCTGGAGGCGGAGGGGCTGTCGACCAAGTGGTCGATCGAGTTGCTGTTCACGCCGGTGCAGGGCTACGAGCAGGCCGGCGACCTCGCCGAGCTGTTCGTGCGCCCGCTCCGACGCCGTGCCCTGCTGGAGGTGTAGCGCCATGCAGCTCACCCTCTGGACCTACGAGGGTCCGCCTCACATCGGCGCGATGCGCGTCGCCACGGCGATGTCCGGGCTGCATTACGTGCTGCACGCTCCGCAGGGCGACACCTACGCCGACCTGCTGTTCACCATGATCGAGCGGCGGGACGCCCGCCCGCCCGTGACTTACACGACCTTCCGTGCCCAGGATCTCGGCCGCGACACCGCCGAGCTGTTCAAGGAGGCGGTCGCCGCCGCGCACGCACGGTTCCGGCCCCAGGCCATGATCGTCGGCGCCTCCTGCACGGCCGAGCTGATCCAGGACGATCCGGGCGGCCTCGCCAAGGCCCTCGACCTTCCGATCCCGGTGATCCCGCTGGAGCTGCCCGCCTACCAGAAGAAGGAGAACTGGGGCGCGTCGGAGACCTTCTACCGGCTGGTCCGCGCGCTCGCCGGGGCTCCGGCCCCGCGCCCGGCGCGGGAGCCCGGGCGGCGCCCGCTCTGCAACATTCTGGGTCCAACGGCGCTGGGCTTCCGCCACCGGGACGACCTGATCGAGATCCGCCGGCTGCTCGATACCCTCGGCATCGCCGTGAATGTCGTGGCGCCGCTGGGGGCCACGCCCGCCGATCTGGGCCGGCTCCGGGACGCCGACTTCAACGTCGTGCTCTATCCCGAGACGGCCCGCTCCGCTGCGGACTACCTGAAGAAGGCCTTCGGGCAGCCGTTCACGCAAACCATCCCGATCGGCGTCGGCGGCACCCGCCGGTTCGTCGAGGAGGTGGCGGGCCTCGCCGGGATCGACCCGGCGCCGGTGCTCGACGGATCCGGCTCGCGGCTGCCCTGGTACTCCCGCTCGGTCGATTCGACCTATCTCACGGGCAAGCGCGTCTTCGTGTTCGGCGACGCCACGCACGCCATCGGCATCGCCCGGGTCGCCGCGAAGGAACTCGGCTTCACCCTCGTCGGGCTCGGCACCTACGGCCGCGAGTTCGCCCGCGAGGTCCGCGCCGAGGCGGCCGCGCACGGTATCGAGGCGCTGGTCACCGACGACTACCTCGACGTCGAGGCGGCGATCCGCGCGGCCGCGCCGGAACTCGTCCTCGGCACCCAGATGGAGCGCCACGTCGCCAAGCGGCTCGGCATCCCCTGCGCGGTGATCTCCGCGCCGGTCCACGTCCAGGACTTCCCGGCGCGCTACGCCCCGCAGATGGGCTTCGAGGGCGCCAACGTCCTGTTCGACACCCTGGTCCATCCGCTGATGATGGGCCTCGAAGAGCACCTCCTCGGCATGTTCCGGGAGGATCCCGAATTCCACGACGGCGTCGGCCCCTCGCATCTCGGCGGCAAGTCCTTCGGGACTCCGGCGGACGAGGCGTTCGAGGCCGCGGAACGGGCGCCGGCTGACACCCCTCCGACGCCGGCGCCCGTTCCGATCCTGCTTGAGCGGCCGGCCGCGACCGCGTGGTCGCCCGAGGCCGAGAAGGAGCTGAAGAAGATCCCGTTCTTCGTGCGGGGCAAAGCACGCACGAACACCGAGACTTTCGCGCGGGAGCGGCACCTGCCGCTCATCACCCTCGAGACCCTCTACGATGCCAAAGCGCATTACGGCCGCTAGGCCGCCGATCCGCGTCGTCATCGTCACGCTCGACAATCACTTGGCGAGCGCGGTGGAGCGGGCGCGCCTGCGCCTCCGGTCCGAGATGCCCGGGCTGGTGCTGGGCTTCCACGCGGCCGCCGAGTGGGACAACGATCCCGCGACGCTGGCGGCCTGTCGGGCCGACATCGCGCAGGCCGACATCGTGCTCTCGGCCATGCTGTTCATGGACGAGCAGGTGCGGGCGATCCTGCCGGCGCTGGCGGCCCGGCGCGCGGCCTGCGACGCGATGGTCGGCTGCCTCTCGGCCGGCGAGGTGGTGAAGACCACGAAGCTCGGCCGCTTCGACATGAGCGGCACCAAGCGCAGCGCCCTCGACTTCCTGAAGAAGCTGCGGGGCAAGCCGGGCCAGCAGGGCAATGCCGGCCGGCAGATGGCCCTGGTGCGCAAGCTGCCGAAGATCCTGCGCTTCATCCCGGGTTCGGCCCAGGACGTGCGCGCCTATTTCCTGACCCTGCAATACTGGCTGGCGGGCTCGGACGAGAACGTCGCCGCCCTGGTGCGCTTCCTCGTGCACCGCTACGCGGCCGGCGAGCGCGCCGCTTGGCGCGAGGGTCCGGCGGCGCCCGCACCCCTCGATTATCCGGAGACCGGTCTCTACCACCCGCGCCTCACCGGTCGGATCGGTGCCGACCCGTCGCGGCTGCCGCGCCTCACGGGCGCCAAGGGCCGGGTCGGCCTGCTGGTGATGCGCAGCTACGTGCTCGCCGGCAACACCGCCCATTACGACGGCGTCATCGCCGCCCTGGAGGCGCAGGGCCTCGACGTGGTGCCGGCCTTCGCCAGCGGCCTCGACAACCGCCCGGCGGTAGAGTCCTTCTTCATGGAGGACGGGCGCGCCTGCATCGACGCGCTGGTCTCGCTCACCGGCTTCTCGCTGGTCGGCGGCCCCGCCTACAACGACGCCGCCGCCGCCGAGGCGATGCTGGCCCGGCTCGACGTGCCCTACCTCGCCGCCCAGGCGCTGGAGTTTCAGACCCTGGAACAGTGGGAGGCGGGTGACCGCGGCCTGTCGCCGGTCGAGGCGACCATGATGGTCGCGATCCCCGAACTCGACGGCGCCACCACCCCGATGGTGTTCGGCGGCCGCTCCGCGAATTCCGGCGCCGACAACGCAAGGGACATGCGGGTCCATCCCGAGCGCGCGGCCCGGCTCGCCGAGCGGGTCGCGCGACTGGTATCGCTCCGCTGGACCGCGAAGGCCGAGCGGAAGCTCGCCGCGGTGCTGTTCAACTTCCCGCCCAATGCCGGCGCCACCGGCACGGCGGCGTTCCTGTCGGTCTACGCCTCGCTGCTCAACACGCTGAAGGGCCTGGCGGCGGACGGCTACACGGTCGAAGTGCCGGAGAGCGTCGACGCCCTGCGCGAAAAAATCCTCGACGGCAATGCCAAGCGCTACGGCACCCAGGCCAACGTCCACGCCCGCATTCCGGCCGAGGACCACCTGCGCCGCGAGCCCTACCTCGCGGAGATCGAGGCCCAGTGGGGCCCGGCGCCGGGCCGCCACCAGACCAACGGCGCCGACATCTTCGTGCTGGGCGCGCAGTTCGGCAACGTCTTCGTCGGGGTCCAGCCCGCCTTCGGCTACGAGGGCGACCCAATGCGGCTGCTGTTCGAGCGCGGCTTCGCACCGACCCACGCGTTCAGCGCCTTCTACCGCTACCTGCGCGAGGACTTCAGCGCCGACGCCGTGCTGCATTTCGGCACCCACGGGGCGCTCGAGTTCATGCCCGGCAAGCAGACCGGCCTGTCCGAATCCTGCTGGCCGGAGCGGCTGATCGGGGCGCTGCCCAACGTCTACCTCTACGCGGCCAACAACCCGTCCGAGGGGACGCTCGCCAAGCGGCGCTCGGCGGCGACGCTGGTGAGCTACCTGACCCCGAGCCTCGCGGCGGCCGGACTCTATCGCGGGCTGCTCGACCTGAAGAGCTCGATCGAGCGCTGGCGCGGCCTCGGCCCCGAGGCGGGCGGCGAGCGCGAGACGCTGGCGCGCCTGATCCAGGACCAGGGCGCGGCGGTCGATCTCGTCGCCGCCGAGCCGGCCTGGACCGGCGATCTGGAGGCTCGGGTCTCCGGCCTCTGGACCGCGCTGCAGGAGCTGGAGCAGACCCTGATCCCGCACGGCCTGCACGTGGTCGGCGCGGGCACGCCGGAAGAGGAGCGGGTCGATCTGCTCCTGGCGCTCGCCCAGTCGGCGCACGGCGTGCGGCCGGAGCGGGCCGGGATCGAGGCCCTCGTCACGGGGCAGGGGGTCGAGGCGGCGCTGACGGCTTCCGGCCTGCCCGCCGACGACGTGACCCGGGCGGCGTTCGCAAGTCTGGCGGAGACCGACCGGCTGCTGTCGCGCGACCACGAGGTTCCGGCGCTGCTGCGGGCGCTGGACGGCCGCTTCGTGCCGCCGGTGGCCGGCGGCGACCTGCTGCGCAACCCGGCCGTGCTGCCGACAGGCCGCAACCTCCACGGCTTCGATCCGTACCGCCTGCCCTCGGCCTTCGCGGTGGCGGACGGTGCCCGGCAGGTGGCCCGCATCCTCGAACGCTTCGCCGCGGACGGAAAACCCTGCCCGGAGAGCGTCGCCCTGGTCCTGTGGGGCACCGACAACCTCAAGAGTGAGGGCGGCCCGATCGCCCAGGCTCTGGCGCTGATCGGCGCCGCGCCCCGCTTCGACGGCTACGGGCGCCTGAGCGGCGCCGAGCTGATCCCGCTGGAGACCCTCGGCCGCCCGCGGATCGACGCGGTGGTGACCCTCTCGGGCATCTTTCGAGACCTGCTACCGCTGCAGACCAAACTCCTGGCGGAAGCGTCTTTCCTCGCCGCCACCGCCGACGAGCCCCTCGAACAGAACTACGTCCGCAAGCACGCCCTCGCGATCCAGGCCGAGCAGGGCTGCGATCTGGAGACGGCGGCGCTCCGGGTCTTCTCCAACGCCGAGGGCGCCTACGGAGCCAACGTCAATCACTTGGTCGACTCGGGCAACTGGGACGACGAGGCCGAGCTCTGCGAGACCTTCGCGCGCCGCAAGAGTTTCGCCTACGGCCGCACCGGCCGCCCGGCGCCGCAGCGGGCGCTGATGCAGGCGGTGCTCGCCTCCGTCGACATGGCCTACCAGAACCTCGACTCGGTCGAGGTCGGCGTCACCTCGGTCGACCACTACTTCGACGGGCTCGGCGGCATGGGCCGGGCGGTGGCCCGGGCCAAGGGCGAGTCGGTGCCGATCTACATCAGCGACCAGACCCGCGGGGAGGGGCGCGTCCGCTCCCTGGAGGAGCAGGTGGCGCTGGAGACGCGCACCCGGATGCTCAACCCGAAATGGTACGAGGGCCTGCTCGGCCACGGCTACGAGGGCGTCCGGCAGATCGAGACGCATCTCACCAACACGGTCGGCTGGTCGGCCACCGCCAACGCGGTCCAGCCCTGGATCTACGAGCGGATCACCGAGACCTACGTCCTCGACCCCGCCATGCGCGAGCGCATGGCCGCCTTGAACCCCACCGCCTCCGCCAAGGTCGCCCAGAGGCTGATCGAGGCGCACCGCCGCGGCTTCTGGACCCCCGACGCAGCGATGCGCGACGCCCTCGACCGGGCCGAGGAGGAGCTGGAGGACCGCCTGGAAGGCGTCACCGCAGGAGTGGCCGCATGAACATCGCGATCCGCAACCCCGTCGTGGCGCGAAAGGAGGAGGGGAGCCTTCAGGTCGCCCTCGATCCCGATCTGAAGATCGAGACCGCCAAGGTCTTCGCGGTCTACGGCAAAGGCGGGATCGGCAAGTCGACCACCTCGTCGAACCTGTCGGTGGCCTTCTCGAAGCTCGGCAAACGGGTGCTGCAGATCGGCTGCGACCCGAAGCACGACTCGACCTTCACGCTGACCAAGCGCCTCGCCCCCACGGTGATCGACGCGCTTGAGGCGGTGAACTTCCACTCGGAGGAGCTGCGCGTCGAGGATTTCGTGGTCGAGGGCTACAACGGGGTGATGTGCGTCGAGGCCGGCGGCCCGCCCGCCGGCACCGGCTGCGGCGGCTACGTGGTCGGCCAGACGGTGAAGCTCCTCAAGGAGCACCACCTCCTCGAAGACACCGATGTCGTCGTGTTCGACGTCCTGGGCGACGTGGTCTGCGGCGGCTTCGCCTCGCCGCTCCAGCACGCCGACCGGGCGCTGATCGTCACCGCCAACGACTTCGACTCGATCTTCGCCATGAACCGGATCGTCGCGGCGATCCACGCGAAGTCCAAGAATTACGGCGTGCGACTCGGCGGCGTCATCGCCAACCGCTCGGCCAAGACCGACGAGATCGACCGGTTCAACGACGCGGTCGGCCTGAAGCGGCTGGCGCATTTCCCCGACCTCGACGTGGTCCGCCGCTCGCGGCTCAAGAAGTCGACCCTGTTCGAGATGGAGTCCTCGCCGGAGCTCGACGCCGTGACCGCCGAGTACATGCGGCTCGCCGAGACGCTCTGGGCCGGCGCCGAGCCCTGCGAGGCGCAGCCCATGAAGGACCGCGACCTGTTCGAGTTTCTGGGATTCGACTGATGGCCAGCGCCAGCTACGACGCCCGCCGGGGCGAGCTGACCACCTACTTCGACCGCACCGCGGTCGAGGCGTGGTCGCGCCTGACCTCGGACGCGCCCGTGAGCCGGATCCGCGCCACGGTGCGGGCCGGGCGCGACGCCATGCGGGCCACGCTGCTCTCCTGGCTCCCGGCCGACATGACCGGCCTGCGTTTGCTCGATGCCGGCTGCGGCACCGGGGCGCTCAGCGTCGAGGCGGCGCGGCGCGGCGCCGAGGTGGTGGCGATCGACGTCTCGCCGACGCTGATCGGGCTGGCGCAGGAGCGGCTGCCGGCGATCGCCGGCGCGGGGCGCATCGATTTCCGGGTGGGCGACATGCTCGATCCCGGGCTCGGGCGGTTCGATCACGTGGTGGCGATGGATTCGCTGATCCACTACCGCGCCGCCGACATCGCCCGGGCGCTGGCGGTCCTGGGTGCGCGCACGGACGGGTCGGTGCTGTTCACCGTGGCGCCGCGCACGGCCCTGCTGACGCTGATGCACGCGGCCGGAAAATTCTTCCCGCGCGGCGACCGCTCGCCTTCCATCGTGCCGGTGACCGAGGGTGGATTGCGGCGGCGGATCGCCTCGGAGAGCGCCCTGGACGCCTTCGCCTGGGCGCAGAGCCACCGGATCAACAGCGGGTTCTACCTGTCGAACGCGGTGGCGCTGACGCGCACCCTGCCGCCCCGCGCGGATCGGGGCGGGGGCCCGGTGCAATCCGGGATGCGGCCATGACCCCCACCCGCAAGCTCACCGCCGCCCTGATGCGCCTCGGCCCGGCGGTGCTGCCCTTCGCGGACGCCGCCACCGCCGAGCTGCCGCTCGGGCGGCTGCTCCGCCTCGCCCTGTTCCAGGTCACCGTCGGCATGGCCGCGGTGCTGCTGATCGGCACCCTGAACCGGGTGATGATCGTCGAGCTCGGCGTCCCGGCCTGGATCGTCGCGATGATGCTGGCGCTGCCGCTGGTCTTCGCCCCCTTGCGGGCGCTGGTCGGCTTCCGCTCGGACACGCACCGCTCGGTGCTGGGCTGGCGGCGCGTGCCCTACATCTGGTTCGGCACGCTGCTCCAGTTCGGCGGCCTCGCGATCATGCCGTTCGCCCTGCTCATCCTGTCGGGCGACACGACCGGGCCGCTCTGGGTCGGCGACCTCTCGGCGGCGCTCGCCTTCCTGCTGGTCGGCGCGGGCCTGCACACGACCCAGACCGTGGGGCTCGCGCTCGCCACCGACCTCGCCCCCGCCCATGCGAGGCCGAAGGTGGTGGCGCTGCTCTGCGCGGCCCTGCTGTTCGGCATGATGGCGAGCGCGGTGCTGTTCGGCCTGTTCCTGGCCCATTTCTCGCCCGTCCGGCTGATCCAGGTGATCCAGGGCGCGGCCCTCGTCACCATCATCCTCAACGGGTTCGCCCTGTGGAAGCAGGAGCCGCGCGATCCGAACCGGACGCGGACGGCGCCGCAGCGGGACTTCCGGTCCTCCTGGCGGGCCTATGCGGGGCAGGGCACCGCCCGGCGCCGCCTCGTGGCGATCGGGCTCGGCACGGCGGGCTTCTCCATGCAGGACATTCTGCTCGAACCCTACGGCGGCCAGATCCTGCACCTCTCGGTGGCGGCCACCACGGCGCTGACCGCCTTGCTGGCCGCCGGTGGCGGGCTCGGCCTGCTGGTCGCGGCGCGCTGGCTCGGCCGCGGGGGCGACCCGTTCCGCGTCTCCGCGGTCGGCGTCGGGATCGGGATCCTCGCGTTCTCGGCGGTCGTGTTCGCCGCCCCGCTCGCCTCGGCCGACCTGTTCGCCGCGGGCGTGAGCCTGATCGGGCTCGGCGGCGGCCTGTTCGCCCACGGCACGCTCACCGCCTCGATGAACCGGGCCGGCCCCGAGGATACCGGGCTCGCGCTCGGCGCCTGGGGCGCCGTGCAGGCGACCGCGGCCGGCCTCTCGATCGCGGCGAGCGGCCTCGTGCGCGACGTGGGCGGCGCCATCGCCCAGTCGGGGGTGCTGGGCGAGGGCATGAACGAGCCGGCCATCGGCTACCTCATCGTCTACCACATCGAGATCGCCCTGCTGTTCGCCGCGCTGCTCGCGCTCGGACCGCTGGTGCGCGAGGACGCTCGGACAGAGGATCGGAACCGCATCGCCGACGGCCTTGCCGGCCGGACGGCCTGACATTCGGGGAGGACAGCCATGCCAACCGGCGCACTTACGGGTTACGTCGACGTCGCCCAGGTCGTGCTCTACGCCTTCTTCCTCTTCTTCGCGGGACTGGTCTTCTGGCTCCGCCGCGAGGACCGGCGCGAGGGCTACCCCCTGGAGAACGAGGCGGTCGGCCGGCGCAAGGCGGACGACCCGATCCTGATCCCGCGGTCCAAGGCGTTTCACCTGCCGGGCGGCGAGACGACCTACGCGCCGCAGGCGGTGCACGGCCGGGACGACATCGAGACCGGCATCCCGGCCCGCAAGGTCGAGCCCTGGCCGGGGGCGCCCTACGAGCGCACGGAATCGTCGCTCCAGGCCGGCGTCGGTCCCGGCTCCTGGGTGCTGCGGCACGACGTGCACGACCGGACCTGGGACGACGAGATCCGCATCGTGCCCCTCCGGGTGGCGAAGAACTTCGTCATCCACGAGGACGGCCCGAACCCGATCGGCATGACGGTGTTCGGCACCGACAGCGCCGTCGCGGGCGTGATCAGCGACGTCTGGGTCGACCGCGGCGAGTCGCTGATCCGCTACTACGAGGTCGAGCTCCCGACGGGCGGACGCCGGCTGATGCCGACCACGTTCTGCCGGGCCGGCGGTTTCACCAAGACGGTGACGACCGAGGCGCTGCTCGCGAGCCAGTTCGCCGACATCCCGACCACCCGCGATCCCGACAGCGTAACCTTCCTGGAGGAGGAGCGGATCATCTCGTATTTCGGCGCCGGCACGCTCTACGCGACGCCGGCCCGGGCGGAGCCCCTGATATGAGCGGCGACTTCCTCCCCGAAGGCACCCTGCGGGGTCTGCCCGGCCCGCTGCCGCCGGGCGAGCGCATCCTCTGGCAGGGCGCGCCGACCACCGCGGGCCTGCTGGTCCGAGTGTTCCACGCCCGCCTCGTGATCGCGTGGTTCTCGGTCTGCGCCCTGGCCTTCGGCCTCGCGGCGGGCTCGCCCGCGGCGGCGCTGAGGGTGGTGGCGCCGACCCTGGTGATCGGCGCCGGCGCCGTCGCGCTGCTCTGGCTGCTCGCCTGGCTCACCCACCGGACGACGCTCTACACGGTGACCAACCGCCGCGTCGTGCTGCAGGCCGGCATCGCCCTGCCGGTGACCCACAACCTGCCCTTCGCGCAGATCGAGACCGCGGCCCTGCGCGCCTTCACGGACGGCAGCGGCGACCTGCCACTGCGGTTGCAGCCGGGCCTCCGGATCGCCTACCTTCACATCTGGCCGCACGTCCGGCCCTGGCGTCTCGCCCGGACCGAGCCCATGCTGCGCTCCGTGCCGGACGCGGACGCCGCGGCGGCGCTGCTGGCACGCGCCCTCGAGGCCCATGCCGACGGCACCGCGCCGCCGGTCCGGGTGGCGCGTCTCGGCCGAGCGGACGAGAATCCCGGTCGCCTCGTCGCGGCCGAATAGGGAGGGGCACGATGGGCGAGCGGGCGGAAGGCGCCGGCCGGGCCACGGCATCGGCGGTCGCGGGACCGGCACCGGCGCTGCTGATGATCGGCGGCGGCGCGCTGATGGGCTTCACCATGCTGGCGGTCCTGATCGGCCGGAGCGAGAAGGTCGGCCTCGTCGCCCTGCCGCCCGCCAATGTGGTGGAACGGCTCGAATTCCGCGCCGAGGATCAGGTCGACGGCTCGATCGCCCTGCGGGACGTCGCCGACCGGCACATCGTGGCCTGGATCCGCCCCGGCGAGGACGGCTTCCTGCGCGGGACGCTGCGGGGCCTCGCCCAGGCCCGCCAGCGGGAGGGACTCGGCCCCGAGAAGCCCTTCAGCCTGACCCGCTACGACGACGGCCGCCTCGCGCTCGCCGACGAGGCCACCGGCCGCCAAGTGCCCCTGGAGGCCTTCGGGTCGACCAATGCCGGGGCCTTCGCCCGGCTGATGCCCGGGCCGGGCGCGCCCGCCACGGAGACGCGGTGATGGGCCTGTTCGGCAGCCGCACCGTCACCGTGCCCTGCACGGTGGAGATCGAGCAGACGCCCGAGAGCCTGCACGCGCACGTCACCCTCGATGCCGGCTTCGAGATCGAGCCCGGCGACGCGGTTCAGGTCCACGACGCGCCGACCTCGGTGCCCTACGGCGAGCGCCTCACCGTGCGGCGCACCGCCACGGTGACCAGGGCCGGCCCGCTGGAGCGGGCCTGGACCAAGCTCATCGCCCATCTCGAGCTGACCGAACTCTACGAGGTCAGCTTCTCCGAGAGGAGGAAGCTGTGAACGCACCCGTCCCGCCGCCCTCCGGCCAGCCCGTTCCGAAGACTCCGGTCAACGAGTCGACCCGGGCCGCCCAGGAGACGACCTTCCTGTCGCCCCGCTTCTACACGACCGACTTCGACGAGCTCGACCGGACCAACGTCGAGCCGGTACGCCGCGACTGGGACGTGCTGATCGCCGAGCTGCGCTCCGACCCGAACAAGCGCCACTTCACCCGCAACGCGGAGTTCGACTGCGACCTGTCGCGGATGGAGCCCGAGTTGCGGAAGGAGTTTCTGGACTTCTTGGTCTCTTCCATCACGGCAGAGTTTTCCGGCTGCGTGCTCTACGCGGAGATGCGCAAGCGCGCGAAGAACAAGGACATCAAGGAGCTGTTCGGCTTCATGAGCCGCGACGAGGCGCGTCACGCCGGCTTCATCAACGACACGCTGAAGGATTTCGGCATCGGCGTGGACTTGGGGTTCCTCACCAAGTCCAAAAAATACACGTTCTTCCGGCCGAAATTCATCTTCTACGCCACCTATCTCTCCGAAAAGATCGGCTACGCCCGCTACATCACGATCTTCCGCGAGCTGGAGCGGCACCCGGAGCGGCGCATCCACCCGATCTTCAAGTGGTTCGAACTGTGGTGCAACGACGAGTTCCGCCACGGCGAGGCCTTCGCGCTGCTGATGCGCGCGAACCCGAAGCTGACGAGCGGCGTGAACCGCTACTGGATCCGGTTCTTCCTGCTCGCGGTCTTCGCCACGATGTACGTGCGCGACCATCACCGCCCGGCCTTCCACGCGGCGCTCGGGGTCGATCCCAGCGACTACGACTTCAAGGTCTTCCGGATCACCTCGGAGATCTCCCGCCAGACCTTCCCGCTGGAGCTCGACCTCGACAACCCGAAGTTCAAGGCGGGGCTCGACCGGCTGCTCGCCTGCTCCCGGGCGATCGCCGACGCCAAGGCGCGGGGCGGCCTCGTCGGCAAGGCCCTGCAGGGGTTCCACGCCGCCCGGGCGGCGGTGACCTTCGCGCGGCTGTATTGTCTCCCCGTCAAGGCCAACGTCCTGCCGGCCGACATCCGTCTCCAGCCGGTCTGGTAGCATGGGGACCTACGCCGCCCCGGTCCTGTACGCGGTCCTGCTCTGGTGGTTCTCCACCGGGCTGATCCTGCTGCTCGACCACGCCCCGCGGCGGACGCATCCGTGGAGCATGGCCGGGGCGACCCTGCTGCTCGCCGGCGCCCTGGTGGCGATCCGGTCCAGCGCCGCCGACACGAGCGCCACGGGGGCCTACACGGCCTTCACGGCCGCGCTCGTCGTCTGGGGCTGGCAGGAGATGAGCTACTACATGGGCTTCCTGTCGGGCCCGCGGCCGGTCGCCTGCGCGCCGAGCGTGCGCGGCCTCGACCGGTTCCTCGCCGCGCTCGCCACCAGCCTGTGGCACGAATTCGCCATCGTGGTCGGCGGCCTCGCGATCCTGGCGCTGGTCTGGGGCAGCCCCAACCGCTTCGCCCTGTGGACCTACGGCACGCTGGTGGTGATGAACCTCTCGGCGCGGCTCAACCTGTTCCTGGGGGTGCGCAACCTCCACGCCGAGTTCCTGCCGGACCATCTCGGCTACCTCGCCTGCTACCTGTCCCGGAAGCCGATGAACCTGCTGTTCCCGGTCTCGGTGAGCCTCGGGACCATCGCGGCGGCCCTGCTCGGGCGCGCGGCGCTCGGCGCCGACCTGCTGGAGCACGAGCTGATCGGCTTCACGGTCCTGGCGACGCTGACCGCGCTCGCCACCCTGGAGCACTGGTTCCTGATGCTGCCGCTGCCCTCGGCGGAGCTGTGGCGCTGGAGCCTGCCCGCGCGGGCGCCCGGGGAAGCGGCCGGGCCGCCGGACCACGTGTAGGCCGAGGGATCATCGCGGGGCGACGCACGTCCACCAATCTGGAACTGGTCTTGTGCGAAGTCCGGTGTCACAGGCGGGATCAACCCGCAGGATTTGTTCGGGGAGAGGCGACATGGATTACGAGACCTTCTTCGAAGGCGAGATCGCCGGGCTCCACCGGGAGGGCCGCTACCGGGTCTTCACCGACCTCGAGCGCCACGCGGGCAACTTCCCGCACGCCACCCACCACCACGCCTCCGGCACGCGGCCGGTCACGGTCTGGTGCTCCAACGACTATCTCGGCATGGGCCAGCACCCGGCCGTGACGGGGGCGATGCACGCGGCGATCGACCGCTGCGGCGCCGGGGCCGGCGGCACCCGCAACATCTCGGGGACGAACCACTACCACGTGCTGCTGGAGCGCGAGCTCGCCGACCTCCACGGCAAGGAGGCGGCCCTGCTGTTCACCTCCGGCTACGTGTCGAACTGGGCGGCGCTGGGGACCCTGGCGTCGCGCCTGCCGAACTGCGCGGTCTTCTCCGATTCCGAGAACCACGCCTCGATGATCGAGGGCATCCGGTTCTCCCGCGCCGAGCGCCACATCTTCCGCCACAACGACCCGGAGGACCTGAACCGCAAGCTCGCGCTGGTCGACCCGGCCCGGCCGAAGCTGGTGGCCTTCGAGTCGGTCTACTCGATGGACGGCGACATCGCGCCGATCGCCGAGATCTGCGACGTGGCCGAGGCCCACGGGGCGCTCACCTATCTCGACGAGGTCCACGCGGTCGGCCTCTACGGGGCGCGCGGCGGCGGCATCTCGGAGCGGGACGGCGTCGCCCACCGGCTCGACGTGATCGAGGGCACGCTCGGCAAGGCCTTCGCGGTGCACGGCGGCTACATCACGGCCTCCGAGAAGCTCTGCGACTTCGTGCGCAGCTTCGCCTCGGGCTTCATCTTCACGACCTCGCTGCCCCCGGCCGTCGCGGCGGGCGCGGCGGCGAGCATCCGCCACCTCAAGGAGAGCGGCGCCGAGCGCGCCCGGCATCAGGAGCGCGTGGCGAAGGTCCGGCAGGCCCTGGAGGCCGCCGACATCCCGACCATGCCCAACGACAGCCACATCGTGCCGGTGATGGTCTGCGATCCCGTGCTCTGCAAGGGGATCTCCGACACCCTGCTCGACGAGTTCGGCATCTACGTGCAGCCGATCAACTACCCGACCGTCGCCCGCGGCACCGAGCGCCTGCGGATCACGCCGTCGCCGCTGCACACGGACGCCGACATCGCCCATCTGGTCCAGGCGCTCACCACGATCTGGGGGCGGATCGGGCTCCGGCAGAAGGCGGCGGAGTAGGGCTTCCCTTCTCCGACCCACCCCCTCATCCTGAAGTGCCCGCGGCGGCGGGCCTCGAGGGAGGGCTCGGGCCGGCCGCGCGATCCCTGGAGTTCCCCTTCGAGGCCTTCGCCGCGCTCCGGCACCTCAGGATGAGGGGGGTGGGTCGGATGCCCCCCGCAGCGTCGAGTCACACCCGTGCCCACCTTTCCCTTCTCGGCCATCGTCGGCCAGGACGAGATGCGCCAGGCGCTGCTGATCGCGGCGGTGGACCCGGCGGTCGGCGGCGTGCTGGTCTTCGGCGACCGCGGCACGGGCAAGTCCACGGCGATCCGGGCGCTGGCCGCCCTGCTGCCGCCGATGCGGGCGGTGGTCGGCTGCCCGTACAATTGCGATCCCGACGGCCCGGCGGAGAGCTGCCCGCACTGCGCCGAGGGTGGCCCGCGCAAGAGTCATAAGAAGCCGGTGCCCGTCGTGGACCTGCCGCTCGGCGCCACCGAGGACCGGGTGGTCGGCACCCTCGACCTGGAGCGGGCGCTCGGGGCCGGCGTGAAGGCGTTCGAGCCGGGGCTGCTGGCGCGCGCCAATCGCGGCTTCCTGTACATCGACGAAGTGAACCTCCTCGAGGACCACCTCGTGGACCTGCTGCTCGACGTGGCGGCCTCCGGGGTCAACACCGTGGAGCGCGAGGGCCTGTCGCTCCGCCACCCGGCGCGGTTCGTCCTCGTCGGGTCCGGCAACCCGGAGGAGGGGGAGTTGCGCCCGCAGCTCCTCGACCGGTTCGGGCTGGCCTGCGAGGTCGCGACCCCGAAGGACATCCCGACCCGCATCGCGGTTGTGCGCGCCCGCGACGCCTACGAGCGCGACCCGGAGGGTTTCTGCGCGGCGCACGCGGGTGGCGAGCGCAAGATCCAGAAGAGCATCCTGCTGGCGCGGGAGCGCCTGCCCGCGGTGACTGTCCCGGACGCCGCCCTGGAGCGCACGGCGCGGCTCTGCCTGGCGCTGGGCACCGACGGGCTGCGCGGCGAGCTGACCCTGATGCGCACCGCGCGGGCGCTGGCCGCCCTCGACGGCGCCGGGGCGGTGACCGACGACCACCTCCGGCGCATCGCCCCGGCCGCCCTGCGCCACCGGCTGCGTCGCAACCCGCTGGACGAATCCGGTTCCACCGCCCGGGTGGAGCGGGCGCTGGCGGAGGTGTTCGCGTGACGGGCGCGCGGCTTCTCCCTCCCCGCGCAGAGGTCGGAAGGCGTGCGCTCGATCTCTGGGCCGATGCTCGTCTCGCCGCCCGTCTGCTCGCCGCCGACCCGCACGGGCTCGGCGGCGCGGTGCTGCGCGCCTCCCCCGGCCCGGTGCGCGAGCGCTGGCTCGAGATCCTGAGGGCGGCGCTGCCGCCCGGAACGCCCTGGCGGCGCCTGCCGCCCGGCATCGGCGACGACGGCCTGCTCGGCGGCCTGGATCTCGCCGCGACCCTGGCGGCGGGCCGCCCCGTCGCGCGGGCCGGGCTGCTCGCGGAGGCCGATGGCGGGATCGTCCTCGTCCCCATGGCCGAGCGTCTGCCGCCGGGCACCGCGTCGCGGCTCGCGGCCACCCTCGATACCGGCACGGTCTCCGACCGCCGCGCCCGGTTCGGCCTGATCCTCCTCGACGAGGGCGTGGCGGACGAGACGGTCGCCGAGGCGCTGGCCGATCGCCTCGCCTTCCGGATCGACCTGAGCGGGCTCGGCCTGGCGGAGGCCGCGGCGGCCGAGCCAGAACCCGCCGCAGGCGCACCGGAGCCCGACCCGGTCGGCAGCCTCTGCGCCCTGGCCGAGGCCTTCAGGATCGCGTCGCTGCGCGGGCCGATCCTGGCAGCGCGGGTGGCGCGCGCCCTCGCGGGAGTCGGGCCGATCGACCAGGCGGCGATCGTGGCGGCCGGGCGCCTGGTCCTGGCGCCGCGCGCCACGCGCCTGCCCGCACCGGAGCAGCCCGCCTCCGAGACCGCGGAGGCGCCGCCGGCGGAGCCGCCCGAGCCGAACGAGGCGGAGGCGTCGGATCCGGCCGCCGCGGAGGCGCCCGACGACGTCGTGCTGGAAGCGGTGCGCGCCGCGATCCCGCCGAACCTCCTCGACCAGCTGCTGGCGGGCGCGCAGCGTCTCCCGGCCGCGAGGGCCGGCCGGGTCGGGCAGGCGGCCTCCGCCCGCACCGGGCGCCCTGTCGGCAGCCGGCGGGGCGACCCGCGGCGGGGACGCCTGGACCTGCTCGCCACCCTGCGGACGGCGGCGCCCTGGCAGGCGCTGCGGCGCGACCCGGAGGAGGCGCGCCGCATCGTGGTGCGGCGGGACGATCTGCGGATCCGGATCCTCAAGCAGCGGACCGAGACCACCACGGTGTTCTGCGTGGACGCCTCGGGCTCGGCCGCCCTGGAGCGGCTGGCCGAGGCCAAGGGCGCGGTCGAGCTGCTGCTGGCGGAGGCCTATGTCCGCCGGGACCGGGTGGCGCTGGTGGCGTTCCGCGGCGCCGGCGCGGATCTGGTCCTGCCGCCGACCCGCTCGCTCACCCGGGCCAAGCGGGGGCTCTCGGGACTGCCGGGCGGAGGCGGGACGCCCCTCGCGGCGGGAATCGACGCCGCGGTCGCGGTGGCGCTGGGCGTGCGCCGCGGCGGCAGCCGGCCGGCGATCGTGCTGCTGACCGACGGGCGCGCCAACGTCGCGCGGTCGGGGGAGGGGGGACGGGTCCGCGCGGGCGCGGAGGCCCTGCAGGCGGCCCGCGCGTTGCGTGCGGCCGGGCTGCCGGCCCTCGTGGTCGATACCGGCACACGGGGTGAGGAGGCCCGTTCGGTCGCGAGCGCGATGGGCGCCCGCTACCTGAAGCTGCCGCGGGTCGAGGCCGGTCAGATCAGCGCGGCGGTGCGGGCGGCGCTCTGAGTGCCGCGCGCGTCAACCTCGGGCCAGGGTGTCAGAGGTCGCCGCCGATGCCGCTGTCGGCGAGGCGCTGGTGGTGGGCGAGCCAGGAGTTCAGCATCTCGCGCACGATGGCCTTGAGGCTCCAGCCGCCGGAGACGGGGGCGGCGATGTTCTGGGTCGAGGAGGTGAAGAGGATCATGGCCTTCTCCGAAGTTGGCGAACGCGTCTTGTTCTTGCTCGCCCGTGATATGCCGCCGCTGTTGCAGCGCAGCAATCGGTCTCCGCTCACCGGTGGCATGCGGCCGCCGCATGGGATTGTTCAGTGTTACGAAATACTTCCGGCCATGAACGATAGCGCCGCCGCCTCCCCCGGATCGCCCGGCGATGCCGCAGTGCAGGATACGGGCCCATGCTGACCGGTCTCGACGCGGAGCGGCCGGACTGGGCCGTGGAGGGCCGGGACTGGCCCCATCGGGAGGCGAGCCGCTTCGTGGAGGCGGCCGGCCTGCGCTGGCACGTCCAGGAATTCGGGTCTCCGGACGCCCCGACATTGCTGCTCCTGCACGGGACCGGGGCGGCCACGCACTCGTGGCGCGGGCTGGCGCCGCTCCTCGCGCGGGACTTCTTCGTGATCGCCCCGGACCTGCCGGGCCACGGCTTCACGGATCCGCTGCCCGACGCTGACCTGTCCCTGCCCGGCATGGCCCGGGCCGTGGCGGGCCTCGTGGCGGCGCTCGGCCGGCCGCCGGCCCTGGCGGCGGGCCACTCGGCCGGCGCCGCCGTCCTCGCGCGGATGTGCCTCGACGGCGCCATCGCGCCCCGGTTGCTGGCGGCCTTCAACGGCGCCCTGGCGCCGCTGCCGGGGGCGGCCAACCTGCTGTTCCCCAGCATGGCGCGGCTGCTGTTCCTCAACCCCTTCACCCCCCGCATCTTCGCCTGGACGGCGGACCGGTCCGCGGCCAAGCGGCTGATCGAGGGGACCGGCTCGCGCCTCGACCCGGAGGGCGTCGACCTGTACCGGCGGCTCTTCGCCCGGGCCGGCCATGTCCGCGGGGCGCTGGGCATGATGGCGAACTGGGATCTCGCCGGGCTGCACCGGGCGCTGCCCGGCCTCGCGACCCGGACCCTGCTGATCGTCGGCGGCGACGACAAGGCGATCCTGCCGGACACCGCCTTCGCGCTGCGCGATCGCCTGCCCGACGCCCGCGTCCGCCTGATCCGCGGGCTCGGCCACCTCGCCCATGAGGAGGCGCCCGAGCGCGTGGCCGAGGTGCTCCGCGCCGAGGCTTCGGACGCGGGTGTGCTGTCGCCGCCGTGAGCCGCATAGGACTGGCGCCGGCCTTGCGTGGGTCGTAGAGCCTGCCGCGGAGCGCGGCGGCCGCCGCGCGGCCAGGACAGGATCGAGGAGCAGCCGGGACGATGACGAGACCCGTGATCGGCGTCATCGGCAACGCGCGCCTGATCGACAGCCGCTTCCCGGCACAGATCGTCGGCGAGAACAACATGCGGGCGGTCGCCGCGGTGGCCGGCGCCCTGCCGCTGATGTTCGCCGCCGTCCCGGCGATCACCGACCTCGGCGACCTCCTCGACACCGTGGACGGCGTCCTGCTCACCGGGGGCCGCGCCAACGTCCACCCGGCGCGCTTCAACACCGAGCCCTGCGCGGCGCACGAGCCCTACGACGAGGATCGCGACGCCGTGGCGCTGCCGCTGATCGAGGCCTGCGTGGCGCGCGGCGTGCCGCTGTTCGGCATCTGCCGCGGCTTCCAGGAGATGAACGTCGCCTTCGGGGGCAGCCTGCACCCGGAGATCCGCGATCTGCCGGGCCGGCTCAACCACCGCATGCCGCGCCTCGAGAACGGCGAGATCCACCCGGACCTGGAACTGATCTTCGCCGACCGTCACGAGGTCAGGCTGGCGCCCGGGGGCACCTTCGCCCGCCTCCTGGAGCGCGAGACGATCCGGGTGAACTCCCTGCACGGCCAAGGTATTCTGGAGCCGGGCGGGCGGATCGTGGTCGAGGGCATCGCCGAGGACGAGACGGTCGAGGCGATCCGCGTCCGCGACGCGGCGGACTTCGCGCTGGGCGTGCAGTGGCACGCCGAGCACGACCCGGCGACCAACCCGATCAACCGCGCCCTGTTCGAGGCCTTCGGGGCCGCCGCGGCGACGCGGCACCGGGCGCGAACGGCCGGGCGGGCCTGAGCTTCCGCCCGGCGGATCGGCCCAGTCCAGGCGGCCCTCGCGGCAGCACAGCGCCGGAGCGGTGCCAGTCCGGCGAGTCTTTCCTGCCTTAACCTATGTTTATCCGGCACGCCTGATCCACGGAATATTGGCTGATCGGCGGAGCACAACTTACCCGCGTTCAGCCGGATTCACCCTGTCCCCCGGACGACCTGTCGCAGGACGGAACAGCGGCCGCCCGGTGGTGTTGCCGGAGTCCCGAACAGCGGCCGCCTCGCGTCGAGGCCGGCCGCACAGAGACCGGGCAGGACCCGCATGCATCTCCCCCGCGACGACCGAGAGCACCCCCGTGCCGAGGCCTTCCGCGACTTCATCCGGAATCCGCCCTTCCCCTGCGTGGGCGCCAAGTCGGCCCTGTCCCGCGGGCGGATGCGGATCGTGGTGGCCCGGGACATCACCTCGGGTTGGGACGACATGCGGATCTACCCGGCGCTGCTCGCCTTCGTGGCGCAGTACCGCGCGCAGCCCGACCTGTTCCAGAGTTTCGCGGTCGTGTTCGAGGGTCCGGGCGATCTCTCGGAGGAAGCGTTCGAGCGGAATCTCTGGGCGCGCGCGCAATCCCTGACCGACAAGGATGCCTGGCTCGGTCAGCCCCACGATGCCCGCGTGGCCGAGGATCCCGACAACCCGCACTTCTCCCTGAGCTTCGGCGGCGAGGCGTTCTTCGTGGTCGGGCTGCACCCGCAGGCGAGCCGGCCGGCGCGGCGCTTCTCGTCGCCGGTCCTGGTCTTCAACCTGCACGCGCAGTTCGAGCGGCTGCGGGCGGAGGGGCGCTACGAGAAGCTGCGCGCCGCGATCTTGGAGCGCGACGAGGCCCTCGCCGGCAGCGTGAACCCGATGCTGGCGCGCCACGGCGAGGCCTCGGAGGCGCGCCAGTACAGCGGCCGCGCGGTCGACGCGGACTGGCGCTGCCCGATGAAGGGCCGACCGGCACCGGCCCCCGAGGCGCGGGACTGGCACCCGCCGGTCCTGCCCTTCGACCGCGGCCTGCCGGGCAGCGGCGCCTGAGCCGGTCGGATCGCGGGCCTCGAACGGAGTGAGCCAACCCACCATGTGCCAAGACGACGTGCAGACGATCGAGCCGCGCTCCGGCGTCGCCTTCACCCTCGAGCAGGGTCAGCGCCTCACGGTGATCGACCCGTGCGGGGAGCAGGTGGCCGACCTTCTCGCCTTCAACCGCCACGATACGGGGGAGGTGATCTCGTCGGGCCGGACCCTCGACTACGCCAGCCGGATCTACCTGACCACCGGTGACCCGCTCTACTCGAACCGCTCCAACATCCTGCTGCGGATCGTCGAGGACACGGTGGGGCGGCACGATTTCCTGCTGACGCCGTGCTCGTCCGACACGTTCCGCATCATCTACGGCGACACGAACCCGCATCGCGGCTGCTTCGGCAACCTCGCGGCGGCGCTCGCCCCCTACGGCATCGCGCCGGACGCGATCCCGGTGGCGTTCAACTGCTTCATGAACGTGCCGGTCGACGGCGCGACCGGGGCGCTCACCGTGGCGCCGCCCCTCAGCCGGGCAGGGGACCGGATCGTGTTCGTGGCCGAGACCGACCTGATCATCGGGCTCACCGCCTGCTCCGCCCTGCAATCCAACAACGGCAGCTTCAAGCCGATCCACTACAGCGTCAGCGCGTAGCTGCAGGCCGTCAAACGGCCCGGCCCGGCCCCGATACTAATCTGTGTAAACCTCTAGACTGAACCGCATTCGCTGACTTGGCACCGATATTCGCCTCCGAAGTGCCGGCTAACGGCCTCACATCTTTGCGATTTACTAACCCGATTGCACGACGCTGATGCGGTGCAGCGCCGACGGCGAGTCCATGCCGGCCGGCCGAACGCCTCCTCTTCCGGTGCTCGGATGACCCCCACGCAGACCAGCCGCCCGCCCGCCGACCGTGCCGCGCCGTGGCAGGGCCTCGCCGATCTCCGGCTTCGCCACAAGCTCGCGGCCGTGATGGCCCTGGTGCTCCTGGCCATCGGCGCCCTCAGCGCCCTGAGCTTCGTCGACATGCGCGGCTCGGCGCTCGAGGACCGCGCCCTGATGACCAAGCGCCTGACCGAGGTCGCGCAGAGCCTGCTCGTCCACTACGAGGCGCAGGCCCGGACGGGCCAGATGCCCGTCGCCGAGGCGCAGAAGGCCGCGCTCGCGGCGATCACCGCCCTGCGCTTCGGCAGCGAGGACTACTTCTTCGTCCTCGACGCCCAGGGCCACCTGATCGCCAACGCCTTCAACGCCAAGAACGTCGGCAAGCAGGTGCTGGACCAGACCGACGTCCCGGGCGGGAAGCGCTACTTCGCCGAGATGGTCGAGACCGCCAAGCGCGACGGCTCCGGCTTCGTCGACTACATGAAGCCGCGCGCCGGCGGGTCCGTGCCGGTGGAGAAGGTCGCGAGCGTGCAGATGTTCAAGCCGTGGGGCTGGATCGTCGCCACCGGCCTGTACCGCGACGACGTCCACGCGGCCGTGCGCGACCGGGCGATCACCCTCGGGCTCTGGTCGGCCGGCCTCGCCCTGCCGATCCTGGCGCTGCTCCTGCTCGTCGGCAACGGCCTGTCGCGCCCGATCACCCGCCTGACCGCGGCGATGCGCGGCCTCGCGGACGGCGACCTCGCGGTGACGGTCGCCGACCAGCGCCGCGGCGACGAGGTCGGCGCCATGGCGCGCGCCGTCCAGGTGTTCAAGGACGCCCTGATCGCCAAGCGCGCGGCCGACGCGGCCGCCGTGACGGAGAGCGAGGCGAAGATGCGCCGCGCCCAGATGCTGGACGACGTCACCGCCCGGTTCGATGCGCAGGTCAGCGCGCTGACGCAGGGCCTGTCGGCGGCCGCGGTGGAGATGGAGGCCACGGCCCGGGAGATGACGCGCACGGCCGCGCGGACCACCGACCAGTCGGTGCGCGTCGCCGCGACCTCCGAGCAGACCTCCAGCAACGTGCAGACCGTGGCGGCGGCCAGCGAGGAGATGGCCGCCTCGATCAACGAGATCGCGTCCCGCGTCGCCCAGTCCTCCGCGATGGCCGACCGGGCCGGCACGGACGTGGCTCAGACCAACGCGCTGATGCAGGTGCTCTCCCGCGGCACGGACCAGATCAGCGAGGTGATGGGCCTGATCGCCGGGATCGCCGGGCAGACCAACCTGCTGGCCCTCAACGCCACCATCGAGGCCGCGCGCGCCGGCGAGGCGGGCAAGGGTTTCGCCGTGGTGGCGGGCGAGGTGAAGGCACTGGCCTCGCAGACCGCCCGGGCGACCGAGACCATCGCGACGCAGATCGCGGCCATCCAGAACGAGACGCGGCAGGCGGTGGAGTCGATGCGGACGATCGGGGGCACGATCGAGGAGATGCGCACGGTCGCGCTCAGCGTGGCCGCCGCCATGGAGGAGCAGGGCGCGGCGACGAGCGAGATCGTCCGCAACGTCACGCAGGCGGCGCAGGGCACCCAGGCGGTGAGCACCGACATCGCCGACGTCCGGCAGGCGGCCCGCGAGACCGGCGCGGCCTCCGATCAGGTGCTGAGCGCCGCGCAGGAACTGGCCCGCTACTCGACGAGCCTAGGCCAGGAGGTCGCGACCTTCCTCGCCGCCGTGAAGGCCGCCTGACAGCGGAGCGCCGGGCCGGCCGGGGCGGGCTGAGGCGGCGACCCGGCCGCAGATCGTCCGGCCCCCCGTCTCGGCGGCCGCCCGGCCTCGCGGCCCCTCGGCTCACGCGATCCCGTCGATCGCCACCCGCAGGTGCTCCGGACCGCGCAGGGCGGCGCCCGGCCGGTAGGGCGGCGGGTCCTCGATGAGGCGCGGCGCCTTCAGCCGGCGGGCGAGGGCGGTGAGCGCCGCCTCGGCCTCGAACCGGGCGAGCGGCGCGCCCACGCAGTAGTGCAGGCCGCCGCCGAACCCGAGATGGCGGGTTCCGGCGCGGTCCGGGTCGAACCGGTCGGGATTGGGGAAGACGGCCGCGTCGCGGTTGCCGGAGGCCAGCAGCAGCACGAGATCGGCCCCCTCGGGGACCGTGACCCCCGCGATGTCGATGGGCGACAGGGTCCGCCGCGTCCGGAACTGCACCGGCGGCTCGTAGCGGAGCAGCTCCTCGATCAGCCGCGGGGCCCGGAGCGGATCCTGCCGCAGGCGCTCCAGCTCGTCCGGATGCCGCAGCAGGGTCAGCAGGCCGTTGGTGATCAGGTTCACGGTGGTCTCGTGCCCGGCGACCAGCATCAGGATCGAGGTGGCGATCAGGTCGTAATCGCCCATCTTCACGCCGGCCGGGGTGGCGTGGTTGGCGAGGCCCGACAGCATGTCGTCCTGCGGGTGCCGGCGCTTCTCCTTGATCAGGTCGCCCATGTAGCCGCCGATCGCGTCGAAGGTCCGGCTGTTCGCCGCGCGGATCTCGGGGTCCGACAGGCTGTCGGGCTCCAGCGCGGTGGCGAGCTGGGTCGCCCAGCCGTGGAATTTCGGCTCGTCCTCCCGGGGCACGCCGAACAGCTCGCAGATCACCGTCACGGGCAGCGGGTAGGCGAGGTCGTCGACCGCGTCGATCTCCCGGGCACCGCATTTCTCGTCGAGCAGGTCGGCCACCAGCCGGTCGGAGCGGGCGCGCATCGCCTGGACGCGCTCGCGGGAGAACTGGTGCATCACCGCCGAGCGCAGCGCGTCGTGGTCCGGCGGGTCGCGGAAGATGAAGACCCGGTGCCGGTCCATCATCCAGTCCTTGAGCGGCTTCACGATCAGGTCGGTGAGGGGGTTGCCGGTGCGGGGCCGGTCGGCCGGCGGCAGGGTGTCGGAGCTGACCCGCGGGTCCTGCAGCAGGCGCGCGATGGTGCCGTGGCTCGCCGCCACCCACGTGCCCGCCTCGGTGCCGTCATCCTGGCGCGAGACGGGATTCTCCCGCAGCTTCGCGTAGACCGGGTAGGGGTTCGGCCGGTTGGCGAAGTCCTTGACCTGATCGAGGAGGGTGGCGTCGGGCATGCGGTCTCCTTCACACTTCGGGACAGATGCCGCGACAGCAAAGGCTTCGCGCATCGTGGCGGTTCCGCATCCGGGTCCGCGTCGTCCGCGCGACGCGGTCGGGCGGTCCTAGGCGAAGCCCGGCTCGAAGACCGTGACGCCCTTCGGTCGGTCGGTCGCGGCGCCCTCGGGCGGGAACGGCGCGCGGGCCTCGACCAGCTCGGCATGGGCCGGCAGCCAGCGGGCGGAATCCACCGAGACCGCCGCGATGCAGCGCCCCGCGCGGCCGTAGGTGGCGACGAACCGGCCGGCGGCCGCGTCGCCCTGCGTGATCGCCACCGCGTCGGCGCCCTCGGTCAGGCCGACGGACTTCACCACGAGGTCGCCCTGCGTCGACCAGAAGGTCGGCAGGGCGCCGTAGGGCGCCCCGGGCTCCGCGCCGGCGAGGAGCCGGCCGGCATGGACGCCCTGCGCCACCGCGTGGCTCCAGTGCTCCAGGGCGACGCGCCGGCCGTCGTAGAGCGGGTGGGGAAAGCGCGCCACGTCGCCGGCGGCGGCGATGCGCGGGTCGGGCCTGCCGTCGGTATCGAGGACGTGGCCGCGGGCGTCGCAATCGACCCCGCCCGGATCCGCCGACAGGCCGGCCCCGTCGAGCCACTCGGTGTTGCGCACGGCCCCCAGGGCGATGACGGCGATGTCGGCCGCGAGGCTGCTGCCGTCGACGAGATGGGCGCGAACCAGCCGGCCGTCCCGGCCCTCCAGCCACTCGACCTCGCGGCCGCACCGCAGCGCGACGCCGTGGCCCTCGTGGATCGCGCCGATGAACGCCCCGACGGTGCTGCCGAGGACGCGGCCCAGCGGCGTCGGGCCCGGCTCGACCAGGGTGACCGGCAGGTCGAGCTGCCGGCACAGGCTCGCGACCTCGCAGCCGATGAAACCGGCGCCGATCACCAGCACGTGCTTCGGGCCGGCGGCCAGCGCCCGCCGCAGGGCGGCGGCGTCGTCCCGCCCGCGCAGGGTGAAGACGCCGGCGAGGCGGCCCTCGTGCGGATTCGCCCAGGGCCGGGCGCGGGTGCCGGTGGCGATGAGCAGGCGGTCGTAGGGGAGGATCCGCCCGTCCGCGAGGCTGACCGTGCGCGCCTGCCGGTCGAGGCGCTGCGCCGCGCTGCCGAGCTGCCACTCCGCCGCGAGGGCGCCGATTCCCGGCAGGGTCGTGGCCTCCGCCGGGATCGCGCCGGTGAGGACGTGCTTCGAGAGCGGCGGCCTGTCGTAGGGAAAATGGGGCTCGTCGCCGACGATCGTCAGCGGGCCGGAGAAGCCCGCTTCGCGCAAGGCCTCGGCCCCGCGCAGCGCCGCGAGGCCGGCGCCCACGATCAGGACACGCCCGGGCTCCCACGCCATCAGGCGCCCCGCTCCGGATCCTCGACCCGGATCGCCTGGACCGGGCAGGCGACGCGCGCCCGCTCGATGTCGTCCCGGTCCCGCGCGGCGGGGGCGGGATCGTAGAACAGCGCCTCGTGCCCCTCGATGCGGAAGTGCCGCGGCGCCGCGTAGCAGCACTGGGCGTAGGCCTGGCACAGGTTGAGGTCGACGCTCACCCGAAGGCCGGGTGGGGGACCGGAGGACGCATCGGCGGGGGCGGACATGGCGGAGCAACCGCGCGCGGCGCCGCGGGTTCCGCGGGCCTTCGTCGCGGGCCTCGGTCGCGGGTTCCATCGCTGGTATCGCCGCCGCCGGTCGTCGGACGGCCCGTCCGCGTCCGGCGCCGGCCGTCATCCGTATTAAACGTGTTTCGGCGATCCTGGTGGAAATGCAGCGACGCGATTCCCCTGCGCGGCGGTTCGATCTATTGTTGCGCTGCCCCGCGGATCTGTCCGAAACCCCGCGATGACAGGAGGGCGCCATGCCGCACGGTGCGCGAACGAGCCTCGCCGCCCTCATGCTGGTCCTGGGGATCGGCGGCGCCTCCGCCGAATCCGTCGCCACGACCTGGACGGACCCGCCGGCCCACAAGGCCGCGTCCCCGAAGGCGCCGGCCGCGGACCCGAAGGCGGCCGCACCGGCGCCGTCCGCCTCGACCCAGGCCGCGACCCCCGCCGCCGCGACCGAGACCCGGGCGGCCCCCGCCCGGCGGAAGGCCGTGGCCGCGCGGCGCGCGCCGGAGCGGAAGACCGCCCGCGCGGCGTCGGCGCCCAAGCGGGTCGACGCCGCGCGCCGCGCCCGCGTCGCCGCCGCGCCGGCCCGGACCGTCCGGGGCACCCCGCAGGTCGTCGCGGCCGCGCCGCCGCCCCCGGAAGGCTACGCCCGCTACCGGGCCTACAATTACGGGCCGGGCTACGGCTACGGCTACGCGCCGGGTTACGCGTCGGGCTACACCGACGACCGCCTCGACCGCCTCAGCAGCGCCCAGGCCGCCGGCTACGTCGTCGTCCACCGCCGGACGGTGCAGTTCCCCGACGGCCGCACCCTGCGGGTCTATCGCCCGGACGACGAGGGCGAGCCGTTCTGACCTGAACCGGCCGCGAACACCGCCCGCAGGGGCGCCCGCAGGATCTTCCCGGCGGGGTTGCGGGGCAGGAGCCCGTCCCAGATCTCGATCCGCACCGGCACCTTGAACGCCGCGAGCCGCTCGGCCGCGAAGGCGCGGATCGCCTCCGGGCCGGTCTCGGCGCCCTCGGCCAGCACCACGATGGCGCCCGGCTCCTCGCCCAGCGTCGGGTGGGGCACCGGCAGCACCACGGCGTCGATCACGTCCGGATGCGCGTAGAGGGCGTTCTCGACCTCGCAGCAGTAGATGTTCTCGCCGCCGCGGATCAGCATGTCCTTGATCCGGTCGACGATGGTCAGGAAGCCCTCGTCGTCGGTGCGGGCGAGGTCGCCGGTGCGCAGCCAGCCCTCGGAGAGCACCTCCGCGGTGGCCGCCGGGTCGTCCCAGTAGCCGCGGACCACGTTGGGGCCCTTCGCGCAGAGCTCGCCGATGCTGCCCGGCGGCAGCGGCTCCCCGAGGGGATCGACAATCCGCACCTCGCAGACCGGCAAAGGCGGGCCGCAGGATTCCGGGTGGGCGAGGTAATCCTCGCCCTGGTGGTGGGTGAAGGTCGCCGAGGTCTCGGTCATGCCCCAGCCGGTGCCCGGGACGACCCGCGGCAGGGCCTCGCCCAGCGCCCGCACGAGGTCGCCGGCCGCTGGAGCGCCGCCGTAGGTGACGCCCTCGAGGGTCGGCAGGGGCCGGCCGGCCTCCCGGGCCGCGGTGGCGAGCTGCCACGCGATGGTCGGGACGCCGCCCGCGCTGGTGCAGCCCTCGGCCTCGATCAGGTCGAGGGCCGCGTTCGCGTCCCAGCGGTGCATCATCACCAGCCGGTGGCCGCCGTAGAGGGCCGCCCCGAGGCTCGCGTGGCAGCCGGTGACGTGGAACAGCGGGATCACCAGCAGCGCCGCCCGCTGCGGCGCGGCCGGGTCGGGCTTCGGCGGCGCCTCGCCCCGGCGCAGGGCGCTGCGCGCCGCCGAGTAGGGGTAGGCCATCACCGTGGTGGCGGCCGCCCGGTGCGTGCCGACCGCGCCCTTGGGCCTGCCGGTCGTGCCCGAGGTGTAGAACAGGGTCGCGTCGTCCTCCGGGTCGAGGGCGATGTCGGGCAGGGGCAGGTCGGGCAGGGCGCCCCAGTCCCGGACTGGCCCGAGGATGTCGGCGAGCGGCGTCGCCCGGGGGTCCGGCGCCGTCCGCGCGGTGAGGACCCGCTCCAGGGCCGGGCATTCGGGCAGGTGCGGGGCGATGCGGTCGAAGCGCTCGCCGTCGGCGATCAGCACCCGCGCGCCCGAATGCTGCAGGCCGTAGGCGAGTTCGGGCCCGGTCCACCACGCGTTGAGCGGCGTCGCGATGGCCCCGGCGAGCAGCGCGCCGAAATAGCTCACCGGCCATTCGGGCAGGTTGCGCTGCGCGATGGCGACCCGGTCGCCCTTGCGCACGCCGGCCTCGACCAGGGCCCGCGCCAGGGCGGTGGCGGCGCGGGCGAAGCCCGTGAAGGTCACGCGCTCGTCCTGGTAGACCACGAAGGTCTTGTCCCCGTGGCCGCGCGCGATCCGGAACAGATCGCCCAGCGTCGGCGGTGCCTTCTCCCAGATCCGGGTCGGCACACCCCGGATCGGCACCGTGGCGATGGCGAAGGGCGCACCCGGGGCGGTGAGCCGCGCCTCGGCCTCGCGGAAGGGCAGGGCCGGCCAGCCGGCGGGGATGCGGGGATCGGGGCTCATCGGGCGATGGTCACGCCGCCGTCGATCACGAGCGCCTGGCCGGTCACGAACCGGCCGGCCGCCGAGGCCAGGAACACGGCGGCGCCGGCGATCTCGTCGGGCTCGCCGATCCGGCGCAGGGGGGCGGCGTCCGTGGTGGCGGCCAGCATGTCGGGATTCTCCCACAGGGCGCGGGCGAAATCGGTGCGGATCAGGCCCGGGCACAGGCAGTTCACCCGCACGTTGGCGGGCCCGTACTCCACCGCGTAGTTGCGGGCGAGCTGGAGGTCGGCGGCCTTCGAGACGTTGTAGGCGCCGATCACGGGCGAACCCTTGAGCGCCCCGATCGAGGAGACGATGACGATCGCCCCGTCCCGCCGCGCCACCATGCCGGGGGCGACCATCTGGATCAGCCAGTGGTTCGACAGGACGTTGTTCTCGAGGATCTTTCGGAACTGCGCGTCGGAGATGCCGGCCAGCGGCCCGTAATAGGGATTGCTGGCGGCGTTGCAGACCAGAACGTCGACCGGCCCGAGCCGGCTCTCGGTCTCGGCGACGAGGTGTTCCAGCTCGGCCTTCACCGAGATGCTGGCCGGAATCGCCACCGCCCGGCCGGCGCCGTGCGCGGCCTCGATCTCGGCGACCACCGCCGCGCAGGCCTCGCGCTTGCGCGAGGAGATCACCACGCGGGCGCCGTGCTCGGCCATCCGCAGGGCGATCGCCCGCCCGATGCCCCGGGACGAGCCGGTGATGAGGGCGACCTTGCCGGTCAGGTCGAACAGGGACATGGCGAGACTCTGCGCTGCGTGAAGCGGCGAACGGCTTCCATTCTTGGTTCGCGGATCGTGATGGTCGCGACGCGTCCCCTCTCCCGTGCGGGAGAGGGGACGCGCGCCTCATCCGGCCATCGGTGGGATAGCCCGGAGCCGCCCATCCTCACGCTCCCGCCCGCATCGACCGGCGCAGGCGCGCCATGCCGGCGAGCCAGCGCTCGGGGTCCTCGGCCCGGCGGCGGGCGTAATCCGCCACCTGCGGGTGCGGCAGGATCAGGAAGCGCCCCGACGCCAGCCCGTCCAGGGCCGCCTCGGCGACGACCTCCGGCGTCAGCACGCCGTCGCGCGACGCGGCGCTGGCTTCCCCCAGCATGGCGGTGTCGACGCCCTGCGGGCACAGGGCGGCGACCCGGATCCCGTCCTCGGCATGGGCGATGGCGATATGCTCCAGGAAGGCGAGCGCCGCGTGCTTGGTGGAACCGTAGGTGGCGCTGCCGATCTGGCTGAGCAGCCCCGCCGCCGAGACCGTGCCGAGGAACGCGCCGCCGCCCCGGGCGCGCCAGAGCGGGACCAGCACCCGCGCCGCGTGGACGTGGCCCATCACGTTCACCGCGAAGGCACGCGCCCAGCTCTCCGGGTCGGCGGAGGTGGCCAGATCCGGATCGGGGTCGCGCTCCAGGAGGCCGGCGTTGGAACAGTACAGCGTGACCGGGCCGATCTCGGCCTCGATGCGCGCCAGGATGGCGGAGACCGCCACCGCATCGCCCACGTCGAGGGCGAAGGCCCGGCCGCCGAGTCCCGCCGCCACCGCCTCCGCCCCGGCCCCGTCCCGGTCGAGGGCCACGACCGTCGCGCCCCGCGCCCGTGCGGCTTCCGCGAGCGCCCGGCCGATGCCCCGGGCGGCCCCCGTGACGGCGACGACGCGGCCAGCGAGGTCCATGCTCACGCCCCCGCCCGCTCGGCGAAGCCCCAGGCCGCAGCGGCGAGTTTCGGCACCCGCGCCGCCATCGCGGCGGCGTGCTCGCTCGCGGCGTTGCCGGCCTTGGCGCGGGCCGCCACGCCCTGGAGGATGCCGACCAAGCGGAACAAGTTGTAGGCGAAGTACCAGTCGAGATCGGGCAGGTCTCTGCGATCCGACGCCCGGCAGTAGAGCGCCACCGCCTCGTCCCGCGTGGGGATGCCGAGCGCCTGGAGGTCGAGCCCGCCCAGCCCGCTGCGCCCGTCCGCCGGCAATGCCCACTGCATCAGCAGGTAGCTGAAATCGGCGAGCGGATCGCCCAGCGTCGACAATTCCCAGTCGAGCACGGCGCTGACACCGCCATCTGGCGAAAAAATCAGGTTGTCGAGGCGGTAATCGCCGTGGACCACGCAGGCGCCCTGCTGCTCCGGCACGGTGCGGGGCAGCCACGCGATCAGCCGCTCCACGTCCTCCAGCCGCCCGTCCTCGGCGGCGCGGTATTGGCGGGTCCAGCGGTCGACCTGCCGGGCGAAGTGATTGCCGGGCCGGCCGTAATCGGACAGCCCCGCCGCCTCCGGGTCGATGGCGTGGAGGCGCGCCAGCGTCGCGATCATCGCGGCGTAGTGCCGGTGGCGGGCATGGGGGTCGAGGCCCGGCAGGGCGCCGTCCCAGTGCACGGCGCCGTCCACCGCCTCCATCACGTAGAAGGCCGCGCCGATGACCTCCGGGTCCTCGCACAGCGCGAAGGGCCGCGGCACCGGAAACCCCTCGCCGTAGAGGGCACCGATCACCCGGAACTCGCGGTCCACCGCGTGCGCGGAGGGCAGGAGCGCGCCGAACGGCTTTCGGCGCAGCACGTAGGCCTGGCCCGGCGTGTCGAGCCGGTAGGTCGGGTTCGACTGGCCGCCGCGGAACTGCTGCACGGTGAGCGGGCCGGCGAAGCCCCGGACGTGCTCGGCCATCCAGGCGGCGAGCTTCGCCTCGTCGATCCGGTGGCGCGGCTCGACCGGCTTCACGCCGGAGAAGATTTCGGCGTCGCTCATGCCCCCTCCCGGGCATTGGTGTAGCGCCCGAATTCCAGCCGGGCGATCGAGCGATTGTGGACCTCGTCGGGCCCGTCGGCGAGCCGCAGGGTGCGGATATGGGCGTACATTTTGGCGAGACCGAAATCCTCCGAGACGCCGGCCCCGCCATGGGCCTGGATGGCGTCGTCGATCACCTTCAGCGCCACCCGCGGCGCCGCGACCTTGATCATGGCGATCTCGAGCTTGGCGCCCTTGTTGCCGACCTTGTCCATCATGTCGGCGGCCTTCAGGCAGAGGAGGCGGGTCATCTCGATGTCGATCCGCGCCTCGGCGACCCGCTGCTCCCAGACCGACTGCTCGCTGATCCGCTTGCCGAAGGCGACCCGGGACACGAGCCGCCGCGCCATGGCCTCCAGCGCCACCTCGGCGGCCCCGACGGTGCGCATGCAGTGGTGGATGCGGCCCGGCCCGAGCCTGCCTTGCGCGATCTCGAAGCCGCGCCCCTCGCCGAGGATGAGGTTCCCGGCCGGGACGCGGACATTCTCCAGCACCACCTCGCCGTGGCCCTTGGGGGCGTCCTCGTAGCCGAAAACCGGGAGCAGGCGCTCGACGCGCACGCCCGGCGTGTCCATGGGCACGAGGATCTGCGATTGCTGCCGGTGGCGGGGGGCCTCCGGGTCGGTCTTGCCCATCAGGATCGCGATCCTGCAGCGCGGGTCGCCGACGCCGGTCGACCACCACTTGCGGCCGTCGACGACGTAGTGGTCGCCGTCGCGGCGGATCGCCGTCGCGATGTTGGTGGCGTCCGAGGAGGCGACCTCCGGCTCGGTCATCAGGAAGGCCGAGCGGATCTCGCCGGCCATCAGGGGCTTGAGCCACCGGTCTTTCTGGGCCGCGGTGCCGTAGCGGTGCAGCACCTCCATGTTGCCGGTGTCGGGCGCCGCGCAGTTGAACACCTCCGAGGCGATCCCGACCCGGCCCATCTCTTCGGCGCACAGCGCGTAGTCGAGGTTGGTCAGGCCGGCGCCGCGATAGGCGTCGGTGTCGTGCTCGGGGGAGGGCGGCAGGAACAGGTTCCACAGGCCCTCAGCCCGGGCCTTCTCCTTCAGCCGCTCCATGGTGGGCGAGGGTTCGCGGCTCTCCGCGCGCTCGGCCGCCACCGCGGCGGCGGCCGGCAGGATCGCGTCTTCGATGAAGGCGCGGACGCGGGTCAGCCAGTGGGTCTGGGAGGGGGAGAGGGTGAAATCCACGGTGTCCGCTCCCTAGGGTTTCTCTGCCGGGCGAGCGCACCGAGCTTGCATGCGCCGGCTGCCCGCCTTCCCGTTGCCTTCACCCACGGCGCGACGCGCCCCCTCTCCCGTGCGGGAGAGGGTTGGGGTGAGGGACGAGAAGCCACAGGATCGAGCCCGCCCTTGTCGCGCAGTCAGATCGAGCCCTCTCTGGACAGACCTGATCCCTCACCCTTTCCCTCTCCCGCACGGGAGAGGGGACCCGCGCTCCGACCCAAATCGAACCTAGATCTTGATCGACCCGGATCACGCCCCCCTCACAGATAGGCCGATCCCATCTCGCTGGCGAAGCGCTGCGGCGGCCCCTCCCAGACGATCCGCGCCTGTTCCAGCACGTAGACCCGGTCGGCGTGCGGGAGCGCGAAGGTGACATTCTGCTCGCCGAGCAGCACCGTGATCGGCGTGGTCTGCCGCAGCTTCTCCAAGGCCTTCGACAGCAGCTCCAGGATCACCGGGGCGAGGCCCAGAGTCGGCTCGTCGAGGATCAGGAGGCGGGGCCGCATCATCAGCGCCCGGGCGATGGTCAGCATCTGCTGCTCGCCGCCCGACAGGGTGCGGGCGCTCTGCGTCTCGCGGTCCTTGAGGATCGGGAACAGCTCGTAGAGCCACTCCCGCTGCTTGGCGCTCTCGGCCTTCGGGAAATGCTGGCCGCCGAGGTCGAGGTTCTCGCGCACGCTGAGGTCGCCGAACAGCTCCCGGGTCTCGGGCACCTGGACGATGCCGGCGCGCGCGATGGCGGCGGGCTTCATCCGGGCGAGATCCTGGCCGTCGAACCGGATCGTGCCCCCATGCGGGACGAGGCCCGAGATCGCGTTGAACAGCGTGGTCTTGCCGGCGCCGTTCAGGCCCACCACCGAGACGAACTCGCCCTCGTGGACGTGGATCGAGGCGGAGCGGAGGGCCTGCGCCTTGCCGTAGAGCACGTCGACATTCTCGACGGTCAGCAGCGAGTCGGGCTTGAACGCGGCTTCCGGCCGGGCCGCCGTCTCGATGCTGCCGCCGAGATAGACCCGGCGGACGGTCGGGTCGGCCATGACGGCTTCGGCCGAGCCCTCGGCGATGCGCTCGCCGAGATACATGGCGAAGACCCGGTCCACGAGGGCCGCGACGCTCTTCACGTTGTGGTCGACGAGGAGCACGGCCTTGCCCTCGTCGCGGAAGCCGCGGATCAGCTCCGAGAAGGCCGCGACCTCGCCGCCGGTCAGGCCCGCGAAGGGCTCGTCGACCAGCACCACCCGGGGGTCGCGGGCGATGGCCTTGGCGAGTTCCAGCCGGCGGAGATCCGCGAAGGGCAGGGTGCCGGGCCGCCGGTCGACGACGGCCCCGAGGCCGACGCGCTCGGCGATTTCCTTGGCGCGCCGGGCCACGTGGGGGTCGGCGGCCAACCGGATCAGGCTGTCGGGCAGGAGCGCGAGGCTGATATTTTCGAGAACCGTCTGCCGCTGGAGCGGGCGGGCGTGCTGGAACACGAGCCCGATCCCGGAGCGCGCCACCCGGTGGGCCGGCATCCCGCCGATCTCGGCGCCGTCGAGGCGGATCGTGCCGGCGCTCGGACGCTCCAGGCCCATGATCAGCTTCATCACGGTGGACTTGCCCGAGCCGTTCGGGCCGATCAGGCCCAGGATCTCGCCGGGCCGCAGATCGAGGTCGATCCCCTTGACGGCGACGAGGCCGCCGTAGCGCTTGGTCAGGCCGCGCACGCTGAGGCAGGGCTCGGCCAGGACGGGGGACACGGCCCGCGGGGGCGCCACGGCGACGGTCATCGGGCTCTCCGGAGCGATCCGAGGCCGAGCAGCCCCGAGGGCACGAACAGGATCACCAGCAGCGCCACCGCCGAGACCACGAAGGTCGAGAGGCCGCCGAGTGGGCGCAGCAGCTCGCCCGCCGCGATCAGGAACACGGCGCCGAGCGCCGCGCCCACGATGGTGCGCCGGCCGCCGAGCACAGCCGCGATGATCACCTGCACGCCCACCGACGTGTTGATCAGCGTGCCGACCGAGGCGGTGCCCATGTAGAAGACCACCAGCCCGCCCGCGAGGCCCGAGAAGGCGGCGCTGACCGCGAAGGCCGCGAGCTTGTGCTTGGCGACGTTGAAGCCGAGCGCCCCGGTCACCACCGGGTCCTGGCCGGCGGCCTGGAGGATCAGCCCCGCGGGCGAGCGCGCGATGGCCGTGAGGATCAGGCCCGAGACCGCCATGAAGCCGAGCGCCAGCCAGTAATTGGTGTCGGCGTCGATCGAGATGACGTCCGGCACGGTCAGGCCGATCTCGCCGCCGGTGAGGCCGGAGAACACCACGATCATGTTCTGCAGGAGCAGGACCGCCACCAGGGTGATCAGCCCGAAATAGGGGCCGCGGACCTTCAGCGCCGGCAGCGCCAGGGCGAGGCCGCCGACCACGGCGAGCACGGTCCCGGCCGCGAGGCAGTAGGGGATCGGCAGCTCGTAGCGGTTGTTGAGGATGCCAGCGCCGTAGGCCCCGAGGCCGATCAGGAAGGTCGGGCCGAAATTCACCTCGCCGGCGAAGCCGAAGAGCAGGTCCCAGGCCATCGAGAACACGCCGAAATAGTAGGCGATGGTCAGGAGGCCGAGGATGTAGCCGGAGACCCACCAGGGCAGGGTGGCGGCGGCCAGGACGGCGAGGACCGCGATCCAGAAGCCGGGGGTGGTGAGGAGCTTCATGGATTAGCCAGACCGGGACCGACTGCGAGGGATCCGATTGCCCGAAGCGATGCGGGCACGGCGCGGGTCCCCTCTCCCGTGCGGGAGAGGGTCAGGGTGAGGGATCAGGTCTTGCAGGACGAGGCGCGACCGGAATGCCCGGGGATGGGCTGCTCCATCCGGAGCCTCCTCATCCCTCACCCCAGCCCTCTCCCGCTCGGGAGAGGGGGTGCGTCGCGCTCTGCCGCCGGCGTCGATGCCCCACTCCGATTCCATCATCACCGCCGCCCCAGCAGGCCCTGCGGGCGCAGGTACATGACGGCGACCAGCAGGAGCAGGGCCGGGATCACCCGGTAGGCCGGCGAGATCAGGTAGGCGGTGGCGGTCTCCAGATACCCCACCACGTAGGCGGCGATCAGCGAGCCGGTGACGCTCCCCAGGCCGCCCAGCACCACGATCGAGAAGGCGCTCGCGGTGAGCGGCCCCACCGAGTACGAGGACACCCCCAGGAACATCCCGAGCAGCACCCCGGCGGTGCCGGCGAGCAGGCCGTAGATCGCCCAGACCGCCACGTAGATCTTGCCCATGTCGTGGCCGAGCAGCGTGACGCCCCGCGGGTTCATGGAGGCGGCGAGCAGGACCTTGCCGGCCCGCGCCCGGTTCACGAACAGCCAGAGGAGGCCGATCACGATCCAGCAGACCACCGCGGTGAAGACCTGGTTCCTCGGCGTCCGCACGCCCGCGATCTCGAAGACGCCCTCGACGATCGGCAGCACGGTCTTCGGGTTGTCGGTGAAGAAGTAGGCCACCAGCTCCTGGATCATGATCCCCCAGAGCAGCGTGCCGGTGAGCACGAAGATCTCCTTCTCCTCCCGCGGGATCGCCCGGCTACGCTCGATCGGCGCGACCACCGCGAAGTAAGTGACCAGCGCGCCCGCGAGCCCGCACAGGATGCCGATCGCCGCGCCCGCGTAGGAGCCGAGCCCGAACAGCGCCGAGGCCGCCCAGGCCGCCACCGCGGCCATGACCATCAGGGCGCCGTGGGTCAGGTTGAGGACGCCCGAGACCCCGAAGATCAGGGTGAAGCCCATCGCGCCGAGCGCGTAGAGGGCCGAGATCGCGAAACCGTCGACGAGGATCTGGAGGCCGATCACCGCGCTCTCCCCGCCCGACCTACTGGACCGCCGGCTTGACCGCAGGGGGCAGGATCATGGTCCCGTTGGCGGTCGCGGCCGGCCAGATCGCCACCTGCTTGCCGTTCTGCCACTGCCCGAGGACGCTGGTCATCAGGCCCGGCCCGTACTGGATCGAGTGGGTGAACGGGTCGTCCTTGCCGTAGAACTTCAGGCGCCCGACGGTGCCGACGTAGTCGGTCTTCTCCAGGGCCTCGACCAGCTTGTCGGCCTCGGTCGAGCCCGCCCGCTTGATCGCCTCCGCCGCGTAGTGCGTGGCGTCGTACGCCATGTAGCCCGCGTAGGACGGCGCGCCGCCGAAGCGCTTGGTGAAGGCCTCGGCGAACGGGATCGTCTTCTCGGTCAGCGCCACGCCCGGCACCGCCACGCTGTCGAACAGCACGCCCTGGGTGCCGCCGTTGGTGTTGGCCCAGAAGGTCGAGGAGGTCGCCTGGCCGCTGATGCCCGTCATGGCGATCGGGACCTGCTGGTTCTGCCACTGCACGGTCGGCTGCACGCCGACATGGGCGATGCCGGTGACGATCAGGTCGGGCTTGGCCGCCTCGATCTTGTTGTAGATCGGCGTGAAGTCGCCCGTGTCCGGCGAGAAGCGGACGTGCTCGACCACCTTGAGCCCGGATTTCGGCAGGCATTCCTGGTAGGCGGCGTCCAGCGGCCGGGTCCAGGCGGCGTCCTCGCTCATGATCGCGGCGGTCTTGGCCTTGAGCTTGTCGACCAGCACCTCCTTGGCCGAGTCGCAGACCGCCTGCGCCAGGGCGTGCGAGGTCAGGTAGCCGTGGAAGGTGTACTTGTTGCGGGCGTAGTCCTTGTGGACCGCGACGCTGATCTCGTTCGAGGCCGCGCCCGGCGTGATCATCGGCGTCTTGAGCCGGGCCGCCCAGGGCATCAGCGCCAGCACGACCTCCGAGATGTAGCTGGCGATGACGAGGTTGACCTTGTCCTCGGAGGCCGCCCGCTGGAAGGCGCGGACCGCGTCGGAGGCGGAGGACTTGTCGTCGTAGGTGACGACCTGGATCTGGCGGCCGTCGACGCCGCCCTGGGCGTTGATCTCGTCGGCGGCGAGCTGGACCGCCTGCGGGATCGAGGCCCCGGCCACCGACTGGGCCTCGGCGATCACCCCGATCTTGATCGGATCGGCGGCCCGGACGGGCCCGGCGGCGACCAGCCCCGCGGCGATCAGCGCGGGCAGCGTGCGCCGAATCGGGGCAACCCGGGCGGCGGCGCGCACGGTCTCGGACATCGGCGTTCCCTCATCCCAGTGCCCGAATTTTATATTCGCGGGCTTGGCCCGGACTGTACCCGCGCTCCGACGGATCACAAGGGGCCGATCGGGATCGGCCGGTGACGTTTGCACCGAGTCGTTTTCCGCCCGGGGTATCGCCGCGCGCCGCCGCGGCCTAGGCTCGCCGCGGCCCTGCGAAGCGCGGGCCCGGCGGCCTCGAAGAAGGGCACGGTCTGGTGAGGAACGCACGCTCGGCCGCGGCCGGGGTTCGCCCCGGACCGCGGCCCTGGAGCCTCGGGAAGCGGCCCGCTCGGCGCTCGGCGCGGGCAGGGGAACCACAGGCATGACCCTGCGCTGGACGCGGCGGCCCGAGGGCTCGACCTGGGGGGATTTCGGACCCGACGACGAGCTGGGCCGCCTGAACCTGCTCACCCCCGAGAAGGTGCTGCAGGGGATCGCGGAGGTGCGCGAAGGGCTCACCTTCTGCCTCAGTCTGCCGCTGGACCTGCCGGGCGGCAACGTCCTGAACCCGCGCCGCCACCCGCCCCAGATCACGCCGACGCGCCGCGCCAACGGCCGGCCGAACATGAACTTCCCGGTCTGCGAGGAGGTCGACGGCGCCACCGACGTGATCTGCGACGACCGCGCGCTGATCCACCTGCAATACTCGACGCAGTGGGACGCGCTCGCCCATGTCGGCGCGCTGTTCGACGCGGACGGGGCGGGCGCCGCGCCGACCTTCTACAACGGCTTCCGCGGCGGCCACGACATCGTCGGGCCGAGCGCGCCGGAGGCGGCGGATGAGCCGTCCCGGGCCAAGCGCCTCGGGATCGAGCGCCTCGCCGAGACCGGCATGCAGGGCCGGGCCGTGATGATCGACCTGCGCGCCCATCTCGGCGATGCCAAAGCCAAAGTCGGGTACGACCAGCTCGCCCGGATCCTGGAGGCCGACGGCGTCGTGGTGGAGCCGGGCGACATGGTCTGCCTGCACACGGGCTTCGCCGAGCGGCTGATCGCCATGGGCGGCGCGCCGGACCCGAAGCAGGTCCACACCCTCTGCGCCGGGCTCGACGGGCGCGACCCGCGGCTCCTCGACTGGATCACCCGCACCGGGCTCTGCGCGCTGATCGCCGACAACTACGCGGTGGAGGCCTACCCGGCCGGCCCCGGCCCCGCCTGCTGCGCGACGCTGCCGCTCCACGAGCACTGCCTGTTCAAGCTCGGGGTCAATCTCGGCGAGCTGTGGCACCTGACGCCGCTCGCCGACTGGCTGCGGGCCCGCGGCCGCAGCCGCTTCCTGCTCACCGCCCCGCCGCTGCGCCTGCCCGGCGCCGTCGGCTCGCCGACGACGCCGGTCGCCACGGTGTAGGGATCGGGGGCCCCGGGACGCGCTCCCGGGGCCGCCCGGATCAGCCGAGGGCGGCGGGCGCAGTGGCGGGCGCGGCGTCGGCGCGCGGCGGGCCGCCGGCCGGCGCCGCGGCTCGCTCCGCGGCTTCCTGGGGCGGCCCGGGGCGGAGGACGGCGCGCTCGCGGAAATGCGGGATGGCCGCCTCGAACACGGCCTCGGCGGCCGCCCGGTCGCCGGCCGACACGGCGTCGCGCAGCCGCGCCACCCAGGCGTCGAGCCGGTCCCGGTCGGCGAAGACCGGCCGCGCCGCCATCACCCCGTCGATGCCCGGCAGGGCGATCCGGGGCTCCTCGCGGGCGAACAGGATCTCGTTGAGCCGCTCGCCCGGCCGGGCGCCGGTATAGGCGATCTCGATCTCGGTGCCGGGCTCGAAGCCGGCCAGCCGGATCATCCGCTCGGCCAGGTCGGCGATCCGCACCGGCTGCCCCATCTTGAGCACGTAGACCGCGGCGCGCTCCGCGCCCGCCCGCGCCTCGCCGTCGGCGTGCGAGGCCGCCGTCAGCACGAGGTCGCAGGCCTCGCGCACGGTCATGAAGTAGCGGACCATGTCCGGGTGGGTGACGGTGACCGGGCCGCCACGGGCGATCTGCGCCTTGAACACCGGTACCACCGAGCCCACGGAGCCCAGCACGTTGCCGAAGCGCACGGCGATCAGCCGGGTCGGGTGGTCCGGCCGCGCCGCCTGCGCGGCGTCGAGGGCCTGGGCGACCATCTCGGCGAAGCGCTTGGTGACGCCGAGCTGCGAGACCGGCTCGATCGCCTTGTCGGTGGAGATCATCACCAGGGCGCGGGCGCCGGACGCCACCGCCGCCTCCGCGACGTTGATCGAGCCGAACACGTTGGTCTTGATGCCCTCCTGCCAGTCCCGCTCCAGGTAGGGCACCTGCTTCAGCGCGGCGGCGTGGAGCACGTAGTCGGGCCGGAACGCCGCGATCACCGCGTGCGTCCGCTCCCGGTCGCGGATATCGGCCAGCACCCCCGTCACGGCGGCCTCCGCGGCCAGGATCGCGGGGTGGCTGAGGATGCCGTGGAGCGCCGGCTCGGAGGATTCGAGCACAAGCACCGCCGCGGCCCCGAAGGCCACGGCCCGCAGGCAGATCTCCGAGCCGATCGAGCCGCCGCCGCCGGTCACCACGACCCGGCGGCCGGCGAGGAACGCCTCCAGGCGCGGCCGGTCGATGGCGACGGTCGGCCGCAGCAGCAGGTCCTCGATCTCCAGCGGCGCCAGTTCCGGCCCCTGCACGCCCTCGCCGAGGCCGACGACCCGGGCGAGGGGCAGGCCGAGGCGCCGGGCGCGGGCGATCAGGTCGTCCGGCGCCGCCTCCGGCACGAGGGCGCTCGGGGCGGCCACGAGCCGCCGCACCGGCTCGCCCCGCGCGGCGAGGTCGGCGACCACCCGCTCGAGATCCGGGAAGCCGCCGAGCACCGGCACGCCGCGCATGAACTGGCCGCGCTCGTCCGCCCGGGGCGACAGGATGCCCCGCGGCGCGAGCTTCCGCACCGAGCCCGACTCGATCGCCCGGATCAGCACGTCCATGTCGGCGCCGCGCCCCAGGAGCAGGGTCGGGACGGTGGCGGCCCGCGCGCTCGACTGCCGGGAGCGCGTGTCCTTGAGGTAGCGGAACGCCAGGCGCGTGCCGCCCAGGAAGAAGATCTGCAGAACCCAGTAGAGCAGGATCGCGATCTTGCCGAAGAAGTAGAAGCCGTAGAGGTCGGACGAGACCAGCACCCAGTCGATGACCAGCAGCGCCAGGGCCAGGACGCTGGCCGCCCGGACGATGCCGGCGAGGTCCTGCAGCGAGGCGAAGCGCCACTTGGTTCGGTAGAGCCGGAAGCGGCCGTAGACGAGGCCGGCGAGGACCAGGAACGGCGGCAGCAGCAGAGGCAGGGCGTGCAGGCGCTCGGCCAGCATGCCGCCCTGGAAGCGGAACAGGAAGGTGAGCACCACGGCGGCAGCGGTCGCCGCGAGGTCGTGGGTCACCATCACCGCGGTCTTGTAGAGGCGCTGCTGCATCGTGGGCCGGATGGGATGCCGGGGGTATCCGCCGCGGCACCGGCCCTGTCAACGCGGCCCGTCCGGGGCCGGCGGCCGCGCGGGCGCGGGCCTCAGCCGAGCGCCCGGGCCGCCGCACCGGCCGCATCGTCCACCCGGTCGATGTCGGGGGCGTCGATGTGCCGGTAGCGGGCCTGGATGAGCCCGAAAGCCCCGAAGGCGGCGTGGCCGGCCGCCACGAGCCCGAGGAGGATCCAGCCGTAGGGCTGGGCGCGCAGCAGCGCGAACGCCTCGGACAGGCCCTTGGCATCCGAGGAGCGCTGGTGCCACGCCGCCGCCACGAGGAACCCGCCGATGATCAGGAAGGCGAGGCCCCGCGCCGCGTAGCCGAACCGGCCGATCGGGCCGGCCCAGCGGTCCCGGGCCCGGGCGTCGAGGGCGAGGCGGTCGGTGACGTCCCCGCGCCAGGCCTTGCCGAGGAAGCCGAAGCCGCCCGCCACCACCGCGAGGCCGACCAGGGCCACGAGCCAGCGGCCGAAGGGCTTGCTCAGGAGCCACGCGGTCCCGTCATGCACGCCGTCGCCGCCGCTCATGCCCAGGCCGAGGCTGAGCGAGGCCGCGCTGGCGGCGAGGCCGAGATAGAGCCCGGCGCTGATCAGGTGGGCGCCGCGCACCGCGAGGCCCTTGGCGGAGGTGCCCCGCCGGTCGGCGTCGGTGATCCCCTCGACGAGGCGCCAGAGGGCGAAGCCGGCGAGGCCGAGGGCGATCAGGCCGACGACGGCCGCGCCGAACGGACCGGCCATCACGGCGCGGAGCGCGTCCTTGCTGTCGCCGGCCCGGCCGCCATGCCCCAGGGCCGCCAGCAGGGCGAGGGCGCCGACCACGATGTAGACCACGCCGCGGGCGCCGTAGCCGAAGCGGGCGATGCGCTCGATCGCGTTGCGGCCGCCGGGAAGGGTCCTCATCGGCGGGACCGGGCTTCGGGGAATCGGGCGTCGGGCACGGGCGGCATCCTGTCGGGCGGGCCTGTCGGGCGGGAGCGTTCAACGCCCGGCGGCGCGCACCCGATCCGTTGCCGGCACAACCTCCGCGGCCGCCCTACATCGGCGTCCGCTCGGCCCGGCCGGTGAGCGCCACGTAGAAGCCGAGGCCGTCCTGGGCCGGCAGGGTCTGGAGGCGCTCGATCAGGCCGCGGCGCTTCGCGTCGAGGAGCAGGCGCCCGGCCGGCTGGAACAGGGTCTCGCCGCCGCCCTCCGGGGGCGGATCGAGCCGGATCGCCACGGTCTTGCCCTTGGCGAAGCGGCTGCGCTCCAGCATGTCCTTGAGCGAGGCCTCGGCGGTCGCCCGGTTGGTGCCGCGCAGGTCGAGCACCGACTCGGCGTCGGTCACGCCGAGGGAGCCGCGCAGCTTGGCCGCGTAGAAATCTTCGAAATGGGGCAAGTCGGTGCCTTGATGCTTCGCCGTTCGATCAGGTGGGGTGCGGCCGCTCAGAAGGCGAGACCGCGGTAGAGGTCGCGCACCGGCACGGCGCCGTCGAGCTCCGGCAGCGACACGGTGCCGTCGAGCCCGAGGGCCGCGACGCTCCAGGCGTCGCCCGCGCGCCGCCAGACCTCGACCCGCGCCTCGTCGGAATAGACGATCAGCAGCACCGCGAGGCTCGGCACGGTCCGGTAGAAGTCGATCTTCCGGCCGCGGTCGAGACTCATGGTCGAGGGCGAGAGCACCTCGGCGACGAGGAGCGGGTCGGCGGCGTAGCCCTCCGGCAGCGGCGGCCCGCACCGCACCACCACGTCGGGGATCGGGGCGAAATCGTCCATCGCGGCGCTGAGGATCGCCAGCCCCGGCATGGCGCGGCAGCCTCGCGGCTCCGCCAGGGCGTCGAGTCGTCCCGCCAGGTTCATGACGATTCGCCGATGCCGCTCCCGCGGCGACGCCATGAGCACGGGCTCGCCGTCGAGCAGCTCCCAGCGCTCGTGCGCGGGCCGGCCCTCCACCCAGAGCCTGAACTCGGACACATCCATCCGCGCGTCGCGCATCGCGGCCAGAGCCATCGCCGATCCCCACCTCGGCCGGATCGTAGCACCGGGCCGGCCGCCCGCAACAGGTCCGGCCCGGAAGGCCATCCCCGCGCGGGCGTCGCGCGTCACGGCGGCCCGCACACGGCGACCACCGCGACGGCTCAGTCGGCGCCGAGCCCGGCCGCCGCGACGGTGGCGCCGGCCTCCAGGAAGCGCTGCGGATCCACCGGCTCGCCGTCGATGCGGGTCTCGTAGTGGAGATGCGCCCCGGTGGAGCGCCCCGTCGAGCCGACGGCGCCGACTACGTCGCCCGCGGCCACGCGCTGCCCGGGGCGGACCGCGATGCGGGCGAGATGGCCGAACCGGGTGCTGACGCCGTGGCCGTGGTCGATCTCGACCATGTTGCCGTAGCCGCCCGCGGCCTCGGCGGCGATCACCCGGCCCGGCGCGGTGGCGCGGGCGGGCTCGCCGTACTCCGCCTTCAGGTCGAGCCCGGTATGCAAGGCGAGGCCGCGGGTGAAGGGATCGAGGCGCGTGCCGAACGGGCTCGACACGGCCGAGGGGCCCCGGATCGGGCGGCCCAGGGGCAGCGTGGCGGCGAGCCGGCGCAGGCGCTCGCCGTCGTCGAGCGTCCGCCGGGCCAGGGCGAGGCCCTCCGCGAAGCCGGTGCCGTCCAGGGCGCGGCCGTCAAGGGCGCGGCCGTCCAGAGGCACGAACGGTCCGCCCAGCCCGGCGGCCGGTGCGGCCGCGCCGGTGCGGTCGGGATCGAGGCGGTCAGGGTCGAGACCGGTGCGGCCGATCAGGCCGCGCAGCCGCCGCACCGCGTCCCCGGCCCGGGCGGCCAGCCCGGCGAGGCGCTCGCCCTGGGCCGCCTGAACGCCGTCGAGCCGAGCCTCCAGCCGGATCAGCCCGGTCTCGGCCTCGCGCGCGCCGCGCCGCGGCAGGGGATCGCGGGCGGAGCGCGGCTCCGGAGCCGGCCCCTCGGTCGGACGCAGGAAGAGATCGTCGTAGCCCCCGCCGCGCGCTCCGTCGGGCCGACCGGGCAGGTCGCCGGTGGCGGACGGCTCGGGCAGGGCCTGCCGCGCGAGGTCGGCGAGGGCGGCGGTGCGCCGCTCCAGCTCGGCCTGGCGCTCCAGGGCGGCCGCGACCCGGTCGGCCAGCCCCGCCTCGCTCCCCGCCCGGTCGCTCCGGTCGCGGTCGAGCCGGTCCAGGAGCTCGCCGATGCGCGCCTCGTAGGCGTCGCGCAGGGCGGCCTGCCGGGCCACGAAGCCGGCCAGCACGTCGTCGTGGAACACGATCAGGTAGGAGGCCCCGAGCGCCCAGGCCAGCGCCAGGGCGAGGCCGGCGGCGAGCCAGGGGGTCGGCCGGTGCGGCCTGAGACGCGCGAGGAACTTCGGAGACTGCATCGGGACGGCACCGGAGGAGCCGCCATTCAGACCTCGGTAGGGTTAAGGATCCGTCGCGCGCCGGGCGTTCCGCCGATCCGGGCGGCGGGCGTCAGGGGGCGTCAGGGGGCGTCAGGGCAGCGCGCGGGCGGCCGCCAGGACGGCCTCGGCGTGGCCGGGCACCTTCACCTTCGGCCAGATCCTGGCGACGCGCCCCTCCCGGTCGACCAGCACGGTGGTGCGCTCCACGCCCATGTACTTGCGCCCGTACATGCTCTTCTCGACCCAGACGCCGTAGGCCTCGAGCACGGTCTTGTCCTCGTCCGCGGCGAGCGGGAAGGTCAGGCCGTACTTGCCGCAGAACTTGTCGTGGCTCTTCACCGGGTCCGGCGACAGGCCGACGACCTTGGCGTCCGCCTCCGCGAAGGCCGGCAGCAGACCGTTGAAGTCCTGCGCCTCCAGCGTGCATCCGCTCGTGTCGTCCTTCGGGTAGAAGTAGAGCACGACTTTGTGACCGCGGAGCGCGGACAGTCCCACGCGCCCTCCGCCCGAAGCGGGAAGGTCGAAATCGGGGGCGGGATCCCCCTCTGACAGCGGCATCGTGCCTTCCTTTCGGCCGATTGATGATGTGCAACCGATCTCGTGCGCCGGCTCGAGCGATGGGCCCCGCGCACGTCCGAGCCAAGCCCGGAGTCGCGGCCGCTGTAAAGCGCGGGCGCGCTTCGATCCACCGGCCGCGGAGCCCGAGGGCGCCGCGCGCAGAGACCCCGGAACAAAGGTCCCGATGGCGGACGAGACAACGCCGGCATGCAGGCCTCGGGGGAAGGCGCGACGCGTCGGCGGCGTCTGCCTCGTGAGCGCCCTCGCGCTGGTGCTGCTCGTCGGCGCCGGTGTCGGCCTCGTGGCCCTGCGCCTGTCGAACGGGCCGCTGCAGATCGACGGCCTGTCGCGCCGCGTCGCCGCCGCCGTGGCCGAGCGGATCGGGCCCGGCTGGAGCATCGGGCTGCGCGGCAGCAGCCTGGAGCTCGACCGCGAGAACGCGCTGAGCCTGCGCTTCTCCGGCCTCGACATCCGCAACCCGCAGGGCGACCTCGTGGTGCGCGCGCCCCTGGCACTCGTCAGCCTCGACCTCTGGAGTCTCCTGCGGCTCAACCTGCAGCCGCGCTCGATCGAGTTCCGCGAGACGCAGACCACCGCGCTGCTGCACCGGGACGGCTCCATCGCCTTCGCGGCCTCGGAGGCCAACCACCCGGTCGACGTCGCGCCGCACACGCCGCCGAGCGTGGACGGGGTGCGCGGCACCGTGTCGCCGCTCTCGGCCGCGATCGCGTCGATCTTCGGGGTCGTCCTCGATACGGGCGGCGTGGTCGGCGCCCTCGACCGCGCCCGCGTCACCGACGCGCGGCTGCGGCTGATCGACGAGGACGGGCACGAGCGCGCGGTCTTCGCGCGGGTCAACGGCCTGTTCGGGCGCGACCCGGTCAACGGGACCCGGAACTTCGAATTGCGGCTCGACGGGCCGCACGGCGAGTGGCGCTTCGGCGGCACGCTGCGCGACGGCGCGGACGGGCAGGAGCGCTCGGGCGTCATCACCCTCGACGACCTGCCGGTCACCGATCTCCTGCTGCTCTCGGGCCAGTCCGGCCTGCCGCTGACCACCGACCTGAAGCTCTCGGCCCGCGCCGACGTCAGCCTGACGGCCGGCCGCATCCGGACCATGAACGCCAAGCTCCACACCGGCGACGGCACGTTCCTGATCGAGGAGAAGGACTTCAACCCGGTCACGGTCGAGAGCCTCGACGCCTCGCTGGACTGGGACGAGGCCAACCGCGTGATGTCGCTCACCGGCCTGGACTATCGCGGGGCCGGCAACGCCGTGCACCTCACGGGGACGTGGAAGGGCGGCCCGCCCGACGCGAGCACGGCCTGGACCGCGACGCTGGCGAGCCGCGACGCCACCTTACGCGGGGCGACCCCGCAGGACGCGCCGGTGAAGATCGACGCCCTCGACGCGCAGCTCTCGGGCCGCGACGGCGGCATCGCCATCGACGCGCTGACCCTGTCGGGTCCCGGCGTGAAGGGCGCGATCACCGGCACGATCGGCACCAGCGCCGACGACGGCGGCCTGACCCTGCACCTCGCCGGCCACGACGGCGAGGTCCGCACCGGGCTGCGGCTCTGGCCGGAGCACATCGCCCCGCCGGCCCGGACCTACCTGGTGGACCAGCTCCGCCGCGGCCGCGTCGATTCCGTCGACATCAAGGTGAAGATGTCCGGCTCGGTCCTGGCCGCCGCGACCCGGGGCGACCCGGCCCCGGACGACGCCGTCCACATCGACTTCCACGTCTCGGACGCGGCCATCGACGTCACCGCCGACGCGCCGCCCGTGACCAAGGGCAACGTCGTCGGCGTGATCACCGGGCGCTCGACCACGGTGCGCAACGTGACCGCCGAGGTCCACGGGCCGGACGGGCGCGGGCTCGCCATCTCGGACGGCAGCTTCGTCATCCCGCAGATCACCCCCGACCGGGTCGTGGCCCAGATCGGGATGCGGCTCTCCGGCGGCGCCGACGGCATGGCCTCCGTGCTCCAGGCCAAGCTGTTCAAGAGCGTGATGAGCGTCGACCTCGACCCCGCCACGATCAAGGGCAGCGCCGACCTGCGCGTCGACTTCCCCCTCGACCTCAAGCACATCCCCGACCTGCCGGACCTGCCGGTGACGCTGACCGGCTCGCTGGCCGACCTCTCGGTCGACAAGGTGATGGGCCGGGACCGGCTCGAGTCGGGCCGGTTCAACCTCGTCTACGACCGGGGCGCCTTCACGCTGAAGGGCGACGGACGGGTCGCGGGCGCGCCCATGTCGGTCGACCTGCGCCAGCCGAAGGTCGGGCAGCCCGGCGAGGCGGTGGTCAACGTGTCGCTCGACGAGGCGGTCCGCGGCCGCAAGGGCCTGCCGACCGCGCCGCAGCTCACCGGCACCATCCCGGTCCGCGCGGTGGTGCAGATCGGCCGGCCGGGATCCGGCAAGCCGCCGATCCGGGTCGAGGCGGATCTGGCGAAGGCCGGGATCGACGGGCTGATCCCGGGGTTGACCAAGCCCCCGGGCAAGCCGGGGCGGCTCACCTTCACCCTGGTCGACGGCGGCCAGACCTTCGAGCTGCGCGACTTCGCCCTCGACGCGGCCCCGGCGAGCGCGCGCGGCACCGTCTCGATCACCCAGGAGGGCGGCCTCGAGCGGGCGGACCTGAGCAGCGTCAAGCTCTCCCCCGGCGACGACCTGCGCGTGAGCCTCGACCGCACCGGCGGCGGCTACAAGGTCGTGGTCCGGGGGGCGGTGGCCGATGCCCGGCCGTTCCTGAAATCCCTGGGCGGCCCCGACTCCAAGGGCGGCCGGGAGGCGAAGGACGCGAATCCGAAGGATATCGACGCCGACATCCAGGTGCCCATCGTCACCGGCTTCAACGAGGAGGCGCTGACCGGCGCCACCCTGAAGCTCGCCCTGCACGGGAAGACCCTGCGGGCCGCCAACATCACCGGGCGCTTCCGCGCGGCGCCCTTCGCCGCCACGGTCACCCGCGGCGAGCGCGGCGTGCCGACCCTGTCGGTGGAATCGGCCGATGCCGGCGCGACGCTGCGGTTCGTCGACGTGTACCGGCGGATGTATGGTGGCCGGCTGACGGCCGGGATCGGCCTCAACGACGGCCCGCAATCCGGCGTCGTCCAGATCCGCGACTTCATCCTGCGCAACGAGCCCGCGCTGTCGAGCATCATGGCGCAGGGCCCGGAGCCGACCGACGCGGAGACGGCCCGCGGCCGCCGGGTCGCCCCGGGCCGGGGGGCGGGCGACGTCACCTTCGACCGCATGCGCGCCAATTTCGTGCGCACCGGTACCCGCGTCGACTTCACCGACGCGGCGATCTCGAACGCCGCCATGGGGTTCACCCTGTCGGGCTGGCTCGATACCGGCCGCGAGCGCACCGACATGACCGGCACCTTCGTGCCGCTCTACGGCCTGAACAACGTGGCCTCGCAGCTGCCGCTGCTCGGGCCGCTGCTCGGCGGCGGCCACAACGAGGGCCTGTTCGCGGTCAATTTCCGCGTCTCCGGCAAGCTCGCCTCGCCGGACGTGAGCGTGAACCCGCTCTCGGCGATCGCCCCGGGCTTCCTGCGCAAGCTGTTCAGCGCCGGCGGCGGCCCCTTCGCGGACGGGATGCCGGGCGTCCCGCAGCAATAGGGCGGGCAGCCCGGAAGAGCCGCCCGCCCCGTCTCACGCGCGGATGAAGTCCGCGATCACGGCCGGAGCCGCGGTGTCGAAGCCGACCACGTCGAGCATGCCGGGATCCTCCGGGTCGGCGATGCTGAAGCCGTTGGAGACCAGCCCCACGACCACCAGCTTCGCCGGGATCCCGGTCTTCTCCCGGTACGCCCGCAGCGCCTGGACCGGGTGGACCGGCCCCGCCCAGGTCTCCGAGTCCGTGTAGACCACGAACGCGTCGGCCTTCACGCCCCGCTCCAGCGCCCAGCGCATCGGCAGGGCGCAGTCGGTGGCGCCGAACGGCAGGTCGGCGGTCACCCGCACCGCCTGATCGAGCCGCGTCGACGGCCCGATCGGCAGCGGCGTCAGCGCGGCCCCCTGGCTCCAGGCCCGGCCGGCCTCGGCGGTGAAGCCCAGCACCTGCCAGCGCTCCTCGGTCGCCGCGGTGACGAGCGCCATCGCGGCGGCCGCCTCCCGGGCCGTGAGCGTCGAGCCCGCGACCGTGCTGGCGCCCATCGAGCCCGAGACGTCCAGTGCCAGCACGAGGCGCTGGCCCGTGGGCTCGACCGCGCCGAACGCCGTGTAGAACGCGGCGTTCAGCGCCTCGACGATCGCCGCCACCGGCTCCCAGGTGAGCGTGCCCCGCTGACCGCGCCCGGAGGCGTAGGTCGCGAGGGCCAGCAGCAGCGCCATCGGGTGCAGGCGCGCCCGCAGGATCCGCTCCCGGTCCGACAGGACCGCCCGGACGTGCTCGGTGCCCTCGGAGAAGGGCGCGAGCACCCCCGCGGCCGTCAGGCGGCCGAGCTGGCGCACGAGGGCTCCGACCGGCATCCGCTCGATCAGGGCCTCGTTCACCGCGCGGCTGCCCATCAGCCCGGTCGGCAGCGCCTCCCAGGGCAGGCCGTGGGAGCGCACCAGGGCGGCGGCCACCGCCCCGTCGACGCCCGGCGCCTGCACCCGCGCGAAGGCGTGGACGATCCCGGGTGCGGCCTCGGTCACGGTGCCGCGGCAGATCCAGTCGAACAGCGCCTTCCGGGCGGGCTCCTCCGTCTCCGGGTGGGCCAGCCGCAGCAGGTCGCGGTGCGACCAGCCCTGGCGGGTCCGGTACTTCACCGCCTGGAAGGCCAGGGCCTCCACGGGCTTGGCGCAGTACCAGTTACCGACCGCCCGGCGCAGGCCCCGGCCCCAGCCGCGCATCGCCTCGACCGAGGCGGCGAACTGGAACAGATGCGTGCCGGTGCGGCAGACCCGCGGCAGGGCCGCGAGGGCCGCGCGCCGGGTCGCGAGGTCCGCCGACGCGGCGGCCAGCGCCAGGGCGAAGATCGCCGGATCCTGCTTCGGGGCCCGGCCGCCCTCGCTCACCGCCACGATGGCGGCGACCGCGCGGGCGCCGTCCTGCGCGACGCACCGCTGCACCGCCGCCGCGTTCGCGGCGGTCAGGGCGCGCGGGCTCGCGTAGTACGAGCCGCCCTCGGAGCCGAGCACCAGGAAGCGGTCGAGCCGCGCCCAGTCGCCGACCGCGAAGACGTGGCCTCCGGCGGCGTTCGGCACCGTGCCGGGGATCGGCTCCGTCTGCGGGGTGGCGCGGAGCCGGAACATCTGTGCGAGCTTCGTCATGGCGGGCTCCTCTCGGTCTCTCCTCTCTCCATCGCGGCCGATCGCCGGCCGGTGGCGCGTCCCGGCGCGCGCGGTCGGGCGGGGACGCGGCCGCGGCGCGTCGTCCACCGCCGCTCGCGCGCGGCCGGTATCTCGTGTGGTCGGGGGCGGGGTTCCGTCCGGCCGGGCGCGGGCGTGGCGGCGACGAAGGGCTTGTCCGATGCTCTGCTTGAGCTACGGGCCTGACGGCCCGGCGGGACTCGCACCCGCACCCCTCGGATCCCGATAACCTTCGTCTTCCGGCCCGCGTCCGGGCGATGCGGGCGTGGGGTGAGGAACGGTGTCCGGGCGCTCTATCCGGGCTGAGCTACGGGCCTCGCGGCCCGGCGGGATTCGAACCCGCGACCTCCCTGACGTGAAGATAACCGTTCCTCTCCGGCCCGCATCGTCGGCCGGGATCCGCGCACGGTCGGCGCCCCGGTCGTCTCGCGGGGCCCTGCGGTCGTGGTGTCGGGGACGGGCATGAGCTCCGGCGACCGCGCGGCCCCCGGCGGGGATCGAACCCGCAACCTCCGCGGGACAAGCCCGCGGCGCTCTACCGATGATAACCGTCCCCTGCCGGCCCGCAGGGTCCTCGAGACGCGCTCAGCCTCTCGGGCCGAGAGCCCCGCGATACGACCGTAACGGTCGCATCAGCCCGGGACGGGCGAACGCCGCGACGTCGATGCCGTCGTGCTGTTTCATGCCATGCTCCGTCCGAACGGGGCTTCGGGTGACGCGGGCGTGTCGATGAGGCTCGGGGGGATCCGTGACAGGGATAACCGAGCGTCTCCGGCCCGCGCCGGTGAACTGCGATTGGCTGCCGGTGGCGACCGACGCGAAGGGAACCGGACTCTTCCGCCGCGGCGCGCGGGCCGCGGATACAGGGAGGGTGCGGAAACTTCAGATCACCGGCCCGGCAGGCCGATGGCGCGGTGGATACGGTCGCGCTCGGCCTGCGTCAACCGGAAACTTGATAATTCTTTCAGTTCGGGCGATCCCGGATCCATGATCACTGCCGCCCAGATCCGCGCCGGCCGCGGACTTCTCAAGTGGACGCAGGGGGTTCTCGCGAGCCGCGCCGCGGTCTCCGTCGTCACCCTGAACATGATCGAGAGCGAGCAGGTCCAGCCCCGCACCCGGACCCTCGCGGCGATCCGCGCGGTCCTCGAGGGGGCCGGCATCCGCTTCGTCGGCGACCCGCAGGAGGGCTACGGCGCGATCCTGCGCCCCGCCCCCGAGGCCGGATCCGGGGACGCGCCGGCACAGAAAAGCCCGGCGCGGCGGACCGCACCGGGCTGAAGCCGAACCGGCCTGCGCGGACGCGCTACTTCTCGACGAAGGCCTTCTCGATGACGTAGTGGGCGGCCTCGCCGTGGTTGCCCTCCTCGTAGCCGCGGGAGGACAGGAGCTCGCGGGTGTCGCGGATCATGTCGGGGCTGCCGCAGAGCATGAAGCGGTCGTTCTCGATCGACATCGGCGGCAGGCCGATATCCTCGAACAGCTTGCCCGAGACCATCAGGTCGGTGATCCGGCCGCGGTTGCGGAACGGCTCGCGGGTGACGGTCGGGTAGTAGATCAGCTGGTTCGAAATCATCTCGCCCAGGAACTCGTGGCGCGGCAGCGTCTCGGTGATGGTCTCGCCGTAGGCCAGCTCCTGCACCTGCCGGCAGCCGTGGACAAGCACGACCTTCTCGAACCGGTCGTAGGCCTCGGGATCCTTGATGATCGACAGGAACGGTGCCAGCCCGGTGCCGGTGCCCAGCAGGTACAGGTTGCGGCCCGGCAGCAGGTTGTCGAGCACCAGCGTGCCGGTGGGCTTCTTGCCGACGATGATCGGGTCGCCGACCTTCAGGTGCTGCAGCTTCGAGGTCAGCGGGCCGTCCTGGACCTTGATCGAGAAGAACTCCAGCTCCTCCTCGTAGTTGGCCGAGACCACCGAGTAGGCGCGCAGCAGCGGCCGGCCCTCGACCTCCAGGCCGATCATGGTGAACTCGCCGTTGCGGAACCGGAACGCCGGATCCCGCGTCGTGCGGAACGAGAACAGGTTGTCGGTCCAGTGGTGGACCGACAGAACGCGCTCCTCGTAGAACTTGCTCATCGACGGATCAGTCCTCGAATCCTCTGACGCTCGGCTCACGGTCCCGACGATTCGGGTCCCGTGGTGCGGGGGATCCCCGCCGCCCCGCTCGGGCGGGGGTGGATCCTCGGCAGGGAACCCGCCCGGATCCGGATGCGAACACACGCGCGCTGCTTCTTTCGCAGTTGCAGCACGCCCGTCAAGGCGCGCCGGGATCACACACGCGAAAGAAGTGAACGGCCTGGAATCGTTCGAATATTTAGCGTCTTCGGGGACGCCCCGCAGCGTCGCCCGGGACATGGGAGGGTTGCCGCCGGGCGGGCCCCGCGCCGCGCCCTCAGGCGGGGGCGCCGGGCCGGAGCGGCGTCAGCCCGGCCTCGATCTCGGCCCGGCGCGGCTCCAGGAACGGCGGCAGGGCCAGGCGCTCGCCCAGGGTCTCCAGGGGCTCGTCCGCGGTGAAGCCCGGCCCGTCGGTGGCGATCTCGAACAGGATGCCGTTGGGCTCGCGGAAATAGAGGCTGCGGAAGTAGTAGCGGTCCACCGGCCCGCTGCTCGGCACCCGCGCCGCCCTGAGCCTGTCGGCCCAGGCCTCGTACGCCCCGTCCGGGATGCGGAAGGCGACGTGGTGGACCGCGCCCGCGCCCTGGCGGGCCGGCGCGGACCGGTCGGCCAGGAGCTGGAGCTCCGCGGCCGGGCCGCCGGGTCCCATCGCGTAGACCTCCACCGGGCCGTCCCCCGTCTCGAAGGTGCGGTCCCGGCGCATGCCGAGCACCTCGGTCAGCACGGCGGCGGTGCGGGCCGGGTCCGGAACCGACAGCCGGATCGGGCCGAGGCCGCGGATCTGGTAGGCGGCCGGCACCGGCGATCCGTCCCAGGGATGCTCCGGCCCGGTCCCGCCATCGTCCACCAGGGCGAGGCGCTGGCCCTCCGGATCCTCGAAGTCGAGGGTGAGGCGCCCGTCGCGCGCGACCGGCTCGGCCTCGACGAGGCCGGCCTCGCGCAGGCGCGCGTGCCACCACGCCACCGCGCCCTCGCCCGGGACGCGCAGATGCGTGCGGGTGATGCTGCTGGAGCCCCGCCGCTCCCGGGGCGCCGGCCAGTCGAAGAAGGTGATGTCGGTGCCGGGGCTCGCCAAGCCGTCGGCGTAGAACAGGTGGTAGGCCGAGACGTCGTCCTGGTTCACCGTCTTCTTCACGAGCCGCAGCCCGAGCGTGCCCGTGTAGAAGGCGACGTTCTCCGCCGCGCGCGCGGTCACCGCGGTGAGGTGGTGAATACCGGTGAGCTGCATGTCGGTCCTGGGGTTCGCCGCGTCCGCCTCAGGTGGGGAGCGGCGGCGGCTTTGCGAGCGGCCCGCGGATCGGGAGGCCGGCACCCGTTCCTCCGGCGCAGCGCCGCGGTCGGCCTGCACCGGTCGCCGCCCGGGAGGCGCCACGCCGCTCCGGGCCGCACCCCGGAAGGGAGAAGGGGTCGCGGCGCGCCGATCGTCCCCCGGACGCGGCGGATCTTGCGGAGCCGCGTTCCCGAGCCCTGGCCCTCAGAGCCCGACCGGCCGGCCGGCGGCGACCACCAGCATCTTGCCGTCCGCGAAGGTGCGGGCGGCGGCCCGGCGGATATCCGCCTGGGTCACGGCCGACACCATCGCGTTGCGGCGGGCGATGTAGTCCATGCCCAGCTCCTCGAAGGCGATCTGCACCAGCTGGTGGGCGATCTTGGTCGAGGTGTCGAAGCCGAGCGCGTAGGAGCCGGTCAGGTAATCCTTGGCCTTCTGCAGCTCGTCGTCGTCCGGCCCGTCGGCGATCAGCCGGCCGATCTCGTCGCCGATCACCGACAGGGCCTCGCCGACGCGCTCGTTCTTGGTGGCGGTGTAGCCCCAGGTCATCGCGGCCGACCGGTGGCTGACCAGAGAGGTGCCCACCGAGTAGGCCAGCCCGCGCTTCTCGCGCACCTCCTGGAACAGGCGGGACGTGAAGGCGCCGCCGCCGAGGATGTGGTTCAGCACGTAGGCCGGGATGAAGTCCGGGTCGCGCCACGGCACGCCGGCCATGCCGAACCGGATCACCGACTGGGGCACGTCGAGGTCGACGATGACGCGCTTGCCGAGATCGTGCACCTCGGTGCGCGGCACCGCCTTCAGTTCGCCGGCCTCCGGCAGGGCCCCGAAGGCGCGGTTCAGGCCCTCGGCGAGCTGCTCGGCGCCGATGGCGCCGACCGCCGCCACCTTCACCCGGCCCCGGCCGATGATGCGGGCATGCATCGCCAGCAGGTCGTCCCGGGTGATCGCCGTCACGCTCTCCACGGTGCCGGAGGACGGGCGGGCGTAGGGGTGGCCGGCGAAGGCCTCCTTGAAGAAGCGGCGCGAGGCGAGCACGCCCGGATCGTTCTGCTGGTAGCGCAGGCCGGCGATGATCTGGGCGCGGACGCGCTCGATCGCGTCGGGGTCGAGGCGCGGCTTGGCCAGCGCCAGGGCGAGGAGCGCGATGCCCTCGTCGGCGTGCTTCACCAGCATCTTCAGCGAGCCGCCGACCGCGTCGGCGCCCGCGTGGAACGACAGCTCGATCGCCCGGGCGGCGAGCCGCTCCTGGAACAGGTCGGAGGTGAGGTCGCCGGCGCCCTCGTCGAGGAGCCGCGCCAGCATCTGCGCGCAGCCGGCCTTGCCGGCCGGGTCCTGGGCGGCGCCGCCCTCGAAGGTGAAGGCCAGGGCGATCATCGGCACCACCGGCGACTCGACGTGCCACGCCTCGATGCCGGGGGCGGTCGTCACCGGCAGCGCCGTGGTCGGCGAGCTGACGGTTTGGGCGGTGGTCTCGACCAGAGTCTCGGCCAAGCTCATGGGAACCTCGTGTCTCTTTCTCGGGCGACGGCGGAGCGGGCCAGGGCTCCCGTTCGGCACGCGCCCCGTCCGGCCCCGTCACGGGCCCGGCGGGACGCACCCGGGGTTACTCGGCGGCCATCGCGACCGGGGCGTCCGGATCCTGCGCCTTGGTCAGGTAGCCGGTGACCGAGCGGGCCGGCGTCAGCCAGCGCTCGGCGGCGCCCTTGAGGCGGTCCTGCGTCACCGCCTCGATGTCGGTCGGCCAGCGGCGGACCTCCTCGATGGTCTCGCCGATCGCCAGCGCCGAGCCGTAGATGCGGGCCAGCGACGACTGGCTGTCGGAGGAGTAGACGGTCTCGGCCACGAGGCGGGTCTTGGCGCGCTCGATCGCCTCGGCGTCGAGGGCCTCCGCGGGGGCGCGGCGCAGCACCCGGTCGACGGCCTCCTCCAGCTTCTCCAGCGGCACGCCCTCGGCGGGCACCGCGTAGACGGAGAAGCGGGTGTCGTCGATCGCCGAGCCCATGTACCAGGCGCCGGCATTGACCGCGAGGCCGCTCTCCATGACCAGCTTGCGGTAGAGGTACGAGGTCGAGCCGCCGCCCAGCACCTCGGCCAGCAGCTCGAGGTCGTGGCAGCCGCCGTCGCGGGCGGTGATGCAGGAGGGGGTCAGGTAGAGCCGCTGCAGGGTCGGCTGCTCGACCTTCGGGTCGGCGACGGCGACGCGGCGCAGGGCCTTCGGCTCCGGCTCCCGCGCCCGCAGACGCTCGGGCCGGGCGCCCTGGGGCGCGACGCGGCCGTAGGTGGTCTCGGCCAAGCGCCGGACCTCGTCGGGGGTCACGTCGCCGGCCACCACCAGGATGGCGTTCTCGGGGGTGTAGAAGCGCTTGTAGTAGGCCAGCGCGTGCTCGCGGTTCAGGCCCTCGATCTCGTGCATCCAGCCGATGATCGGGATGCCGTAGGGATGGTGCACGAACAGGCCGGCGGCCATCGCCTCGGAGAGCTGGGCGGAGGGGTCGGTCTCGACCCGCATGCGCCGCTCCTCCAGCACCACGTCGCGCTCGGGGGCGACCACGGCGTCGTCGAGGACGAGGCCGCTCATGCGGTCCGCTTCGAACGCCATCATGGTGCCGAGGTGGTCGCGGGCGACCCGCTGGAAATAGGCGGTGTAGTCGTAGCTGGTGAAGGCGTTCTCCTGGCCGCCCAGGCCCGACACCGCCTTCGAGAAGGCCCCGACCGGGTGCTTCTCGGTGCCCTTGAACATCAGGTGCTCGAGGAAGTGGGCGATGCCCGACTGGCCGAGCGGATCATCGGCCGAACCGTTGCGGTACCAGATCATGTGGGTGGCGACGGGGGCCCGGTGATCGGGGACGACCACCACGTCGAGGCCGTTGTCGAGGGTGAAGGCCGTCACTTCCGGTCCGCCCGCCTCGGAACGCCCGAACGGCGCGGCCTCGCCCCGGCCGGCGCTGCCGCCGTAGGGCGAGCCCGGACGCAGCGGGAAGAGGGTGGGCGTCGCCTTCCTGAACAGGTGCATTCCGCTTTCCTTCTGCCGGCCCCGGATCGAAGCGTCCCGCGTCGGGATGCGCGCGCGGATCGGGGCCGTCCTGGTCACCGGGGCGCAAGAACCGCACCGGGACAATCGTCTCATGTTGCCACGCCGCCGCGCCGTTGCAACGGCGACACGGCGCCCCCGTCACTGCTGCGCGCGCTGACGGAGATACGCGCGGGGATCCGCCTCCTCGCGCTCGCGGCTGGCGTTGTTGATCGGGTCGCTCGACGGCGGCCGGGCCAGCTGCTTGGGCGACTGCCGGTATCCGGTCGGCGGATCCGTCAGCGTGTCGCGGCTCGGCTCGATGTCGGAGGGCTCGGCGTTGGCGCTCTTGCCCTTGAGCAGCTCGAAGGGGCTGAGCAGGCTGTCGTCGCGGTTGTTGTCGCCGGGCTTGCGCTCGGCGGTGGTCGTCAGGCCCGCCCCGGCGCGGCGGCCCCCGCGCATCTCCTCCACGGAGAGCGTCGCGTTGTTGTCGTCGTAGCGGCCCTGGGCCTGGGAGCCCTTGGGGTTGCGCCGCTCCACGGCGGCGCGCTCGCGCTCGACGATCTCGGGATCCTTCGGCCAGGCGGTGCTGGTGGAGCGCGCCCGCGGCTGGGGCAGGGCCTTGCCGTCGATCTTGGGCGGCATCACCAGCGGGGGCCGCTCGTGATAGTCGATCGGATCCTGGCGCTTCTCCAGGAGGCCGATGCCCGACAGGGCGTCGCGCATGAACTCGCCGCGCTCCTGCGCGTGCGCGGGGCCGACGCAGAGCGGAGCCAGGGCCACCGCGGCGGAGAGGAGGGGACGAAGCCTGCGATGCCCGGTCATGCTGCCTCACGGGTTCCGGACGGGGGGTCCGGCTCTGGGACGACCGCGGCGCGGCCTGATCCGACGGGTCCCGGCCTGAGGCCGGTTTCCGGCGATCGTATGGCGCCTTGACCGCGTCGCGCCAGGAGGGCGGTGCAGCCGTACCTGTGTGTTGCAGGGATCACAGGCGCGGCGCCGGGTCGCCCCGCGCCGGCGACGCCCGGTCCTTGCGGCCGTCCGGGGACAGGCTGTCGAGGATCAGGCCGATCACGCCCGCCACGATCGCCGCGTCGGCGACGTTGAACACGTACCAGGACCAGCCGCCGGCATGCAGGTGGACGAAGTCGAAGACGGCGCCGTAGGCGGCCCGGTCGATGGCGTTGCCGAGCGCGCCGCCGACGATCAGCCCGAGGGCGATGCCGAGGAGCCGCGACGTGGCCCGGCGCATCCAGATCCCGAGGCCGAGGGCGGCGGCCAGCGACAGGGCCACGAGGAGCCAGCGGCCGATCCCGCCCTCCTGCTGGAACAGCCCGTAGGAGACGCCCCGGTTCCAGACCACCACGAAGTCGGCGAAGGGCGCCAGCCGCCAGGGCTGCGTCAGCACGAGGTCGGTGCCGAAATAGAGCCCGAGCTTGGTGGCCTGGTCGAGGATCAGGGTGAGGACGAGGGCCAGGAGGCCGGCGCCCCCCGCTCCCCGCGGGCGGGGAGCAGGGGCGGCGCCGCCGACGACGTGGGAGGCCCTCACGCCGCGCTCGCCTCCGGATGCGCCGCGTCCCACTCGCGCAGGGCCTGGGCGTCGCGGGGCGTCACCTCCGGGTAGTCCGGATCGCTGCCCACGCTCGGGCTGACCCGCCAGGACCGGGCGCATTTGCGCCCCTCGGCCGGGCTCGGCACCACCGCCACGCCGCGCACCTCGTCGAGCCGGAAGGCCTCGGCCGGGCCCTCGCCCGCGACCACCGTGATGGCGGAGGTGATGCAGGTATCGGCGAAGTCGCAGCCCTCGAGCGCCGCGAGCAGCTCCGGGTCCGCCACGTAGACCGTCGGCGCCGCCTCCAGGCTCGCGCCGATGCGCTTGGCCGCGCGCTCGATCTCCAGGGCGCCGGTGACCACCCGCCGGACCCGCCGGATCCTGTGCCAGCGCTCCGCGAGGGCGGGGTCGAGCCAGTCCGCCGGGGTCTCCGGCAGGGTCTGGAGGTGCACCGAGCCGTCCTCGGACGGGTAGCGGTCGAGCCACGCCTCCTCGGCCGTGAAGGCCAGCACCGGGGCGAGCCAGATCGCCACGCGCCGGAAGGCCTCGTCGATCACCTGCAGCGACGCCCGGCGGCGGACCGAGGACACCGGATCGCAGTACAGGGCGTCCTTGCGCACGTCGAAGTAGAAGGACGACAGGTCGCCGGTCATGAAGCCGTTGAGCAGCGCCACCACCCGCTTGGTGTCGAACGCCGCGTAGGCCTCGCGGATCTCGCCGTCGAGCTCGGCGAGCCGGTGCAGGATCAGCCGCTCCAGCTCGGGCATGTCGGCGTAGGCCACGTCGTCGCCCGGGACCCGGTGGGCCAGCGAGCCCAGCATCCAGCGCAGGGAGTTGCGCAGCTTCCGGTAGGTCTCCGCGAAGGTCTTGATGATCTCCGGTCCGATGCGCAGGTCGTCGGTGTAGTCGGAGGCCGCGACCCAGAGGCGCAGGATGTCGGCGCCGGAATCCTTGATGACGCTCTGCGGCGCGACGACGTTGCCCTTCGACTTCGACATCTTCAGGCCCTTGCCGTCGAGCACGAAGCCGTGGGTCAGGACGATGTCGTAGGGCGCCCGGCCGCGGGTGCCGGCGGATTCGAGCAGCGAGGACTGGAACCAGCCGCGGTGCTGGTCGGAGCCCTCCAGGTACATGACCCGATCCCGGCCGCCGTCGCGGACGCGCTTCACCCCAGAGAGACCCGGGAAGGCCTCCGGATCGTCGAGCACGAAGGCGTGGGTCGAGCCGGAATCGAACCAGACGTCGAGGACGTCGGTGACCTTCTCGTAGGCGGCCGGGTCGTGGTCGGGCGCCAGGAAGCGCTGCGCGGCGTCGTCGCGGAACCACGCGTCGGCGCCCTCGGCCGCGAAGGCGTCGCGGATGCGGGCGTTGACCCGCTCGTCCCTCAGGATCTCGGCGGTCTCGCGGTGGACGAAGACGGTGATCGGCACGCCCCAGGCGCGCTGGCGCGAGACCACCCAGTCCGGCCGGTTGGCGACCATGCCGGTGATGCGGTTCTTGCCCTGGGTCGGCACCCACTGGGTGTCGTCGATGCCCTGGAGCGCGACCTCGCGGAGCGTCCGGTTGCCGAGCGAATCCACCGGCCGGTCCATGGCGATGAACCATTGCGGCGTGTTGCGGAAGATCACCGGCTTCTTGGACCGCCAGGAATGCGGGTACTGGTGGCGCAGCACCCCGCGGGCGATCAGCGCCCCGGCCTCGGTCAGCGCGGCGATGACCGCCTTGTTGGCGTCGCCCTTCTCGCCCTTGGCGGTGAGCACGCGTGTGCCGGTGAAGCCCGGGGCGGCCTCGGTGAGGACGCTGTCGGCGTCGACCGTGTACGGAATGGTCGCGTCGATGCCGCGCTCGCGCAGCAGCCGGCCGCTGGCCATCCAGAGCTCGAAATCCTCGCGGCCGTGGCTCGGCGCCGTGTGGACGAAGCCCGTGCCGGACTCGTCGGTGACGTGGTCGCCGTCGAGCATCGGCACGGCGAAACCGTAGCCGAGCTTCGCCAGCGGGTGGTCCAGGGTCAGGCCCGCGAGCGTCGACGGGCTCACGTCGGCCACGCGCGCGAACGCCTCGACCCGGGCGGCCTTGAACACGGTCGCGGCCAAGCTGTCGGCGAGCACGTAGGTCTGGCCGGGGGTCGCCCAGTTGTCGGCCGGCGCCTCCGTGACCCGGTACAGGCCGTAGGCGATTTTTTTGGAGTAGGCGACCGCGCGGTTGCCGGGGATCGTCCAGGGCGTGGTCGTCCAGATCACCACCCGGGCCGCCGCGAGGTCGCCCTCGGCGCCGGACCGGATCGGGAAGGCCACGAACACCGTGTCGCTGACGTGCTCCTCGTACTCGACCTCCGCCTCGGCGAGCGCGGTCTTCTCGACCACCGACCACATCACGGGCTTGGAGCCGCGGTAGAGCTGGCCGCTCATCGAGAACTTCATCAGCTCGTCGGCGATCACGGCCTCGGCGGGGAACGCCATGGTGGCGTAGGGATGGTCCCAGTCGCCGGTGACGCCGAGGCGCTTGAACTCCTCGCGCTGCACGTCGAGCCACTGGGCCGCGAAGGTCCGGCATTCCTGCCGGAACTCGATCACCGGCACGTCGTCCTTGTTGCGGCCCTTGGCGCGGTACTGCTCCTCGATCTTCCACTCGATCGGCAGGCCGTGGCAGTCCCAGCCGGGGACGTAGTTGGCGTCGAAGCCGAGGGCGGTCTGCGAGCGGACCACCACGTCCTTGAGGATCTTGTTGAGCGCCGTGCCGATGTGGATGTTGCCGTTGGCGTAGGGCGGGCCGTCGTGGAGCACGAATTTCGGCCGGTCGCGGCCGGCGGCGCGCAGCTTCCCGTACAGGTCCATCCGCTTCCAGCGCTCGATGAAGAGCGGCTCGCGCACCGGCAGGCCGGCGCGCATCGGGAACTCGGTCTGCGGCAGGAACAGGGTCTTGGAATAGTCGCGGGCGGGCGCGGTCTCGGGGGCGGTCATCGGATCTCGCATCGGCGGTCGGGCCGGCAGCGTCGGGCCGGCGGAATCGGGTCGGGCGGCAGGAGGATCCCGGACCTCCGCGCGGCCACGCTGGAGCGGGCCCTCAGGCGGAGGCCGGGCCGGTAATTCGGATCGGGCGGCCGGGGCCGCGCAGGGCGCGCGAAGCGTGCATGGGGCGTTCTCTACCAGCCGCCCCGGCCCGAGGCCAGCGGCAGCGCGGATCACGCGCCCGTGACCGCGGATGGGACCAATCGGCGTCTGAACCGTTGACCGACACACCCTCCGCCCGCCTCGGCGGGCGGAGCCGATTCGGACAGACATCCGGGAGTAGCCCCATGAAGAAGCTTCTGATCGCGACCCTCGCCCTCGCGCCGCTGGCCTACGCGGGCGCCGCGGAGGCCCAGGGCACGGCGCGCGGCGCCCAGCGCGGCGTCGAGGACGGCACGGCCGCGGCCGGCCCCGTGGGCGGGGTCGTCGGCGGCGCGGTCGGCGCGGCGACCGGCACGGTCGGCGGCGTGCTCGGCACCGATCCGGACCCGGCCCGCCGGGCGCGCGAGAACCGCCGCGAGGAGCGGATGGAGCGCCAGGAGCGCCTCGGCCGCTGACAGGTTCCGGCCGGTCGCCTCAGGCGGCCGGCCGCGCCTCCCGGCGGATCGTCTCCTGCGCCAGGAGGTACAGGCCCGATCCGACGACGATCATGGCGCCCGCCACGGTCCAGCGGCTCGGGACGTCGCCGAACAGCAGGAAGCCCAGCGTCACCGACCACAGCAGCTGCGTGTAGATGAACGGCGCCAGCACGTTGGCCGGGGCCCGGGCATGGGCCATCACCAGCAGCCAGTGGCCCAGCGTCCCGAACAGCGCCACCCCGAACAGCAGCGCCCAGTGGGTCAGGCTCGCCGGGCTCGTCCAGATCCAGGGCAGGAGCGGGGCCATCAGCGCGAGCCCCGCGAGCCCCGTGTAGAACATGGTCGTGGCGGTCGAGTCGTAGGCCGCGAGCTTGCGCGTGATGATCGCGTAGAAGGCGTAGACCACGACGTTGGCGACGCAGAGCAGCGCGGCCGGATGCATCCCGCCGACGCCCGGCCGCACGATCACCAGCACGCCCAGGAAGCCGACGCCGATCGCCGTGAGCCGCGCCCGCGACGACCACTCGCCAAGCAGCGGCCCGGCGAGCAGCGCCACGGTGAGCGGCGCGGCGAACTGGATCGAGATCGTCTCGGCGAGCTGCAGGTAGCGCAGGGCCAGGAAGTTGAGGGCCGTGGAGGCGAAGAGCAGCAGGGAGCGCGCGATCTGCAGCGGCAGGCGCCGGCTCTTGACCACGCCCGGCGTGCGCACCGGGTTGATGAACAGCGAGATCATGGCGACGCTGGCCGCGTAGCGCATGAAGGTGGTGACCAGGGGGTCGACGCCGGCCCGTGCCAGGGTCTTGCCGCAGGCGTCGAGGCTCGCGAAGAAGGCGACGGCCCCGCACATCAGGGCGATGCCGACGATCCGCCGGCGGCCGGCGAGCTCGGCCTCCGGATCGGCGCGCGTCGCGGCGCTGTCGTCGGGGACGGAGGTCGCGACCTGCGTGCTCATGCCTGACCAATCTCGGTAGAGGCCGAAATCCCTGCCACGCCCGGCGCCGCGCCGGTATCCGTCGGCGCGCAGGGGAACCATGCAGCCGGCACGGTCGCCCGCGCCGGCGGGGGCTCAGCGCTTCGCCGCGACCTTCTCGGCGACGGGCGCCCTCTCGGCGGAGGCCGTCTTGGTCGCGGCCTTGGCGAGCTTCGGCTTGGGCGGCGTCGCGCCGGCGATCAGGGCGGCGAGGTGCGACTGGTCGAGCCCCGCGGCGGCGCGCGCGGGCGCAGCGGGAACCGGCGCCGCCGCGGCGACCGGCGCGGGCGCCAGCGCGGCGGCCCGCTCGACCCGGCGCGGCTCGATGGAGCCGGTCGCGGTGGGCTCGGCGAGGCTCGCCGTCGCGACCGCGGGGGCGGCGGACTCGCGCTGCACCCGCAGGGTCCAGTGCGCGGCGGTGGAGAGCGCGGCGATGCCGAGGATCGCCTTGATGCCGCTGGTGAGCAGGGCTCGCATGGTCGTCAGGCCCGAGAGAACGCGGTTACGCGGAACCGGATCCCCGGCCCGGACGCATCATCGCGCGGGAGCGTGAACGAAGCCGCAACGGCCCCGGCCGCCCCTGTCCCGGAACGGGGCAGGGCCCCGCGCCCGCGACAAGTCCGGCGGGCGGGATCGGGCGGGAAATCATGTGGGCCATGCGCCGGACCCGCGGTTCCTGTTCCCCGCGCTCCCGACACTCCTGCAGCGACTCGGCCCACTGAGCCTCACAGGAACGGTCCAGAGAACTGGTCCGGACCGCCCCGTCACTGCCGACCCCGCCGCCATGCAGGCCCGAGCGGGCTCGCGAAACCTTCAGGCGCATCGGCCGCTGGGGACAGCCCGTGTAGAGGGTGACAGCCGAGCCGGCAACAGAGGCGGGGCCGTTTCGGCGGCCCCGCGGCGATCAGCGCTCCGCCGCGGCCGCGGCGAAGCGCATCAGCGCGGCGATCTCGGCCGCGCCGTCCTCCGCGGCGAGGCGGCGGTAGAGCGCGGCGTAGCCGGCGAAGACCTGCCGCCCGACCGCGTCGGGACCGAGGAACCCGGCGATCTCCTCCATCTCGGGCGCCCAGCGGTGGGCCTTCGGCGCCATGTCGGGCAGGCCCCTGGCGAACCGGGCCAGCAGCGCCGGCTCGTTCTCGGCGAGTTCGGCCAGCAGCGCCTCGCCGGCGCCGGCGCGATCGGCGGCGCCGATCACGAGCGCGGCGAGCGCCGTCAGGCCCTTGTTGAGGCCGGCATAGCTCATCTTGAGGCCGGAGGCGGCGCCGACCGCGCCGGGGCAGACGCGCAGGTCGAGGCCGAGGTCGCGCAGGACCAGCGCGGGAGCCGTATCCGCGCCCGAGACGTAGACGCGCGGCCCCCGGCTGCCGGGCTGCGGCGGCAGGCCCAGGATCGCCCCGTCGAGGAACGGCGTGCCGGTGGCCGCGACGACCCCGGCGATGCGCCCGACCGTCTCCGGGCTGACGGCGTTGGCGTCGATGTAGACCGGCTTGCGCGGGGCCGCCGCCAGGGCGGGCGCGAGCCGGCGGGCGAGCGCCTCCGCGTCGGCGGGCGGCACGATCGCGAGCAGGAGGTCGGCGGCGGCGAGCTCGCCGTCCCCGGCATGCGCCATGCCGGCGGCCGCGGCCCGGGCGCGGCTCGCCGCCCCGCGCCCGTCCAGGGAGGTCAGCACGCGGGCGCCGTGCCCGGCGAGCCGGGCCCCGACGGCGCTGCCCATGGCGCCCGGGGCGATCACCGCGACGGTGGGCATGGCGAGACTCTCCAGGGCACGTGATCCCACCATAGTAGTCAGCAGGGCCGGCAGAGCCTAGGATGCCAAACGATCGGATCCCCCGCCCATGACTCAGACCAAGCCGAGGGAAGGCTCGCCGAAGAACTTGCGCTATCGCCGCGTGCCGCAACGCGACGGCATGAAGCTCATACGCCTCTGGGTGCCTGATCCGGCGAGGCCGGACTTCATCGAGGAGGCCGCCCGGCAAGCCGCAATTCTGAGGGGGGCCCCCGAGGAAGCCGAAGCTCTCGACTTCATCGAATCAGCGTTCGACTGGCCCGAACCGTGACGCGCGGTGACATCGTCACCGTCTCCCCGCCAGGGGCTTACGGCCAGCCGCGTCCTGCCGTCGTCGTGCAATCCGACTGGCTCACAGGGACCGTTAGCATCCTTGTCTGCCTCATCACGAGCACGCTCCGCGACGCACCGCTCTTCCGGCTGACCGTCGAGCCGAGCCCCGCCAACGGCTTGCGAAGCACTTCGCAGATCGTGGTTGACAAAGTTATCGCGCTGCCACGGGCGAAATGCGGTGCCCTCATCGGCCGACTTGAACGCGACACCCTCGCAGCCCTGAGCCGGATGCTCGCCATCGTGCTCGGCCTTGCCGACTGATACAGCGATCTGGTTCCGCACGCTCGATCCCGCAGGCGTGGAACGCTCCGCGGGATGACCGGACAGCAGGGCTCCTGCTCCTACCGCAGCGAGCCGCAGAAGCGCTGGATGCGCCGGCAGGCCTCCTCCAGCACCGCGTTCGACGTCGCGTAGGAGATGCGCAGGTTCGGGCCGAGCCCGAAGGCCGAGCCGTGGACCGCGGCCACGCCCTCAGCCTGGAGCAGCTCCATGACGAAGTCCTCATCGGTCTCGATGGTCTTGCCGGCCTCGGTCTTCTTGCCGATCAGCGCCGCGCAGGACGGGTAGACGTAGAACGCGCCCTCCGGCGTCGGGCAGGTCAGCCCGTTGGTCTGGTTGAGCATCGACACGACGAGGTCGCGCCGGCCCTGGAAGGCGGCCCGGAACGTGGCGAGGTGATCCTGCGGCCCGTCGAGGGCGGCGACCGCGGCCCATTGCGCGATCGTGCTGGCGCCGGAGGTCTGCTGGCCCTGCACGAAGTCCATCGCCTTGATGAGCTTCTCCGGGCCGGCCGCGTAGCCGATGCGCCAGCCGGTCATGGCGTAGCCCTTCGAGACGCCGTTCATGGTCAGCGTCCGCTCGAGCAGCTGCGGCTCGACCTGGACCGGCGTGACGAACTCGAAGTCGCCGTAGGTGAGGTGCTCGTAGATGTCGTCGGTGAGGATGTGCACGTCCGGGTAGCGGAGCAGCACGTCGGTGAGCGCCTTCATCTCGGCGCGGGAATAGGCGGCGCCCGACGGGTTCGACGGCGAGTTGAGGACGATCCACTTGGTCTTCGGCGTCAGCACCCGGTCGAGCTCCTCGGCCTGGAGCTTGAAGCCGTGCGCCATGTCGGTGTCGGCGAAGACCGGGGTGCCGCCGCACAGGCCGACCATCTCCGGATAGGACACCCAGTAGGGGCGGGGGATCACCACCTCGTCGCCGGGGTTCAGCGTGGCGAGGAAGGCGTTGTACAGCACCTGCTTGCCGCCGGTGCCCACGATGGTCTGCGAGACCTTGTAGTCGAGCCCGTTCTCGCGCTTGAACTTGCGCACGATCGCCTCGCGCAGGGGCACGATGCCGGAGACCGGCGGGTAGCGGGTCTCGTTGCGGTGGATCGCGTCGATCGCCGCCTGCTTGATGTGCTCGGGCGTGTCGAAATCGGGCTCGCCCACCGACAGGCTGATGACGTCGACGCCGGACGCCTTCAGGTCCCGGGCCTTCTGGGTCATCACGATGGTCGCGGACGGCTTCACCCGCGAGAGGACGTCGGCGAGGAGAGCCATGGCGTGCGGTGCTCCGGATCAAGTGGGCGAGGGATGCCCGGGCGCCGCCCATATTGCGGCGCGGCGGACCCTAGGCCGGGGACGCTGAGCCGGCAAGGCGGTGCGCAGCACGCAGCCGACGCTCGCGCCCGGCGCGCGGCGCAGGGCTCTCCTGCGCGGCCGCCCTCGCTTTGCCGGATCATCGTTACCAGATCCTGCCCATGACCCCGCTCTCCGTCCTCGACCTCTCCTTCGTCAGCGCCGAGTCCACCCCGGCGCGGGCCCTGCACGACACCCTGGCGCTCGCCCGCCACGTCGACGGCCTCGGCTACCGGCGCTACTGGCTCGCCGAGCACCACGCCCTGCCCAACGTGGCGAGCCCGGCCCCCGAGATCATGATCGGCCAGATCGCCGCCGCGACCCGTAACCTCCGGGTCGGCTCGGGCGGGATCATGCTGCCGAACCACGCGCCGCTGATGGTGGCCGAGCGCTTCCGGGTGCTGGAGGCCCTGTTCCCGGGCCGCATCGATCTCGGCCTCGGCCGGGCGCCGGGCACGGACGGCCTCACCGCGCGGGCGCTGCGCCGCCGCGAGGCCCCGGGGGAGGGCGGCGGGGACGACTTCCTCGACCGCCTGCAGGAATTGCTGTTCTGGGACGGCGGCTTCCCGGAAGGTCACCCGTTCGCGCGGATCGAGGCGAGCCCCGCGGGCGTGCCGCTGCCGCCGATCTTCCTGCTCGGCTCCTCCGATTACAGCGCCCGCCTCGCCGGCGAGATCGGCTGCGGCTTCGGCTTCGCCCAGCACTTCTCCGGGATGCCCGCGGAGCCGCCGATGCTGGACTACCGGAACCGGTTCCGGCCGACGCGGCTCGGCGCGAAGCCCCACGCGATCCTGGCGGTGGCGGCGATCTGCGCCCCCACGGACGCGGAGGCCGAGCGGCTGGCGGCCAGCGCGCGGCTGGCGACGCTGCGGCGGGAGCGGGGCGAGTACCGGCCGCTGCCGAGCCTCGCCGAGGCGCTGGCCTACCCGTATTCCGACGGCGAACGGATGCAGATCGAGCGCGGCCGCGACCGCCTGCACGTGGGCGGCCCCGAGACCCTGCGGGCCCGGCTCGCCGACATGGTCGCGCGCACGCAGGCCGACGAGCTGATGATCGTCACGGCGATCCCCGATCAGGCCGCGCGGCACCAGTCCTACGCGCTGCTGGCGCGGGCCTGGGGGCTCGGCGCCGACTCACAGGCGGCCTGAGCCGTCACCCGGACCCCGCCGCGGGTCCTGGCGGCGCCGCCGCCGGCCGTGCAGGCTCCGCCCGGTTCACGCCCGCGACCAGACGGGCCGACCGGAGGAGGAGAGGCAGCATGGGCAACCGACGCGAATTCCTGACCGCCACGGCCGCCGGCCTGGCCGCCGCCGCGGCGCCGGCCCGCGCCGCCGAGGAGCAGACGGCGGCGCCGAGATCCACGCCGGCGGGGGCACCCCCCTTCGGCATGCCCCGCGACATGGTCCTCCTCAACATGCGCCGCGGCGACGGCTACGCCCTGGGCGTGAAGACGAAGGACGGCGTCCTCGACGTCGCCGCCGCCGGCCGGGCGCTCGGGATGCCGGTCCCCGCCGACATGGACGACCTCCTCCAGAACGGGCGCGGCCCGGCGCTGCGGGCGCTGATCGACGCGGTCGAGGCCGCCCCCGACGGGCGCTTCGTGCTGGCGGAATCCGGCATCGCCTACGCGCCGGTGGTCACGCGGCCCGAGAAGATCATCATGATGGGCTTCAACTACCGCCACCACGCGGAGGAGACCGGCACGCCGATCCCCAAGGACCCGCCGCTGTTCAACAAGTACAACAACGCCCTGAACCACCACGGGGGCACGATCGCGCTGCCGACCCAGGCGGCGCGGGAATTCGACTACGAGACCGAGCTGGTGATGGTGTTCGGCCGGGAATGCCGGAACGTGTCCGAGGCGGACGCCCTCGATTATCTCGCCGGCTACTGCACGGGCAACGATTTCAGCGCCCGGGACCTCCAGACGCTGACCTCGCAGTTCATGATCGGCAAGACCTCGGACGGGTTCGCCCCGCTCGGCCCCTACCTGGTGACCGCCGACCGGGTGAAGGACCCGAACAATCTCAAGCTGAAGACGCTGGTCAACGGCCAGGTGCGCCAGGACTGGAGCACCAACGACATGATCTTCAACTGCCGCCAGCTCATCAGCTTCGCGTCGAAGGTGATGACGATCCGGCCGGGCGACATCTTCTACACGGGCACGCCGCAGGGCGTGATCTTCGGCGAGAAGATCCCGCGCAAGGACCGGGCCTGGCTGAAGCCCGGCGACGAGGTGGTCTCGGAGCTGGAAGGGCTCGGCGCACTGCGCTTCAGGCTGGTCTGATCCGTCGTCCGAGCGGTGCGACCCGCACCGTCATCACCGACGCGACGCGCGGCCGGCCCCCTCTCCTGTGCGGGAGACGGGGGCCCGCGCGCGAGCCGCGTCGCGCGCCCGGCCTCAGCGCCCGAACAGGCGACCGAGACGGGCGAGGATCCCGGCCCCTTCCGCGGGCTTCGCACCGGTCGCCGCACCGGTCGCCGCACCGGGCGTCGCCGCCTGCGCGGCCTCCGCCTTCGGCGCCAGGACCAGCCCGAGGGCCGCCGTGTCGGTGGTCTCGCGGTCGATCAGGATCAGGCTGCCGGTCTCGCGGTTCTCCGCGTAGGCGTCCACCGCCACCGGCCGGTCGAGGCGCAGGGCCACGTCGGCGATGTCGTTGGCCGACAGGCGCTCGGCCGGGCCGGGCTTGCCGGTCTCGGGGTCGATGCGCGAGACGATCCGCTCCACGGTCGCGGTGACCGTGGCGGTGCCGATCTTGGCGAACAGGCTGGCGCCCGGCGCCAGATCGGTCTCGGCCGCCCAGAACAGGCGCGCGTCGAGGGTCTCGGTGACCCGCATCGGCGCGCCCGTCGCCACGATCACCTGCCCGCGCGAGGCGTCGATCTGATCGGCGAGCACCAGGGTCACCGACTCGTCCTCGCCGGCCTCGGGCAGGTCGCCGTCGGCGGTGTAGATCCGCGCCACCGTGGAGGTCCGGCCGGAGGGCTGCACCGTCACCGAATCGCCCGGGCGCACCCGGCCGCTGGCGATCCGGCCGCTGTAGCCGCGGAACTCGGAATTGGGCCGGTTGACCCACTGCACCGCCATCCGGAACGGCGCGTTGAGCGCCTCCGCGTGGACCGGCACGGTCTCGAGGTAGTGGAGCAGGGTGCCGCCCGTGTACCAGGGCGCCGCGACGCCCGCGTCCACGACGTTGTCGCCGTTCTTGGCCGAGAGCGGGATCGCCTTGACCTCGGCGAAGTTCAGCCCGCGGGCGAAGTCCGAGAACCCCGACACGATGCCGTCGAAGGTGCCCTGCGCCCAGCCGGCGAGGTCCATCTTGTTCACCGCGAGCACCACCCGGCGGATCCCGAGATTGGAGACCAGCAGCGCGTGGCGCCGCGTCTGGCGGGTCAGGCCCTGGCGGGCGTCCACCAGGATCACCGCCACGTCGGCCGTCGAGGCGCCGGTGGCCATGTTGCGGGTGTACTGCTCGTGGCCCGGCGTGTCGGCCACGATGAAGGAGCGCCTGTCGGTGGAGAAGAACCGGTAGGCGACGTCGATGGTGATACCCTGCTCGCGCTCGGCCTGGAGGCCGTCCACCAGCAGCGCGAGGTCCACCTCCGCGCCCTGCGTCCCGTGCTTGCGGGAATCCCGCTGGAGCGCCGAGATCTGGTCGTCGAAGATCTGCTTGGTGTCGTGCAGGAGCCGCCCGATCAGGGTCGACTTGCCGTCATCCACCGAGCCGCAGGCGATGAAGCGCAGCACCGCCTTGTTGCGGTGGGCGGTGAGGAAGGCCGCGTAGCCGGCGGCGCGGTCGGCGAAGGCCGTGGGAGCCTGGTGCACCGTCATCAGAAGTACCCCTCCTGCTTCTTGCGTTCCATGGCGCCGGCCCCGTCCTTGTCGATCACCCGGCCCTGGCGCTCCGAGGTCCGGGCGGCGAGCGTCTCGCCGATGATCTCGGGGAGCGTCGCGGCGTCGCTCTCCACCGCGCCGGTCAGCGGGTAGCAGCCGAGCGTGCGGAAGCGGACGAGGCGCTGCTGCGGGGTCTCGCCGGGCTCGAGCGGCAGCCGCTCGTCGTCGACCATGATCAGCTGGCCCTCGCGCTCCACCACTGGCCGCTCCTGGGCGAAGTAGAGCGGCACGATCGGAATGTTTTCCTGCTCGATGTAGAGCCAGATGTCGAGCTCGGTCCAGTTCGACAGCGGGAAGACCCGCAGCGACTCGCCGCGCTTCTTCTTGAGATTGTAGAGGTGCCAGGGCTCGGCGCGCTGGCGCTTCGGGTCCCAGCGGTGCTGCGCGGTGCGCAAGGAGATGATCCGCTCCTTGGCGCGGCTCGCCTCCTCGTCGCGGCGGGCGCCGCCGAAGGCGGCGTCGAACTTGTGCTTGTCGAGCGCCTGCCGCAGGGCCTGCGTCTTCATCACGTCGGTGTGGACCTCGGAGCCGTGGCTCACCGGGCCGACGCCGCGGGCGAGCCCGTCGGGGTTGGTGTGGACGAGAAGGTCGAGGCCGAGCTCCTTCGCCCGGGCGTCGCGGAAGGCGATCATCTCGCGGAACTTCCACGTGGTGTCGACGTGGAGCAGCGGGAACGGCAGCCGCCCGGGCGCGAAGGCCTTGAGGGCGAGGTGCAGCAGGACCGAGGAATCCTTGCCGATCGAGTAGAGCATCACCGGGTTCTCGGTCTCGGCGACCGTCTCCCGGAAGATGTGGATGGCCTCGGCCTCCAGCCGCTTGAGGTGGCTGAGGCGGTCGGCGGTCTGTGCGGACGCGGGGGCGCTCGGCTGCACGGCGGCGGCGAGGGCGGCGCTCATCGGGCGAACTCCGGCTGGCGGGCTGTCTGATTCGGGGTGGTCTTGAAGGCGGCGGGCTCGAGGATTGCGGGCTCGAGGATTGCGGGCTCCTGGCCCGGCTGCACCGACGCGCCGGGGCGTCCGACGTGTAGGCCGCACTCCTTCTTGTCTTCCTGCTCCCACCACCAGCGGCCGGCCCGCTCCGGCTCGCCGAGCCTCACGGCCCGGGTGCAGGGGGCGCAGCCGATCGACGGGAATCCGCGATCGTGCAGGACGTTGTAGGGCACGAAATTGTCGCGCACGAAGCGGTCGACCTGCTCCCGCGACCAGTCGGCGAGCGGGTTCAGCTTGATCAGGCCGCGCTCCGCGTCGAGCGCGGCGAGCGGCGTCGCGGCGCGGTTGGCCGACTGGCCGGCCCGCAGCCCGGTGAGCCAGCCGCTCGCGCCGGCGAGCGCGCGGCCGAGCGGCTCGACCTTGCGGAAGCCGCAGCAGGCCTGCCGGGCGGCGACCGAGCGCCGGAAGCCGTTGATGCCCTCGGCCCGCACGAATTCCTCCGCGGCCGCGCGCTCGGGCGCGTAGGCGGTGATCCGGATGCCGTAGGCCGATTCGGTCTCGGTCCAGGTGTCGTAGGTCTCGGCGAAGAGGCGGCCGGTATCCAGGGTGACGATCTCGACGCGCCCCTTCGCGAGGCCCGCCATGGCCAGGGCGTGGGTGAGTGCCTGATCCTCGACCCCGAGGCTCGTCGTGAAGACGAGGCGGCCGGGGATCTCCGCGGCGATCAGGTGGAGGCGGCCTGGAAGGTCGAGCCCGGACAGCCGCTCCGCGAGGGAGTCGGCCGCCTGTCGGTCCGGACGGGTCATCGCGCCATGTCCCGGGGTTCGCGTGATGGAAAGGCCACGGCCCGCGCCGCGCCTGTTGTCGAGCGGTCGAAATGTTCGCTATACCGAACGAAGTCAAGGCGCCCCGGCGCGCTCGACCGGGTCGGACCGGCGGTTCGGCGTGCGGTTGCGCACAGCTTCCGGCGCGGGCAGCATGGGCCCGAGGTAAAAGATTCTTCTCACCGGTGCCGGTAGACACGTATATGCGCCCGCGCCCCGCGCGCGGCGGAAGCCCACGGAGACGGCTTTGGACGCGATCGATCTGAAGATTCTCGCCCTGCTGCAGACGGACGCCACGCTGTCCATCGCGGCGATCGGCGAGCGCGTGGGCCTGTCGCAGACCCCGTGCTGGAAGCGCATCCAGAAGCTGGAGGCCGACGGGGTCATCGACCGCCGGGTCGCGGTGCTCGACCCGGTGAAGCTCGGCCTCGGGCTGACCGTGTTCGTGTCCATCGAGACGGCCGACCATTCCCAGGAGTGGCTGCAGCGCTTCGCCGCAACCGTCTCGGCCATGCCGGAGGTGCTCGAGTTCTACCGGATGGCCGGCGACGTGGACTACATGCTGCGGGTCGTCGTCGCCGACATGCAGGCCTATGACAGCTTCTACAAGCACCTCATCGCGGTGCTGCCGCTCAAGAACGTCACTTCCCGCTTCGCCATGGAGAAGGTGAAGTCCACCACGGCGCTGCCGCTGCCGGCGCCGCCCAAGAACGGGCGGCACCTGCCGGGGACGGCCCCGGTGCTGGCCGTGGTGGGAGAATGATATTCTCTTTTTTCGCAGCGCAGCGAATGTGATGTCCTATACGCCGCCCGTTCTGCAAAACGAACGTTTCTCGATTGACACAGGCCCTACCGGCCCCGACATGGTCCCGTGATGTCCCGCCCCAATCTCCTCCCGCGCACCGCCCCGTTCGGGGACGGCGAGCGCGCCAGCCTCGACGCGGTGCTCGGCACCGCGAGCCCCACGCAGCGCGCCTGGCTCGCCGGCTTCCTGGCCGGGCTCGACGCCGCGGGCGGCCAGCCGGCCGCGGTGCCGGCCGCCCCGCCCAAGGCCGCCGCGCCGCTCACCGTGATCTACGCCAGCGAATCGGGGAACTCCGAGGCGCTCGCCGGCAACGTCGCCAAGCTCGCGCGCAAGCAGGGCTTCAAGCCGAAGGTCGTGGACTTCTCCGACCTCGACGTCGCGACCCTGCCCAAGGCCGGCAAGCTGATCGCCATCGCGGCGACCTGGGGCGAGGGCGAGCCGCCGGCCCGGGCCGTGCGGGCCTACGGCGAGCTGATGGGGGAGGGCGCCCCGCGCCTCGACGGCGTCGAGTTCGCGGTCCTGTCGCTCGGCGACACCTCCTACGCGGAGTTCTGCGCCATCGGTAAGGCGCTCGACGCGCGCTTCGAGGCCCTGGGGGCTAAGCGCGCCGCCGAGCGCGCCGACCTCGACCTCGACTTCGAGAAGCCCGCCGCCGACTGGATCAAGGGCGCGCTGAAGGCGCTCGCCCCGGCGGAGCAGCCCGACAACGTCGTGGCGGTGGACTTCGCCCGCGCCGGCGCCGGCGAGGACGACGAGGCCGAGCCGAGCCGCGAGCCCCTGGTGGTCGAGGTCGTCGAGCACGTGAACCTCAACTCGTCGCGCTCCGACAAGGAGACGATCCACCTCGCGCTGGCCTTCGAGGACGGCGCGCCGGCCTACGAGCCGGGCGACTCGCTGGAGATCTTCCCCGAGAACGACCCGCAGCTGGTGGACGAGATCCTGAACGCCGCCGGTCTCGCGGGCGACGAGGCCCTGCGCCGGGCCCTGCTCGCCGAGCGGGACATCACCACGCTCTCGGCCGCCACGATCGAGCGGTTCGTCAAGGCCACCGGCCACGCGGACGCGCAGACGCTCATCGACAGCGGCGAGGCCAAGGCCTGGATCGAGGGCCGGCACCTGATCGACCTGCTGGAGACCTACCCGGCGAAGCTCACGGCCGAGCATATCGGCACGATCACCCGGCCGCTGCCGCCGCGGGCCTACTCGATCGCCTCCTCCCGCAAGGAGGTGGGCGACGAGGTCCACCTCGCCATCGCGGCGGTGCGCTACGAGACCCACGGCCGGGCCCGCTCGGGCGTCGCCTCGGTCCACGTCGCCGACCGGATCCGCGACGGCGCCAAGCTGCGGGTGCGGCTGAAGCCGAACCGCCACTTCCGCCTGCCGCAGGATCCGGCCACCGACATCATCATGGTCGGCCCCGGCACCGGCGTCGCGCCGTTCCGCGCCTTCGTGCAGGAGCGCCGGGCCGTGGAAGCCCCCGGGCGGTCGTGGCTGTTCTTCGGCGACCGGCACTTCACCCACGACTTCCTGTACCAGCTCGAGTGGCAGGACGCCCTGGAGGACGGGTCGCTCACCAAGATCGACGTCGCCTTCTCGCGGGACCAGCCGGAGAAGGTCTACGTGCAGGACCGGATCACCCAGCACGCGCAGGAGCTGGTCTCCTGGCTGGACGGGGGCGCGCATCTCTACGTCTGCGGCGACGCGAAGAACATGGCCAAGGACGTGCGCGCCGCGGTCGTGAAGGCCTACGAGACGGCCAAGAGCCTGAGCGCCGCCGACGCCGAGGCGCAGGTCGCGGCTCTGGAGCGCAGCCACCGCTACCAGCAGGACGTTTACTGAGGACACACCGCTCCCCGCACCGCGGGGGGCCTTCGACGAGATGCGGCAGAGACAGGCGTGACGCAGGTCCCCTCTCCCGGGCGGGAGAGGGGCAGGGTGAGGGATCAGGTCGTTCCGGAGAGGGCGCAGCCCTCACCCCGAGGTCGCGGATCCGGTTCCAGTCCTGCACCGGCTTCGCTCCGCTCGCCCCCTCCCCACCGGGGAGGAAGACGCGTTCAGACAGACGGATTCACCCCATGGACGACCACAGCCCCCGCGACGCCGCCGAGACCCCGGCCCCCGGCCCTGCCGCCACACCGGCCAAGCGCGTCTACGAGACCCCGCCGACCTCCCGGCCGATCACGGATGCCGAGGCCGCGCGCGCGGAGAAACTCGCCGCGAACGAGCACATCAAGATCGCCAGCGGCTACCTCCGCGGCACGCTGGCGGACGGGCTCCTGAAGCACGCCACCGGGGCGATCTCGGAGGATGACGGGCAGCTCGTGAAGTTCCACGGGATGTACCTGCAGGACGACCGCGACCTGCGCCCCGAGCGGACCAAGAAGAAGCTCGACAAGGCCTACAGCTTCATGATCCGCCTACGCATCGCCGGCGGCGTCATCACCCCGAAGCAGTGGCTGATCCTCGACGACATCGCCCGGACCTACGCGGGCGGGGCGCTGCGCGCGACCACGCGCCAGACCTTCCAGTACCACGGCGTGATCAAGTCGAACCTGAAGCGCACGATGGCCGCCATCGACGGCGCGCTGCTCGACACGATCGCGGCCTGCGGCGACGTCAACCGCAACGTCATGGCGGCGACGAACCCGGCCCAGACCGGCGCCCACAAGGCCGCCTACCAGCTCGCCAAGGACATCTCCGACTCGCTGCTGCCGAAGACCAGCGCGTGGCGCGAGATCTGGCTCGACGGCGAGCGCGTGGTCGGCGGCGAGGACGAGGCCGAGGTCGAGCCGGTCTACGGCCGGACCTACCTGCCGCGGAAGTTCAAGACCGTCGTGGCGGTGCCGCCCTCCAACGAGGTCGACATCTTCGCCCACGACCTCGGCTTCATCGCGATCCTCGACAAGAAGAACCAGGTCACCGGCTGGAACGTCACGGTGGGCGGCGGCATGGGCATGACCCACGGCGAGCCCGACACCTTCCCGCGCACCGCCGACGTGATGGGCTTCGTGAAGCCCGAGGACGCCCTGAAGGTCGCGGAAGCCGTGATGACGGTCCAGCGCGACTGGGGCAACCGCAAGAACCGCAAGAACGCCCGGCTCAAGTACACGATCGAGCGCTACGGCCTCGACGCCTTCCGGGCCGAGGTGGAGAAGCGGGTCGGCAAGAAGCTCGGCGCGCCCAAGCCCTTCACCTTCACGGGCAACGGCGACCGCTACGGCTGGGTCGAGGGCGACGACGGCCGCCACCACCTGACGCTCTACGTGCCCTCGGGCCGGATCAAGGACATCGACGGCGGCCCGCAATTCCTCTCGGGTCTGCGCCGCATCGCCGAGGTCCACCAGGGCGATTTCCGCCTGACCGGCAACCAGAACGTGATCATCGCCAACGTCCCGGCCGAGAAGCGCGCCGAGATCGACGCCCTCGTCGATGAGTACGGCCTGACCCGGGGCGCGAGCGCGCTCCGGCGCAGCTCGCTCGCCTGCGTGGCCCTGCCGACCTGCGGCCTCGCGCTGGCCGAGAGCGAGCGCTACCTGCCGGACCTGATGACCGAGCTGGAGGAGAGCCTCGCGTCCCACGGGCTCGCCGAGGAGGAGATCACGATCCGCTCCACCGGCTGCCCGAACGGATGCGCCCGGCCGTTCATCTCCGAGATCGGCCTCGTGGGCCGCGGCCCCGAGCGCTATCACCTCTATCTCGGCGCGGCCCACGACGGCTCGCGGCTGAGCAAGCTCTACAAGGAGGACGTGGCGGCCTCCGAGATCCGCGACACCCTCGACCCGCTGTTCGCCGACTACGCGAGGGGCCGGCAGCCGGGCGAGCATTTCGGCGACTACCTGATCCGCGCCGGCCACGTGGCCCGCACCACCAACGGCCCGGACTTCCACGACCGGACCGGCGCCCTCAAGCCGGCCACGCTCGGCTGACGGCAGCCCCCGGGCGCGTCCGGGACGGGGTTCCCGGGCGCGCCGAGGCCGCCGCGGCAGGGCCGCGGATCGCGTGCTCCGGCCCCGCCTCGCCCTGACCCATCGCGCGCACCGAACCCGGACCGGTCCCGGGCTGCCGGAGCGCGGCGGGAGGCGCGACGGCGATCGCCCCCCGAGAGGCATCTCTCCCGCGCACCGTCCCGGACGGCCGCCCGGGCGCCCCTGAAGCGCTGCCGGGGACTCGGCCGCGCGCTCGGCCCCCCGCCCGGCGAACCCTGCCCCGGCCGCGGATCGCCGCAGCTACGCCCGTCCCGCGGCCGCGATGAGAATGAACGTTCATTGACATGAGAATGAACGTTCATTACAAGGGTGGGGCAAACAGGAGCGCGCGATGGCTCTCACCCTCGAAGGCCGCTGGTCCGATATCGATGCCCAGCGCTTCGGCGCCCGCGGCCCGGGCGCGCTCGCCCTCGTCCGCAGCGTCTGCACCCCCGCCAACCTGACCTTCGGCGCCGTCCTGGCCCTCGCTTGGCTGGCGCTGATCAACTGGACCGGCGCCGGCCCGGATGGCTGGCAGGCCCGGATCTGCGCGGACCTCCGTCAGGGACCGCAATCCTGCGCCGTCGCCAGCCTGGGCAAGGATCAGAGCCGCGTCGCGCCGGTCGCCGCCGCGGCGCAGCCCGGGTCGTGACCGGCGCGGCGGACGGGGCGCCGGAGACCGCGGCCACCCGCCCGCCCGGCGCGCGCACATCCTCGACGCCGCCGGGGCCCGTTGCGCGCGCGCCGGCTTTCACCGCACCGCCCTGCAGGACCTCGGCCGCGTGGCCGCGACCCTGCGGGCGGAGATCCGGTCGGCATCGACCCGCAACCCGGACAGCGCCCCCATGACGGCGCGGAGCGGGGCCGGGAGCGGCGACCGGTTCGCCGCGACCCCGTCGGGGCGCGCCACCGCGCCGGACTGCGACCCGGCCGCGCTCCCCGATTCCGACGTCGCCGCGGCGATCGCCCCGCTCCGCGCGCGGCTCGACGCCGGGCTCGACGGCCGCCTGCCGACCCCGGCGCTCCCGGATCGGCCCGCGGCCCGCTGATCCCGGCGCCGCTGCGCGCCCCCGGGCCCCACCGGCGACGCGCCCTCACCGCCGCCATCACCGATCGCGGGCCGGATCCGGCGCGCGGTACGCCGGCCGGCCCGCGACCCCCCCCTCGCGCGGGCCGGCCGGCCGTTCTCACGGGCGACGCCGCGTAGCCCCCGGCGGGGCGCGTCGCCGTGAGTCGGCCCGCGCCCGGCGCGCCCCGGGCCGTTGCCGGTTGCAAAGCCCAGCATTGCACACGCAAAGGTCGGTATCTTTGAATCATTTCAAAGCATTGCCGCTCAAAACGTGCCTTCCGCGCCACATCCGGGCAGAGGATGCGCGCGTCACCCGCGGCTTTCCCGATCGGCGTTGAGAAAAGACGGCGTATGCAATCTAGAAATACCGCATCGCGTCGATACGTCGCTCTTGAGAACGATTTTAAAGCATGTCTGCCGCCCGGATCGACGTCGTCGATCGCATCAAATACTGCCGGTCGCGCCTGAATTTCTGCAGCACTGGGCTCGCGACGTCGCTCCTTCTGCTCGCGCCGACAGAGATCCGCGCGCAATCCGAGCCGGTCGCCGACGAGGTCGTTCTCTCCGAACTCAGTGTTGCGGGCACGGGCCCCGTCAGCGAGCGGGCCGACGGTCCCGTCGTCGGCTACCGGGCGACGCGCTCCGCGACCGCCACGCGCACCGACACGCCGGTGCGCGACTCGCCGCAATCGATCAACGTCGTGCCCCGCTCGGTGATCACCGACCAGCAGGACCTGCGGCTGACCGATGCCGTGACCAACGTCAGCAACGTGGTTCTCGGCAGCACGGTGCAGGGACGGTCGCAGAACTACCTGATCCGCGGCTTCTCCACGCAGGTCTTCGCCGTCGACGGCGTGCTGGTCGATCCGGCCATCAACTTCTACCCGGTGACGCGCGACCTCGTGGATGCGGAGCGCGTCGAGGTGATCAAGGGACCGGCCTCGGTGCTGTTCGGGCGGGGAGATCCCGGCGGCGTCATCAACATCGTGACCCGCCGGCCGACATTCGAGCCCACGGCCGACGCGAGTGTTCAGGGTGGCAGCTTCGGCTTCCGGCGCTTCCAGGGCTCCGTGTCGAGCGCGCTGCCCGCCGTCGAAGGACTCGCCGCGCGCCTGAGCTTCGCCGCCCAGGAGGATCCGACCTTCCGCAATTACGGCGGCGACACCAACCGGCGCGTCTTCGTGGCGCCGGCCTTCAGCTGGACGCCGAGCGCCGACACCCGGGTCTACGTGAACTCGGAATTCACCAACCAGCACACCCAGTACGACGAGGGGCTGGTGGCCTTCCGCGGCCGCGTCCCGCTCGACAACATCGGCCGGTTCTACGGTGAGCCGTCCTCGCGCTACTTCGGCGCCTTCAACACGATCACCATGCGGGCCGAGCACGACGTCAACGAGAACCTGACGCTCCGGCAGGTCATCGCCGGGCAATGGGGCACGTTCGACGTGTTCGCCGCCCGTGCCCTATCGGTCAACAATGCCGGCACGCTGCTGAGCCGGCGTGAGGCCACGGTCAACTCGCGCTTCGCCGCGGTCGACAGCCAGACCGAGGCCGTGATGAAGTTCGACACTTTCGGCTTCGCCCATACGGCGCTCCTCGGGCTCGAGTACTCGAACGGTTTCCGCCACGCCTTCTCCCAGCAGGGCAACCTCGCCCCGGTCAGCTTCCTCAACCCGATGTTCGGCGCGGCCTTCCAGCCGCTCCAGTTCCAGGCCGACCTGAAGCAGAAGCTGGAGGTGTTCGGGCTCTACGCCCAGGACCAGATCGTGCTCGCGCCGGGCTTGCAGCTCGTCGTCGGGGCCCGGTTCGATCTCGGCAGCCAGTACTATTTCAACCGCCAGCCGGCCTCGCGGACCCAGCCGCCCGAGCAGACCCTGTTCGGCGCCTCGCCGCGGGTCGGACTGATCTACCGGCCGTTCGAGCCGCTGACCTTCTACGCGAGCTACGCCACGTCGTTCCTGCCGCAGACCGCCAGCGTGCTGAACGTGGCGAGCCCCCCGCCCAGCACGGGCGAGCAGGTCGAGGCCGGCACCCGGGTCGATCTCACGCCCGGCCTGACCCTGAGCGCGGCCGCCTTCCAGATCGTCCGGGACAACGTCGCGGCCACCGACCCGCGCAATCCCACCTTCTCGGTCATCACCGGCCAGCAGCGGTCGCGGGGTGTCGAGGCCGATCTCGCCGGTGAGATCCTGCCCGGGTGGAGCATCATCGGCAGCGTCGGCCTGATCGACGCGCGGATCACCAAGGACACGACCTTCGCGGTCGGCAACCGGCTCGCCGGCGTGCCGGTGTTCAGCGGCAGCCTGTGGACGACCTACGCGTTCCAGGACGGCCCGCTGCGCGGGCTCGGGCTCGGCTTCGGCGTCACCCATGTCGGCCGACGCTACGGCGACCTCGACAACAGCTTCACCGTGGGCGCCTACAACCGGCTCGACGCGCTCGTGTACTACGATTTCGACGCCCACTGGCGCCTGTCGGTGAACATGCGCAACCTGACGAACGCGCGCTACATCGAGGCGCCGACCAACGCGACCAACAACACCCCCGGGGCGCCGTTCACGGTGCTGGCGACGATCACCGCCCGGCTCTGACGGGCCGAAACCTGCGCGGGGCGGGCCCCATCGAACGATGGCCCGCCGGAGGCTGCCGTCAGGGGCTCGCCGTTCGGACGGCGCCCGCCGGCGCCCCGGCTTCGACGGCCCTCCGGCGGGCCCCGGCGCGGCGGCGCAGGACGTAGAGCGTCAGGCCGGTCGCCGCGAAACCCGGCATGGCCAGCGCCGCGAGGCAGAACAGCAGCGCGACGAGGTCGCCGAAGAAGCGGCCGCGATGCACCTCCAGGACGTTGTCCAGGAGGCGCCGGCCCAGCGGCGCGTCTGCGGCCCGCTCGGAGGCCAGCAGCGCGCCCGTGGCGGGATCGTAGCGGTCCTCGTTGCGGGCGCTCGGCGCGTCGACGCCCTTCGGCAGCCAGCGGATGCGGATCGCCTTCGTGTCGGCGCCCGGGAGGGTCAGGACCGCCGTGCCGGCCTCCGCGCCGGTCCGCGCGCGGAAATCCGCCCAGGCGCGGTCGACGGCCGGGCCGCTGACGGCGGGATCGGCCGGCTTTCCGGCGGCCCTGCGGCCGGCCGGCTTCGCGGCGTCCGGAGCGCCCGCGAGCAGCCGCGTCGCGCCGTCCTTGAACCACGGGTAGGACCACGTCAGGCCGCTCAGCGCGATGACCAGGTAGACCGGCAGGAGCCACGTCCCGACCACGGCGTGCAGCGACCACCAGCGCGGCCGGCCGGGCCGCGACAGGGCCGGCTTCAGCCAGATCCGCCAGCGGTGGATCCGGGGCCAGCGCAGGTAGAGGCCGGTCGCCAGGAAGGCCAGCAGCGCCAGGGTGCAGGCGCCCGTCACCGTGCGGCCCCAGCCCTTCGACCCGCCGGGCAGCAACAGCCAGCGGTGCAGGTCCCGCACCGTCGTGAAGGCGCCCTCCAGCCGCACCGGGCCGAGCAGCGCGCCGTCGTAGGGGTCGGCGTAGGCGGCGGGCGGCCGCGCGCGGGTCTCGGGATCGCGGGCGAAGCGGACGTGGACGCTCGCGCGCGGGTCGTCCGACAGGGTCAGCACGTTGGCGACGCGGCCGCCCGCCTGCGCGTCGATCCGCGCCGCCAGCGCCGCTGGGGCCAGCGCCGTCCGGCCGCCGGGCGCGACCTCGAGCCGGTCGCGGTTGGCGAAGGCGGTGACCGCCTCCTCGTAGCTCATCAGCGCCCCGGTCAGGCCCATCAGGGCGAGGACGAGGCCGGCGGTGAGGCCGAGCGCCCAGTGCAGGCGGAAGAGCAGGGTCCGGAGGGAGGGAATCGGCAGCGTCATGGCAGTGCCGGCTGCCTAGCAGAGTCCGGCCACGCTGACGACGCGGCGGGACGCAACGCCGTCCCGCCGGTGAGTCTCAGGTGATCGGCGCGGGGTTGAACAGGGTCAGGTCGTTGAACAGCCCCCACCGGTCCGACCAGGGGCGCTTGCGCCCGCTCGCCACGTCGAGGATCAGGTGGAACAGCTCCCAGCCGACCTCCTCGATCGTCGCCGCGCCGGTGGCGATGCGCCCGGCATCGAGGTCGATCAGGTCGGCCCAGCGCTCGGCGAGCTCCGTGCGGGTGGCGACCTTGATCACCGGCGCCTGACTGAGCCCGTAGGGCGTGCCGCGGCCGGTGGAGAACACCTGCAGGGTGATGCCCGAGGCGAGCTGCAGCGTGCCGCAGACGAAGTCGCTCGCCGGCGTCGCGGCGAAGATCAGGCCCTTCTCGCGGACGCGCTCGCCGGGCGCCAGGACCCCGGAGATCGCGCTCGTGCCCGATTTGGCGACCGAGCCCAGCGCCTTCTCGACGATGTTGTTGAGCCCGCCCTTCTTGTTGCCCGGCGACGGGTTGGCGCGGCGGTCGGCCTCGCCCTTGGCGAGGTAGGCGTCGTACCACGCCATCTCGCGGACCAGCGCCGCGGCGACCTCCGGGGACTTGGCGCGCGGGGTGAGCAGGTGGATCGCGTCGCGCACCTCGGTCACCTCGGAGAACATCACGGTGGCGCCGCAGCGGACCAGCAGGTCGGCCGCGAAGCCGAGCGCCGGGTTGGCGGTGACGCCCGAGAAGGCGTCGCTGCCGCCGCATTGCAGGCCGACCACCAGCTCGGAGGCCGGGCAGGTCTCGCGCGTCCGGCGGTTCAGCACCGCGAGGCGCGCCTCGGCCATGGTCAGGATGCTGTCGATCATGGCCGAGAAGCCGTGGTGGCGCTCGTCCTGGAGCCGCACCACCCCGTCGCCGGCCGCGCCGCTGTCGGGCAGGAGCCGCTCCGAGACGAGCTTCTCGCAGCCGAGTCCGACGACCATGACCTCGCCGCCGAAATTCGGGTTCCGCGCGAGGCTCTGGAGCGTCCGGATCGGCACCACCGCCTCGGGGGCGTTGATGGCGACGCCGCAGCCGTAGGCGTGGGTCAGGCCGACCACGTCGTCGACGTTGGGGAAGCGCGGCAGCAGTTCCTGCTTGATCCGCCGGATCGCCACGTCGAGGGTGCCGGCGACGCACTGGACGCTGATCGAGATCGCCAGGATGTTCTTGGTGCCCACCGACCCGTCCGGGTTGCGGTAGCCCTCGAAGGTGTAGCCCTCGAGCGGGGGCAGGGGGGCCGGCACGCGGGTGGCCATCTCCAGGGCGTCGAGGGCCGGGGCGACCGGCGTGGCGACGCGGGATTCCTCCACCCAGGCGCCCCGCGGGATCGGTTGCGTCGCGATGCCCACCACCTCGCCGTAGCGGCGGACCTCGCCGCCCTCCGGGATGTCGGTGAGGGCGACCTTGTGGCCCTGCGGCACGAACTCGACGAGTTCCAGCCCGTCCGGGAACACCGTGCCGGCCGGCAGCCCGAAGGCGTTGACCACGATCGCGACGTTGTCGCGCGCGCTCAGGCGGATCGTGCGCGGCACGTCTCCGGCGGCCCCTGCGGCCCCTCCGCCGGCCCCCGCGCCGGCCGGGTGCGGGCGGGTCGGGGCTTCGATCTCGGCCCGCATCGGATGCTCCTTCCGTCTCGCGCCCGTCCGGGCTCCTGTCGGGATCAGGCGGCGTCGCCGACCGCGTGGTTCGCCAGGGCCTCCAGGGCCTTCACCAGGGCGGAGTGGTCCCAGGCCGCGCCGCCCTGCGCCACGCAGGCCGAGAACAGCTGCTGCGCCAGCGCCGTGGCGGGCAGGCTGAGGCCGAGCGTCCGGGCGTTGTCCAGGGCGAGGTTCAGGTCCTTCTGGTGCAGGCCGATGCGGAAGCCGGGGTCGAAGGTCCGCTCGATCATCCGCGCGCCATGCAGCTCCAGGATCCGCGAGGTGGCCAGCCCGCCGGTGATCGCCTGCCGCACCTTGGCGGGGTCGGCGCCGGCCTTCGAGGCGAAGAGCAGCCCCTCGGCCACCGCCTCGATGGTCAGGGCGACGATGATCTGGTTGGCGACCTTGGCGACCTGCCCGGACCCGACCGGGCCGACATGCGTGACCGTCTTGCCCATGGCGGCGAACAGGGGCTCGGCGCGCGCGAAGGTCTCGGCCTCGCCGCCGACCATGATCGAGAGCGCGGCGTTCTTGGCCCCGACCTCGCCGCCGGAGACCGGGGCGTCGAGATAGGCGCCGCCCCGCTCGGCGATCCGGGCGGCGAAATCCTTGGTGGCCAGCGGCGCGATCGAGCTCATGTCGATCACGGTCTTGCCCGGGCTGAGCCCCCCGGCGACCCCGTCCGCCCCGAACAGGACCTGCTCCACGTCCGGGGTGTCGGGCAGCATCAGGATGATCGTGTCGGCGCGCTCGGCCACCTCGGCTGCGGTGGCGCAGGCGGTGCCGCCCGCCGCGAGCAGGGCCTCGGGCACGCCGCGCCGGGACTTGAGGAACAGGCTGTGGCCCGCCGCGATCAGGTGTCCGGCCATGGGCGCGCCCATGATGCCGAGGCCGATGAATCCGATGTTCATGCGTAGCGATCCCGGTTGCGGAACTCAGGCGCGGAAGCGGGCGGCGAGCGCCTCGGCGTTGCGGGCGAGCAGCCCCATGTCGGAGCCCACCGCGGTGAAGCGGGTGCCGGCCGCGATGTAGCGGCGGGCCAGCTCCTCGCTCGGCGTGAGGATGCCGGCCTGCTTGCCGGCCTTGACGATCCGGGCGATCGCCGCCTCGATAGTGGAGACCACCTCCGGATGGCCCTGCTGGCCGAGATAGCCGAGGCTGGTCGACAGGTCGCCGGGCCCGATGAACACGCCGTCGACGCCCTCCACGGCGGCGATCGCGTCCAGATTGTCGAGGGCGCGGCGGGACTCGACCTGCACCGCCACGAAGATCTCGGCCTCGCAACGGGTGTGGTAGTCCTTGATCCGGCCGAACCGGGCGGCGCGGGGCGCCTGCGAGAAGCCGCGGATGCCCCGCGGCGCGTAGCGGGTCGCCGCGACCACCCGGGCAGCCTGCTCGGCATCGTCGATGTTGGGGATCATCAGCGACTGCGCGCCGGCGTCGAGGACGCGCTTGATGGTGATCGGGTCGTCGCTCGGCACCCGCACCATCGGGTGCGTGTCGCCCTCCATCATCGCCTGGAGCTGGGCGTAGATGTCCCGGAGGTCGTTGGCCGAGTGCTCCATGTCGAGGAGCAGCCAGTCGAACCCGGCCCCGGCGACCACCTCGGTGGAGATGGGACTGGCGAGGCTGCACCACAGGCCGATCTGCTGGCGCCCCTCGGCGAGGGCCGCCTTGAAGCGGTTGGTGAGGCTGTCCATCACGATCCTCCCTGCGCGCGGGCGCGTCGCGGCGTCTGCGCGCCGTCCGCCCCATCACGCGCAGCCTTCCGCCGCGAGGTCAAAGCCAAACACTGGATCGATCGATGCGGATCGAGCATCGATCGACCGTGTGGGCTCACGCGGGCGGCATCTCGGCCACGATCGAGACCAGCTGGGCGATGAGCGGGTCGTCCGCGTCGCGCCGCCACGCGAGGAGGAGCTCCACCGGGCGCGGCGCCGGCAGGGCGAGGGGCCGAAACACCACGCCCTCGAAGCGCAGGCGCTCGGCGGCGGCCGGCACCAGGGCGATGCCGAGCGACGCCCGGACCAGGGCCAGGATCGAGTGGATCTGCGTCAGCTGCTGGACCATAGGGGGCCGGATCTCGGCCTCGGCGAGCAGGCCCAGGACGAGGTCGTGGAAGTAGCGCGCCTCGTTGGGCGCGTAGCCGATGAGCGGCTCGCGCCCGAGATCGGCGGGGGTGAGCCCGTCGCGCAGGGCCAGGGGGTTCCCGGCCGGCAGGGCCACCACCAGGGGCTCGGCCAGCGCCCGGACGGCGATCAGGTCCGGGTGCGTCACCGGCGGGCGCACCAGCGCGGCGTCGATCCGGCCGGCGAGCAGCTCCTCGATCTGGTCCTTGCTGACCATCTCGCGCAGCGCGAGGGTCACGTCCGGCAGCGCCCGCCGGAACGCGGTGACGAGGCGCGGCAGGAAGTCGTAGGCCGAGGCGGCCGTGAAGCCGAACTTGAGGACGCCCGCCCGCCCCGCCGCCACCTGCCGGGTGACGTGGGTCGCGGTCTCGGCGAGCCGCAGGATGCGCTGGGCCTCGGGCAGGAAGCTGCGGCCGGCGGCGGTCAGCCGGACGGTGCGGCTGGTGCGCTCCAGGAGCTGCACGTCGAGGACGCGCTCCAGAACCTGGATCTGCCGCGACAGCGGCGGCTGCGTCATGTTCAGCCGGGCGGCCGCACGCCCGAAATGCAGCTCCTCCGCCACGGCGGCGAAGCACCGGAGCTGGCTGAAGTCGAACATGAAGGCTCCCTCTGCGGATGGCGGCGCAGTCGGGGGAAGCATAAGCCCTGCGCGGCCGCCACGTTCAGGCAGCCGCCCTCATCCAATTAGGTGAGGCGGCGGCCGGCCCGGCCCGCCCGGCCTACGGCGCCACTTCGTGCCCGGCGTAGTCGATCCGGCCGTCCGGACCCTTCGTCCACTCGTAGATCACGTAGTCGGGCCGGGTCAGGTCGCCCTTCCTGTCGTAGGCGATCGGCCCGACCACCGTGTCCACCGGCTTGCCCTGGTGCAGCCAGTCCGCGAGCGCCCGGCCGTCGCTGGAGCCCGTCTCGGCCATCGCCTTCGCCAGGACCTGCACGGCCGCGTAGGCGTAGAGCGTGTAGGCCTCGGGATCGATGCCCCGGGCGTTGAACGCCGCCACCACGCCCCTGGCGTTCGGGTTCTTGCGGGCGTCCGGCGCGAAGGTCATCAGAGTCCCGGCCGCGCCCGGGCCGGCAATCTGGACGAATTCCTTGTCGGGGATGGCGTCGCCGCTCATCATGCGGGCGGTCAGGCCCTGGTCACGCATCTGCCGGATGATCAGCCCGGCCTCGGTGTGCACGCCGCCGAAATAGACGACGTCGACGTTGGCCGACTTCATCTTGGAGACGAGGGCGGAATAATCCTTCTCGCCCGGGTTGATGCCCTCGAACAGCACCTCCCTGCCGCCCTTGGCCCGAAAGGTCTTCAGCGTCTCGTCGGCCAGACCCTTGCCGTAGGGGGTCTTGTCGTGGACGAAGGCGATCTTCTTGCCCGGGAAGTGCGCGGCCAGGTAGCTGCCCGCCACCGCGCCCTGCTGGTCGTCGCGGCTGCAGGTGCGGAACGTGTTCCACATGCCGCGCTCGGTGAACTTCACGCTCGTGGAGGCCGGCGTGACCTGGATGATGCCGGCGTCGAGGTAGACGTCGGAGGCCGGGATCGTGACGCCCGAGTTGTAGTCGCCGACGACCATCTTCACGCCGTCGCTGGCGAACTTGTTGGCCACCGAGACGCCCTGCTTCGGGTCGGAGGCGTCGTCGCCGACCGTGACGGTCAGCGTCGTGCCCTTCAGCGTCCCGGCCCTGTTCAGGTCCTCGACCGCCTGGCTCACGCCGTTCCGGATCTGGGCGCCGAAGGCGGCGTTCGGCCCGGTCATGGGCGCGGCGACGCCGATCTTCACCGGCGCGCCGCCCTCCTGACCTCGCGCCGCGGTCATGAACAGCAGCCCGGCCAGGCCGGCTATCAGTAATCGCGTCATCTTTCCCCCAAGATGTGGCCGGACAGATCGCCGACGAACGCTGAATTCGGACAGATCAACGCGGATCGCCGCGCGTCGAGTCGCAGACCAGCCGGCGCGATCCTGTCGCTCACCTTCACCGGGGTCAAGGTTTCGGGGCGGGCCGGGACGGCCCGGGGACGGGCGGGCCGCGGGGCCGGAGGGCTCGCCCTCGCGGAGCTGTGTGGCGGCCGCGCGGCAGGCCGGGCCGGGCTGGCGTCAATGATGCATCGGGCCGGCGCATCCGCAGCAACCCGCCGTGACCGATGGCCGCCTCCTGTCCCCGCCGCGCCCCCAGCCCCAGCCGACCGAGCCCGCGTCGGGGACGCGGCTGATGGGGCCGCGCGCGGACGAGGATCGGGACGGGGATCGGGGCGAGGGTCGGGACGCGTCGGTAGACTGGGCCGAGCGCCGCCGGATCGCCGAGCAGGGCCGGGGCGAGCGGGCGTGGTCGCTCTGGGGTCCCTACCTCAGCGAGCGGCAATGGGGGACCGTGCGGGAGGATTACAGCCCCTGCGGCAACGCCTGGGCCGCCCTGACGCACGAGGACGCCCGCTCGCGCGCCTATCGCTGGGGCGAGGACGGGCTGGCGGGGATCTGCGACGAGCGCGGCGGCCTCTGCCTTTCTCTCGCCCTCTGGAACGGGCGCGACCGCATCCTCAAGGAGCGGCTGTTCGGCCTGACCAACCAGGAGGGCAACCACGGCGAGGACGTGAAGGAGGTCTACCACTACCTCGACGCGGTCCCGAGCCACGCCTACCTGAAGATGCTCTACCGCTACCCGCAGGCGGCCTTTCCCTACGCGGACCTCGTCGCCGAGAACGGGCGGCGCGGGCGGGAGCAGCCCGAGTACGAGATCGAGGAGACGGGCGTCTTCGACGGGGACCGGTTCTTCGACGTCACCGTGGAGTACGCCAAGGCCGACGCCGACGACGTCCACGCGGTGATCACCGCGCTGAACCGGGGGCCCGAGCCCGCCGACCTCCACCTCGTCCCGCAGCTCTGGTTCCGCAACACGTGGTCGTGGCAGGCGGGGCCGGCCGGGCAGGCGCGCCCGCGGATCGCCCGCGCGCCCGACGGGGGCGCGATCTGCACCCACGACCGGCTCGGGCCGTACCGGCTCGCCTTCGACGGGGCGCCGGACCTCCTGTTCTGCGAGAACGACACCAACCTGCGGCGGCACGGCGGGCAGCCGGACGCCCCCGGGCCGTTCAAGGACGGGCTCCACGCGGCGATCGTCGACGGCGATCCCGCTGCGGTGCGCCGGGACGCGGGCACCAAGCTCGGCCTGCACTACGCGCTGCGGCTGGCGCCCGGGGAGACCGCCCGGGTCCGCCTGCGGCTGTCGGCGGGCCTGCGCGCCCGGGCCGTCGACGACGGCTCCCTGGTCCGCCGCCGGGTCGCCGAGGCCGACGCGTTCTACGAGGAATTGCAGGACGGCATCGCGAGCCCGGAGTCCCGCGCGATCTTCCGCCAGGCCGCCGCCGGCCTGATCTGGTCGAAGCAGCTCTACTGCTACGACGTGCGGCGCTGGCTGGAGGGCGACCCGCTCCAGCCGCCGCCGCCCCGCGCGCGCGCGGGCGGCCGCAACGGCCAGTGGCGCCACTTCGCGGCGGCCGACGTGCTGTCGATGCCCGACACCTGGGAATATCCCTGGTTCGCCGCCTGGGACCTCGCCTTCCACTGCCTGCCGCTCGCCCTGCTGGACCCGGACTTCGCCAAGAAGCAGCTCCTGCTGCTGACCCGCGAATGGTACATGCACCCGAACGGCCAGCTCCCGGCCTACGAGTGGGAGTTCGGCGACGCCAACCCGCCGGTCCACGCCTGGGCCACCTACCGGGTGTTCGAGATCGACCGGGACCGGCGGGGCGGGCGCGGCGACCTCGCCTTCCTGGAAGGCGTGTTCCACAAGCTCCTGATCAACTTCTCCTGGTGGGTGAACCGCAAGGACGCGCAGGGGCGCAACGTCTTCCAGGGCGGCTTCCTGGGACTCGACAATGTCGGCGTGTTCGACCGCTCGCGCCCGCCCCCGGGCTTCGGGGTGGTGCACCAGGCCGACGGCACCGCCTGGATGGCGATGTACGCGCTCAACATGATGCGCATCGCCCTGGAGCTCGCCCTCCACAACGACGTCTACGAGAGCACCGCCTCCAAGTTCTTCGAGCACTTCCTGCTCATCGCCGAGGCCATGACCGACATGGGCGGGTCAGGGGGCGGGGAGGGCGGCGGGTTCGGCCTGTGGGACGAGATCGACGAGTTCTACTACGACGAGGTCGACATCCCCGGCGGCGGGATGCTGCCGTTGCGGGTCCGCTCCATGGTCGGGCTGGTCCCGCTCTTCGCCGTCGAGGTGATCGAGCCCTCGGTGCTCCACCGGCTGCCGGACTTCGCCCGGCGCCTGAACTGGGTGCTGGAGAACCGGCCCCACCTCGCCCGGCTGGTCTCCCGCTGGACCGAGGGCGGCGTGAAGGACCGCAAGCTGCTGTCGCTGCTGCGCGGCCACCGGATGAAGGCGCTCCTGCGCCGCATGCTCGACGAGGCCGAGTTCCTCTCGCCCTACGGCGTGCGCTCCCTGTCGAAGGTGCACCGCGACGCGCCCTACGTGCTCAACGAGCTCGGCGCCTCCTTCACGGTCCGGTACGACCCGGCCGATTCCACGTCGAACATGTTCGGCGGCAACTCGAACTGGCGCGGCCCGGTCTGGATGCCGATGAACTTCCTCATCGTCGAGGCGCTGCGGCGCTTCCACACCTATTACGGCGACGACTTCCGGGTGGAATACCCGACGGGCTCGGGCGCGCTGCTCACGCTCAGCGCCATCGCGGACGCCCTGGAGGATCGCCTGATCGCCCTGTTCGCCAAGGACGAAACAGGCCGCCGGCCGGCCTTCGGCACCCGTCCGCCGATCGCCCCGGCACCGGGCGCCGAGGAGCCGCTGCTGTTCCACGAGTTCTTCGACGGGGATACGGGGCGGGGCCTCGGCGCCGCGCACCAGACCGGCTGGACGGCCCTGATCATCAACCTGCTGCGCGACCGGGCGCGCGCCCGGTAGGCGCGCCCGGTCGGGAACCGGCCGATCCGACCAGCAGCCGGTCAGAAGCCGGTCAGCAGCTCAGCCGCCGGCCCTCGCGGCGCCCGAACACCCGGTAATGGGCAGCCCCCGATTCCATCTGGCCGTTGGCCACGGCGCGCCGGACATCCGGGTTGCAGCGCAGGTACTCGCGCTCGTCGAACCCGTAATTGGCGCGGCCGCGGTAATCGTCCCGGTCGCGGTAGCCGCGGTCCCGGTAATCGTAATCGCCGCGGTCGCGGTAACCGCGCCCGCCGTAATCGTCGTAGTCGGGGCGCGGCTGCGCGGAGACCGGGCCGACCACGCCCAGAATGCCGAGGCTCACCGCGGCCGCTGCCAGAATCGCCTTCATCGTACCAATCCTCCCTTGTCGGTGGCCAGAAACGCGTCGGGGCGCGGATGGTTCGATCGCCTCGGACGTGGCACCCCCGGCCAAATCGAGCTCAGCCCCCGCGATGCGGGAAGCTCGCCTCGCGGCGCTGCCCCGGCCCGCGCCGGGTCGGACGCCGCCCCGGCGCGGATGCGCGTCACATGCGACGCATCATCTCGCGACGCATCTCGCGGTGGCGCATCTCGCGACGCATCTCCCGATGCATCATGTGGCGCTCCATCCGGTGGCGCATCATCCGGCGCTCCATGCGACGGCGCATCATGTGGCGCTCGACGGGATCCATCTGGACCGTCGAGACCATGCCGGCGGGCGCCGACACGCCCGTGCCGGGTCCGATCGGCGCGGCGGAGGCCGGGATCGCGACGGCGGAGCCGAGGGCCGCCAGCAGGGCGGCGGCAATGATCGTTGAACGCACGTGAGGTTTCCTCTCTCGCCGCCCGGCAAGACGGGCGGGCGTTTCCAGGGGACTCGCGGCCGGGTCCGCCCGCAATCCCGCCCAGGAAGGCTCGGGCTGCCCGGATGGTTCCCCGGACCGGGCCGCCCCGCCACGAACGCGCCGGAGCGGTGTCGCGACGGGCATCGCGTCGGGCCGGCGGCCCGGCCCCGTGGCCGCCCTGGATTAGACCGGGCAGGGCGCAGGTGATGCACGAACGCATCACCCGGCCGCAAAAGCGAACGGAACCAAGCCGCGGCGCGACCGAAGATCAGAGCAAAATCTCCGCTGACAATGACTCCAATACACCCTCAACATACTAAGTCTCGAAGATACACGACATCGATAAAATACACTTCTCTCATCGACGATTGCGGAGCGAGTGAAATTTGATGAGACAGATCAAAACTTCGCGCTTCAAAATCGAGACATCATGACCTAGTCATAAGAACGCATTATGCGAACCGCGCGAGATCAGCAGAAGCTCCACTTCGGCATCCGAATCCTGACCGACGAAGAGACCTTGACGCTCATGCCTTCGACGACGCGCGGCGGGGGACACTACATGTATCGCATCTCGAGTTCCGGACTTCTCCTGTGCCTGCTGTCGCAGACCGCGATGGCGGCGGACCTCCCGCGGAGGGCCCTTCCGCCGGCGGTGACGGCCGTGCCGATCTTCTCCTGGACCGGAGCGCATGCCGGCCTGTTCGCCGGTTACGGGACCCTCGATCGGGCCACGCAGTTCGTCTGCACAGGTCCGGACGGGCAGCCCGGAGCCCGGAACTGCCCGGTCATTCCATCGAAGCGGGCCTCGGACGGGAGCTTCGTCGGCGGCGCCGAGGTCGGCTACGATTGGCAGGTGAATTCCGGCTTCGTCGCCGGCGCCGCCGCGGATTACCAATTCACCCGGCTGTGGGGCTACGATCGCCGCGAAGGCGCCTTTCCGGCCGCGGGCGGCGGCTTCTATCGCCGCAGCGTCGCCCATTCCGGCCAGAGGCTGGACGAGCTCGCCACCCTGCGCGGCAGGATCGGCTTCGCCGTCGATCGCACCCTCGTCTACGCCACGGGCGGCCTCGCCGCGGGCACGGTCCGGACCGACAACAACCTGTCGCTGGCCGGTTTCCCGCTGTTCGACGGGCGCCAGGGCGCGGTGCGCCTGGGCTACGTGGCCGGCGCCGGCATCGAGCACGCCTTCAGCGAGCACCTCTCCGCCAAGGTCGAGGGTCTCTACTACGATCTCGGCTCCCGGGCGGTCCTCCCGGCTCCGTCGTACCCCGTGCTGACCGGCTACCACGCCGGCTCGCGGGTCGCGACGGACGGCTTCCTGGCCCGCGTCGGCCTCAATTACCGGTTCGGAGCCGGGCTGCCCGACCTGCCGCCGGTCGCGCTGGCCGGCCCGGCGACCTGGGATGTCGAGGGCGGCCTGCGCTACTTCTTCAGCGCCGGGACCCCGCGCGAGAAGCTCGGCGACCCCGACGCGCCGGGCCAGCTCAACTCCCGCCTGACCTACGCCAACGCCCAGGCCCATGCCGGCGAGAGCTTCGCCCGGCTCGAGCACAACCCCACCGGCCTGTTCGCCAAGGGCTTCCTCGGCTCGGGCGGCGTCACCGGCGGCCGCCTCGCCGACGAGGACTTCCCGCCCGCCCTGCGCCGCTACTCGAAGACGCTGTCGCTGATCAAGGACGGCGACATCGGCTACGGCGTGATCGATCTCGGCTACGACGTGCTGCGCCGGGACGGGTACAAGCTCGGCGGCTTCCTCGGCTACCAGTTCGCGTCCGAACTGTATAACGGCTACGGCTGCCGTCAGGTGGCGGGCGGGACTCCCTGCGCCAGACCCTACCCGACCAGCATGAAGACGCTGGGCGAGAGCATGCAGTGGAACGCGCTGCGCGTCGGCGTGATCGGCGAAGCGCGGTTCGACCGGGTCCGGCTGAGCCTGGAAGGCGCCTACCTGCCGGTCGTGAGCCTGAGCGGCGTCGACCGGCACTGGCTGCGGCCCGACATCAACCCGGGGCCGGAAGGCGGCCGCGGCGACGGCTACTTCCTGGAGGGGATCATCGCGTACGACCTGACGCCGTCCGTCAGCGTCGGCGTCGGCGGCCGCTACTGGCAGCTCCAGGCCGACAAGGCGCACACGACGGCCTTCCCGTTCTCGCCGCCCAGCCCGATGAAGTTCGAGACCGGTCGCTACGGCGGGTTCGCGCAGCTCTCCTACCGGCTGGCCGATTTCGGCTTCGGCGAGACAGGCGCTCCGGCGGCCCCGATCCGCAAGGACTGATCCAGCCGCCACCCCGCGCCCGAACGCCGGCGCGGCCGGTCAGGGGACGGGCCGCGCCGGCCGTTCGATCCCGGTGCCGCGATCCCGGTGCCGCGATCCCGGCATCGGCCCCACCCGGCCCGCGGCAGCGACGCCGCGGGGCCGCTCAGCTTGGCCGCGCGGCCGTGTGAACCGGCCGCGACCGGTCGTCGGCGTCCCCGGCAGGTCCGGCCCGGACGGGAGCTCCGGCCCGGACGGGAGCTCCGGCAGGCTCGGCGGAGGGCCGACGCGGCCGGACCGCTCCCCCACGCAGCGCGCGCCCCGCGCCCCCTCATCCCCTCAGGGCCGCGGCCGCGCCGGGTTCCCCACCACGGTGACGCCGGCCGGGACGTCGCGCGTGACCACGCTGCCCGCCCCGACGATCGCGTCGTCGCCGATCGTGACCCCGGGGAGGATGATCGCGCCGCTGCCGATCCAGACATTGGCGCCGATCACCACCGGGCGGGCGAATTCCAGCATCTGCCGCCGCTGCGCCGGGTCGCGCGGATGATCGGGTGTCAGGATCTGCACGGCCGTGCCGATCTGCGTCAGGTCGCCGATCGTGACCGACATCACGTCGAGGATCGCGCACCCGAAGTTCAGGAACACGCCGCGGCCCAGGCTGATGTTGTAGCCGTAGTCGCAGTGGAACGGCGGCCGGATGTTGCAGCCCGGACCGACGCGCGCGAAGGCCTCCTCCAGGAGTGCCTGCCGCTCGGGCTGGCTCCGCGTCTGCGTGGCGTTATACCGGTCCATCCATTCCGAGATGCGCCGGTTGTCGGCGGCCAGCTCCGGGTCGTCGGCGCAGTACAGCTCGCCGGCCAGCATCTTCTGCTTCTGGGTCTTCATGATCTCTGTCGTCACGGTGAGAACCTCCCTCCGGCCGCGTCGGTCCGCCTCCGGCCCGACACCGCGGGCCCCAGCCATGCGTACAGATGTACACATCGAGGCCGCGCGCGTCACGGCCCGGCTGCCCTGAACCGGATCCGAGGAGGTCTGCTTGCCCGCCGCCCAGCGCCGTTTCGACCCGGATCGCCGGGCGCGCATCGTCCGGGCGACCCTCGACGTCGTCGCCGAGCACGGCGTCGCCGGCACGACCCACCGCCGGGTCGCGGCGGCGGCCGACGTGCCGCTCGGCTCCATGACCTACCATTTCGACAGCCTCGACGCGCTGCTGACGGAAGCGTTCACCGGGCTGGCCGACACGGTCTCGGCGCGGTTCGCCGACCGGCTCGCCGCGGCCGCGACCGTCGACGAGGCCTGCGAGGCCGTGGTCGACCTGATCGTGAGCGACATCTGGGCGAGCCCGCGCACGATGCTGCTGAGCTACGAGCTCTACGCCTTCGCGGCCCGGAACCCGCCGCTGCGCCGGGTGATGCAGGACTGGATGGCCAAGAGCCGCGCGGCCCTGGGGCGGCACTTCGCGCCGGAGACCGCCAAGGCCCTCGACGCGATGATCGAGGGCCTGACGATCCATCGCTCGGTCGACCCGCAGCCGGCGGATCGCGCGCAGGTGCGGGCGATCGTCGAGCGGCTGGTGCGGTAGGTCTGCTCCCGTCCGCGCCGCGACACGCTCCGGCGCGCCGGGCCCTCAAGCGATCGTGATCGCGGGGTGACAGGCGCCGAATGCCGCACGGTGCCGGCAAGGAATCCGCAACCATCGCACGAGCAGGTTCGTGCCGATATGCGCGCCGCCGGCGCGTCCGGGCGCGGTCCGCGTCGCTGGCAGGGATCCGCAAGCGCCGATGCAGACTGACGCGACCCGCCCGGCCGCGCCGCCGGATCCCGCTCGGCCTCAGGCCGCGGGCGAGCCTGCCCCCTGGGACGGGGCCCCCGGCTTCGGGCAGTGGCGCCTCGATCCGTGCACCCGCCGGGTGACCCGGTCGGCGAATCTCGCGCGGCTGCTCGGGACGCCCGGCGCGTGCGACCTGCCGCTCGCCGAGCACGTCGCCTGCTATCATCCGGACGACCGCGCCGCCCTGGTCGCGCGGCTCGAGGGGATCCTGGAGGGGAGCCGGCCGGCCATCCCCTACCAGGCGCGGGCCCGCGTCGTCCGCCCGGACGGGACCGTGCTGGACGCGATCATCCAGGGGCTGCCCGAGTCCGGGCCCGACGGCGCGCTCGTGGCCCTGCACGGCCTCATCCTCGATGTGACCGACCTCGTCCAGTCGGAGCGGCGGGCGCGCGAGACCGACATGATCCTGCGCGGCACGCTGGACAGCATGGAGCAGGGCCTCGTCGTCCTCGATGCCGGCCGGCGGGTGCGCGCGTTCAACCGGAGCGCCGCGGACCTCCTCGACCTGCCGGACGACATCCTGCGGGCGGGCGTCGCCCTCCCGGACATCCACGCCTACCAGCGGGCCCGCGGCGACTTCGCGGAGGCCGGGTCCGATCCGGGCTTCGCGACGGCCGGGCGCGGGCGGGGCCCGCTGCCGCCGCTGTTCGACTGGCGCCTGCCCAGCGGGCTGATCCTGGAAGTCCGGTGCTCGGCCCTGCCGGACGGCGGCACCGTCCTGACCTTCGGCGACGTGACGCAGAACCGGATCGCCGAGCGGGCGCTGGAGGAGAGCGAGCGCCGCTACCGGCTGCTGGCCGAGAACGCCACCGACATCATCATCTGGTCCGACCTGACCGCCCGCCGCCGCTACGTCTCGCCGGCGGTGCGCGCCGTCCTGGGCTACGACCCGCAGGACCTGATCGGCACCCACCCCCTCGACTTCGTCCACCCCGACGAGGTCGGCGCGTACCGCCGCGTGCTCGACGACCTCACCGGCGGCCGCGCGTCCCGCGCCCTGACCTCCCAGCGCTACCGGCACCGGGACGGGCACTGGGTCTGGCTGGAGATCTCGTTCAGCCTGACCCACGACCGGGCGACCGGCGCCCCGGACGGCTACGTCGCGACCCTGCGCGACGTGAGCGCCCGCAAGGCCGCGGAGGACGCCCTGCGCCTGAGCGAGGCCCGCTACCGGGCCCTGGCGGACGCGCTGCCGCAGCTCGTCTGGATCGCCAGCATCGAGACCGGCGACGCCTCCTACGTCAACCGGCGCTTCGAGGATTACTACGGCCCGATCGGCCCGACGCGCGCCGCCCGGATCGCCCGGACCCATCCCGACGACGCGGAGCGGATGGAGCGGCTCTGGTCGGAGGCCCCCACCCGCCGCGCGCCCTACGAGGTCGAGGGCCGCCTGCAGCGGCACGACGGCCCCTACCGCTGGCACAAGATCGTGCTCCTGCCGATCTGGCAGGGCGAGACCATGGTGGGCATGCTCGGCACCGCCCTGGACATCGACGAGATCGTCACCGCCCGGCGCGAGGTGGAGGCTGCCAGCAGCCTGCTGCACCTCGCCCAGCAGGCCGCGCATGCCGGAACGTGGCACCTCGACCTCGACAGCGGCCGGATCGAGTGGTCCCCCGAGAGCGCGCGCCTCCACGGCATCGAGACCGACCGGAACCACGTCCTCGACACCCGGGACTGGCTCGCGCTGATCGACCGCGGCGACGGGGAGCGCGCGATGGAGATCGCCGCGGCGGCCGCGGCCGCGGGGGAGACCTTCTCGATCGAGTTCCGCGTCCCCACCCCGGACGGGGGCGTGCGCTGGATCAACGGCGTCGGGCGCGGCGCGCCCGGGCAGGCGCGGCGGATGATCGGCCTCAACATCGACGTCACCGCCCGCAAGGCCGCCGAGGCGGCGCTCCTCGACGCCAAGGCGGCGGCCGACGCCGCGTGCCTGCAGGCGGAGCGGGCGAGCGCGGCCAAGAGCGAGTTCCTCGCCGCCATGAGCCACGAGATCCGCACCCCGCTCAACGGGGTGATCGGCTACGCCGACCTGCTCCTCGACGGGACGGATCTCGGCCCGGCGGCGCGCCGGAACGCCGACCGGATCCGCACCGCCGGAGCCGCGCTCCTGACGGTGGTCAACGACGTCCTCGACTTCTCGAAGGTCGAGGCCGGCCAGATCGAGATCGTGCCCCGGCCCTTCGCCCTGGAGGCGCTGATCGACAACGCGGTGTCGATCGTGCGCCCCTCGGCGGAGCGCAAGGGGCTCGCCCTCACGGTCGCCCTCGGCCCGGGCCTGCCCGACTGGATCGAGGGCGACGAGGACCGCCTCCGGCAGATCCTGCTCAACCTGCTCAACAACGCCATGAAGTTCACCGCCTCGGGCGGCATCGACCTGTCGGTCCGGGTCAGCCCGGACGCCGCCAGCGCGACCGGCGGGACGCGGCTGCGCTTCGCGGTCCGCGACACCGGCATCGGCATCCCGACCGACAAGTGCGACCGCCTGTTCCGGCGCTTCTCGCAGGTCGACGGCTCGATCAGCCGCGAGTACGGCGGCACCGGGCTGGGGCTCGCCATCTCGAAATCCCTCGTCACGCTGATGGGCGGGACGATCGGCGTCGCGAGCACGGTCGGTCACGGCTCGACCTTCTGGTTCGAAGCCGACCTGCCCGCCGCCTTCCCCCCGGCCCGCGAGACCGCGCCGGCCTCGGCGATCGCCCGCGCGACCGGCCGCCGCCTGCTCCTGGCCGAGGACGTGCCGCTCAACCAGGACCTCGCCCGGACGATCCTGGAGCGCGCCGGGCACGCGGTGGACGTGGTGGCCGACGGGGTCGCCGCGGTGGCGGCCGTCCAGCGGCGGTCCTACGACCTCGTGCTGATGGACGTGCAGATGCCCGTGATGGACGGCATCGCGGCGACCCGGAGGATCCGCGCCCTGGGCGGCGCCGCCGGCCGCCTGCCGATCCTCGCGATGACGGCGAACGTCCTGCCGCAGCAGGTGGCCGAGCTGCGCGCCGCCGGGCTCGACGACCATATCGGCAAGCCGTTCCGCGCGGACGCGCTGCTCGCCGCGATCGACCGCTGGGCGGGGCCCCGCGCGGAGCCGCCGCGCCGCGGGGGCACGATCGACCGCGCCACCCTGGACGAGATGACCGCGATGGTCGGCCGGGCGCGGATGGGCGATCTCCTGGCGATGCTGGCGAAGGAACTCGCCGAGCGGTTCGGGCCGGCGGCGCCCGACGGCGACCGGACGCGGCTGATGGGGGACGCGCACGCCATGGTGTCGGCGGCCAGCATGATCGGCTTCGTGGATCTGGCCGCGACCTGCCGGGCCTTCGAGACGGCCTGCCGCGCGGGCGACGACGTCACCGCGCTGCTGTCCACCCTCCGGGCCCAGGCGGCCGCGACGATCGACGAGATCGCGGTGCTGCGCGCGGCCTGAGCGGACGACCTGAGCGGACGACCTGAACCCGCTCGCCCCCGCGGCGCGCACCACGCCCTCTTCGGCGGCCCGCGAGAGCCGCTCCCGGTCGTGCGGCGACCGGGCCGAGGACGGCTCGAGGACGGCTCGAGGATGACCGTCGCCGATCCGGGCCGGGCGCCTGTCCCGCCCCTCCGACGACCTCGATCGGGACGATTCCACGACCGGACCGGGAACGGGAACGGGAACCGACGGCGTCGGTGATGCCGATGGCCGTCCGCCGGGCCGTCCGTCAGGCCGGGACCTGGAACACAACCTCAATCAGCATCAGCCATATATACGCATACTATTAGCGCCATATTCCAATCTATTCGGACATAACTTCTTATTACCTGTGATGACATAAGCCGCCTTCGCCGACCGAACTGCGTTCCGGCCTGCCGCTTATAGCCTCCACGAAGCTCTCCCCCTCTCGCGCATGCACCCCGCGTCGGACGCGGCGGCCCTGCGCCGCGACGCCCGGATTCCCATGACCCTGCGCATCGGCACCCGTCTCCAGTTGATCACCGCGATGGCCCTGCTCGGCATGGCGGTGCTGATCGGGCTGGCGGCCTGGGACCTGTCCCGGGTGATCGGCGACGCGCGCGCGCTGCAGACCCGCAACCTCGTCGAGGCGGCGCACGGGGCGCTGGCCTACTTCGAGGGCGAGGAGCGGGCGGGGCGGATGAGCCGCGCGGCCGCCCAGGCCGCCGCGATCGCGGAGATCCGCGGCCTGCACTACGCCGGCAGCGAGTATTTCTGGATCCAGGACATGCAGCCGCGGATGCTGCTGCATCCGAAGGACGCGCTGATCGGTCAGGATGTCGGCGGCCTCACCGATCCGGCCGGCAAGCACCTCTTCGTCGCGATGGTGGAGCAGGTTCGCCGGGCGGGGGCGGGGTTCGTCGCCTATAGCTGGCCGAAACCGGGCCTCGACCGGCCCGTGCCCAAGATCTCCTACGTGAAGGGTTTCGCGCCCTGGGGCTGGATCATCGGGACCGGGATCTACGCGGACGACACCGCCGATCAGGTGCGCCCGGCCCTCCAACGCCTCCTCGCCGGCGCCGCCCTCGCCGCGCTGGTGATCGCCGGCCTGGCGACGCTGATCGGCCGGGGCGTCGCCCGCCCGATCCGGGCGCTGACCGACACGATGGACGGCCTCGCCGGGGGAGACCTCGAGCGGGCGGTGCCCCGCTCCGGCGGCACCGAGGAGATCGGCCGGATGGCCGCCGCCGTGCAGGTGTTCAAGGACAACCTGATCCGCACCCGGCAGCTCGAGGCGGAGACGGCGCGGGCCCGCGCCTCGGCCGAGGCGCAGCGCCGTGCCGGCATGCGCCAGATGGCGGACGGTTTCGAGGCCGCGGTCGGGGGCATCATCGGGCAGGTCTCGGCCGCGGCCACCGAGCTGCAGGCCACCGCCGGTTCCATGTCGGGCTTGGCCGGCCAGACCTCGATCCAGTCCCGCACGGTCGCGGCGGCGGCCGAGGAAGCGGCCGCCAACGTCGGCACGGTCGCGGCGGCCGCCGAGGAACTGGGCGCTTCGGTGCAGGAGATCGGCCGGCAGGTCCAGGGCTCGGCCGGCCTCGCCCAGGCGGCGGTCGGCGAGGCCGACCGGACCGGCGCGCTGGTGCAGGAGCTCAGCGCGGCCGTGACGCGGATCGGCGACGTCGCCGGGCTGATCGCCGCGATCGCCGGCCAGACGAACCTGCTCGCGCTCAACGCCACCATCGAGGCGGCCCGTGCCGGCACGGCCGGGCGCGGCTTCGCGGTCGTGGCCTCCGAGGTGAAGGCCCTGGCCGAGCAGACCGCCAGGGCGACGGCGGAGATCTCGGGGCAGATCGCGCGGGTTCAGGGCGTGACCGGGCAGGCGGTCGGCGCGGTCGGCGCGATCACGGCGCGCATCCGCGAGATCGACGCCGTGGCGACCTCGATCGCGGCCGCCGTGGAGCAGCAGGGCGCGGCCACCCAGGAGATCGTGCGCAACGTCGGGGAGGCCGCGCAGGGGACCGGGGCGGTGACCGGCACGATCGCGCGCGTGGCGGGTGCCGCCGGGGAGACGGGCGCGGCGGCGGGGCAGGTGCTCGGCGCGGCCTCCGCGCTGTCGCGTCAGTCCGAGCACCTCGCCGCCGAGGTCGGGCGCTTCCTCGCGACGGTGCGCGCCGCCTGAGCCGCGGGCGCGGCCCCGCGCGGGACCGCGCCCGGGGTTTTGCACGCCGAAATTTTCGTCTCCCGCGGGCGCGGCGGCCAGCAGCAACGATCCCGGCCGTCGGTCCGGCCCGCCGGACCGTGCCGGGCCAAGCGCTGCATCGACCCGGCGTGGCGCCGCGCCTCCGCTCCGAGACGCTCCGGGACGACGAGGAGCGGCATCTCCGATCGGATCGTTCCGGAGATCAGGCCACGATCTCGCGCGCTCCGGGGAGATGAACATCCCGACGCGCGCGATCTTCGCGCCGCCGGGCGCGACCGTCCCCGGCCCGCTTGCCGCCGCGACGGCCCGCGGCGCGGCGCGGATCCCGGGCGCGGCCCGGCCGGAGCGCGGGCCGCGGGCGCGCGGGTGGCGCGCCCGGAACGGCCGCCCGGGCCCTTGCCTTCGACGCCGAGCTTGGCCGACCCTGGACCCCGGCCGCCCGAGTCGCCTCCGCGCCGGGCCGGCCGGAGAGGGGACATCTCATGACATCAGCCGGTCCGCACCGCCGCGCCGTCGCGCTGGCCGCCCTGGCCACCCTGGTTCTCGGCGCGCCGCTCCCCGGCACCGCCCGCGCGGCCGACCGGGAGGTCACCTTCGCCCACCAGGACATGGTGGTGCCGTTCCGCGCCCTGATGGCCTCCGGGGCGATCGAGAAGGCGACCGGTTACACGATCCACTGGCGCAAGTTCGGCGGCGGCGGCGACGTGATCCGCGCCATGGCCTCGGGCAGCGTCCAGATCGGCGAGGCGGGGTCGAGCCCGATCGCGGCGGCCGCCTCGCAGGGGCTCGACATCCAGCTGTTCTGGATCCTCGACGAGATCGCCGACGCCGAGCAGCTCGTGGCCCGCGCCGGCAGCGGCGTGACGGGCGTGGCCGACCTGCGCGGCAAGACGATCGCGGTCCCGTTCGTGTCGACCGCCCACTACCAGCTGATCGCCGCCCTGGCGGAGGCCGGGCTGACGCAGGCCGATGTCCGGATCCTGAACATGCGCCCGCCCGAGATCGCCGCCGCCTGGGAGCGCGGCGACATCGACGCGACCTTTATCTGGGATCCGGTGCTCGCCCGGGTGAAGAAGTCCGGCACGGTGGTGGTCTCGGCCGGCGACCTCGCTCGCCGGGGCAAGGCGACCTTCGACGGACTCGTGGTCGACCGGGCCTGGGCGGCGCGGAACCGCGACTTCCTGGCGACGCTCGTCCGGCTGATCGCCGCCCAGGACGCGGCCTACGCCGCCAAGCCCTGGGGCGCCGACGCGCCGGAGGTGGCGGCGGTGGCCCGGGTCACCGGCTCGGCCCCCGCGGAGGTGCCGGCGAGCCTCGCGGCCTACCGGTTCCCGACCCTGGAGGCGCAGGCCTCGCCGGCCTGGCTCGGGGGCGGCGCCGCCAAGGCCCTGACCGAGACCGCCGCGTTCCTGAAGGCGCAGGGGCGCGTGCAGGCGCTGGCGCCCGACTACGCCCGGTTCGTCACGACGGAGTTCGTCGAGGCGGCCCGGAAATAGCCTGTCGCCGGACCGGAGGGCCCATGATCGAGATCCGCAACCTGAGCGTCCGCTACGGGCAGGGCGCCGACGCGGTCGCCGCGCTGTCGGGGATCGACCTGACCATCGCGCCCGGGGAGTTCGTGGTGGCGCTCGGCGCCTCGGGCTGCGGCAAGACCACCCTGCTCTCGGCGATCGCGGGGTTCCTGGCGCCCAGCGAGGGCCGCATCCTCCTCGACGGGGTGCCGGTCCGGGGGCCGGGGGCCGAGCGGGGCGTGGTGTTCCAGCGCCACGCCCTGATGCCCTGGCTGGACGTGGCCGAGAACGTGGCCTTCGGGCCGAAGATGCGGGGCGTGCCCCGGGCCGAGCGGCGGCGGATCGCCCTGGCGATGCTCGACCTCGTGGGCCTGCCCGACTGCGCCGACCGGAAGGTCCACGAGCTCTCGGGCGGCATGCAGCAGCGGGTCGGCCTCGCCCGGGCGCTCGCCGGAGACCCGCGCGCCCTGCTGATGGACGAGCCGCTCGGCGCGCTGGACGCCTTCACCCGCGAGCAGATCCAGGAGCTGATCCTCGAGATCTGGCACCGGACCGGCAAGATGGCCTTCTTCATCACCCACGACGTCGAGGAGGCGGTGTTCCTCGCCACCCGGCTGGTGATCATGAGCCCGCGGCCCGGCCGCATCGTCGAGACGCTGGACCTGCCCTTCTCCCGGGCCGCGGTCGCCGGCCGCGACACGCGGGCCGTGAAGTCGGACCCCGCCTTCATCGCCGTGCGCGAGCGCGTGCTCGCGCGCATCCGCGGCGGCGCCGACGCGGCGGCCGAGGCCGTCCGATGAGCGCTCTGTCCCGCGCCGCGCCGGACGCGGTCCCGGCCTCGGCGCCGGCCCCGCGGGCGCGCTTCGGATCCCGCCGCGGCGGGATCCTGGTGCCGGCGGTCAGCACCGTCACCGTGCTGTCGGCCCTCGGCCTCTGGCTGGCCGCCACCCGCGCCGGCTGGGTGAAGCCGCTGTTCCTGCCGCCGCCGGAAGCGGTCCTGGCGGCCTTCGGTCAGGCCTGGCGCGGGGAGATCGACGGCGCCCCGCTCGGGCTCCACATCGGCGACAGCCTCCTGCGCGTCCTCGGCGCCTTCGCGCTCGCCGCCCTGTTCGGCATCCCGGCCGGGCTCGCCATGGGCACGAGCCGGATCGCCCGGGGCATCCTCGACCCGCCGATCGAGTTCTACCGGCCGCTGCCGCCGCTCGCCTACCTGCCGCTGATGATCATCTGGTTCGGGATCGGCGAGCTGTCGAAGGTGCTGCTGATCTTCCTCGCCTGCTTCGCCCCGGTGGCGCTCGCCGCGCGGGCGGGGGTGCGCTCCGCCTCGCTCGACCAGATCAACGCCGCGCGCGCCCTCGGGGCGAGCCGCTGGCAGGTCCTGCGCCACGTGGTCTTCCCGGCGGCGCTGCCGGAGATCCTGATCGGCCTGCGGATCGGCATGGGCGTGGGCTGGACCACCCTGGTGGCCGCCGAGATGGTGGCGGCCCAGGCCGGGCTCGGGCAGCTCGTCCTCAACGCCTCCAACTTCCTGCGCACGGACGTGGTGCTGATGGGCATCCTGGTGATCGGCCTGTTCGCCGGCCTGTTCGAACTCGGGATGCGGGCCCTGGAGCGCGTGCTGGTACCCTGGAAGGGCAGAAACTAGCGCCGCCGCAGCACCTGCTTGAGCCGGCTGTCCGCGTGCGGATCGACGTAGTGCAGCAGGGCGGTGGCCCGGATCGCGTCGGACGCGCAGGGCTCGTTCGTGTGCAGCGAGCGGTAGCCCCAGAAGAAGTAGAGGCTTCCCGGCTTCAGCGGCAGGCGGATCACGCGGTTGCTGCCGCGGTCGTAGGCGCGGGTCAGGAGCGTCTGCGCGAGCGGATTGTCGACCAGCACCTTGTCCACGAGGTTGACGAGGTAGCTCCGACGCAGCGGGCGGGTGTTCGGGTGGATGATCAGCCGCCCCGGGGACCCGTGGTCCGGCATCGTGACGGGGATGAGGGCCGTGAGCACGTAGGAGTCGAACTGGAAGCGCATCGAGTGCGTCCTGGCGCCCCCTCCCGCCAGGCAGCGCAGGATCTGGTAGAAGCCGACATCCGGCGCGGGCCGTCCCACGGCGCTCTCGTAGATGCCGCGGCACAGGGCGTTGAAGGCCGGGTCGTCCGGCAGGGCGGCCAGGAACGTGCCGCCGAGATCCTTCGTCCCGGCGAAACCCGCGTACTCGCCGCCCTTCGCGGCGACCGCCCGCGCGACGAAAGCCTGCGCGACACGCAGGTCCTCCGGGCTCACGTAGTCCTCGAGAACCGCGTAGCCCCGTGACGTGATCTGCCGTGCAATCGCCCCCGCGACCGGTCCGGAGGGGGCCTTGAACATGTAGCTCATGGGACCGTACCTTGCCGACGCGCGCCGCACGACGCCTGAGAGCCGGTAAATCCGCTACCAAGAACACTATCTAAGCCTATACAACCCAATTCGGCAATCGTTAACCGGCATAAATAGCTGCACGGGATGGCGCAATTTGCGCCATTACTGCACAGTCCGCCGGGGCAGATGGATTCGTTCTCACGGCGCGGCGATGGATGGTTCCGCGCGGAGGCTCTGTGGATCGACGGAGCCTGCCGTCTCGCGCGGGTCTCTGCATCCACGTCCGCGTCCCGACAAGATGTGGGGCCCATCAGGCAGCGGACGTGGAGGTCGGCAGAACCAACCCGTCCTTGATCGCGTCGGCCCGCGCGCCGGTCGCCCTCATTTGATGTGCTGACGAACCGCCCTCGGCCTTCGCGCGGATGTCCAGGGCGCGCCCGATCCGCTCCGGGTCGGGGACGGCGCCGGCTCCGCTCCTGCCGGCGCAGATCAGGTGCCGGCCAGTGGAAGGGACGGCCCGTCGCCGCGCGAAGCAGAAGAAAATTCTCTTCCGGCCCTCCGCTCAACTCTGGCGGAAGCCTAGGGCTGGCGAACCGGACACGGAGAGACAACACATATATTTGAATACAAGATCTTTACGAACATTTATATTACGCTAAAACGAATTACGCAGGATCACACGCGTCGTGCAGCATCGCCTCTGGCTGCGGTGAGATCGGGGATGTCTCGGATGGACCACGCGGACGACGTCGTATCCGAGGCGGCGCTCCTCGCGGCGCTCGAGGCCTCCGGCGGCGTCGGCTTCTGGATGTGGGACATCCGCCGGGACGAGGCGCGGGCTGATCCGGTGAGCGCCCTGCTGTTCAACATCAGCCCGGCCCGGTCGCGGGCCGGGGTCAGCCTCGCCGAACTCCTGAAGGCCGTCCATCCGGACGATCAGCCCCATATCTCGCAGGTCATCCTGGACTGTGTCCGGACCGGCGGCTCCTACACGGCCGAGTACCGCGTCTGCTCGCCGGAGGGGCGGCTGCGGTGGCTGTTCACCCGCGGGCACTTCTACCTGGACCCGGACGGGCGGCCGACCACCGGACGGGGCGTGATCGTCGAGATCTCGGACAGCAAGTCGGCCGGCGCGGCCTTCGCGGAGCGCGACGGGGTCACGATCGACGATGCGCTCAACCGCACCGCCGACCTCTGCCTGTCGCTGCACAACACCGTCTCGGCGCTCGGCGACACCGCCCTGGTGGCGCTGGCCGAGACGCTGCTCCTTGAGACCGGCAAGCGGCTCGCGGAGCGCCAGCGCGCCGAGCGCAGCGGCGCCCTGCACTGAGCGGGGCGTCCGCTAGAGCTCGCGGATCTTCCGCTCGATGCGCGCCGCCTCGGCTTCGTCGACCTCCACCGGCCGGCCGGTATCGTTCGGCAGGCCGGGCCCCGTCTGGGCGATGGTCTCGTCGCGGGGGCGGGCGCTCGGGCCGTCCGAGAGCGGCGGCTCCTTCGGGCGTTCGCGCTCCTGGTCCATCGCCATCCTCCAGGTCCGAGACCGCGCCCCGGCCGGATGCCGGGCGCGCCTCACAGGACCAGAACCCCGCGCGGCCCCGTCCGGGTCCCGGCGCCGTGCCGTCCCGCTCGGGACCGGCGCACGCCCCGTGCGGTGACGGGGCGGGCCAGGCCCGCGCGGCCGGGCGGCCCTGCGCCTGCGACCTTCCGACCGGAACTTGGCCGTGCGGCACCCGTGTTTGCCGGTTGAAAGAGCCCCGGGCTCGCAACCACTGAGAGGTGAACACCATGACCATGGACGCCCGCGAGATCTACGTCACGGCCCTGAAGAACACCCATGCTGTGGAGATGCAGGCGCTGCAGATCATGGAGCGGCAGGTCGAGCGCCTGGAACGCTACCCCGAGATGGAGCAGGCCCTGCGCCGCCACATCGAGGAGACGCACGGGCAGCGCCACCGGCTGGAGGAGGCGCTCCAGAGCCTGGGCGACAGCCCCTCGACCCTCAAGGAGGGCTTCCTCGGCTTCGTCGGCAACATGATGGCGCTGGGCCACACGCCGGCCCAGGACGAGATCCTGAAGAACACCTACGCCAACCACGCCTTCGAGAATTTCGAGATCGCCGCCTACGAGTCGCTGCTCACCATCGGCGACGCGGCCGGCCAGCAGGGCCACCGGACGGCGTTCGAGCAGTCGCTGAAGGAGGAGCAGGCCATGGCGGAGGCGGTTCGCAAGCTGATCCGCCCGACCACCGAGCGCTACCTCTCCCTGACGACGTCCGGCGCCAAGGCCGACCGCTGAGGTCCCGCCGTCCCCGCCCCGAGACGGGGCGGGGACGGCGCCCTCGCGCACCTTCACCCCTTCCCGAGCCACGTCGAACCGGCCTGATCGCGCGCCCATGGACACCGGAAGCCGCCCATCGACGGACAGCCCCCGGCCGGAGCCGGGATCCCCCGGCGGAGCCCTGGGACGTGGCTGCGTCCATCTCTGCGTCGACATGCAGCGCATGTTCGCCGAGACGACCGACTGGCAGACGCCGTGGATGAACCGCGTCCTGCCCCAGGTCTGCCGCCTCGCGGCGGCGCACCCGGAGCGGACCGTCTTCACCCGCTTCATCCCGGCAGCCCGGCCGGGCGAGGGCCGCGGCACCTGGGCGACCTACTCGCGGCGCTGGGCCGGCATGACCCGGGAGCGCCTCGACCCGGGTCTGATCGACCTCGTCCCGGATTTGGCCCGGCTGGCTCCGCCCGCCGAGATCGTCGACAAGACCGTCTACTCGCCCTGGCTGGAGACCGGCCTGGACGCGCGCCTGAAGGCGCGGGGCGTTGACACCCTGATCGTCACGGGCGCCGAGACCGACGTCTGCGTGCTGGCCGCCGTGCTCGGCGGGGTCGATCTCGGCTACCGGATCGTGCTGGCCACCGATGCCCTGTGCAGTTCCTGCGACGAGGCGCACGACGCCCTCCTGCTGATGTACCGGATGCGCTACGGCCACCAGGTCGAGACGATGACGACCGCCGAGATCCTCGACCGCTGGCACTGAGCCGGCCGCCCGCCTGCCCGCCGGGCCCGAACATTCGCCCTGTAATGGCCAAGCTCAGGCGAGTTCTCCGCCGGGTGCCGCCGGCCTTCCCGGTTCACGAACACTCGATCCGTGCGCTCGCGCACGCGAAAAACAGTCGCAACGCATGAACCAGCGGCCGGCGCGACCGTTATGCTCCTGAACACGGTTCCGGAGGAAAGGTTATGGCCAAGCACGAGATCCTCGGCTACTTCGAGCACCGCCGCGACGGAGCCTGGGTCTGCGTCCGTCCCTTCACCCTGACCACGCGGGATGCCAGCGTCGACATCCGTCAGGGCATGCGCTTCGACTACGGCAAGCGTGTCGGGGGCGTCGATCTGGCCGAGTACCTCGAGCGCCTGGGCTCGCAGTTCGGGTCCTGAGAGCGCGGCCGCCGGCCCGCCACACAGCGCAGATCCCTCGACGCGGCGCCGGGCGTGACCCCGGCGCCGCGTCGCGTCGTTCCGGCCCCGTTCAGGCGCCCCCCCACTGCATCGTCAGGCCACCGTCGACCACCAGGGTGTGGCCGGTGACGTAGGCGGCGTCGTCCGAGGCGAGGTAGAGGATCGCCCGGGCGATCTCCTCCGGCTGGCCGGCCCGGTGCCACGGGATCCGCTCCAGAGACTCGTCGAGAACCTCCCGCTTCTCGAACCGGTCGGCGGTCATCGGCGTCTCGATCAGGCCCGGGGCGACGTTGTTGACGTTGATCCGGTCCTCCGCGAGTTCCCGCGACAGCGACCGGCAGAGGGAGCCGAGCCCGGCCTTCGACATGCCGTAGGGGGCGCTCTCCGGCGTCGGCAGGTGCTGGGCCACGGAGGAGACGAACACGATCTTGCCGTTCCCGCCCTGCGCCCGGCGCATCCGGATGAAGGGGCGGGCGCAGAACAGCGGCCCCATGAGGTTCACCCGCAGGATCCGCTCCAGCACCGCGTCGTCCATCTCGGCGACCGGCATGCCGCTCATGGCCTGCCCGGCATTGGCCACGAGGATGTCGAGGGTGCCGAACTCGCTGCCGATGCGGTCGAAGGCCGCCGTGACCGCCGCCGGGTCGCCGACATCGAGCTGGAGCACCAGCGCCCGGCGGCCCGCGGCCTCGACCCGCGCGGCGGTCTCCCGGATGCCGTCGGCGTCGCTGTGATAGGTGATGGCGACGTCGGCGCCCGCGCGGGCGAGCAGCTCCGCGGTCGCCTGCCCGATGCCGGAATCGGCCCCGGTGACCAGGGCACGGGTGTCGGTGAAGCTCATCGCGGATCTCTCGCTGGCGCCGCCGTCGCGGCCGGGTGCCTGGGCAATGGGTGTCGCCGGGGCCGGTTCCGGGCGCGCGCAGCCGCCGCAGGGGAACCCGATCTGGGTTCGCGTCTTTGACGCTCCGCCTCCGCATGGCCTAGTGAGGACGCATGTCCCTGGAAGTTACGATCCCCTCGCTCGCGGAGGAGTGCGCGCCCGACACGCGGAGCCGCATCCTCGCGACGGCGGACGCGTATTTCCGGGAGATCGGCTACCAGAAGACGACCGTGGCCGACATCGCCCGGACGCTGAAGATGAGCCCGGCCAACGTCTACCGCTTCTTCGAGTCGAAGAAGGCGATCAACGAGGCGGTGCTGGAGCGGCTGATCGGCGAGAGCGAGGCGGTGATCCTCGGCATCGCCGACCGGCCCGGCCTCGACGCCGCCGCGCGCCTCGCGGCGGCGATCGAGGCCCTGCATCGCGACTGCACCCGGCGCTGCGAGACGTTTCCCCGCCTGCACGAGATGATCGAGGCGGCGATGGCGGAGAGCTGGGACGTCTGCCGCCACCACGTGGCCCGGATCACCGCCGGGTTCGAGCGGATCATCCGCGACGGGGTGGCGCGGGGCGAGTTCGAGGCGGCCGATCCCGCCGAGGCGGCCGCCTGCATCCACGTCGCCATCGCCCGCTACACCCACCCGCTGCTGGTGGGCTGCTCCACCCTTCAGCCGGTGCCGCCCATGGCGGCGATGACCGCGTTCCTGTTGCGGAGCCTCGCGCCGCGCAGGCCCCTGTCGTAGCGCGCCGGGGCCGCCCCTCTCGGGTTCCGCCCCTTGCCCCGCGGGCTACTCGGAGGCCGGTCCCGCCTCCGGCGCCGGCTCGGAGGCGCTGGGCTGCGGGCCGTCATAGCCCTCGATCACCAGGATCTCGGCCTCGACGCCGCCGCGCTGCTTGGCCTTGGCGGCTTGGTAGAGGTCGGAGTTCCAGCAGGCGAGGGCGTCGGCGTAGCTCGGGAACTCGATCACCACGTTGCGGGACCGGGCCGGGCCCATCACCGCCGCGTGGGCGCCGCCGCGCACGAGGAAGCGGCCGCCGAACTTGGCGAAGGCCGCGCCGTTGGCCGCCACGTAATCCTTGTAGGCCTCCGCGTCGCGGACATCGACCCGCGCGATCCAGTAGCCCTTCGTCATGCTGCGTCTCCTGCCCTGCGGAGCGAAGTGGATCCGGCCCGCGCGAAGGCAATCCCTGTCCGGGTCAGGCGAGGTCCGCCACGATCGCCTGCGTGACCGCGCGGGGGTCGGCGGCACCGGTGATCGGGCGGCCGACCACCACGTGGTCGATCCCGGCCCTGCGGGCATCGCCCGGCGTCATGACCCGCTTCTGGTCGCCGGCCTCGGCGCCCGCCGGGCGGATGCCCGGGGTGACGATCAGCCTGTCCGGCCCGACGATGCGACGGACCGAGCCCGCCTCGGCGGCCGAGCAGACGAGGCCGTCGATGCCGATCTCGGCGGCCTGGGCGGCGCGCTTGGCGACGAGCTCCGCCACCGGCAGGCCGTAGCCGGCCTCCGCGGCGTCGGCATCGTCGTAGGAGGTGAGCACCGTCACGGCGAGGATCCTGAGCCCCGCGCCCCGGCCGCGGACCGCCGCCCGCATGGTCTGCGGGTAGGCGTGGACGGTGAGGAAGGTGGCGCCCGAGCCCGAGGCCGAGCGCACGCCCTCCTCGACGGTGTTGCCGATGTCGTGGAGCTTCAGGTCGAGGAAGACCTTGAGGCCGCGGGCCGCCAGCCGCTCGGCCAGGGCGAGGCCGCCCGCGTAGCCGAGCTGGTAGCCGATCTTGTAGAAGGTCGCGGCGTCGCCGATCCGGTCGATCAGCGCCTCGGCCGCCTGCACGCTCGGCAGGTCGAGGGCCACGATCAGGCGGTCGCGGGGGTCGGCAATCTCGGTCATCGGCGCGTCCTTCGGGGGTCGCGGCAGCGATCCCGCGGAACGCCGGCGACGTCAATGCCGGCACGGCCCCTCACCCCGCCATCACCCGCGCCACCTCGGCGCGCAGCACCGGCAGCAGCTCCGCCTCGAACCAGGGCTCGCGCTTCAGCCAGCCGTTGTTGCGCCAGGACGGGTGGGGCAGGGGCAGGACCCGGGGGCGGCGCGGCTCGGCCAGGATCTCCCGCCAGCGCCGCACCGTCCCGGTGAGGCCGCCCTCCATCCGCCCGAGATGCCAGCCCTGCGCGTACTGGCCGATCACCAGGATCAGCTCCAGCTCCGGCAGGCCGGAGAAGAGCTCCGCCCGCCAGCGCTCGGCGCATTCCCGGCGGGGCGGCCGGTCGCCGCCCTTGGCGTCGAGGCCGGGGAAGCACGACCCCATCGGCACGATGGCCACCCGGGCGGGATCGTAGAACCGCGCCTCGTCGAGGCCGAGCCAGGCGCGCAGCCGCACCCCGGACGGGTCGGTGAAGGGCTGTCCTGTGCGGTGGGCCCGGGTGCCGGGCGCCTGGCTGGCGATACAGAGGCGCGCCGTGGCCGAACCCTGGACGATCGGTCGGGGCTCCTGGGGCAGGGGCGGCCCGTAGAGCGGGCTGTCGCGGCAGAGGCGGCAGGCGCGCAGGCGCGCGGCGGTGTCGTCGAAGGCGGGCATGCCCCAGAGATGGCGTCGCGGCGCCCGAAAAAGAAACGGCGCGGTGTCGCGCCGCGCCGTCGTCAGTCGGGTCTCTTGCCTTGGGGGGAAGGCCCCTCCGTCCTACGCCGAAGCGCGCGATCGGAACGTGCGTTTCCTCACGCGCCCTTCACGCCCGAGAGGTCGAGGGGCAGCGAGCGCACGCGCCGGCCGGTCGCGGCGAAGACCGCGTTGGCGATCGACGGCCCGAGCACGGGTACGCCCGGCTCGCCGATCCCGGTGGGCGCCACCTGGCTCGGCACGATGTGCACCTCCACCTTCGGCATCTCGCTCATCCGGGTCGGTTCGTAGGCGTCGAAATTGTGCTCCTGCACGTGGCCCTCCTTGAGGGTGATGCGGTTCCGCAGCACCGCCGACAGGGCGAAGCCGACCGCACCCTCGACCTGCGCGCGGATCACGTCCGGGTTGACCGGCACGCCGACATCCACGGCCGCCACGATCCGGTTCACGCGGATCGCGGCGTCGCGTGCCGTGACGTCGGCCACCATGGCGACGTAGGAGCCGAAGGATTCGTGGACCGCCACCCCGAGGCCGCGCCCCTGCTCCTGCGGCTTGGCGCTCCAGCCGGCCTTCTCGGCGGCGAGCTTGAGCACGCCGGAGAGCCGCGGCGCCTGGGTCAGGAGGGACAGCCGGTAGGCTACCGGATCGACGTTGGCGGCGTGGGCCAGCTCGTCGATCATCACCTCCATCACGTGGGCCGTGTGGGTGTGGCCGACCGAGCGCCACCACAGGACCGGCACGCCCTCGCGGCCGTTATGGACGCCGAAGCGGTAGGCCGGCAGCGCGTAGGCGGTGTCGGAGGCGCCCTCCACGGTGGTCGAGTCGACGCCGTTCTTCACGATCATCGCCTCGAAGGGCGAGCCGATCATGATCGACTTGCCGACCATGACGTGGTCCCAGCCGACCACCGCGCCCTTGCCGTCGATGCCGGCCCGGACCCTGTGCAGCACGGTCGGGCGGTAATAGCCGCCGGCCATGTCGTCCTCGCGGGTCCAGACGAGGTGCACGGGGGCCTTCTCGCCCGACGCCTTGAGGACGGTCGCGGCCTCCGCGAGGTAGTCGGCGGTGGGCGTCGCCCGGCGGCCGAAGGAGCCGCCGGCCCAGTTGCTGTGCAGCCGGACCCGGTCGGGCGTCACCCCGAGGATCGCCGCCATGGTGGCCTGCTCGACGGTCTGGAACTGGAAGCCCGCGTAGACGTCGTAGCCGCCGTCGGCCGCCCGCTCGATCGTGGCGTTGAGCGGCTCCATCGCCGCGTGCGCGAGGTAGGGGAAGGTGAACTCGGCCTCGACGACCTTGGCGGCGCCCTTCAGGGCCGCCTGCGGGTCGCCGCGCTCGGACGCGGTGAGGCCGGGACTCTTGGCCCGCTCGCGGTACTCGGCGAGGATCGCGTCGGACGAGCGGGTCTCGGCGGTGCTGTCGTCCCAGGCGACGGTCAGCGCCTCGCGGCCCTTCATGGCCGACCACGTGTCGCGGGCGATCACCGCCACGCCGGTCGGCACCTGCACCACGTCGAGGACGCCCGCGACCTTCCGGGCGGCCGCGGCGTCGAAGCTCTTCACGGTGGCGCCGAAGCGCGGCGCCCGGGCCACGACGGCCGTGACCTGGTTCGGGCGGCGGATGTCGAGGGAGTAGACCGCCGTGCCGTTCGTCTTGGCGACGGAATCGAGGCGCGGCACCTTCTGGCCGATCAGCGTCCACTCGCTCGGGTCCTTGAGCCGCGGCTCGGACGGCACCGGCAGGGAGGCCGCCGAGGCCGCGAGCTCCCCGAACCGGGCCTGCCGGCCGGACGGGGCGTGGCGCACGAGATGGTCGGCGACCGTGATCTCGGCGACCGGCACCTTCCAGCGGAAGGCGGCCTCGGCCGTCAGCATCTCGCGGGCGGCCGCGCCGGCCTTGCGCAGCTGGAACCACGAATTGGCCACCGCGGTCGAGCCGCCGGTGCCCTGGATCGGGCCCATCAGGGTGTTGTTGTAGAGCGCCGCGTCGGCGGGCGCGAACTCCGTGCGGACCTTCGCCCAGTCGGCGCCGAGCTCGTCGGCCAGGATCGTGGCGAGCCCGGTCGTGTTCCCCTGGCCCATGTCGAGGTGCTTGATCACCACCGTGACGGTGTCGTCGGCGCCGATCCGCACGAAGGCGTTGGGCTGCGCCTTCACGTCGGCGAGGTTCGGGCCGGGCGCGGCGCGGGCGGGTTTCGGGTCGAGCCGGAACGCGACCACGAGGGCGCCGGCGCCGGCCAGCAGGCCGCGGCGGCTGGGACGGGCGGGCAGGGGGCTCGGTCGACGGGCGTTCAGCATGGCGGCGAGGCTCCGGTCGGGACCGCGGGGGAGGGCGGGAAGGTGGGCGCCGGGACGGATCAGGCGAGGCTGCGCGCGGCTTCGTGAATCGCCGCGCGGATGCGCTGATACGTGCCGCAGCGGCAGATGTTGCCGTCCATGGCGCCGTCGATGTCGGCGTCGGTCGGCTTGGCGTTGCCCGAGAGCAGGCCGATGGCCGACATGATCTGGCCGGACTGGCAGTAGCCGCACTGGACCACGTCGAGCTTGCGCCAGGCCGCCTGGACGGCCTCGGCCACCCGGCCCGACACGCCCTCGATGGTGGTGACCTGCGCGGTGCCGACATCGCCCAGGCGCGTCTGGCAGGCGCGGACCGGCTGGCCGTCGAGGTGGACCGTGCAGGCGCCGCACTGCGCGATGCCGCAGCCGTACTTGGTGCCGGTGGCGTCGAGCCGGTCGCGCAGCACCCAGAGCAGGGGCATGTCGGGATCGGCGTCGATCGCGTGCGTGACGCCGTTGACGGTGAGATTCGGCATGGTCGGCGACCCTCTCTCGACGCGCGTGTCCGGGCGCCCCGGACCGCGGCGTGCGGCCGCGCTCGGGCAAGCGGGCCTGCACACCAGGATAGCGAGTGCGGGCCCGGACACGATGTGCGGCACCGCACGCCGATCCGGCGGCACGACAGTCTCGATACAGCCCGCGATGCTTAAGATTGCAGGGATGTCGGCAGCCGCTTCTTAACACATCCGCCCCATCCTCACGGAGTGCTTCCCAGCCACCGCCGCCCGTCCGCGCATTCGAGCCGAGTTTCAAGACGCGCATGTCCGATCTCACCGTCGAGATGGTCCAGCGCGGTCGCGGCCCCTCGACGGAGGAGGCGGCGCGCCGCCTCGGGGTTGCCCGCGAGATCCGCTCGGCCCGCGAGAAGCTGACCTCGCAGACCGGACTTGAGCGGGCCTTCGACTACGAGCTGCTGCGCCACTACGCCCAGTACCGGGCCGGGGCGGGCATCCCGCTGGCGGGGTTCGCGGCGGCGCTGGCCGCGGCGGCGACCTTCTGGATCGCGCCGCCGGTGGCGGCGGCCTGGGCGCTCGGCGTCTTCCTCATGATCACGCTCAACACGACGTTGAGCCGGCGCTTCCTCCGCGCCGACCCGGCGACGATCCCGCTCGCCCGCTGGCGGCGCCGCTTCCTGGTCGGCGAGGTGCTGCAGAGCCTGTCGTGGGCCGCGATGATCGGGCTCGGCACCACCGGCGGCTGGACCTTCGCGCTGTTCGGCCTCGTCATCGCCTCCGCGGTCACAACCATGCTGGCCGCGACGGTGCCGCTCGCCGCCGTCGCCGCCCTGGTGCCGCTGGCCCTCGCCACCGCCTCGCTCGCGGCCTTCTCCCGCGGGATGGACCTGCTGATGCTGGTGGTGATGGCCGGCGGCGCGCAGGTCTTCTTCCTCGGCCTGTCCCGCCGCCTCTACACCTCGACGGTGGGCGCCCTGCGCTCCCGCGCCGAGAAGGACGCGGTGTTCGGCGAGCTGGAGCAGGCCAAGGCCAACTCGGACGAGGCCCGCCGCCGGGCCGAGGAGGCCAACCTCGCCAAGTCGCGGTTCCTGGCCACGATGAGCCACGAGCTGCGCACGCCGCTCAACGCCATCCTGGGCTTCTCGGAGGTGATGAAGAACGAGGTGTTCGGCACCCACACGGCGCCGTCCTACCGCGAGTACTCGCACGACATCCACGACAGCGGGATGCACCTCCTGAACCTGATCAACGAGATCCTCGACCTGTCGCGGATCGAGGCGGGGCGCTACGAGCTCAACGAGGAGCCGGTGCAGCTCGCCCACGTGGTCGAGGAGTGCCGCCACATGATGGGCCTGCGAGCCAAGGCGAAGAACCAGACCTTCCACGACCTCGTCGACGGCTCGCTGCCGCGGCTCTGGGCCGACGAGCGGGCGCTGCGCCAGATCGTCCTGAACCTCCTGTCGAACGCCGTGAAGTTCACGCCCCCGGGCGGCGAGATCTGGCTGAAGGTCGGCTGGACCGCCTCCGGCGGGCAGTACGTGTCGGTGAAGGACAGCGGCCCGGGCATCCCCGAGGACGAGCTCGGCACGGTCCTGTCCTCGTTCGGGCGCGGCTCGCTCGCGATCAAGACCGCCGAGCAGGGCTCCGGCCTGGGGTTGCCGATCGTGAAGGGGCTGGTGGAGCTGCACGGCGGGCAGTTCCAGCTGTCCTCCAAGCCCCGCGAGGGCACCGAGGTGGTGGTGACCCTGCCGGCCAGCCGAGTCATGGACACGCTGCCGCCGGTCGATGTCGAGCCGGAATTCATGGGGCCCGTGCGCGGCCCCCTCAACCGCGCGGCCTGAGCCGGCCGTCGGGCGGCGCGCCGCGGCTCAGCCGAGACCGCCGAGCGCGCAGACCCGCGCCCACTCGGCCTCGGTTACCGGCTGCACCGACAGGCGGGAATTGTTGACCAGCACCATGTCGGCGAGCGCCGGGTCGGCCTTGATCGCCTCGAGCGTCACCGGGCTCGGCATCGCCCGCACGGCCTTGACGTCGACCATGCCGAAGCGGCCGGTCTCGTCCGTGTGGTCGGGATAGTAGGCGCGGATCACCGCCACGATGCCGACCACCGCCTTGCCCTCGTTCGAGTGGTAGAAGAAGCCCCGCTCGCCGACCTGCATGGCCATCAGCTGCTTCTTGGCGAGGTGGTTGCGCACGCCGTTCCAGTACGTGCCGGCCTCCCCGGCCGCGACCTGCTGATCCCACGACCAAGTCGCGGGCTCGGATTTGAACAGCCAGTACGCCATCGCTGAAGTCCCAGTGGACCGCCCGGTCGGGCGGCGCGCCCCGCCATAGCCCAGCTTCGGCCCTCCGGGACAGGCCGGCCCGGCCCCGGCCGCGCGCGGCACCGCCGGCCAAGCAGAACCCGCGTCAAACGCCGCAGATCTTCTATCGTATTTCTTGGGTAAATATTAAATTCTGCATGCCAATAGCCGTACAAATCATCAACTACCAATTCTCGGTTGCATAGATGCTCGCAGTCGTCGGTTGTTTCGTCGGGGAACACAACCTGTGGCTGGTGGCCCTCGCGGCCCTGGTCTGCACGCTGGCGAGCGCCACCGCGATCGAGCTGCTCATCCATGCCGGCCGGGCCGGCGGATTCAGCCGCTACGTCTGGCTCGCGGTGGCCGCCGCCGCCGGCGGATCGGGGATCTGGGCGACGCATTTCCTGGCGATGCTCGCCTTCGAGCCGGGGCTGCCCTCGGGCTACGGCGTCGGGCTGACGCTCCTCTCCTACGTGGACGCCGTCGCGATCACGGGGCTCGGCTTCGCCCTGGCCGCGTCCGGCCGGGCGATCCAGGCGGGTCTCGGCGGCGCCGTGGTCGGCGGCGGCATCGCGACGATGCACTACACCGGCATGGCCGCCTATCAGGTGGCGGGACACCTCGTCTGGAATCCCGCGCTGGTCGTCGTCTCGGTCGCCCTCGGCGCGGGTCTGGGCGCCGCCGCCCTGGTGGTCGGCCTGTCGGCCACCACGGTCCGGGGTCGGTACGGCGGCGTCGCGCTGCTGATCCTGGCGATCTGCGCCCACCACTTCACCGGCATGGGCGCGGTGACCCTCCATCCCGACCCCACCGTGGCGATCCCCACCGGCGCGATCCGGACCGGGTGGCTCGCCGCGGCCGTGGCGGTGGCGAGCTGCTTCATCCTGCTGCTCGCCGGCGCCGCCCTGATGGTCGACCTGCGGGAGCGCCGCCGCGCCGATCTCGAGCGCGAGCGCCTGCGCAGCCTCGCCAACGCGGCCGTGGAGGGCCTCGTCGTCTGCCGCGGCGGCGAGATCGTCAGCGCCAACGAGGCCTTCGCCCGGCTCGCGGGCCTGGAGGCGGCCCTCCTGACGGGCCGGAGCCTGACAGCCTACCTGCCGGACCTCGTGTCCGGGACCGGGACGGCCGACCAGCCCCTGGAAACCGAGCTCGTCCCGGCAGGGGGCGCCCCCATCCCGGTCGAGGTGATCATGCGCCCGGTCGCCGAGTACGGGCGGCTGCCGCACCACGCCGTGGCGGTGCGCGACCTGCGCGCCCGGCGCCGGGCCGAGAGCGAGATCCACTATCTCGCCCACCACGACGCGCTCACCGGCCTCGCCAACCGCACGAGCTTCCACGCGCGGCTCGAGCGCGAGATGCGCACCGCCGACGCCCTGGGCGGCCGGCTCGCGGTGCTGTGCCTCGACCTCGACCGTTTCAAGGAGGTCAACGACCTGTTCGGCCACGCGGCCGGCGACGCGATGCTGCGCGACCTCGCGCTCCGGGTCGGCGGCCTGCTCGATCCCCGGCAGCTGATGGCGCGCCTCGGCGGCGACGAGTTCGCGATCCTGACGCCGCAGGCGGACGGATCCGCCGAGCGGCTGGCCGAGCGGATCCTCGCCACCCTGGCGGCGGTGCCGGCCGCCTCCGGCCCGGTGATCGCCACCAGCATCGGCATCGCGGTCTATCCCGACGACGCCGCGGACCAGCGCGCGCTGCTGAGCCACGCCGACGCCGCCCTCTACCGGGCCAAGAACGAGGGGCGCGGCACCTGCCGGCGCTACGACGCCAGCATGGGCGCGCAGATCCGCGACCGGCGCCAGCTCGAGCACGACCTCCGCCACGCTGTGGCGAAGGGCGAGCTGGAACTCGTCTACCAGCCGCAGACCCAGATCGAGTCCGGCGCGATCACGGGCTTCGAGGCGCTGCTGCGCTGGCGCCATCCCGAACGGGGCAGCATCTCCCCGGCCGTGTTCGTGCCGATCGCCGAGGAGACCGGGGCGATCCTAGAGATCGGCGCCTGGGTGCTGCGGGAAGCCTGCCGGGCGGCGGCCGGCTGGCCGAACCCGCTGGCGATCGCCGTCAACGTCTCGGCGGTGCAGCTCCACAATCCGCTCTTCGTCCAGTTCGTCCACGGCACCCTGTACGAATCCGGCCTGAAGGCCGAGCGCCTGGAGATCGAGATCACCGAGACCGCGCTGATCCGGGACCCGGCCCGGGCGCTCCTCACCCTGCGCCAGCTCAAGGCGCTCGGCGTGCACATCGCCATGGACGATTTCGGCACCGGCTACTCGTCGCTGTCGAACCTGCGCTCCTTCCCGTTCGACCGGATCAAGATCGACGGCTCGTTCATCAAGGCGGTCCACAGCAACCCGCAGGGAGCCGCGATCGTGCGCTCCGTCCTGGGGCTGGGACGCGGCCTCGGGCTCGCCGTGGTGGCGGAGGGCGTGGAGACCGCCGAGGAGCTGTCCTTCCTGGCCGACGAGCAGTGCCACCTCGCCCAGGGCTACCTGCTGGGCCGGCCGGCACCGATCGCGCGCTTCTCGACCCACACCCACGGCGACGCCCGCGGCGTCCCGCCGGGGCCGGCGGCCTCGGCGGCGTGAGGGGGCTGCGGACCGGGGCAGGCGCTCAGTCGGTCTCCCCGCGCAGCGGCCGGGCCAGCAGGCCGGCGATCACGTCGTCGACGCTGGCCGTGCCGGCCACGATGGCGGCGACGGCCGCCGCGACCGGCATCTCGATGCCCTTGGCGGCGGCCAGCCCGGCGAGCGCCGCGGCCGTGAACGCCCCCTCGGCGAGCTTGCCGCCCGCGGCCTCGGCCGGGCTCGCCCCGGCGCCGAGGCGCTGGCCGAAGGCGAAGTTGCGCGATTGCGGCGAGGAGGCGGTGAGCACGAGGTCGCCGAGGCCGGAGAGCCCCATCAGGGTCTCGGGCCGGCCGCCGAAGGGGCGCGCGAAGCGCATCAGCTCGGCGAAGGCCCGGGCGATCAGCGCCGCCCGGGCGCTCTCGCCGAGCCCGCGCCCGGCCACGATCCCGCAGGCGATAGCGAGCACGTTCTTGCCGGCACCGCCGATCTCGACGCCGCGCACGTCGTCGGTGTGGTAGAGGCGGAAGCTCGGTCCCGACAGCAGGGCGCTCAGGGCGGCGGCGCGGCCGGCATCGGACGCCGCCAGGGTCACGGCCGTGGGCAGGCCGCGGGCGACGTCGATGGCGAAGCTCGGGCCGGACAGGACCGCCACGGGCGTTCCCGACGGCAGGACCTGCTCGGCCACCGCGCTCATGAAGCTGTCGCTGCCGCGCTCGATCCCCTTGGCGCAGAGGATGACCGGCCCGGCCGTCGCCAGGGGCCCGCGCAGGGATTCCAGCACGCCGCGCACGGTCTGGGCGGGCACGACCAGGAGCGTCGCCCGGGCACCCGCGAGGTCCGCGGCCTCGCCCGTCGCCCGGATCGCCGGGTGGAGGGGCACGCCCGGCAGGTAGCGCGGATTCTCCCGCTGGGCCTGGAGGGCGGCGGCGGCCCCGGCGTCGCGCAGCCAGAGGGTGACGGGATGGCCGGCCCCGGCGGCGGCGTTGGCCAGCGCCGTGCCCCAGGCACCGCCGCCGACGACGTTGATCGGGGTCTCGGCGCTCATGCCGCTTCCTCCCTGTCCGCGCAGTCCAGCCGGTAGAGCACGTGGTCGCGCAGCGGCCCTTCCGGCACCGCCGGGTGCGGGAATGTCCCGGCCAAGCGCATGCCGAGGCGCTCCATCACGGCGCGGGAGCGGCCGTTGCCGGCCGCCGTGAAGGCCACGACGTCCCGGATCCCGCAGCGCCCGGCGAGGTCGGCGCGGGCGAGCCGCGCGGCGCGCGTGGCGAGCCCCAGGCCCCACGAATCCCGCGCGAGGCGCCAGGCCAGCTCGACCGTCGAACCGGGCCGGTCACCGCCCGGGAAGGGCAGGGGGCGCAGGATCCGCATCGCGCCGGCGAAGCCGACGAACCGGCCCGCGCGCTCCAGGGCCCAGGGGCCGAACCCGTCCGCCACGAAGCGGCGGTCGAGGAGGCCGGCCTCGGCCTCGCTCTCCGTCGCGGTCCGGGTCCGCGGAAAGTGGGCCATCACCGCCGGGTCGGCGTTGAGCGCCGCGAACGGCGCCGCGTCCTCCGAGCGCCAGCGGCGCAGGGTCAGGTCGCCGTCGCGGAGAGCCGCTGGCACCGGCGCGAGGGCGATCTTGCCGCGCCACGCGAGCGAGCGGCGGTTGAGGAGGGCGAGATCCGCGCGACCCGCGAGCACCGCCTCGCCGAGCGCGATCGCCAGCTCCAGCTGCGCGAGGGGCATGGTGGCGTGGGCGGGCGGGCGGACATGGTCGCGCCACGCGCCGCCGCAGGCGTGGTCCAGGAGGATGCGGGCGAAGCAATGGTCGAGCCGCACCGGCCAGCCCGGCCGGGCGGCCCCGGGCAGGCGGCGCTCCACCAGGTCCCGCCAGTGGGCGCGCCGGTCCGCCGCGCTCATCCGGCCGGGACCGCCGCGCGGGCCGGGGCGGCCGCCAGCGGCCAGCGCGGCCGGGCCGGGGCGGTGAGGTCGTCCACCAGCCCGAGGCGCAGGCGCTCCAGCCCGGCCCAGGCGATCATCGCGCCGTTGTCGCCGCAGAGCGGCAGGGGCGGGGCCACGAAGCTCAGGCCCGCCTCGCCGGCCAGGGACGCCAGCGCCCGCCGGACGGCACCGTTGGCCGCCACGCCGCCGGCCGCCACCAGGGCGGTGGGCCGTCCGGCCACGTCCGAGAAGGCGCGCAGGGCGACCCGGGCGCGGTCCACCACCACGTCGACCACGGCGGCCTGGAAGCTCGCGCAGAGATCGGCGACGTCGCGCTCGGCCAGCGGGGCGATCCGCTCGGCCTCGATCCGCACGGCGGTCTTGAGGCCCGAGAGGGAGAAGTCGGCCTCGCGGCGGCCGAGCATCGGCCGGGGCAGGGCGAAGCGCTCGGGATCGCCGGCCTCGGCCGCGCGCTCGACCTCGGGGCCGCCGGGATAGCCGAGGCCCAGGAGCTTGGCGACCTTGTCGAAGGCCTCGCCGATGGCGTCGTCGACGGTGGAGCCGAGGCGCACGTAGTCGCCGACGCCGCGCACGGCCACGAGCTGGGTGTGGCCGCCCGAGACCAGGAGCAGCAGGTAGGGGAAGGCGATGCCGTCGGTGAGCCGCGCCGTGAGGGCGTGGGCCTCGAGGTGGTTGACGGCGAGCAGGGGCTTGCGGGTCACGAGCGCCAGGGTCTTGGCGGTGACGAGGCCGACCAGCACGCCGCCGATCAGCCCCGGCCCGGCCGCCACCGCGATGCCGTCGAGGTCCCGGAAGCCGGTCCCGGCCCGGTCGAGGGCGCGGGCGATCAGCCGGTCGAGCACCTCGACATGGGCGCGGGCGGCGATCTCCGGCACGACGCCGCCGTAGGCCGCGTGCTCGGCGATCTGACTGAGCACCTCGTTGGCGCGGATCTGAGCGACACCGTCCTCGTCGATCGACACCACGGCGGCGGCGGTCTCATCGCAGGTGGTCTCGATGCCGAGCACGGTCTTCTGCACGCGCGGAACTCCTTGTCCGGACTCATCCTATCCGGCGGCGGCGGCGGCGCGAAGGCGGCCGGCCCCCACCGGAGCCCGGAGCGTGGTAGATGGGCGTCGTCAGTCGACGGCGACCATGACGTCGGAGGCCTTGATCACCGCGTAGGCGGGACCGCCGGCGACGAGCTTGAGGGACTCGACGGCCTCGTTGGTGATCGAGGCGGTGACCACTTGGCCGGGGCTGATCTCGATCCTCACGTGGGAGGTGGTCGCCCCCTTGTCCACCGAGACGACCGTGCCCTTGAGAACGTTGCGCGCGCTGATCTTCATGGTCTGCTGCCAATCTCCATGAGCGGTCCCGGGCCGGTCTCCTACAGCATGGCGGAGCCCGGCGCGACCACCTCAGCGCGGATCGGCCTCGGGCTCGCCGGGCTCGTCCTCGGGGACCGGCGCGGCGCCCCAGGCGGCGAGCGCGGCGTTCAGGTCGTCGAGGACGAAGTGCCGGGCGCTGTCCCGGTCGTAGCCGTCGGCCAGGAGTTCGTCGTAATCGGTGAAGACGTGGCGCGCGTAGCTCACGAGGGCGAGGCGGGCCGCCGTCTCGGGGGCGGCGCGGCGCAGGCCGGGGCTCGCCAGCGCCCGGTCGAGGGCGGCCTCCGCCTCGAAATCCGGCAGGCGCGGGGCGAGGCGGGCCAGGGCCGCGGCGACGGCCTCCCGGCGGTTCAGGGGCGGACCGGCGCTCACCGGAGATCTGCCGTCGGCATGATTTTAAAGGTGTGATCGGATAGGATCGCCGCCAGATGAGGCGGGGCCGGCACAGGATCCTCCGCCGGGGAGATCAGGTCCATGGCAATTCTTCGTCCCGCGCTGCTTCTCGGCCTCCTGCTCGGGGCGACACCGGCGCTGGCCCAGAGCCCGGCTCCGGGCGCGGCTCCCGGACCGGCCGCCGCCCCGACCGGTCCCATCGTGGGCGGCCGCCGGGTGACCCCCATGAGCCAGACCAAGGCGCCGGGCAACGCCGCGGCCACCGGGCTGCCGCAGCCCGTGAGCCAGGCCGAGATGATCAAGGCTCAGAAGGCCGCCGAGGCCCGCTCGAAGGCCTGGGACAGCAAGATGCGCCACACGATGGGGTCGATCTGCCACGGCTGCTGAGACCCGACCCCCGCCCCGGCCGGCGGTGGCCGGCGGTCGGGCCGGGGCCCTCGAAACGCGAAGGGGCCGCCCGAACGGGCAGCCCCTCCACCGGTCGCCGGGGCGACAGGATCAGCGGGAGTAGAACTCGATGACGAGGTTCGGCTCCATCTGCACCGGGTAGGGCACCTCGGACAGGCTGGGGATGCGGGTGACGCGGGCGGTCATCTTGGCGTGGTCGGCCTCGATGTAGTCCGGCACGTCGCGCTCGGAGAGCTGGGTCGCCACGATGACGATCTCGAGCTGGCGGGACGATTCCTTGACCTCGATCAGGTCGCCGGCCTTCACCTGGTAGCTCGGGATGTTGACGCGGACGCCGTTCACCTTGACGTGCCCGTGGTTGACGAACTGGCGCGCGGCGAACGGGGTGGCGACGAACTTCGCCCGGTAGACCACGGCGTCGAGGCGGCGCTCGAGCAGGCCGACGAGGTTCTCGCCCGAGTCGCCGCGCAGGCGGATCGCCTCGGCGTAGTAGCGGCGGAACTGCTTCTCGGTGATGTTGCCGTAGTAGCCCTTGAGCTTCTGCTTGGCGCGCAGCTGCGTGCCGAAGTCGCTCATCTTGCCCTTGCGGCGCTGGCCGTGCTGGCCGGGGCCGTACTCGCGGCGGTTGACGGGGCTCTTCGGGCGGCCCCAGATGTTCTGGCCCATGCGGCGGTCGAGCTTGTGCTTCGCCTGAATCCGCTTCGACATATTTTCCGCGTCCTCTCGTGACGAGAATGAGGAACGCGCCCTCCTTTTCCCGGCCCTTCGCGGTCCGGGACGACAGGGCGGGAGGATCCCGCCCACGGGTGCGCGTGAAAACGCGACGGGGCCCCGTGCGGGGCCCCATCGACGGGCGGGTCTTTAGGGGACGGAGACGCCGCGGTCAACCGTGAGAGGTCAGATGAACGAGTCAGTCGCGCTCCGGCGCGGTGCGCAGGCGGACGCGGAGGCGGTCCGGGCGCTGGTGGAGGCGGCCTACACCAAGTGGATCCCGGTGATCGGCCGCCTGCCGATCCCCATGCAGGCGGACTACGCGCAGGCTTTGCGCGACCACCGCTTCGACCTGCTGCTGGCCGGCCCGGATCTCGCCGGCCTGATCGAGACGCGGGCCGAGGCCGATCACCTGCTGGTCGTCAACGTCGCGGTGCACCCGGCCTTCCAGGGCCGGGGCTTCGGCAGCCGGCTGATGGGACGGGCCGACGCGGTCGCGGCCGAGGCCGGGCTCGCGCGGCTGCGCCTCTACACCAACAAGAAGTACACGGCGAACCTGCGCCTCTACGGCGCGCTCGGCTACCGGGTGGAGCGGGAGGAGCTCTACGACGGACCGGGCCGGACCCGCGACGACGACGTCACCGTGCACATGGTGAAGGACCTCGCGGCGTGACGCCCCGCTCCCTCAGGTCACCACGCTCGGCTCGGCTCGGCCGGTGCGCGGCGCGATCTCGGCGATCGCGCGGGCCGCGGCCGCGACCGGGGCCAGCATTTCGGCAACGGCCAAGTCGAGCCGGTCCGGCGCGTTCTCGTAGCGCTCCAGGTAGACCCGCAGCGTCGCCCCGGCGGTGCCGGTGCCCGAGAGCCGGAACACCGCCCGCGCGTCCTCGGCGAAGCCGATCCGGATGCCCTGGCGCTCGGTGAGCGAGCCGTCCACCGGGTCGCGGTAGGCGAACTCGTCGGCCGTCGACACCGTGAGCTCGCCGATCCGCGTGCCCGGCAGCCCGGCGAGCTTCCCGCGGAGCGCGTCCATCAGGCCGTTGGCGGCGTCCGAATCCACCTCCTCGTAGTCGTGGCGGGCGTAGTAGTCCCGCCCGTAGGTGCGCCAATGCGCCCGCACCAGCGCGTCGGCGCGCTCGCCGGTGGCCGCCAGGATGTTGAGCCAGAGCAGCACCGCCCAGAGCCCGTCCTTCTCGCGCACGTGGTTCGAGCCGGTGCCGGCGCTCTCCTCGCCGCACAGGGTGATGAGGCCCGCGTCGAGGAGATTCCCGAAGAACTTCCAGCCGGTGGGGGTCTCGTAGGCCTCGATGCCGAGGGCGGCCGCGACCCGGTCGGCGGCGCGGCTCGTGGGCATCGACCGGGCGACGCCCGCGAGCCCGCCCGCGTAGCCCGGCGCCCGGTGGGCGTGGGCGGCGAGCAGCGCGAGGCTGTCGCTCGGCGTCACGAACAGGCCCGGCGCCACGATCATGTTGCGGTCGCCGTCGCCGTCCGAGGCGGCGCCGAAATCCGGCGCGTCCGGGCCCTGCATCAGGTCGAACAGGTCGTGGCAGTGGACCGGGTTCGGGTCCGGGTGGTGGCCGCCGAAATCCTCCTTCGGGACGGCGTTGACCACCGTGCCTGCGGGGGCGCCGAGCATCCCCTCCAGGATCGCCGTCGCGTAGGGGCCGGTCACCGCGCTCATGGCGTCGAAGCGCATGCGGAAGCCGGAGGCGAACAGGCGCGACACCGCGTCGAAGTCGATCAGCGTGCGCATCAGTTCGGCGTAGTCGGCCACCGGGTCGATCACCGTGACCGTCATGGCACCGAGGCGGGTGTCGCCGAGCGTGTCGAGGTCGAGGTCCGGAGCCTCGACGAGGCGATAGTCCGTGATCGCCCTGGCGCGCGCGAAGATCGCGTCTGTGACCGACTCGGGCGCCGGGCCGCCGTTGGCGGCGTTGAACTTGATGCCGAAATCGCCCTCCGGCCCGCCGGGATTGTGGCTCGCCGAGAGGACGATGCCGCCGAGCGCCTTGGCCTTCCGGATCACGCAGGAGGCGGCGGGCGTCGAGAGCAGGCCGCCGCGCCCGACCAGGACCCGGCCGAACCCGTTGCCGGCGGCGAGGCGCAGCGTCTTCTGCACCACTTCGCGGTTGAGGAACCGGCCGTCGCCGCCGAGAACCAGGGTGGCGCCGGCCTTGTCGGGGAGGGTGTCGAAGATCGCCTGGACGAAGTTCTCGACGTAGTTCGGCTGCCGGAACACGGGCACCTTCTTGCGCAGGCCGGAGGTGCCCGGCTTCTGGTCGGGGAAGGGCGTGGTCGCGACGGTCGTCGGGGTCGTCATAAGCGGGCGTCTCCCGGGCTCTCCCGCCTCAATGCCCGCGCGGAGGCGCGGCGTCACCAGCCCCGGCGACAGGGACGGGCTTTTTTCACGCTGTTTCGCCGGATCGGGCGACGGAATCCGCCGCCTGTCCGGCCGCCCGCGCCGCCGGGCGTTGCACCGGTCGACACCCGTGGGTTGAATGACCGGAGCCGCCAGACAAGGCGGGCCGGAGGAAACCATGGCGGACAGACGCGCGCAGACAGATCCGAACCGGGCGCCCCCGGGCAAGGATCCGCCCCGGGGCCTGGCCCGGCGCCATCTGGTCGGAGCCCTCGCCGTCGGTGCGGCGGTCGCGGCGACGCCGGCGCGGGCGGCCGCCCCGCCGGGCCGGCTGGCGACGGAGGAGTTCCGCCTGCCCTGGAGCGAGCCCGGGGTCGACATCTACGTGCGCAACAAGCGCCCGGCCGGCACCGACACGTTCCCGGGCGACCGGATCCTGCTCTACGTGCACGGCTCGACCTACCCGTCCTCCACGGCGTTCGATCTGCCCCTCGGCGGGATGTCGGCCATGGACTACCTCGCGGGCCTCGGCTTCGACGTCTACTGCGTGGACCTGCCCGGCTACGGCCTGTCCGGGCGCCCGGCCGCCATGGACGCGCCGCCGGACGACAACCCGCCGCTGATGCGCACGCCCGACGCCGCCAAGGTCGTGGGACAGGTCGTCGACTTCATCAAGAAGCGGCGCAGCGTCGAGAAGATCGACCTGATGGGCTGGTCCTGGGGGACCTCCACCATGGGGCTCTACACCAGCACCCACAACGACAGCGTCAACCGTCTCGTCCTCTACGCGCCGCAATGGCTCGCGCGCACGCCGGGCCTGATCGGCGGCGGCGGCAAGGTGGGTGCCTACCGCACCGTCAGCCGGGACAGCGCCCGGGCCCGCTGGCTGACCGGGGTGCCCGAGGACAAGAAGGCCGACCTGATCCCGGCGGGCTGGTTCGACCAGTGGGCCGACGCGACCTTCGCGACCGACGCGGCCGGCGCGAAGCGGTCGCCGCCGGTCCTGCGCGCACCGAACGGCACGGTCGCCGACAAGGACGCCTACTGGGCGGCCGGCAAGCCGCTCTACGACCCGGGCGAGATCCGCGTGCCGGTGCTGATCATCCACGCCGAGTGGGACGCCGACCTGCCGAGCTATCAGGCGCAGGAGTACTTCACCAAGCTCACCCACGCCCCCTACAAGCGCTTCGTCGAGCTGGGGGAGGGCACCCACACGGTGATGATGGAGAAGAACCGCATGCAGTTCCTCCACGCCGTCGGGGCGTTCCTCACGGAGGCGGACCCGCAGGCGCTGAACTGAGCGCCCCATCCCCGGGGCCGGCCGATCCCATGCCACCGCCTCATTCTGCGGTGCCCGCGCCAGGGAGCCTCCGAGGAGGGGTCAGGGATCGCGCGACTGGCCGGAGGCCTCCTTCGAGACCTCCGCTGCGCTCCGGCATCTCCGGTTGAGGGCGGGGGCGGGAAGGATCGGGGCGGCCAAGCCCGGCCACCGCGGGAGGCTCGCCCTACTCCGCCGCCTGCCGGGCCGCGTAGCCCAGCCGCTCGTTCAGCGCGCGGATCAGCTTGGCGGCCGCCTCGGCGATCACCGTGCCGGGCGGGAAGATCGCCGCCGCGCCGGCCGCCGTCAGCGCCTCGTAGTCGCCCGGCGGGATGACGCCGCCGATGGCGATCATCACGTCGTCGCGGCCCTGCTCGGTGAGCGCCGCCTTCAGCTCCGGCACCAGGGTCAGGTGGCCGGCCGCCAGCGACGAGACGCCGACGATGTGGACGTCGTTCTCCACCGCTTGGCGGGCGGCCTCCGCCGGCGTGGCGAAGAGCGGCCCGATATCCACGTCGAAGCCGAGATCCGCGAAGGCCGAGGCGATCACCTTCTGGCCGCGGTCGTGCCCGTCCTGGCCCATCTTGGCGACCAGGATGCGCGGCCGGCGGCCGTCATTCTCCTCGAACGCCTCGACCAGCGCCCGGACTTCCTCGACCACAGGCGACATGCCCCCCACCTCGCGCTTGTAGACGCCGGAGATCGAGCGGATCTCGGCGCGGTGCCGGCCCCAGGCCTTCTCCAGGGCCTCGGAAATCTCGCCCACCGTCGCCTTGGCGCGGGCCGCGTCGACGGCGAGTTCCAGCAGGTTGCCGGCGCCGTCGGCGGCCTTCGTGAGCGCGTCGAGCCGGTCCGCGACCGTCGCCTCGTCGCGCTCGGCGCGCAGGCGCTTGAGCTTGTCGATCTGGAGCCGGCGGACGTTGCCGTTGTCGACCCGCAGCAGCTCGATCGCCATCTCGTCGTCGGCCCGGAACTTGTTCACGCCCACGATAGTCTGGCGGCCGGAATCGATCCGCGCCTGCGCCCGCGCGGCGGCCTCCTCGATGCGCAGCTTCGGGATGCCGGCCTCGATCGCCTTGGCCATGCCGCCGAGCCCGTCGACCTCGCGGATGTGCTCCCAGGCCCGGGCGACCATGTCGGCGGTGAGCTTCTCCACGTAGTAGGAGCCGCCCCAGGGATCGACGATCCGGGTGGTGCCGCTCTCCTGCTGGAGGAACAGCTGGGTGTTGCGGGCGATCCGGGCCGAGAAGTCGGTCGGCAGCGCCAGCGCCTCGTCGAGCGCGTTGGTGTGGAGCGACTGCGTGCCGCCCTGCGTCGCCGCCATCGCCTCGATGTTGGTGCGGGTGACGTTGTTGAACACGTCCTGGGCGGTGAGCGACCAGCCCGACGTCTGCGAGTGGGTGCGCAGCGCCAGCGACTTCTCCGACTTCGGATCGAAGCCCTTCACGAGCTTCGCCCAGATCAGGCGCGCGGCCCGCATCTTGGCGACCTCCATGAAGAAGTTGGTCGAGATCGCCCAGAAGAACGACAGGCGCGGGGCGAACTGGTCGATGGTCAGCCCCGCCGCCAGCCCCGCCTTGATGTACTCGACGCCGTCGGCGAGCGTGTAGGCGAGCTCCAGGTCGTTCGTGGCGCCCGCCTCCTGCATGTGGTAGCCGGAGATCGAGATCGAGTTGAACTTCGGCATATTCTTGGACGTATATGCGAAGATATCGGAGATGATCCGCATCGATCCCTTGGGGGGATAGATGTAGGTGTTGCGGACCATGAATTCTTTTAGAATGTCATTTTGAATGGTGCCCGCGAGCTTCTGCGGCGGCACGCCCTGCTCCTCGGCGGCGACGATGTAGAGGGCGAGGATCGGCAGCACGGCGCCGTTCATCGTCATCGACACGGTCATCTCGTCGAGGGGAATCCCCGAGAACAGCGTGCGCATGTCGTAGATCGAGTCGATCGCCACGCCCGCCATGCCGACATCGCCCGAGACGCGGGGATGGTCGGAATCGTAGCCGCGGTGCGTGGCGAGGTCGAAGGCCACCGACAGGCCCTTCTGTCCGGCCGCGAGGTTGCGGCGGTAGAAGGCGTTCGAATCCTCGGCCGTGGAGAAGCCGGCGTACTGCCGGATCGTCCAGGGCTGGGTGACGTACATGGTCGGGTAGGGGCCGCGCAGGAACGGCGCGAGACCCGGATAGGTGTCGAGGAACTCGATGCCCTCCCGGTCCTCCGGCCCGTAGCGGCCCTTCACCAGGATGCCCTCCGGCGTCATCCAGGGCTCGCCGAGCGCCGGGGCCGCGATCGCGAGTGATTCGCCGGCGAGCGGGATTTCGGCGAAGTTCGGGATGCGCGAGGTCATGGCGTTGACTCGTTGTGGCGTTTGTCACGCCATTATAGGGACCCGCTCGGAGCGGGCTACTCCCCTATCGGTCAAGCTTCCGCGGAGGCGCCTGAGCGCAGCTCAGCGCAGCTCGGAGTCCCGGTCGCCCGGGCCGCGCCGCAGGAGGTAGACCACGGCGCCGGCCAGCATCAGCGCCATCCCGTACCACGTGATCGCGTAGACGAGATGGTTGTTGGGGAAGGCGATCACCGTCAGCCCGCCCACCGGGAGGCCGCCGGGATTGGGCGTCGCGTCGGCGTCCACGAAGTAGGGCGCGACGTCGCCCAGGCCACGCGCGGCCGCGATGGCGGCGACGTCCCGGGAGTACCAGCGGTCATCCTTGGGATCGTTGGCGCGCAGGAACGCGCCCTTCGGTTCGGTCAGCCGCAGGAGGCCGGTCACCGTCGCCGCGCCCGCGAGCTGCCCGGCCGCCCGGGTCGCCGGATCGCGCCGGGCGCCGGGCACGAAGCCGCGATTGACCAGCACGAGGGTGCCGTCCGGACGCCGCAGGGGCGTCAGCACCCAGAAGCCGCCGCCGAGTTCCGTGACGGCCTGAACCAGGGTCTCGCGATCGTTCAGGAAGGTGCCGGAGAGCCGGACGTGCCGGTAGGCGTCGTCGGGGCCGACGCGCGGCCAGTCGGCGGGGCCGGGGGCCGGCACGGGCGGGGCGTGGACCCGAGCATCGACCCGGGCGATCAGGTCGAGCTTCCAGGCCCGCCGCTCCACCTGCCACGTGCCGAGGCCGAGCAGGACCAGGAAGACGATTCCCGCGCCGACGCCGAACACGGCGCGCCGCAGCAACGAGAGCGGGGCCGGGGAGGGGGCCGGTCCCGGATCAGCCCCCCCTCCCGGCCCCGCGGGCCTCATCTCCGGACGCGCGCTCAGCGGGCGTTGTTCATGACGTCGTGGGCATCCATCGGCATCATGTTGTGGTTGAGGTGGTACATCACCCACACCGAGCCGGCGAGCATGATCACCACCAGCGTGATGGTGAAGATCAGCGCCATGAAGGTCCAGCCGCCCTCCGACTTCGTGCTCATGTGCAGGAAGTAGATGACGTGCACGACCATCTGGACGCCGCCGAGCGCCAGGATGACCAGGGTGGTGACGAGGCTGTTGTCGAGGACGTTGCCCATCACCAGCCAGAACGGGATCACCGTCAGGATCACCGACAGGACGAAGCCCGTCATGTAGCTCTGGAAGGTACCGTGGCCGCCCTCGCTGTGGGCGTGGGCGTCGTGCGTGTCCTGACCGTGACCGGTGAGGTGGTGTGCGTCGGCGCTCATTCGAGCACTCCCATCAGGTAGACGACGGTGAAGACGCCGATCCAGATCAGGTCGAGGAAGTGCCAGAACATCGACAGGCACATCAGCCGGCGCTTGTTCTCGACGATCAGGCCGCGCTTGCCCACCTGCACCATCAGCACGACGAGCCACAGGATGCCCATCGAGACGTGCAGGCCGTGGGTCGACACCAGCGTGTAGAAGGAGGACAGGAACGCGCTGCGCCAGGGCGGCGCGCCCTCGTGGAACAGGTGGACGAACTCCCGGATCTCCAGCGCCACGAAGGCCGCGCCGAACAGGCCGGTCACCGCCAGCCAGATCTGCGTCTGCTTCACCCGGTCCCGGTCCATCTCCAGCATGGCGAAGCCGTAGGTGATGGACGAGAACAGCAGCATGGCGGTGTTCACCGCGATGCCCGGCAGGTCGAACAGCTCCTTCGGGGTGGGGCCGGCCGCGTAGCTGCGCCCGAGCACCCCGTAGGTCGCGAACAGGGTCGCGAAGATGAGGCAGTCGCTCATCAGGTAGAGCCAGAACCCGAGCATGGTCGAGCCCTCGGAATGATGGCCCTCCTCGTCGATCTGGTAGAAGACCGGCGCCGCGGCGCCGGGGGGTGCAGTCTCCGCGTGCATCATCGGATCACGCCATCTCCAGTTCGCGCGTCCGCTGACCTTCCGTCCGACTGACGACGTCGGCGGGAATGTAGTAGTCGCGATTGTAATTGAAGGTGTGGGCGATCGCCACGACGAAGATCGCCACGAAGCTGAGGATCGCCAGCCACCAGACGTACCAGACCATGGCCAGGCCGAAGATGAGGTTCAGGGCCGCCAGGATCGCGCCGGCCGCGGTGTTCTTGGGCATGTGGATCGGCTTGTAGCCCTTGAGCGGACGGTCGAAGCCGCGGTTCTTCATGTCCCACCACGCGTCGGAATCGTGGACCACCGGCGTGAAGGCGAAGTTGTAGTCCGGCGGCGGCGAGGAGGTGGACCATTCCAGCGTCCGGCCGCCCCACGGGTCGCCGCTCAGGTCGCGCAGCTTGTCGCGGTTGCGGATCGAGACCACGAACATGACGATCTGCGAGGCGATGCCGCAGGCGATGAGCGCCGCGCCGATGGCGGCGATCACGAACCAGATCTGCAGCGACGGGTCGTCGAAGTGCTGCATGCGCCGGGTCACGCCCATCAGGCCGAGCACGTAGAGCGGCATGAAGGCGACGTAGAACCCGGTCACCCAGAACCCGAGGGCCATCTTCCCCCAGAACTCGTCGAGCTTGAAGCCGAAGGCCTTGGGGAACCAGAAGGTCACGCCGGCGAACATGCCGAACAGCACGCCGCCGATGATCACGTTGTGGAAGTGCGCGATCAGGAACAGCGAGTTGTGCAGGACGAAGTCGGCCGGGGGCACCGCCAGGAGGACGCCGGTCATGCCGCCGATCACGAAGGTGACGATGAACGCCACCACCCACAGCATCGGCACCTCGAACCGGATCCGGCCGCGGTACATCGTGAACATCCAGTTGAAGATCTTCGCGCCCGTCGGGATCGAGATGATCATGGTCGTGATCCCGAAGAACGAGTTCACGTCCGCGCCCGAGCCCATCGTGAAGAAGTGGTGCAGCCACACGAGGTAGGCGAGGATGGTGATGACCACCAGCGCGTAGACCATCGAGGTGTAGCCGAACAGGCGCTTGCCGCAGAAGGTCGAGGTGATCTCCGAGAACACCCCGAAGGCGGGCAGGATCAGGATGTAGACCTCCGGGTGACCCCAGATCCAGATCAGGTTGAAGTACAGCATGGCGTTGCCGCCGAGGTCGTTCGTGAAGAAGTGCGTGCCGACGTAGCGGTCGAGCGACAGCATCGCGAGAACGGCCGTGAGGATCGGGAAGGCGGCCACGATCAGGATGTTGGTGCACAGCGCCGACCAGACGAAGATCGGCAGCTTCATCATGGTCATGCCGGGCGCCCGCATCTTCACGATGGTGGCGACCAGGTTGATGCCCGAGAGCAGCGTCCCGATACCGGCGATCTGCAGCGCCCAGATGTAGTAGTCGACGCCGACGCCGGGGCTCATCGCCGCCCCGGAGAGGGGCGGGTAGGCGAGCCAGGTGGCGCGGGAGAACTCGCCGACGAACAGCGAGACCATCACCAGCAGGCCGCCGGCGACCGTCATCCAGAAACTGAAGTTGTTCAGGAACGGGAAGGCGACGTCGCGGGCGCCGATCTGCAGCGGCACGGCGAAGTTCATGAGCCCCGTGACGAACGGCATCGCCACGAAGAAGATCATGATCATGCCGTGGGCGGTGAAGATCTGGTCGTAGTGGTGCGGCGGCAGGAAGCCCTGCTGATCGCCGAAGGCGACCGCCTGCTGGGAGCGCATCAGGATCGCGTCGGCGAAGCCGCGCAGCAGCATGATGCCCGCGAAGATGCAGTACATGATGCCGATCTTCTTGTGGTCGATCGACGTGATCCAGTCACGCCACATCGGCCCCCAGAAGCGGTAGTAGGTGATGACGCCCAGCACGGTGAGGCCGACGACGGCCACGCCGGCGAACGTCGCCTGCAGGATCGGCTCGTGATAGGGGATCTGCTCGATCGTAAATCGCCCGACGAGCAGCTGCTGTAGGTCCAGGTTTGCGAACATGGGATCGGCCCGTTCAGTGGGTTCGACGGCGACCGCCGGTTGTGTGTGTGGAGTCCGCTGTCAGCACGCGCGGCCTCACTGGTTCAGCTGCTTGGGGGCGATCTGGCCGCCCTCGCTCTGGCCCTCGCCGGAGCCCTTGCCCTGGCTGTCGGGCGACTTCTGGCCCCGGACGTCCGGGTTGCCCATGTCGGGCCGCGGCTTCATGCCCTGCGGCTGCGTCTGGCCGTGGGGCAGGGTCTCCGAGGCCGGCGCCGTCGCGCCGGGCCCCTCGACGCCGCGCTCCGCGAGGCGGTTGTCGTACTGCAGGCGCTTGTAGTTCTCGGCGGCCTCCGCGCCGTGGGCCCCGCCCTGCGCGTCGATCTTCACCATCTCGCCGACGCACATCTGGTCGGGCCGCGGGCACATGCCGATGATCCGGTCGTAGAGGCCCTTCATGTACGCCTTGTAGAACCGCGCCGGCTCGGCCTCGCTCGGCTCCTCGAGCTTCAGGTAGGCCTCCTGGGTGAGCTCGCCGCCCTCGGCCTTGGCCTTGGCGATCCACTTGTCGAAGCCCTCGTTGGTGAGGCCGTGGAACTTGAAGAACATGTTGGAGAAGCCGGCGCCGCTGTAGTGCGCCGAGCGGCCCTCGTAGGCGCCCTCGCGGTTGATCACCGCGTGGAGCTGGGTCTGCATGCCGGGCATCGCGTAGACCATGCCGGCGAGCGTGGGCACGTAGAACGTGTTCATCACGTCGGTGGCGGTGATCTTGAAGCGGATCGGCCGGTCCACCGGCGCGGCGAGCTCGTTGACCGTGGCGATCCCGTATTGCGGGTAGAGGAACAGCCACTTCCAATCCATGGCCACCGCCTCGACCTCCAGCGGCACGGTACCGGCCGGGACGTCGCGCTTCGGGTCGATCTTGCTGAGCGGCCGGAACGGATCGAGGGTGTGGGTCCCGATCCAGGTCAGGGCGCCGAGCGCGATGATGATCATCAGCGGCGCCGTCCAGATCAGCACCTCGAGCTGGGTCGAGTGGTGCCATTCGGGATCGTAGACCGCGTCCTCGTTGGTCGCGCGGTAGCGCCACGCGAAGATCAGCGTGAAGGCGATCACCGGGACGATGATCAGGAGCATCAGCCCGGTCGCCGCCAGCACGAGGTTGCGCTGCTGCTCGGCCACGTAGCCGGCCGGGTGCAGGACCACGAAGTTGCAGCCGCCGAGCAGGGTCAGGAGCGGCAGGGCGAGGAGCGGCAGGAGGCGCCGCCCGCGGCCGCCTCGGCGGGTCGCGGCGTCGGTCCTGTCCGGTCGATGGATCGTGGAGGTCACAGCACGCGTCTCGTCATCCCAGGCCGCTCGCGCGGCGCTTCTGCCATGCCGCTGCCGCGGCGCTTCAGCCGTGCCGCGCGAGGCGGCGTTCCCGTCAGCTCACGGGCGGGCCGGGCGGCCCGCGCCGCCGACTCACATCTGGCGCAGTTCCGACCGGTCGGTGAACAGGGCCACGAGGCTGCAGACGGCGCCGGAGAGGAGGTAGACGCCGATCATCGCCAGGCCGTAGCGCTGCGACAGGAACAGGGCCACCAGGGGGGCGAAACCGGCCCCGAGCAGCCACGCGAAGTCGGAGGTGAGCGCGGCGCCGGTGTAGCGGTAGTGGTTGCCGAGGCGGGCGCTCACCGCACCCGCGGTCTGGCCGTAGGCGAGGCCGAGCAGCATGAAGCCGATCGTGACGTAGATGGTCTGGCCGATGGCGCTCTCGCCGAACAGGAGCGGCGCGATGATGCTGCCGACGGCGAAGAAGGCGATCAGCGAAGAGCTCATGATCAGGCAGTTGCGGCGGCCGATCTGGTCGGCGATCAGCCCCGAGGCGGCCACCGCGCCGGCGCAGACGATGGCGCCGGAGAACTGCACGATCAGGAACTCGCCCGGCGAGCGGGTGGTGCTGTTCAGCGCGAGCCACGCGATCGGGAAGATCGTCACGAGGTGGAACAGCGCGAAGGCGGCGAGCGGCACGAAGGCGCCGCGGACCACGTCGCCGGCGTGGTGACGGAACAGCTCCAGGGCCGGGACCGGGCGCAGCCGGTCGAGGTCCATCATCCGGGCGAACTCGTCGGTGGCGACGAGGCGCAGCCGGGCGAACAGCGCGACCACGTTGATGGTGAAGGCGCAGTAGAACGGGAAGCGCCAGCCCCAGTCGATGAAGTCGGCCTCGTCGAGGTTGACGAGGAAGAACGCGAACAGGGCGCTCGCCACCATGAAGCCCAGCGGCGCGCCGAGCTGCGGGATCATCGCGTACCAGCCGCGGCGCTCGCGCGGCGCGTTCATGGCGAGCAGGGAGGCGAGACCGTCCCAGGCGCCCCCGAGGGCGAGGCCCTGCAGGATCCGCAGGCCGGCCAGGATGTAGACCGCCGAGATGCCGATGCTGTCGTAGCGCGGCAGGAAGCTCACCGCCGCCGTCGACCCGCCGAGCAGGAACAGGGCGGTGGTCAGCTTGACGCTGCGCCCGTGGCGCCGGTCGATCGCCATGAAGATCACGGTGCCGACCGGGCGGGCGATGAAGGCGAGGGCGAAGATCGAGAAGGCGTAGAGGGTGCCCTTCAGCGGGTCGACGAAGGGGAAGAACACCTTCGGGAAGACCAGCACGCAGGCGATGCCGAACACGAAGAAGTCGAAGTATTCGGACGCGCGTCCGATCACCACGCCGATGGCGATCTCGTTGGGATGGACCTTGTGGTCTCCCATCGCCTGCTGGGCGTCGCGCTCCAGGCCCGTGACCGTAGGGGTGTTCGCACTCATCTCTGATTGTCGCCCTCGCCGCGCGCCCGTGGGGGCGCCTTGGCCGGAACTGCCTCTTGCGGCATGTCCAGAGGTACCGCAACCGGCTCCGGACGCAAGTTCACCCACTGACGCACGCATAGCACCGCGTGGCCGCAGCCACCGGCGGCGTCAGGGGCGCGGACCGCTCACACGCGGTAATGCGCCGAATTCCGTGACAGGTTGATGTTGTAATAGGGGTCGGCGCGCAGCTCCGGGCCCCAGCGGTCGAGCATGGTCAGCACCTCGCCCTCGAATCGCTTCTGCTTCTCCGGCGTGTCCTCGGCCCCGCGGCTCTTCGACTCGTGATGAATCAATTTCGCGAAGGGCGTCCAGACGATCCGGTAGCCGGCCCGGCGGATCTTCAGGCAGAGATCCACGTCGTTGAAGGCGACCTTCAGGGCCTGCGCGTCGAAGCCCCCGACCTCCGCGAACACGTCCGCCCGCATGGCCAGGCACGCGCCGGTGACCGCCGAGACCTCGTGGGCGATGACCATGCGGCAGAAATAGCCCGGATCCGCGTCGGCGACGCCGAGATGGCTGTGGCCGGCCACGCCCCCGATCCCGAGGACGATGCCGCCGTGCTGGATCGTGCGGTCCGGATAGAGGAGCTTGGCCCCGACGGCCCCGATCTCCGGCCGCACCGCGTGGCGGACCAGCTCGGCGAGCCAGCCGGGCTCGAGCACCTCGATGTCGTTGTTGAGGAACAGGAGCACCGCGCCGGTGGCCGCGGCGGCGCCGCGATTCGACAGATCCGAGAAATTGAATGCCCCCGGCACCGGCACGACGCGCACCCGCGGATCGTCCCGGTAGCGGGCGAACAGGGCGGCGGTCTCGGGCTCGCGGCTGTCGTTGTCGACGATCACCACCTCGATGTCGGGGTAGTCGGTCGCGCCGAGCAGCCCGTCGAGGGTCACCGACAGGATCTCGGCCCGGTCCCGGGTCGGGATGACCGCGGAGACCCGCGGCGGCCGCGCCGGCAGCGGCCGGACCAGGCGGTTGAAGCCGCCGGGACCGCGCTCCGCCCGGCCGCCCCAGGGTGCCACGACCTCCTCCAGGGCGCGCAGGCGCGCGGCCTCCGCCCGGGCGAGTGCCCGGTCCGAGAAGGTGCCGGAGCCCTGCGCGGCGCGCCAGTGATAGAGCACCCGCGGGATGTGGCGGATGCGGGCGGGGTCGAGCCCGTCGGTCAGCCGCAGCAGCAGGTCGTGGTCCTGGCTGCCCTCGAAGCCGGGGCGCAGGCCGCCGACGGCGCGCAGCGCCTCGGTGCGCACGACCGTGAGGTGGTTGATGTAGTTCTGAGCGTAGAGCAGCTCGCGGTCGAAGCAGGACTTGAAGTGCGGGTCGAACCGCCGGCCGCGCCCGTCGATCTTGTCCTCGTCGCTGTAGATCAGCACGAGGCCCGGGTCGCGGCGGAGCGCCCGGGCGACCTCGTAGAGGGCGTCCTCGGTGAGCGCGTCGTCGTGGTCCATGAAGGCGCAGACCGCGCCCCGGGCCATGCCCAGCGCGTCGTTGGTCGCCCGGGCGATGTGGCCGTTCTCGGTCCGGGCCAGGACGCGGATGCGCGGGTCGGCCTCGGCCGCCCGGCTCAGGATCCGCGGGATCTCGGGGCGCGTGGAGGCGTCGTCGACGGCGCACAGTTCCCAGTGGGGGTAGAGCTGCGCGCGCAGCGACGCCAGGGCCGCCCGCAGCACCTTCGGATCCGGATCGTGGACCGGCATCAGCACGGAGATCAGCGGCGGATCGGTCCAGGCGGCGATCTCGGCGGCGATCCCGTCCCGCTCCGCGCGGCGCAGGGTGTGGGTGCCCAGCCAGGCCTCGTAGCCGCTCACGCGCCGGTGGCGCAGCGCCCGGCCGAGGAAGCCCCGCGCGCGCACCTTCTTGCCGAGGATCCGCCAGGTGAAGGCCTGCACGGTCAGGCCGGGATCGCGCAGGAGCCCGCGGGCGGCCAGGACCGGCCGGGCGAGGCGGCGCACGGCGATCCGGCGCAGCCGGACCGGCACCCGCCCCGCCGGATCGGCCACGCGCAGCTCGACGACGTCCTCGGGCAGGCAGCCGATCCACGCGAAGGCACCGCCGCCCCGGGCCTCCTGGGGCAGCAGCGTGCCCGGCCGCCCGTCGGGACCGACGAAGCTGATGTCGGGGAGGGTGTCGCGGGCCTCGGCCGGGTCGTTGGACAGGATGATCTCGACCCAGCGGCCCGCGAGATCCGGCAGCGCGACGCGCAGCCCGTCGGCGCCCGCCCGCGCCGGGAGGGCGCGCCGCTTGCCCCAGAGCCCCGCGACCTGCGCCGTCGGGAGGCGGAGTTCGGGCACCGCCGGCCCGGTCGAACGCACCATCAACTCCAGCTCTTGTCGACCGAGGCCTTCACGGCATCCGACATGGCCACGTCGAACACGATCATGTCCTCGACCGCCTTGACGCTCTTCAGGCGCTCGGCCAGCGCCAGCGTCTCGGCCGGCACCGGCGGCAGGGTCGGGATCGGCGTTCCGATCCCGAGGCGGTCGAACAGCGTCGACGCGAAGGCGGAGAACCGGGTCTTGTGGCCGACGATCCCGACCCGGGCGAGAATCTCGATCGCCGCGATCGAGTTGCCCGGATGCAGCCGGTCGTCCGGCATGCGGGTCCCGAGCTGGCGGGTCAGCGGGTTGTAGAGCAGCCGGTAGGCGGGCTCGGGCAGCATGCGGAAGAAGCGCTTGAGGCTCTTCACGTCGGAGAAGTCGTAGTCGTCCGCGAAGGCGGCGGCCTCGGCCAGCGGCCCCAGGCGCCAGCTGCGCCCGGGATCGGCGGCATCCGCGGCCCGGGCCTTCAGCCAGCGCATCCGGGCCGCCATCTCGATCTGCGGTTCCTGGAGCAGGATGGCCGTGACCATCAGGTCCGGCGTCATGAAGTTCTCGTAGCGCGGGATGGTCACGGCGCCCGACAGGAAGGCCGACGGCGCGGCCGGGCCGGCCAGCACGCAGCTCAGGATCTCGTCCGGCAGCTTGTGGATGCCGAAATAGCAGTGCTGGAAATACGGGAAGAGCGCCGTCTGGAGCACGATCTCGGGCTCGATGCCGGTGTTGACCAGCATCACCCGCTGCCGGATCTGCCCCTCGGCCGGCATGCGCCGGTAGACCAGCACGTTGGTGTCGGCATCGTAGAGTTCGAGCCGCGGGATGTCGGACAGGCCCGGCACCTCGGCCTCGCTGACCACGAAGGTGCATTGCCCCGTGGCGTGCCAGCCGTTGCGCTTGAAGGCCTCGTCGATGACGCTGGCCGGGACCTCGGCCACGCGTCGTCCGTCGACCGCGACCACGACCCGGCTGATGGCGAGGGGATTGTCCGGCACGATCCAGCCGCGGATCGAATCGCCCTGATCGTGGTCGATGAAGTAGCGCATGTCCTGAAGCGTGAGGCGGCGGCATGCCGGCGCCAAGTGTCCGCCATGTGTCGCGGCGCGGCCGGATGCCGAGCGGCAGGGCCATAGCGCATTTTTCCGTCGGCGTGCACCATGGCGCGTTCGGACCGGGGACGGATCCCGGCGGGTCGACCCCACCGGCTCTATGTAACCGTCTCTAAGCCACTGATGCCGAACGCGCTATCCGACCGCGGCGCGATGCGATCGGATCGGCGCGTGCCCGGGACGGACCGGCGGGGGACGCGATCGATCGGCCTCGGCATGCAGGTTCCGCTTGCGCCCTCGCCGGGCAGCCGCTATAGGCCCCGCCCACCGGAGCCCGAACGGCGCCGGGCCGGGCGCGTAGCTCAGCGGGAGGGCACTACCTTGACAGGGTGGTCGACACTCCTCATAAGCTACTGACCGATATGGACTATCTCGATGGCGTCCAGGTTCGGTGAACCTGATCGTGATCGATGAGGAGACGTAGCACAGCGGTAGTGCATTCCCTTGACATGGGAAAGGTCACAGGTTCGATCCCTGTCGTCTCCACCACTCGACGCCGTGAAGTGTCCGGCTTTCTTCAGAGCACGCGCCTCGAACGGATCCCTCGCGGGATCACCGACCCCGAAGGGGTCTGCCGAACCTGACGCGGCCTTTGGCGGCGCGCTTGCCCGCCTATCCCACAGTCGCTCGGCGGCCCGCCCCGCGCGGCGAGACGATCAGGCTCGCCCGTGCGCGTCATCGGCGCGATGGCGCCCCCTCGTCCGGGGTGAGGAGCCGCACGGGGACCCGTGAGACCCGGACCAGCCGCGCGCGACCGCGTCGGACAGGGACGGGAAGCCGCCGCGCAGGTCGACGGACGCGATCCGGTATCGGTGGTCGCCGACGAACCCGGTTCAACCGCGCCACGCGCCGCGTGCGCCTCGCCCGGCAGGGACGCGGCGATCCGCGGATCGACCTCGAAGGCGATCATGCGCCGACGCCGGATCTGCACCGTCGCGATGCCGCGCGCCGCCGTCCAGGGGATCCAGTCGGTGGAGAGCCGCCGGTCGAGGATCTCGCCCGGTCCGACCGACACCACCGGGCCGCGCCGGAGCAGCGTGCGGAGGACGCGCGCCGCGCACAGCCCGGCCGCCCTCCCGGGCGAGCGATGGATCTCGACGACGGTCAGGGCGATGCGCTCCCGGCTGCCTCCGGCCCCGCGCACGGGCACGCGGTCTCAACAGCGACGGCGCACCGGGGCGGCACCCCGCCGAAGCGGCCTCGGCCGCACTGTCCCGCGGCTACGCCGCGCCGCCGGCGAGACCGGAGTCCTACGGTGTCGCGGCGCGGGCGAGGGCCGCGCGGCGCAGCCGGCAGACGGCCTCCGAGACGCGGCGCGCCCGGTCCCGTCCCGCGTCCGGCCGCGGGCGGTCGCAGGCCTCCGCCACCGCGTCCAGCACGGCCGAGGCCGCCGCCATGACGGCCAGCGCCGTCGCCGAACCGGCCGAGACCAGGAAGAAGATCGTTGCGATGACTTGCGGGGCGGTCATGGCGCACCTCCTCGGGTGCTCCGCGGCGGTTTCGCGGTGGTTTCGCGGTGATGAGGAAGACTTATGACCGCTCCGGCGGGAATCGCGTGCGGCCGAGCACGGGCCGCGTCGCGTCGGGCGCATCGCGTGCGGGACCGGCGCCCGTCCCCGCGGCCGTCGCGCCGGCGGGCTCCGGAGGCGCGGAGAACCTCAGCTCGATCGTCCGGCCCGCGCGCGCGACGACCTCGCAGGCCTGGTTCAGCATCAGGGCGATCGAGACGAGCCGGACGGTGCGCGGCGGCACCGCCTCCGGCCGGACCTCGATCCGCGCGCCGGATGTCCGGAGCTCCCAGATGAGGCAGTCACAGCATTCCTGAGGGTGCCCGAAGAAAATCTGTCCGGTCTTGAAGGCCGGCCTCCAAGTCTCGTCCGAGCGGTACCCGGCCATCGCGATCTCCCGAACGACAAACATTTCAACCCGTAACGACGGACTGAATACACGGTCATTCGAGGCGCGAATTCTGTATCAAACAACACGTCCTGCGAGCGCGCCGGCGAACCCGCCGCCGGCAGGTGCCGGCGATCCGGCGCCTGCCGAGGGGCCGCCGCCCGTGGCCACCGCGCGCGCGCGATCCGCGGCGTTAACAGTCCGACACCTCATCGCCCGCCGTTTAATCCTTCGTTAACCATTCTAAACAGTTTAGTCGGATCAGAATTGCGTCCACAGGGAGCAGGGGATCCGTGAGCGAGCTGCAGAGGCTTCTGAGCGATCCTCGGTTTCGCTCCGCGGACAAGGTCAAGCGCGGCGCCGGTGCCGCGCCCGAGCCCGACCTCGGCAACGTCCTGCGCGCCGTCGCGTCGTTGCAAGCGCGGACCGAGTCCCCGACACCGCCGGCCGCGCCGCGGGACTGGGACGCGCTCATCAACCGGGTGCAGACCGCCGCGCGCCAGGCGCGCGTGATCGAGGCCCAGGCGCGCGAGCGGGAGGCGCGGATCGAGCAGGTGCTGGATCAGGTCCGGGAGGAGATCCACGCCTCCAACGAGCGTGCCCGGATGGCCGAGATGCAGGCGCGCGAGGTCCAGCTGCGCGCCGAGGCGCAGGTCGCCGCCGCCGAGGAGCGCGCCAAGGCGGCCGAGGCCCGCGCCCGCACCGCCGAGGATCGGGCCCGGCAGGCCGAGGAATGGCTGGACCGCGTCCAGCAGGCGATCCTGTCCGAGTTCTCGGACCTCACCGAGCAGGCCGCGGCATGAGCGCCGCCCGCGCGTGGGACGGGCCGACGGAGCCCCATCCCCTGTCCGACCCGGCCTCGCCGCGCGACGGCCGCGCCGACCCGGTCGACCGGGTCGTGGCGCTGTTCTCCGGCGCCGCCTCGGCCGCGCCGGCTTTTTCCGCGGCCGAGGATGACTGGTCGACGTCCCTGACCGCCGTGCGCGGCGCCGCGGCGCGGTTGCGCGCCCTGCAGGCGAGCGCCCGCGATTCCGTCCGGGAGGCCCAGAGTTCCGTGCGCGCGGCCGAGACGGCGCGCCGCGCCGCGGAGGAGCGGGCCCGCCACGCCGAGGCGCTCCTCGCGGCGGCGCTCGCCCGGGCCGAGCAGGCCGAGGCGCAGGCCCGCGCGTCGGACGAGCGGGCCGAACGGGCGGAGGCCCAGCGGGCGGAGGCGCGAGCGTGGCTGCGCCGGATGCACGAGTGCATGGTCAACGAGTTCGGCGCCCTGTCCGGAGCGGCGGATCGGCCCTGAGCCGGGGCGCGCCGGCCCCGGTCGGGCAAACGTCCGGCCCGGATCGCGCGGCCCGCTCCCCTTGATCCAGGAACGCGGGTATCCGGCCTATCGCCGCGCTGACCCGCCGCGCGTCGGCCCCCGCCGAGCGCGCGACGCAGCCGGCAGGGCGCACGGTGGCCGCGCCGGCGCGAGGGGCGCCGTGCAGATTTCCCCGAGCTCCCGCAATTGCGAGCACTCGCCTTAAGCCGGCGAAAACAATTCTCAGGCCATAGAATTCTGATCTCGTCGTCTCGACGCCGTCCGCTTGGCAGGATCGCCGTGACCCTCAGCCTCGTCCTCAGCACGTCCCTTCCGCTCCTCACCGGGGCGGTGGCGCTGCTGTGGGCGGGGTTCGTCGCTCCGGAGCGGGAGGAGCGTCCGGACGTGCCCGACGCCCGCGACCTGCGCACGTGGTGAGCGCCGGAAGCCGGCCGGGCGTCCGCGCCCGGTGGCGGCGCCAGCGGCACGGATCCCGGTTCCGGCCGTAAGGCATCCTCCGCCGGACGGCTCCCCACTGACGTCACCCCGGGACGCCCCGCGCCCTGTCCCGGGCCGCTTCCGGGGACGGCCCCCGGCGCGCTATGACGCGCCGGGCGCCCTCGCGGCGAGGGCCGGCTCACGGAGGCTTCCCATGGATCTCGGCTTGAGCGGGCGCCGGGCGCTCGTCTGCGCGGCGAGCAAGGGGCTCGGCAAGGGCTGCGCCCTGGCGCTCGCCCGGGAGGGCGTCGCGGTGACGATCACGGCCCGCACCGCGGAGACGCTGGAGCGGACCGCGGACGAGATCCGCGCCGCGACAGGTGCCACCGTGACCACCGTCGCGGGCGACATCGCCACCGAGGCCGGCCGGGCCGCCGCGCTCGCCGCCTGCCCCGAGCCCGACATCCTGGTCAACAATGCCGGCGGCCCGCCCCCCGGCGATTTCCGCGAGTGGGACCGCGACGCCTGGATCCGGGCGCTCGACGCCAACATGCTGGCGCCGATCGCGCTCATCAAGGCGACGGTCGACGGGATGATCGGCCGCGGGTTCGGCCGGATCGTCAACATCACCTCCGGCGCCGTGAAGGCGCCGATCGAGCATCTCGGCCTGTCGAACGGCGCCCGCTCGGGGCTGACGGGCTTCGTGGCCGGGCTCGCGCGGACGACCGTGCGGCACGGCGTGACGATCAACAACCTGCTGCCCGGCCCCTTCGACACCGACCGGATCCGCAGCAACGCGGCGGCGGGGGCCGCCAAGGCCGGCACCACCGTGGAGGCGTTCCTGGAGGCGCGGGCGCGCGACAACCCCGCCGGCCGCTTCGGCCACCCCGACGAGTTCGGCGCCGCCTGCGCGTTCCTGTGCAGCCAGCAGGCGGGCTTCATCACCGGGCAGAACCTGCTGATGGATGGCGGCGCCTATCCCGGCACGTTCTGACGCGGACCGGCCCTCCGTTTGCAGGGGCGGGCCGGATCACATCGTGCGGTGAGGACCATGAGCGTACGCGAGACCGTCGAGGAGCGTCTGGCCCGGATCGCCGAGGGGGACCCGGCGGTCTTCACCCGCCTGTACGCGGAACAGGCCCGCGCGGCGGCGGACGCCGCCGATGCGCGCCGCCGGGACGGGATCTCCCTCGGCCCCCTCGACGGCGCGATGGTCTCGATCAAGGACCTGTTCGACGTGGCGGGCGAGACGACGCGCGCCGGCTCGATCCTGCTCGCCGACGCGGCGCCCGCGCGGGCCGACGCCCCGGTGGTCGCCCGGCTGCGCCGGGCCGGCGCGGTGATCCTGGGCAAGACCAACATGTCCGAGTTCGCCTTCTCGGGGCTCGGCCTCAACCCGCATTACGGCACCCCCGGCAACGCCGCCGATCCGGCGCGCATCCCCGGGGGCTCGTCCTCCGGCGCCGGGGTCTCGGTGGGGCAGGGGACGAGCGACATCGCGATCGGGTCCGACACGGGCGGCTCCGTCCGGATCCCGGCCTCGCTGAACGGCGTCGTCGGCTTCAAGCCGACCGCAAGCCGCGTGCCGCTGGAGGGAGCGTTCCCGCTGTCCTACGCCCTCGATTCCCTGGGGCCCCTCGCCCGGACGGTCGCGGATTGCGCGGCCGCCGACGCCGTGATGGCGGGCGAGGAGCCCGCGCCGCTGGAGGCGCTCGCCGTCGCCGGCCTGCGCATCGGCGTGCCGCGGGGCCTGCTGTTCACCGAGACGGAAGGGCCTGTCGCCGAGGCCTTCGAGCGGGTGCTGTCGCGCCTGTCCCGGGCCGGCGCCCGGATCGCCGATCACCCGATCGACGACCACCTCGCCGCCATGGACGCGGCGCTCCCGGACGGCTCCCTCGCGGCGATCGAGGCCGCGGCGATCCACGCCGACTGGCTGGACAGCGCGGCCGACCGCTACGACCCGCGGGTCCATCGCCGCATCGTGGCCGGCCGGGGCGCGACGGCCGCGGGCTACATCCGGACGATGCGCCGGCGGGCCGCGCTGATCGCCGCCTTCGACCGGTACCTCGCCCCGCTCGACGTGCTGGCGCTCCCGGCGACCGCCACGACGGCGCCGCTCACCGCCCCGCTGGCGGCGGACGACGCGGCCTTCCTGGCGGCCAACCGCCTGATGCTGCGCAACACCGCGTTCGGCAACTTCTTCGATCTCACCGGCCTGTCCCTGCCGATGCCGGACCTGCCCCGGCCGGCGGGCCTGATGCTGCTGGCCCGGCACGGTCAGGATCGCCGGCTCCTGGCGATCGGGGCCGGGGTCGAGGCCGCGCTGGCGGAGTGAGCGATCATCCATCCGCCGGCGCGCCGCCTGTGCAGGTTGCGCGGGACTGCGCCGCGAGCAGTGATGGAGGGGAATACACGACGAACCTCGCGCGATGCGCGAATGCCGCCGCGCGAACGATGCAGTCATTCGTTGAATGCGCGCCATTGACATCAATCTTCGTTCATAAGCAGCGTGCCACAGGATCGGGGCGCGAAGGACGCGTCGCTCGCGGGAGGGACACGCCGCGCGCCTCATGCGGGTGATGCGGGTCGTGACCCTCGGGTTGAGCGGCCCGGACTCGGCGGGTGCCGCACGGGCGGCGGTCTAGACGGCCCGGTCCGGGCCCCCGTGCTGTCCATCTCGTGGCCCATCCGCGGCCGGCAAAGCGGCTGCCGGCCCAAGGCCGTATCCGGAGACCTGTGACAATGCGCCCCCTCATCACCCCCCTCGCCATCGTGATCGCCCTGACGACGGGGGCGGCGGCGCAATCCGTTCCGGAGCCGCCCATTCAGAGCCCGCAGGACGCCGCCTGCCGCGAGCAGGCGCGGGCCCAGATCTTCAGCTATCCCAACCCGAACAACCTCAGCCTCTACGACCTCGGCTCGCAGATCTGGCACCTGTGCATGGCGTCCTATCATAGCCGCGGCCCCAACCCCGGCCGCACCGATCAGCGCTTCTAGGAGCGCGCCGGACCGACGCGAGACCGTCGACGGCAGGGTCGGCCCCGCGCCACCGGCGCTCGCCGCCCCGACTCGGCCGCGTCCGCGCACGCGCGGCCCGGTGCATTGCCGGGCCGCGCGCCGTGGTGCACCCTGCCGGCGATTCCCGGGCCCGGTCCTCGTCCCGGACCGCCTCAGGAATCGCGGGACCGCCTGCGCCGGGCGGCGATCCCGGAGGGCCGACAGGGCCGACCGGCAGGGAGCCGTCGCATGAGCGCAGCCACACCGTCGATCGTCGCGGACCGGGATACGGACCCCGCCGATCACGCCGCGACCCGCGCGATGCGCGTCGACCTCGCGGCCGCCTACCGGCTGATCCATCGGCTGGGCCTCGACGACAGCATCTACACCCACATCTCGGCGCGGCTGCCGGGCGGCGGGCACCGGTTCCTGATCAACCCCTACGGGATGCGCTTCGAGGAGGTGACGCCGGAGAACCTCGTCACCGTCGACATCGACGGGAAGGTGCTCGAGGACCCGATGGGGCTCGGCATCAACCCGGCCGGGTTCACGATCCACAGCGCCATCCACGCCGCGCGCCACGACGCGATCTGCGTGCTGCACACCCACACGGTGGCGGGCGTCGCGGTCTCCTGCCAGGAGGAGGGGCTCCTGCCCCTGAACCAGTGGTCGATGCAGTTCACGGGGCGCGTCGCCTACCACGCCTACGAGGGCATCGCCCTCGACCTCGACGAGCGGCAGCGGCTGGTGGCCGATCTCGGCGACAAGCCCGTGATGGTGCTGCGCAATCACGGCCTGCTGACCTGCGGCCGCACGGTCGGCGAGGCGTTCCGGCTGATGCACAACATGGAGCGCTCGTGCCGGGCGCAGCTGGCGATCCAGGCGGCGGGCGCGCCGGTGATCCGGCCCTCCTCCGCCATCGCCACCAAGACCGCCGGGCAGTACGCTGCCGGCTACGACCGCGTCGTGGTCCAGGGAGCGCCCGACAACGAGTGGGCGGCGTTCAAGCGGATGCTGGCGCGGACGGATCCGGATTTCTTCGCGAATGGGTGAGGGCGGAACGGTCGCCGGCTGACCAGTTCGGTCGATGCGCCGCTCTCCGTCATCGCGAGCGCAGTGAAGTGACCCCGGGCAGCGCGATTCCGGCCAGCCGGCGCTGCTGGATTGCTTCGCTCCGCTCGCAAGGACGGCGGTGCCGCTCTCATCGACCGGAGAGGGTAGGAGACGCCTATCGGGTGCTCCCTCTCTGCAGGAGCGAGACGCCGCAGCACGCGCCTCACCCCTCCGCCCAGGCCCCGCTCGACCGGTAGGCCTGCTTGAGGAACGCGATGAAGGCCCGCGTCTTGGCCGGCACGAAGGCCCGGCTCGGGTAGACCGCGAAGATGCCCGCCGAGGCCGCCGCCGCGTAGGCCGGCAGCACCACCTCCAGCAGGCCGTCGCGGAGCTCCGCGTGCACGTCCCAGGTGGAGCGCAGCGCGATCCCGAGGCCGCCGATCACGGCCTCGCGCACCACTTCGTTGGAATGGGTGCGCAGCGGCCCCGACGCGCCGACCGTGCAGGGGCCCTCCGGCCCGACCAGCCGCCAGGGATTCTGGTTCTCGGTGGCGAGGCAGACATGGCCGCGCAGGTCCTCGAGGCTCTGCGGCCGCCCGGCCGCGTCGAGGTAGCTCGGCCGCGCGCAGAGGACCCGCTGCACCGGCGCGAGGCGCACCGCCGTCAGCCCGGAACTCTCCAGCGCGCCGACCCGGATCGCGAGATCGTAGCCGCGCTCGACGATCGACTCGAAATCGTCGCTCAGCTCCAGGTTCAGCACGATGCCGGGATGGAGGGCGAAGAAGGCCCTCAGGTGCGGGACGATGTGCAGGCGCCCGAAGGAGCTCGGCGCCGTGACCCGGAGCGTCCCCCGGGCCCGCGTCGCCGTCTGCGACACGAGGCTCTCGGCCTCCGCGATGGCGTCGACGATCGGGGCGATCCGCTCGAAGAAGGCCGCCCCGACATCCGTCGGCGCCACGCGCCGCGTGGTGCGATGCAGCAGACGCACGGCGAGGCGTTCCTCCAGCCGCTTCAGCCGCTTCGAGACCACCGCAACCGACAGGCCGAGTTCCGAACCGGCCTGAGTGAGGCTGCCGGTGCGGACCACCCGGGCAAAGATCTCGAGGTCGCTCTGGTCGCGCATTCTCAACGCTGCGGAAAAAATCAAATCCCTTTTGCCGCCTTTCTCGCGGATGCCAAGCGATCTATCGAGGGGAAATCAAAAAATTTTCACGGCGCGTTCGATTTTTTCTGACGCGCGGGCCCACGCATCCCAGAGGATCGCCATGTCGAATCTCGTCGTCGCCGAGGATCTCCGCACCTTCCTGTCCGAGGAGGCGCTGCCGGGGACCGGCCTCTCGGCCGACCAGTTCTGGTCGGGCTTCGCCGCGATCGTCCGCGATCTCGCACCGCACAACAGGGCGCTGCTCGACCGGCGGGACGGCCTCCAGGCGGACATCGATTCCTGGCACCGCGACCATCGCGGCGAGCCGCACGACCCGGTGGCCTACGCGGCCTACCTGACGCGGATCGGCTACCTGCAGCCGGAGCCCGCGACCGTGCGGGTGACCACCGAGAACGTGGACGCGGAGATCGCCGCGATCGCCGGGCCGCAGCTCGTGGTGCCGATCTCCAACGCCCGCTACGCGCTCAACGCCGCCAATGCCCGCTGGGGCAGCCTCTACGACGCCCTCTACGGCACCGACGCGATCCCGCAGGACGGCGACCGCGCGCCCGGCACCGGGTTCAACCCGGCCCGGGGCGCCGCGGTGGTGGCCCGGACCAAGGCGTTCCTCGACGCGATCGCGCCGCTCAGCGTCGGCTCCTGGGCGGATGCCGTGGGCTTCTCGGTGACGGACGGCCGCCTCGCCATCGACCTCGGCGCCGGCCGCAGCGCCGGCCTGACCGGCTCGGCCACCTTCGCGGGCTTCACCGGCGACGCCGCGGCGCCGACCGCGCTCCTGCTGCGCCACAACGGCCTGCATATCGAGATCGTCATCGACCGCGCGAGCCCGATCGGACGCACCGACCCAGCCGGCATCGCCGACGTGGTGCTGGAGGCCGCCCTCTCGACCATCATGGACATGGAGGATTCGGTGGCGGCCGTGGACTCGGCCGACAAGGTCGCGGTCTACCGGAGCTGGCTCGGCCTGATGCGCGGCGACCTCGTCGCCACCCTGTCCAAGGGCGGCCGCACGATCGAGCGGCGGCTCGCCGCGGACCGGACCTTCACGGCCCCCGACGGCGGGCGCCTGACCCTGCCGGGCCGGTCGCTGATGCTGGTCCGGCATGTCGGCCACCACATGTACACCGACGCGGTGACCCTCGACGGCGCCGAGATTCCCGAGACGATCCTCGACGCGGCGGTCACCGCGCTGATCGCCCTGCACGACCTGAAGGGCACCGGTCCGCTCCGCAACAGCCGGACCGGCTCGGTCTACATGGTCAAGCCCAAGCTGCACGGCCCCGACGAGGTCGCCTTCGCGGTCGAGCTGTTCGGCCGGGTCGAGGCACTGGTCGGACTCGCGCCGCGGACGCTCAAGATCGGCGTCATGGACGAGGAGCGGCGCACGACGCTGAACCTCAAGGCGGCGATCGCGGCGGCGGCGGACCGGCTGTTCTTCATCAACACGGGCTTCCTCGACCGGACCGGCGACGAGATCCACACCTCGCTGGAGGCCGGCCCCGTGGTCCGCAAGGACGCCATGAAGGCGACCGCCTGGATCAAGGCCTACGAGGACGGCAACGTCGATGCCGGCCTCGCCTGCGGCCTGCCGGGCCACGCCCAGATCGGCAAGGGCATGTGGGCCGCCCCCGACCGGATGGCCGCGATGCTCGACGCCAAGGGCGCCCACCCGGAGGCGGGCGCCAACACCGCCTGGGTGCCGTCGCCGACGGCCGCGACGCTCCACGCGCTCCACTACCATCAGGTGGATGTCCGCGCCCGCCAGGCGGCGCTCGCCGGCCGGGCGCCCGCGACCCGCGCCGCCATGCTGACCCTGCCGCTCGCCGCGGGCGCGCTCGCGCCGGAGGCGGTGCGGGAGGAGCTCGACAACAACTGCCAGGGAATCCTGGGCTACGTGGTCCGTTGGGTCGACCAGGGCGTCGGCTGCTCCAAGGTGCCGGACATCCACGAGGTCGGGCTGATGGAGGACCGCGCCACCCTGCGGATCTCCAGCCAGCACATCGCCAACTGGCTGCGCCACGGGATCGTGGATCGCGCGCAGGTCGCCGCCGCCCTGCGGCGGATGGCCGAAACCGTCGATCGCCAGAACGCCGGCGACCCGGCCTACCGGCCGATGGCCCCGGGCTTCGACGGGCCGGCCTTCCGCGCCGCCGAGGCCCTGGTCTTCGAGGGCGCCGGCCAGCCGAACGGCTACACCGAGTTCGTGCTGCACCGGTTCCGCCGGGAGGCGAAGCGCCTGGACGCCCCCGTTCGGGCGGCCTGAGGCCGCTCCCGGATCCCGGGCGCGCCCCGGGATCCGCCCCGGCGGGATCGCTGAGGCCTGCGCCCCGGCGGCCCGGCGAGCCAGTCGACGGCCTGCGAACTCCGCAATCCCGCGCAGCGGATCTGCGCGTGGAGCGGCATCGTGTCCGGCGCGTCGCCCTTCCGCCGCGTCCGGCCTCTGCTCCGCAGCCCTGTCGCGCAGGCCCGCCGAGGTCCGCAGCCCCTGCCGGCCGGGACGGGCCCGACCCGTCGACGACGTGCCGACACCGCCACGCCGGTCAGCGGCGTTTGCGCGTCATCACGTAGACCAGCAGGTTCGCCACCGCCCGGTAGAATTCCGCCGGGATCGCCTGGTTGATCTCGACATGGTCGTACATCGCCCGGGTGAGCGCCTTGTCGACGACGACCTCGATCCGGTGCTTCTCGGCGATCTCGCGGATGCGCAGGGCGATCAGGTCCGCCCCCTTGGCCAGCACCATCGGGGCATCGTTCTCGCTCTGGTCGTAGCGCAGCGCGATCGCGTAGTGCGTCGGGTTCGCCAGGATCATCGTGGCGCGGGGCACCGCCGCCATCATCTGCTTGCGCAGCCGGTCCTGCGCCAGCGAGCGCATCTTCGCCTTCACGAGCGGATCGCCCTCGAGCTGCTTGAACTCGTCCTTCACCTCCTGCCGCGACATCCGCAGATCGCGCTGCCAGCGCAGGCGGGTCCAGACCAGGTCGCCGGCGACCAGCGCGATCGTCGCGACGCTGACGGCCGAGACGAGGCGCACCGACAGGGTCAGCAGGAATTCGGGCAACCCGACTGGATCCACGAACATGACATTGACGATCTCGTGGCGGTCCGCGTGCAGGACCATGTAGGACATGCCGCCGATCGCGAAGAACTTGAACAGACTTTTCCCGAACTCGATGAATCCCTGCAGACTGAAGAGCCGATTCCAGCCGGTGACGGGGGAGATGCGGGACCATTTCGGCTGAATGCGATCGATCACGACGCGCGGTGCATTCTGGAAGATCGAGGCGGTGATGCCGGCCGCGAGGAGGATGATCAGGACCGGCAGCAGGAACCGGCCCATCTCCAGGGCGAGGGCGTGGACGAGGCGCATCGCGTCGTGGCGCGTCTCCACGCTGAAGTTGCGCGGCTGCTCCAGGATCAGCGCGAGCCTCTGGACGAAAGGCAGCCCCTGATCCCGCGCCAAGAAGACGAGGAAGATCAGCAATCCCAGGATGGAGGCGAAGACGGGCGCTTCCCGCGAGAACGGCGTGTTGCCCTCCGCGATCGCGTCGCTGATCTTCTTCTCGCTCGCCGCCTCGGTCTTGCTCTCCCTGTCCTCAGACATCGCGGCGGCCCGATCTCCGGCCGCCCACGGCACCGCGCCGACCGGCCCGGCGGGACGTGTCCGTCGGACCGGAACCTCGGAGCCGTCCTCGACCGGGGACGGCGCTAGCGGAAGTAGGTCTCATCCGAGTCGGCCGGGGTGAGTTCGATCTCGCCGCGCGCCGCCATCTCCAGCGCCTGGTCGGTGATCGCGCGACGCGCGTCGAGCACGTCCCGCTGCGGGGCAGGCTCGCCCCCCTCCAGCTCGTGCTCGACGAGGCGCCGGGCGCGGGCGGTCAGCGCGCTGAGCACGACGTTCCGCAACGGCCCGTTCGTGCCCTTCAGGGCGAGGATGACCTTCTCGTGCGGGACTTGGTCGAACAGCGTCGTCCGCGCCCGCGGCGTCATGTGGATGATGTCGTCGAAGGTGAAGAGCAGGCTCTTCAGGATCTCGGCCGATTTCGGCCGCGTCTGCGTGAGGTTGTCCAGGACCTCCTCCATGCTCTGGCGCTCCATCTTGTTGACGATGTCGGCCATGCGCGAATGGGTATCCGCCGCGGCATTGCGCGCCAGGTTGATCATGAAGTCCTCGTGGATCGTCTGCTCGATCATCTTCATGGTCGCGTCGACGATCGGCTTGAACGTCAGCATCCGCCGCATGATGCCGTTGCGCAGCGGGGCCGGCAGCTGCGCCATCACCTTGGCGGCGCAGGCCGGCTTGACCTTGGACAGCACCAGCGCCGCGGTCTGAGGGTGCTCCTTGATCAGGTAGCCCGCCAGGGCGGTCTCGGATCCGTTGGAGATGCGGTCCCAGATCGAGCGCTCCCCGCTGCCGAGCACGTCGGCCATGATGTCGGCGATCTGCTCGGGGGGCAGCACGCCCTCGAGCAGCTTCTCCATCTCTCGGGCGGTGCCGATCAGGTTCGCACCGTCGGCGAAGAACGCGGCCAGCTGCTCGACGATGACCTCGAGCTGCGGCCTCGGGACGGGCCCGAGCTGCGAGACCGCCCGGGTGATCTGCTTCAGCTCACCGGTGTCGAAGTACTTGACCAGTCGACTCGCCGAGCCCTTGTTCATCGCGATGAGGACGGCCGCGACTTCCTCGGCGGGCGTGAGAACCTTCCGACCAACCTTGGTCACGGAGCCTGCGGCCATGGTGTCCGCCCCGTCAGCCGTTGGCATCGGCCGCAGCGGGGCCGACGATCTCGGTCAGGGAGACGCCGAAGCGCGAGTTGTCATCCTCGACGACGACGACCTCGCCGCGGGCGATGACGCGGCCGTTGACCACGACGTCGACCGGTTCGCCGACGCGGTGATCCAGGGGTACGATCGCGCCGCGTCCCAGCTTCATCAGGTTGGAGACCGGCATCGTGGCCGAGCCGAGGACCACCTGCATCAGGACCGGGATCCGCAGGATCGAGTCGAGGTTCCGGCCGCTGCCCAGGCGCTCGTCGTGCACCCGCTGCCCTTCGGCCTGGGCCTCGATCCGCGTGAACAGGCTCTCGCTGTGACCGCCTCCCTGTCCGGACTCGGTACTCGGTTGTTCTGAGGGGGATGACATCAAGCGTCGTACATGCTCACCCGGGCCGGGATCGACGAAGCGCGGATCTGGCGCGTCGAGGGCGCCGCGGACCGGATGCCGCGCAACGCCGCGGATCCGAAGGCTCCGGAGAACCGCCGGATCGAGATCCTCCTGCAGGGATCTCCAGGATGAGCGTTTCCCGGATCGGCCGGATCGTCGCGGCCGCACTCGGCCTGCTCATCGCGGGGTCAGCCGGCCCCGTCGCCGCGGAGCCGGAGCCCGGCCCCCCGGCCGGCCCGGCCGCAGAGCCGCGGGCGCTGACCGGCGATCCGGTGCAGTGGGTGCGGACGCTCCAGTTGCTGCAGGACCGGGTCGCCGCCGGCTCCCTGGCCGCCCACGAGAGCCAGCCGCTCCTGATCGCCCGCATCAACGCGGATCTCCTGGCCGCCCCGCCCGAGATCTGGGGCCGCCGGAACAATCTCCGGTCCGCGATCACGTTCGCCCTGAGCGGCGGCGGTCCGGCGGTCCTGCGACGGCTGACGGCGCGGGACGGCCTCGGTGAGCCCGAAGCGACGCTCGCGCGCGGCGCGCTCGCCTATCTCGAGGGACGGGAGGCCGAGGCGAGGCGCCTGCTCCAGGATGTCGACACGACGGATCTGCCGCCGACGCTGGCGGGCGCCGTCGGCCTGACGCAGGCGTCGCTCGCCGTGACCGACCAGCCGGCCCGGGCGATCGGCCTGCTCGATCGCGTCCGGGTGCTGCTGCCGGGAACCCTGGCCGAGGAGGGCGCCCTGCGCCGCGAGATCTTCACCCTCGGTCAGATCGGCGACCTGAAGACGTTCGAGGCGCTGGCGATCCAGTACCTGCGCCGCTTCCCGCACTCGGTCTACGCGGGCAATTTCCGGCAGCGACTGGCCTATCAGTTGACGCAGTTCGATATCGGCCACGACGAGGGGCGCTTCGGGACCCTCAACAGGATCCTGAGCGAACTCCGGCCCGAGAGCCGGCGCGACCTGTATCTCCTGGTCGCCCAGACGGCGATCCAGGCCGGCAAGACGGCCGCGGCGCTTCGCGCCAGCGAGAAGGCTCTCGCACTCTGCGCCCCCGGAAGCGCGGAGGCGACCCAGGGCCAGCTCTACCGGGCGGCCGCCGAGATCGTGAACCTGGCGACGTTCCAGTCCGGTCTGCGAACGCTGCGGTCCCTGGACAGGGCCAAGCTCACGGCCCGCGACCAGCTCCTCCTCGAGACGGCCCTGTCGACGGCCGGGGCGATCGGACGCGGGCTCGCCGGCCGGTCCGGCCTGCCGGAGGCCGACAGCCTTTCGAAGCCGGCGCGGGCCGCGCGGGATCCCGCCGACGGGCCCGCGAGCCTGATCCCGAAGGCGCAGGCCACGATCGACCGGATCGATCTGATGCTCAGCAAGGCGACCCCGTGAACACGATCTCCGCCGCGGTCCAGAAACCCGCTCCCAGACCCGACCGGGACGTCGCACCGTCCCCGTATCCGGCGGGCGCCCTTCAGACCCTCCCGGATCCGGGGACGCAGAGCGCCTTCGATCTGGTAATGCGCGCCGCCTCGGGGCGTGCGACCGGGTCCCGCGCCGAGACCGACGCGGGCGAGCCGGGCGAGGCGGGCGAACCGGACGGCGCGACCGGGGAGGACTCGAGGGCCGAGGCAGGGGCATCACCCGGGACGCCGCAGCCTCCGGTCGATCCCGGCACCGCCGCCGCGGTGCTCGCCGAGATCCTGAGCACCGCCGTCCTGTCGACCGCTCCGGACGCTCCCCCGGGACCTGGGACCGATGCCCCGGGACCGGCCCCATCCGCCGCATCTCCCGCGGACCCCGACGCGGTCCCGGAGTTCACCCGGGTGGGGAACGGCCAGGCGGCCGGCCCGGGCAGCCTCCTCCAGGGCAGCCCCCCGAAGGTCGAGGTGCTCGACCGGGCGGTTCACTTCAGGCCCGTCCTCCCCGGTGCCGTCCGGCGCGCCCCCGCGGCCCCGGCCCCGGCAACGGTCCCGTTACCGGCCGCGGCGGACGCGCAGCTTCACCCCGGCCGCCCCGGATCGGCGGAGCCGGCCGCCGCCGCGCCCCGGACGGCGCGGATCGCGCTGGCCGACAAGGTCGCCGCCGCGGCGCCGAAGGCGATCGCGGCCCTCAAGGCCGATCCCGATCCCCGTCGCGGCGATGCGGTGACCCGCACCGCCGCGACGGGGATCGATGGGCCGGGGGACCCCGCGGCGCGCGAGGACAACCGTCCCCGCTCCGGCATCGCCGGGATTCTCCTCGCCTCGACCGGCCGCCAGGGGCCACCGAGCGGCCCCGTCCAGGGCGCGGGCAACGGGTCCGGGTCCGATCCGGGCCAACCCGCCGCCGCCCTGCCCACGATCGCGGCGGCCATCAAGGAGGAGATCGAGCGCGCGGCCGCGGCCGGGCCGGAGGGCCGCGTCAGCGCCGATCCGGCGATCCCCGCGGCTCCGGACGGGCCGCTGCGGGTTCTCAAGATCCAGCTTCGGCCGGAGAACCTCGGGATCGTCACGGTGGAATTGCGGCTCACCGACGGTCAGCTCGAGACCCATCTGCGCGCCTCGCGTCCCGAGACGGCGGCGATGCTGCATCGGGATTCGGCGATCCTCGCCGAACTGCTCAAGCAGGCCCATTACCGGGCCGAGATCACCGTCGGGCCGGTTCGCCCGACCGATGCCGGGTCTTCCGCAGGCGGATCGTCGTCACAGGGCCAACCCGCCTTCACCGACGGCGGTGCCCGGCCGGGCCACGGCGAGGACGGGCAGCGGCAGGCAGAGCGGCAGCGGGCGGAGCAGCGGCCGGCGATCAGCAGACGCGACGGGGAGCGGACGGATGAGACGGTACGTCCTCGCGACGGCGGCGTTTATCTGTAGCGCCGCCCCGGTCGCCGGGAACGTGTGCGAGGCCGAGATGGGCCGTGCCTCGGCCCGTTACGGCGTGCCCCTCGGCGTGCTCTACGCTGTCGGCCTCACGGAGACCGGCAAGCGCGGCTCCCTCCAGCCCTACGCCATGAACATCGAAGGGGCGGCCTATTTCGCGACCGGGCCCCAGGACGTGCTCGCCCACTTCACCGCGGCGCGCCGCCGGGGCGCGCGCCTGATCGATCTCGGCTGCATGCAGATCAACCACCACTATCACGGCGGCAAGTTCGCCTCGGTCGAGGCCATGATCGACCCGCGCGCGAACGTGGACTACGCGACGCAATTCCTCCGGGATCTGAAGCAGCGGGAGGGCAGCTGGACGATGGCCGTGGCGCGCTATCATGCCGGCCCGCACAACAACGCGGCGCAGAAGATCTACATCTGCCGGGTCGTGGCGAACATGGTCGCGACGGGTTTCGGCCAGTGGACGCCGGCCGCGGCGCATTTCTGCCGGTGATCGTCCAGGCCGGGCGCAGAATGCGGACCGGGGCGGGGCCAGGGAACCAACCGGAGGACCGGGGCCTTTCGGCACAGGCCCCGTCACCGGCCGGTCAGCGGACGGGGACGGCCGTCCCCGTCCGCTGACCGGCCTGGAGGAGCCGCATGTCCGACGCCTCAGACCCACCGGAGGGACCGCCCGGGAAAACGGTGCTGCTGGTCGTCCTCACCCTCACGGCCGTTGCCGCCGCCGCCTACGTCCTGATCCACATGGACTAGGTCGCCGGCGACGCCCCTACAGGGTCCGGCAATTCCCGTAACTGACCTTGACGTCGTTGCGGTCCTCGGGATTGAGCTGCGCCTCGACGAAGTTCATCTTGTTGAGATCGATCAGCAGGAAGTAGACGCCGTTCTGACACTTGATCGCGTTGCGCGGGGTGCGCTCGTTCAGCCGCGGCGAGGCCGTCTGGCACTCGTAGTAGTCGGAACGTCCGGCCGAGATCACGGTCAGCAGGCCGCCGCTGGAGACCAGCGAGAATGTCCGGGCCTTGTGGGGCTGCGGTGTCGCCCCTTCGGGTGCGGCGGCATCGAGACCGGTCGACGCCTCCACCGTACACGTCATCGGACGGCGCAGCTGGGAGACCGAGGGCGTGATGCTCAGCAGGAGGAGCGCACCAGCGAGTGCTACCCGTTTGGCGATCATCGGCGATGGATCCGTGATTCGTGGGTAGTTTCTACCCAGAAGCTAGGCCGTTATCCATCGTTGTAAATGCCGCCGGATCGGATCGATGGGCCGATCAACAGATTTGCCGCCCGCTCCATTGCACCGCCCGAAGGATTACGGATCAGGCCGGTTCAACCGTCGGGACCCGGTCCCACCGGAACGCCGGCGAAGCGGGTTCTAATCCTCCCGGACGTCCGGATTGTCGTTGGCGGCCGGGTCGGCGTCGCGCCGCGCCGCGATCTCCGTACCGATGTCCATGAGCAGCAACCGGGACAGGAGCTTCATCGTCGCCGTGCCGTGCGCGGCCACGAGTTGATGGGCCAGGATGGTCGCCTCCACCATGCGGTCAAAACCGTCGTCGTCGGACATGGCGGTGCAGTAACCTGGTTGAATGCCGAGCATACAACTTAAAGGTAAGGATCCGGTTCGACCGTCCGCGCAGAAACAGGATTCTCCATGATCCCGACCGTCCAGGCCGACGCGCTGCTGGGGAGACTGGCCGAGGCCCTGGGGCGCCCGGTCGAGATCTTCTTCACCGGGTGCGGGGACGCATCCGGGGACACATCCGGGGACGCGTCCCCGGAATGCGACGCGCTGCCGACGCTGGAGCTGCTCCGTCTGTGGGCTGCGCTGCGGGAGCCGGTGAGCCGGCAGCGGGTGCTGGCCGCCGCCCGGCAGGAGGCCCGAACCCTGCGGGCGGGCCGCGCCGAGGATGCCGCGGCCGGCTGACCGGCGCTCGCCGCCGGGATCCCGCGACGCGGCGAGCGACGCGGGCCGCCGCGATCAAGGGCTCGCGGCCGGCGGCGCGGGTACGGCCGCGAAGGTCAGGGCGGTCGCGGGAAGGGCGGGCGTGGCCGGCTTGTCCTGCTGCGCGGGCTTGTCCTGCTTCTCCAGCTTGGCCGTCCGCCTGTCGCGCTTCTCGTAGAAGGCGTTGCCGCCGGCGACGGCCACGTAGTGCATGTTCGTGTAGGGGAAGTGGTGGCCCGCGGTGTGGAAGAACATCGCCTTCCCGACCTTCGGGTGCCGCTCGCCGGCCAGGACGGCGTCGGCGGCGTCGGCGACCTTCTGGAGATCCTTCTCCTGCATCGGCTTGGTGAGGACGCCCGGCGCGAACTGTCCCGGCTGCCCGACCACCGCGCAGATGCCGCCCGGGAAGATCGCGTTCTCGAGCCGGTTCATGACCACGGTGCCGACGGCGACCAGCCCGTCGCTGTCGCTCCGGTTCGACTCGAAGTACATGGCGCGGCCGAGACAATCGCGCTCGGCGTCGCTGACGACCATCGGCGGCTTGCGGTCGGGGATCGATCCCGTCGTGAGCACCGGCGAGGCGGTGTTGCAGGCCCCCAGGCCCCCGGCCGCCGCCAGAACGATCAGTGCAGGACCGACCTTCGTCCTCTCGCTACCCTGCATGCATCCGCGCTCCGTGCTCCTCCAGCCTGACCCGCCGGGCGGTGTTCCGATCCGACCGGACGAAGGCCAAGCTTGACGGCACGTTCGCGGCGAGGATGTGGCGAGAGTGTCCCGTTTCGGGACCGACCCGGAGCCTCAGTGCTGGCCCTGGCCGGCGGCCAGGATGGTCACGCCCACGGCGATCACCCCGATGCCCACCAGCATCGTCGGGTTGATCGCCTCACCGTACAGCCACGCGCCGCCGACCGCCGCGCCGATCATGCCGATCCCCGACCAGATCGCGTAGACGACACCGATCGGCAGCATGTCCATGCTGGTCGACATCAGCCACAGGGCGGTGCCGTATCCGAGGGCCACGATCACCGTCGGCCCGGGGCGGGTGAGGCCCTCGGCGGCCTTGAGCGCCAGGGTGGCGGTCACCTCCGCGCCGATGGCGAGCCCGAGGATCAGGTACGGATTCATGGCACGGCGGACTTTCGGGCTGCGCGGGCTGGGTGAGTCGGGCGGTCGCGGCGTGTAGAACCAGGTTCGCGTCGGACGCCCGAGCGGACGGGGCGGCGCCGGGCCGGCCCGGATCCGCGTCGAAACGGCCGCGGGACGTCGGCGGCCGCCGGAGACAAGGCCACAGATCCGTGAACATTTCCGAACCGGCCCTCCGCCGCCGCGCCGGCGACCGGCCGGCCCCGTGCCAGGGCCGGTTGGGGCTTTCGTTAATGCCTCCTGATCATGGTGACCGCGCGCCGTCCCGCCCCGGGGCCGGCCGCGCGACCGCGACGATCCAGAGCGACACAGACCCAGCATGACCGCGTCCATGGCGATCCCGGATTCCCCGGCCCGCACACGCCGGGGCCGCCGCTGGGGCGCGATCACGGCAGCGGGCGGCGCGGCCGTCGTCGGCTGCGCCTGGACCGCCGCCGCGCTGATCAACGTCCCCGACCCCGTCACCCTGGCGGCGCTCGCGGTCATCGAGCCGTCGTCGGTGGGCACGTGGTTCCCGAGCCGGATCGTCCAGGCCCCGGCCCGGGCGAGCGACCTGCCGGTGCGGCCGCGCCCGATCCTCGACCGCGTCCCCTGGAAGGGGAAGACGGTCCCGCTGATGACGGTGCTGGGCGCGACCCACACCAACGCGTTCCTGGTGCTGCAGGACGGCGTCCTGATCCACGAATGGCAGCGCGCGGGCACCGGACCGGAGACGCTGTTTCCCTCGTGGTCGGTGGCGAAGTCCGTCGTCTCGCTGCTGGTCGGCGCCGCGGTGGCACGGGGCCAGCTCGCCGAGGCCGACCGGGTCTCCACGCTCCTGCCCGAGTTGCGGAACGGCGCGGTATTCGGTCAGATCACCGTGCGCAACCTCCTCGACATGGCGAGCGGGATCGCGGTGCCGGAGAACTACGATCCCCGGCACCCCCTGACCGGCACCGCCGGGATGTACCTGACGCGCGACCTCACGGCCTTCGTGCGCGACAACGCCCACCTGGCCTTCAAGCCCGGCACCAAGGGCCGCTACCGCAGCATCGACACCGAGCTGCTCGGCCTGATCCTCGCCCGGGTCGAGGGCAAGCCGCTGGCCGACATCCTCTCGGAGCGGATCTGGAAGCCGATGGGCGCCCAGGCCGACGCCACCTGGAACCTCGACCGGCCCGGCGGCATCGAGAAGGCGTTCTGCTGCATCAACGCGACGGCCCGCGACTTCGCCCGCCTCGGCCTGCTGGTGGCCGACCAGGGCCGGTCGGGCGAACACCGCATCATCCCGGGCCGCTGGATCGAGCGGATCATGACCCCGGCCCGGCGCGACGTCGACGGCTGGCAGTACTCGGCCCAGTGGTGGCACGCGCCGGGGGGCGAGGACGACGACATCTCGGCGATCGGCGTCTACGGCCAGTACATCTACGTCAATCGCGCGACCGGCACGGTGATCGTGAAGCTCAGCGACCACGGCGCCGAGCAGGACGAGGTCGACACGCTGGCGGTGATGCAGGCCATCGCGGGCGATCTCGCCGCCGGTCGCCCCGCCGCCGCCCGCAAGGACCCGTGAAGGAGCCGTGAAGGACCCGTGAAGGAGCCGTGAAGGACCCGTGAAGGACCCGTGAGCGGCGGGGGCCGCGGCCCGAGTCCCGACCGGGCCGCGCTCAGGCCTCTGTCGGACCGGCCCCCGGCACGGAGGATCGCCGGGCGATCGGGCTCAGGGACGCGAGGTCCCGCGCCCGCCAGTTGCGCAGGAGCCGCCAGCCGACCCGCTTCCAGGCGATCGACGGCACCGGCGAGGCCGGATCCACGAGGGCGCTCAGCGCCCGCGTGTAGTCGAGGACGAGACCCGGGGTCCAGGTCATGGACCGCGCCCCGTTGCGCAGGAAGGCCGCGGCCCAGAATTCCGGCGTGGTCAGCGCCGCCGCGAGCTGCCGCCAGGGATGGCCGCCGCGGCTGAACGCGCCCTCCACGGCGATGTCCAGCGCCCGCGCCACCGTGGTCGAGCAGTTGCGGCTGATGAAGTTGTAGGTGGTGTCGCGGCTGTACTGCGCCCAGAACGCCCGCAGCCGGGCGGCGTCGATGCCGTTCAGCGTCACCGCCACCGTGGCCGGGCACCAATCCGCCACCTCCGCGGCGTGCGAGGGCAGGAAGCGCCCGGGCACGTCGTTCTCCGGGCCCGCGCGCAGGCTCGAGCGCAGGTTGGCGGGGGAGCGGTCGATCTCCACGGCGGGGTAGTGGCTGACGTAGAGGTCGTCGCCCTGCTGCAGGGCCGCGTGGCCGGTGGAGAACCGCCCGGCCTTGTCGACGGAGGCGACGTAGCGCCGGATCAGCCGCTGGCCGGCCGGGGTGGTCGCCTGCCCGGTGGGCGTCCAGACATAGACCGTCAGGCTGCCGGGCTCGGTCGCGCCGGCGCCGGTCGCGGCGGCGGCCGGCTCGGCGGTGCCCAGGCGCCGGGTGCGCAGCCCGACCAGCGCGAGGTTGGCGCCGTTCAGGATCAGGAACATGCCGATGCAGTAGCCGACCGTGCCGGCGTACCAGGTCGGCCAGGGCTGGAGATGGAACAGGCCGAAGGCGATGCTGAGGCCGCCCAGGGCGACCGACATCCGCCAGCCGGCGAATTTCAGCAGGCCGGCGATCGTGATCCGGACGAGGCCGTCGACCACGAAGGCGACGCCGAAGATCATGGCGAGCAGGAAGGTGCTGTGCCGCGTGGCCATCATGATCAGCACGGCCATGACCGACAGCAGCGCGCCCTTGGCGAGGCGCAGGCGGCGCGCGGCGCCGACCGCGGACGCGCCGACGACGAGGGCGCTCACGCCCTCGGCCAGGAGGATCAGGCCGAACCACCGGTCCGGGACGTGGAGCGCGCCGTCGAGGGAATCGACCACCACCAGGAGGCCGAGCAACGACCACAGCAGGCCGGTGGCGACGATCAGGTGCCAGTGGCGGCGGACCGCGGCCCGGCCGACGAGCAGCATCCAGAGGGGCGCCATCCGGCCGCCGACCGCGTCCGCGGCGCCCGGTCCGGGCGCTTCGAGCGCGGAGAGCGCGCGCGGGATTGAGGTCGCACAGGGTCCGGACATAGGGGTCGCCCTCGAAAGCGCGCGTCGACGAGCCTCTCGCACGGATGCCGCCGTGCCGTCACGGCCGGAGAGAGGCTCCCGACACGCGAGCGTTTCGCGAAGCGCCCGGGGCGCACGATCCACGCCTTGCCTGAGAACTTTGTTAATCGCGGCCTGCTCCGGGCGCCAGCGCCCGCGGATAACCGCGACGGGGCCCGGAATCCCGCCGCGCGCCGCCCGACCGAAGGTCGGCAGGACCGCGACCCCATCGACCCGTAACGGGGCCACATCGGTGATCGGTCCCTGTCTCCGCCCCTGATTCGCGCCCCTGCAGCCTGTCATCGTGCGGCCGTTCGAAGTCATCGCCGACAGCCTGCCGGACCGGATGCCGAAACTGCGCAGAGTTTGCGACAGGCCGCGCGCGCAGCAACCTCATGTTGCCACACAAGAACAGAAAATGTTCAAAGAACATCCTAAGATAAACCGTAGACAAAATAGTCAGTTTTTGTATAGTTACGCGCCAATGTTGGCAGACTCGAAGCAGTTTGGTGCATGCTTGGGCGGTAACAGCTGATCAAGTCTCCAGCTTTATCGATGCACCGTTTTCCATGCCTCGACTCTCGGTACTGGGGGATCCATGAACACCATCGATTTGAACGAAAAGACCTCGGACCCGAACACAGACCTGATCAAGTGCACGGCATCACTGGTTGCGGCCTACGTGTCCCGGAATGCGGTGGGCGTGGGAGACCTGCCGGTTCTGATCGACCAAGTGCACACGGCGATATCGGTCCTGCAGGGCGGCGGTTCGGGATCCGGTCCGGGCTGGACCGGCCCGACGGCGGCGCAGATCGAGGCCTCGATCCAGCAGGACGGCCTGATCAGCTTCATCGACGGCCGGTCCTACAAGACTCTGAAGCGCCACCTCACCGCGCACGGCCTCACGCCGGAGCGGTACCGGGCGAAGTACGGCCTGCCGGCCGACTACCCGATGGTGGCACCGGGCTACGCCGCCAAGCGTTCGGAGATCGCCAAGGCGATCCAGCTCGGCCACAAGGCGGCCTGAGGAAGCCGGGCCGGCCCGCACCGCCCTGGATCGGCGGCCCCGTCCGGGCCGCCGCGCGACGCGGGCGCGGGATGCCCGACGGCGGATCACCCGATCCGCCGGTCCCGGTCTCCGCGCCGGAAGTGGGGGTCCCTCCGGGCCAGCGCGGAGACCGTCCTTGGCCCGGCAGGGCAGGGCGGATCCCGCGAAGCGCCCGTCGGCCGCGCGGGCCGCTCAGACCCGGGCGACCGCCACGGTCCCGTCGTCCATGGGAATGAAGCGGACGCCCGCCCGGCGCAGCGCCTCGACCGCGTGCAGGCGGGACCGGCTTCCCCGATGCTCGCTGTCCTCTTCCAGACGCCGCACCGTCGAATGCGACAGGCCGCTGGCCTGGGCGAGATCCATCATCGACCAGTCGAGGAGAGCCCGCGCGGCCCGCAGGTGGTGACCGGTCACGGAATGCGCCAGCCCCTCGTGCAGGCCGACCAGGGGCGGCGCGTGGTTGCGGACGGGGTACTTGAGCCCGCAGCGGCCCAGATAGGTCCCGTCCGGATCCCAGACCGGCATCGTGAGGATCCGGAAGTGCCAGAGCTCGCCGTTGGCGAGGCGCTCGTGGGCCGCTCCCTGGAAGAACGCCCGCCGCTCGATCTGCTCCTCGGCCGCCGCCCGGAAGGCCTCGCGCTCCTCCGGAACGATCAGGAGATACGGCTCGGCGCAGATCTCCTCCAGCGGGAGCCCGTGGACCTGGGCCACGGCGAACGGGATGTCCCGGACCCGGTCGAGCCCCATCGAGAAGGTCGCGATATGCTCGGTGAGGTAGAGCGCGCTCTGCCGGCGGCGCTCCTCCTGCCGCAGACGCGCCAGCTGCTCGCGGTCGCTCACGTCGAGCGCCGTGCCGTTGAGGGCGACGGGCCGCCCTTCCGCCGAGACGCGCACCTCCATCGTCAGCGAGAGGGTGCGCACCGTGCCGTTCGTCCGGATCACCCGGACGATGACCTCGCGCGGGACGTGCCCCTGCCGGATGTCGGCCAGCGCCGGCATCAGGTGCCGGTCCTCCGGATGGATCAGGCTCAGCAACAGGTCGTAGCGCGCCTTCGCGGCGTTCGGAACGAGCCCGAGCAGCCGGTAGAACCCGGGCGACCAGACCTGCTCCTCGCCCGCGAAGATCCAGCTCCAGGCACCGCTCACGCCTCGGCTTTCCGTGAGAGTCAGGAACTCTCCCGACGAGAAAGTCAGGGCGCTTAAAGCAGTGTGGAACATCTCGGCACCGATCGAACCGTATCACCGTTTCCGCCACTCGGCCATGAGAATTTTTCCAGCATAAAAATTCAAAATTCAGCCGAAATCTCTTACGATCAAGTCCAGATCCTCGTCGATCGGACGTGAGCTAGCCGCACGACATCTTTCGAGGACGTACGCGCCGGCGCGATCTGTTGCCGAGTCCGCGAATCTGCCGCTGCCGCGCTGTGGACCGAAGCTCCTGAGATCCTCGACCGGCCCCGCCCCGCGGCGCGTTCGGCACGCACCGCCATGACAGCAACGCGACGGTCTCCGGGTCGGCCACGACCGTTCTCGCGGCGGCCGTTCTCGGCTACATGGTGTTTCTGAAGTGTGATTTTCCGTTCCGGCTTTGAATCTATCTCCGAGAAACGCGCCGCAGGAGGCGGCTAACTTGTAAATTTCTAAAATTTGAGAATTCAATACGATTTGCATGGCGGATTATTGACATAAATACTTAAACGAATTGTCGAATTGCGGTATTTAATTCCAGAACACAGCGGAAATAAGCTATGAACATCGATCGGGCGGGCGGGCGCGCGGTTCGCAGATCGTCGAGCTCCGGAAGCCGGGCGCGCGACAGGACCGGCGAGACCGGGGCCTGTGGACGATTGACAGGTCGGTCCGAACAATGCGGGGAGACGGGGTCGCGCACCGGGAGGAACCGCATGAGGGTCGCCTGCATCGGCGAGTGCATGGTCGAACTGTCCGAACGCCCGGACGGGAATCTGGTCCGGGGCTTCGGCGGCGACACGCTGAACACCGCGCTCTATCTCGCGCGCCTCGGCGTCGCGGTGGATTACGTGACGGCGCTCGGCGACGACATCTGGAGCGACGAGATGGCGGCGGCCTGGGGCCGCGAGGGCATCGGCCTCGAGCGGGTCCGGCGCCTGCAGGGCCGGATGCCGGGCCTCTACATCATCCGCACGGATGCCGACGGCGAGCGCAGCTTCCACTACTGGCGCGACCGAGCCGCGGCCCGCGACCTCTTCACCGAGCCGGGCGCCGCCGAGACGGAGGCGGAGCTGGAGCGCTACGACCTCGTCTACCTGTCGGGCATCAGCCTCTCGCTCTACGGCGAGACCGGGCGCGCCGCCCTGTTCGAGACCCTGGCGCGCCTGCGGGACCGGGGCGGCCGGGTCGCCTTCGACACCAATTACCGCCCCCGCGGCTGGCCCGACCGGGACGAGGCCTGGGCGGCCTTCCGCGCGGCCCTGGCTCTGGCCGACGTGATCTTCGCCTCGGCGGAGGACCTGGACTGGCTCTTCGGCGCGGCGGGCGAGGACGAGGTGCTGCGCCACCGCGGCCGGGCCGAGATCGTGCTCAAGACCTCGGGCGCATCAGGCCCCGTCGCCCGGGTGCTGCACGGCCCGGCCGACACCGCCGTGCCGGCCGGGCGCGCCGCGCGGGTCGTCGACACGACGGCGGCGGGCGACAGCTTCGCGGCGGGCTACCTCGCGGCGCGCATCGCCGGGCTGGCGCCGGAAGCCGCCGCCGCCGAGGCGCACCGCCTGGCCGGGGCGGTGATCGGACATCGCGGCGCCGTGATTCCCCGGGACGCGATGCCGGCCCCGGCCGCCCGGCCGCCCGGCCCGGGCGCCTGAGGCCGTCCGGGCCGCCCTTGAGGCGGACAAGCGCAACCGCTACCTCTCTGCCAGCGGGGGACGGCCCCCGCAGCGTCATCGCCGCCCGTGGCGCGGCCGAGAGGGCACCCGTGGCGCCGATTCCCCCGCCGATCCAGGTTCCCGAGCCCGACGCCGCCGCGGCGGGCGGCGGCGCCCCGAAGACGCGGGTCAGCGCGCGCGGCCGGCTGCGCACCTATTTCCTCACCGGCATCATCGTCGCCGGCCCGCTGGCCATCACCGCCTACATCACGTGGTGGTTCATCGCGCTGATCGACTCGTTCGTGAAGCCGCTGGTGCCGGCGAGCTACCTGCCGGACCATTACCTGCCGTTCTCGATCCCGGGCCTCGGCCTCGTGATCGCGTTCCTGGCGGTGACGCTGCTGGGCTTCCTCACGGCGAACCTCGTCGGACGCTCGGTGATCGAGTTCGGCGAGGTGCTGCTGGCGCGGACTCCCGTGATCTCCGGCCTCTACAAGGGCCTGCGGCAGATCTTCGAGACGCTGTTCTCGGCCAACGGCACCTCGTTCCGCACGGTGGGGCTCGTGGAGTTCCCCGTGAAGGGCACGTGGTCGGTGGTGTTCCTGTCCGCCCCGGCGGCTCACGAGGTCGAGGGGGCGCTGCGGGCCCGGGGGGCGCCGGCGGACGACCTCGTCGGCGTCTTCCTGCCCTGCGCGCCCAATCCGACGACGGGCTTCTTCTTCTACCTGCCGCGCGCGGAGGTGGTGGAACTCGCCATCAGCGTCGACGACGCCGCCAAGCTGGTGATGTCGGCCGGGGTGATCCAGCCGGAGGACCCGCAGGGCCGCCTCAACGCCATGGCGGCCACCCTTCGGACGGCCCAGCAGGCCGGCGGTCCGGTGCCCCGGCGGGAGCCGCAGGACGCCTGAGGGCCGGGCTCGGAGCGCTCCATCGTCGCTCGCGACGCGCGGCCGGCCGCCCGGCAGCGGAGACCGACCACGAGAAAGGGCCGCCCCGCTCGCGCGGGACGGCCCCGGATGTTCAGGCTGCCTGAGCGGCTTCAGCGCTGCAGCGAGGCCGTCTGCGGCGCGATGGTCGGCGGCGTCGCCTGCGCGACCGTCACGGCGCTGCGGGGCGCCGTCGGGCCCCAGCCGGACGCGCATTGCAGGGTGAGGGCCAGCCCGAGGGCGATGCAGAGCCCGTTGGCGGCCAGCCAGAAGGGCCGGGACGCCCGGCGCACGGCGGCCTGCAGCTCGTCCGCGGTCTTGCCCGCCGCCTCGGCGGCGCGATCCGAGATCGGCAGGAGCCAGGGCTCGGTCGGCAGGGCGTGGGCACCGGCCATCTCGTGGGAGCCCGGCAGGCCTTGGAACAGTCCGTTCGACATGTCCGTCCTCCAGATTCGTCCGTGATGTCCCGGCTTACCGGGCCATTCGTTCATCTCCAGTTAAGGGAAGAATATGGCTGATGCAAGGTCACGAGGCCTGTCCGGCGCCTCCCGGACCGCCCGCCGAGCGCCGCCAAGCTTCGGCGCGATCTCGCCAAGCGTCTGAAAAAGCTCGTCTTTTCGGAACGCCTGTGACATTGCCGCATCGGAGTACGGATCCGGTCGCGCGGCGACGATTCCGGATCCGGCCGTTCAGGAAGGCCGGGCTTTCCTGAACGAAACCGTTCAGGAAGCCGTTCATCCGGCCCCGATCAGCCGGATCGCGGCCTCCCGCTCGAACAGGTAGAGCAGCACCCGCAGGGCCTGCCCCCGCGGGCTCCTGAGGCCGGGATCGCGCTCCACGATCAGCCGCGCGTCGTCGCGGGCCGCCTCCAGCAGGGCGGCGTCGCTCTCCAGCCGCGCCAGCCGGAACGCCGCCAGGCCGGATTGCCGGGTGCCGAGCACCTCGCCCTCGCCGCGCAGCTTCAGGTCGGCCTCGGCGATGCGGAAGCCGTCCTCGCTCGCGCGCATCATCTCCAGCCGGGCCCGGGACACCTGCCCGAGGGGGCCCCGGTAGAGCAGCAGGCACGAGGAGGCCTTCGAGCCGCGCCCGACCCGGCCGCGGAGCTGGTGCAGCTGCGCCAGCCCGAACCGCTCCGCGTGCTCGATCACCATGATGGTGGCTTCGGGCACGTCGACCCCGACCTCCACCACCGTGGTCGAGACCAGGAGCTTGGTCTCTCCGGCGGCGAACCGGGCCATGGCGGCATCCTTCTCGGGCCCCGGCATCTTGCCGTGGATCAGCCCGACCGCGTCGCCGAAGTGCTTCCGCAGGTCGTCGAAGCGCTCGGCCGCGGCGGCGAGGTCGACGAACTCCGATTCCTCCACCAGGGGGCAGATCCAGTAGACCCGCTCGCCGCCGGCGATCGCCCGGGCGAGGCCGGCCACGACCTCGTCGATCCGCTCAGTCGGCAGCGTGATCGTGCGGATCGGCTGCCGGCCGGCGGGCTTCTCGTCGAGGATCGAGACGTCCATGTCGCCGAAGAAGGTCAGCGCCAGGGTGCGGGGAATCGGCGTGGCGGTCATGACCAGGAAGTCCACCGCCTCGCCCTTGGCGCCGAGCGCCAGGCGCTGGTGGACGCCGAACCGGTGCTGCTCGTCGACGACCGCGAGGCCGAGGTCGCGGAACGCCACGGCCTCCTGGAACAGGGCGTGGGTGCCGACCAGGATGTCGATCTCGCCCGCGGCGAGGTCGGCGAGCGTGCTCTTGCGCTCCGCGGCCCGGTCGCGGCCGGTCATCAGGCGCAGGCGCAGGGGACCGGCCAGCGGTTTCAGCCGCTCGAAGTGCTGGCGGGCCAGGATCTCGGTGGGCGCCATCAGGGCGGCCTGACGCCCGGCCTCGACCGCCGAGGCCATGGCGAGCAAGGCCACCGCGGTCTTGCCCGAGCCGACATCGCCCTGGAGCAGGCGCAGCATCCGCCGGGGCGCCGCGAGGTCGGCGCGGATCTCCGCGACCGCCCGGGCCTGGGCGCCGGTCAGCGCGAAGGGGAGGGCGGCCTGGAGGCGGGCGCTCAGGGCCCCGTCGCCGGCATTGACGCGGCCGGCCTTGCGCCGCTGGCGGGCGCGCAGCAGGGCGAGCGCCAACTGCGAGGCGAGGAGCTCGTCGTAGGCCAGCCGCTTCCGGGACGGCGTCGCGGGCGGCGGCTGGAGGGGGTCCTCGGCCTTCGGGGGCGCCTCCTCGGGGCGGTGCTCGAGGCGGAGCGCGTCCGCGAAGGCCGGCAGGCGGTTCCGCTCCAGCCAGGCCGGGTCCTGCCATTCCGGCAGGATCGGCAGCCGGTCGAGGGCCACCACCGCGAGCTTGTTGATCGCCCGGGACGTCAGCCCCTCGGTGGCACCGTAGACCGGCTCGACGGCGGGCAGCTCGGCGAGCCCCGCCTCGTCCACGATCCGGGACGGGTGGACCATCTGGCGGGTGCCGTCCCAGAGGTCGATCCGGCCGGTGATGTAGCGGTGCGCCCCGAGCGGCAGCATCTTCTCCACCCGGGCGCGGGGCATGCCGAAGAAGACCAGCGAGATGTCGCCGGAGGCATCCTCCACCAGCACCCGGTGCGGGCGCCGGCCGGCGCCGACCTGGGCCGGGCGGTGCGCCACCACGGTGACGCCGATCGTCACCGGCTCGCCGGTGGGGGCCTCGCTGATCGAGCCCATCAGCTTCCGCGCCACGCCGCCCTGGGGCAGGTGGAACAGCAGGTCCACGACCCGGGCCTCGCGCTCGGGGGTCCCGAGCAGCCTCTCGATGAGCGGCGCCATCTTCGGCCCGATCCCCGGCAGGGCGCGGGCCGGCGCGAAGAGCGGATCGAGGATGCTCGGCCGCAGAGTCGGGGCGACGGCAGGCGCGGGGGCGGCCTCCGCCGCCTCGGCCGCGTCGGAATCCTTCAAGGCCGGGTCCTGAGTCGGGCGTGCATCTGTCATGGCGGTTCGGCGGACATGGTGCCGGAGGCGCCTTATCATCCGGTGCATCCCGGCGCGCCAGTGCGGCAGGATGGAGACCGAACCCGGAGACCGATGCCATGGCCCGCGACTTCCTGCCGGGATTCGACCGGCACCGGATCGAGACCGCGCCCGGCGTGACGATCAACGCCCGCTCGGCCGGATCCGGGCCGCCGGTGCTGCTGCTGCACGGCCATCCCCAGACCCTGTCGACGTGGCTCCACGTCGCGCCGCGCCTCGCGGAGCGGCACGCCGTGGTGGCGATGGACCTGCGCGGCTACGGCGATTCGTCGAAGCCCCCCGGGGGCGAGCGCCACGCCAACTACGCCAAGCGCGCCATGGCGGCGGACGCGGCGGCCCTGATGCGGGCGCTCGGGCACGAACGCTTCGCCGTCGTCGGGCATGACCGCGGCGGCCGCGTCGCCCACCGCCTCGCCCTCGACCACAGCCGGGCGGTGGAGCGGATCGCCGTGTTCGACATCGCGCCCACCGCGACCATGTACGCGCGCACCGACAAGGATTTCGCCACCCGCTATTTCTGGTGGTTCTTCTTCATCCAGCCCCATCCCCTGCCGGAGACGCTGATCGGGGCCGATCCGGAATATTTCCTGCGCCACCACGTCGACGGCCAGTCCAAGACCCCCGGCTCGACCCCGCCGGAACTCTTCGCCGAGTACCTGCGCTGCTACGCCGACCCGGCCTGCCGCCACGCGATCTGCGAGGATTACCGGGCCGCCGCCGGGATCGACCTGGAGCACGACGCGGCCGATGCCGAGGCCCGGATCACCGCGCCGCTGCTGGCGCTCTGGGGCGCGAAGGGCGTGGTCGGCCGGACCTACGACGTGCTGGAGACGTGGCGCGAGAAGGCGACCGACGTCTCGGGCCGGGCGCTGGATTGCGGCCACACCCTCCAGGAGGAGCGGCCGGACGCGGTTCTCTCGGAGTTGGCGGCGTTCCTGCGCTGAGCCGGCCGCCGGCCCGGAACAGATCGACCGCGCTGTCGTAGCCCGCGTCGCAGATCCGGCCGCGCGCCGGGAACAGACCGGCGGCGATCAGCCGGTCGTAGCGGGCGCGGCGACGCGCCTCCGGGATGCGGCGCTGTGGCCTGCGCGGAGCGGGCTTGGCAGACATACCCGAAAGCTCAGATACGGGCACGTGCCGCGCGGACGCGACGCGACGGCCCTGTCCCGGGCCTCCGGCGAGCGTGGTCGGGCGAGCGTGGTCGGGTCGGCACGGGAACGAGCGGAGATCGTGCGGGGCAGCATGTCCGAGGGAACCAGGGTCGAAGAAGCCGGCGCGCCGTTCGCGGTCGCGGTGGTCGGAGCCGGGGCAGCCGGCCTCGCCGCCGCGCTGGCGATCGCGCGCGACGGGATCCCCACGGCGCTGGTCGGGCGCCACGCCCCAGTCGCGGACGGGCGGACCGTCGCGCTCCTCGACGGGTCGGTGCGCTTCCTGGAGGCGCTCGGCGCCTGGGAGGCGGTGGCGCCGCACGCGAGCCCGCTCTGCACGCTGCAGATCGTCGACGACACCGGCAGCCTGTTCCGGCCGCCGCCGGCGCAGTTCCGCGCCGCCGAGATCGGCCTCGACGCCTTCGGCTGGAACGTCGAGAGCGCCCGCCTGGTGGAGAGCCTGCGCGCCCGCGCCCGGGCGCAGGACAACCTCACCCTGGTCGAGGCGGACGCCGCCGGCGCCGTGCCCGGCGAGACGGCGGCGCGCGTCGCGCTGGCGGACGGGAGCGCCGTCGAGGCCCGGCTCGTGGTGGGAGCCGACGGGGCGCGCTCGCCGCTGCGGGCCGCCAGCGGCGTCCGCGTGCGCGACTGGACCTACCCGCAGAGCGCCATCACCACGATCCTGGCCCACGCGCGCCCGCACCGCGACGTCTCCACGGAGTTCCACACCCGGTCGGGACCCTTCACCCTGGTGCCGCTGCCGGGCGGCCACCGGTCCAGCCTCGTCTGGGTGACCGGGGAGGGGGCGGCCCGGCGGCTCGCCGCCCTCGACGACGCGGCGCTGGGACAGGCGGTGGAGCGACAGGCCCGGGCGATGCTCGGCGCCATGCGGGTCGATGGCCCCCGGGGTCTCGTGCCGATGCGCGGCCTCGCGGTGGCGACCCCGGTAGCCCCGCGGCTCGCGCTGATCGGGGAGGCGGCCCACGTCTTCCCGCCGATCGGCGCGCAGGGGCTCAATCTCGGCCTGCGCGACGCCGCGACCCTGCGCGACGCGGTGCTGGCCGCCGCCCGCGACCGCCGCGATCCCGGGTCGCGCGCCGTGCTCGACGGCTACGCGCGGGCGCGCCGCGTCGACACGGCGGCGCGCACCGCCGCGGTCGATCTCCTCAACCGCAGCCTGCTCAGCGACCTGCTGCCGGTGGACGCGCTGCGCGGCCTCGGCCTGCTGGCGATGACGCAGCTCGGACCGCTGCGGCGCCTGGTGATGCGGGAGGGCGTGCTGCCCCGGATCGGCGCGCCGGAGCTGATGCGCGCGGCGCGCTAGGACCGCTCCCGATCGTCTTGCGGCCGCCTGGACGAGGGGCATCTCCGGCCGAGGCCGCCGCGCCCTGCCCCCTCTCCCGACGGGAGACGGAACCCGCGCCCCTCTCGGCACGGACCGGTTCGGCTGCAGGCTCCCCGGGCAACGGCGCACGGATACGCTGCCCCGGCCCGGGGCGCGGGAGCGCCAGCGGAGGCGACGAAGGGGGGCCGTTCGGACGGCGCTCGGTCGCCGGAGGGCGCCCTCTAGGAGCGCCGGCGGGTCCGTCCGCGTGTCCCGGGCCAGGTGGAGCGAGGTGGGGCGACCGTCCGCGCGCGTCGGAGGCCGAGACGGGCCTCAGAGATCCGGCTGGGCGGCCACGTAGGCGCCGAGGCGGGTCGCGAGATCGACCGGGCCGCCGGCGCGGGCCTCGCCCGAATCACCGATGAGGATCACCGGGATGCCGCGCTCGCGTAGTTGGCCGCGGAGGCGGGCGGCGCGGCGGGCGTAGGCAGGATCCCGGCGGGTGGGCGCCTGGAGCAGCACGGCGGCCGGGCGGGCGATCACGGTCAGAACGTCGTCCGCCGCCTCCATCGAGGCGGTCACGCTCGCGTATCCGAGGCTGGCCAGCTCGCCCGAGAGGGACCGGTCCACGGCGCGGACACCGTCGTCGACCACGAGCACTTGTTGCAGCGCACCCATAAGCTTGAGCGGTACTCCATCCGGGACGGCTTGGAAAGATAGCCGTCACGACAATCCGATGCAGAACCCGCGAACAGGCGGATCGGATCCGTCGGTTCGTGTGCAGATGCGAGATTATCCGCGCCGCCTGAGTGCCGGATGAACCGGCGATCGCCCGCCGTTCAGGCGGACGGGACGGGGGCGGCGGCGATCGCCGCGACCGTCCCGTCCGCGCGCCCGCCCGCGCGGAGCGGCCGGAAGCCCGTGCTCCGCCACGCCAGGGGCTCGGTCGCCGGGGTCTCGCCGCGGGTAAGAGGGGCCGCCGCGCAGGCCGCCCCCCGGCAGGCGAGGGCGCCGTCGGCGCCGCCGGCGAGGTCCAGGAGATCGCGGGGCAGGAAGGCCTGCTCGGGCTCGGCCAGGGTCGCAACGAGGTCGTCCGGGCCGGGGCGGGTGAGCACCAGCACCTCGCCCAGGACCAGGGAATCGAGGCGCTGCGGGCCCGCGGGCCCGGCGCTCCGCGGAATCAGCCGGGCGGGCGCGCGGTGGACCACGTCGAGGACCCGGACGGTCCAGGGCAGGGGCAGGGCGGCGAGGGCCGATTCGACCCGCGCCGGGACCACCAGCCGGGTCGGCACCGGCCGCAGCAGGGCGGCGCGGAACCCGGCCTCGTCGAAGGGCAGCACGGTCTCCAGGCCGGCACCGGCCGCCAGGGCGGTGCCCAGGCCGGTCACGAGGCCGCGCAGGTCGTGGCCGGGCAGGAGCGTCAGGACCCGCTCGTCCGCGGTCAGGGGCAGCGCGTCGAGATGGGCGGCGACCGCCGCCGCCAGCGCCGCGGCGGTGCGGTAGACCGGCCGGCCGGGATCGCCGCCCGCGAAGGTGACGAGGCCGCGACTCGGCGCGGGATCGACCACGCCCCGCTCCAGGGCCATCGCGTCGAGGCTGATCACGCCGTCCGGCACGCTCGGGCCGAAGGCCGCGAGGTAGCGCAGGCCGAAATGGCGCATGGCCGCGCGGGTGAGGTCCTCCGCGGGCCGGCGCGCGCCGCGGCGGCCCTCCGTCAACACGGCCACGAGGCCCGCCGCCTCGATCCCGGCGGAGAGCTCCGCGTCGTCCCAGAGGGCCGGCATCGCGCAGGGCAGGTGGCCCGCCGCCTCGACGGCGAGGTGGGCGAGGGCCGATTCGGCGCCCCCCGAATACCACAGCCCGATCCGGCTGCCGGCCGGGAGCCGCCACGCGCCGATCCCGCGGGCGAGCCGCCCGACGATCTCGGCGGCGGCCGCGTAGGTCCAGGTGATGTTCGGGCGCCCGCACCACGCGACCCGGTCCCCCGAATCACGCAGGACCGTGCGCTGCGGGCCCGTCAGGGCGGCGGCGAACAGGCGGGTCGCGAGACCGTCGCACGGGCCGCCGAACAGCCCGCCGGGCCCGTTCTCGGATCGCGCGGACGCGTCCGGTGCGGCGTCGACCGCCCACTCCGCCACCGCCAACGCGCTCAAACCCGCTGCCCCCGCCGATCCTGCAGAACTCCTATCATCTCGGCCCCACAGGGTTAACCGACCACTAAGAGGGCCGCGCCGCCGGGCGCCGCAGGAGGGCGGCCGGCGGCGGCCGGCGGCGCGGTCCGATCACGCGCTCGTGCCTCGCGGCCGCGCAACGTCGCGCTTGCGGCCGGGCGGGCGGGGGCCTATCGGGGGCCGGGCGCGGCCAGGACGGTTCCGACAGCCCCAAGGCCGCGGTGTCATGCCTTCGCCTCATTCGAGGGGAAAGGCAGGCCGCCCGGTCGCCGGGGTGAGGGATGCGCGCAGACGGGCGCCCGTCCCGCCCGATGGCCGGACCGATTCATCCGGAGCTCCGGGCGGTGCGCCAACGCGGCGGGCGGCCGGTCGCTCCGGCGGACCTGCCGCCAGGCCGGCTCCGCATCCTGCCAGCCACACCACGTCTCTTCCAAGGGGTCAGAGCCGATGTCCTTCACCCGCACCGCGACGCTCGCCCGCGCCGCTCTCCTCGGCCTCGCGGGCCTCGGCCTCGCGGCCGCGCCGGCCCTGGCGCAGCCGAAGAAGCCCGCCGCGCCCGCCCCGGCCGCGCCGGCGCCGACCGCCCCGGGTACCCCGGCGGCCAACACCCCGGCCGCCCAGACGGGCCCGCAGATCGTCGCGGTGAAGTCCGAGCCGAGCCAGGCCGACTGGACCAAGGTCTGCGGCAAGGACCAGGGCTCGGGCACCGACATCTGCTACACGACCCGCGACTTCGTGTCCGACCAGGGCCAGCCGGTGTTGGCCGTGGCGGTCTACGAGATGAAGAACCCCGCCCAGAAGCAGGAGGTGCGCGTGGTGCGCTACCTGCTGCCGCTGGGCCTGCTGCTGCAGCCGGGCATCCGCTTCAACGTCGACGGCCAGGCGGCGACCGCCGGCCGCTTCGCGGTCTGCTTCCCGAACGGCTGCTTCGCGGAGGCCGGCGGCGTCGATGCCGGCGTGATCGCCGCGATGAAGAAGGGCACGACCCTCAACGTCTCGGTCCAGAACCAGACCCAGCGCGAGGTCACCTTCGCGGTGCCGCTGGCCGGCTTCGGCAAGGCCTTCGACGGCCCGGCCATCGACCCGAAGGTGCTCGAGGAGCAGCAGAAGAAGCTACAGGCCGAGCTGGAGAAGCGCTCCGAGGACATGCGCAAGAAGCTCGAGCAGCAGCAGGGCGCCGCCCCGGCCGCCGGCGCGGCCCCGGCCCCCGCCGCCAAGTAACGAGTGAGCACCAGCGACCCGCCGCGCGGCGGGTCCGTATCGGGGGCCGGGCCGCGAGGTCCGGCCCTTCGCGTCTGGCCCGCCCGGCGGCGGGGTCTAGCGGATCCCCGCGGGCCCCGAGTCCGGCTGGACGATCAGCACGCGCAGGTCCTGGTCGGGCACGTAGTCCCGGGCCTCCCAGCGGAACGTGGTCGGCCCGGTCTTCCGGACATCCGTGCGGCAGAAGCTCGCCACCGCCTCCGGGCTGCCCTTGTCGACCGTCAGGGTGAAGCGCCCGATCGGCGCGGCCCAGTTGCGCGCCGTGGTGACGATGTAGGGCACCACGGTCGCCCGCAGGTGGCCGCCGGGATCCGCCGCCTTCGCGTGCAGGCGCCGGATCGCCGCGAGCCCGGCCGCGTCCGCGTCCAGGCAGTAGGTCGCCCGGTAGGCCGCGCGGGACGCCGCCTTGAGGTCGAGCAGGTGGAAGCCGGTCACCGGCGCGTAGCTGTGCGCGATGCGGACCTCCTGCCCCGTCGGGAAGGTCTGGAGCCAGTGGAATTTGGCCTCCCCGCGCCAGAGCCCCTCGGTCATCCGGTCCGGCGCGTCCGCGACGTCGGGGAACAGGCCGGCCCTGACCAGCTCGGCCCATTCGGGCGCGCCGATCCGCCCGGCCGCCGCGCTGATCGCCGCGAAGCGCAGCGGGTTCAGCAGCAGGCCGTGGCGGCGCAGCAGGTCCGTCACCTCGCGCTCGCCCACATAGGCGCGCTCCTCCAGCTCGGGCTCGAGGGGCCTGCCGTCCACCGTGACGGTGAAGCCGACGAAGTTCGGGCTGTCGGGCCGGGGCAGCGCCAGGGCCGAGAAGCTGAGTTCGCGCCCGTCGATCGGCGGCAGCGGGAAGGCGATCCGGACCGTGCGCGGCTCCTGAACCTGATTGCGGAACAGGTAGGACACGCCGATCCGGCCGCGGGCGATCGACAGGTCCTCGCTCACCAGGGCGATCCCGGGCTCGCGCCGCAGGACGAGGCCGCCGGCATCGAGCTCGGCGGCGCTGTCGTTGGCGCGGGCCGCCGTAGCGAGAAGGCCGGCGGCGAGCAGAGCGGCGGGTCGGATCATGGCGACGGGCTCGTCCGACGGCAGCGGCCGTCGCGACAGACTAGCGCCCGCCGCTTGCCAGGACCTTCACGGGCCCGACCCGCTCAGTTCGTGGCGCGGTCGCGCATCCGGTACGCGCCGGCGGCGTCGCGCTCGAACATCTCGGCGATGCCGGCGTGGCGCAGGGCCTCGCCCGACGTGTCGGGCAGGAGGTTCTGCTCCGACACGTAGGCCACGTACTCGGTCTCGGCGTTCTCGGCGAGCAGGTGGTAGAACGGCTGGTCCTTGCGCGGCCGGACCTCCTCGGGGATCGACAGCCACCATTCCTCGGTGTTGTCGAACACCGGGTCGACGTCGAACACGACGCCCCGGAACGGGTAGATCCGGTGGCGCACCACGGCGCCGATCGCGAATTTCGCGGTTCTCAGTGTCACGTCCGACATGGTTCAACCCGTCCAGATCGGACAGATAGGTCCGATGACGGATCGTGTCACCCGGTCGCCGCGGAAGTCGGCGTCTCGGCGGCGCGGGCCAGGCGATCCCGGACGGCGATCGCCTCCGGCAGCGGCCGCCACAGGACGGTCATCTCGGCGATGCGCCCGGCCGCGTCGAGGCGCCAGTAATCCATCCCGTCGAGCCGGTGCGGGCCGGCCGTCGCGCCGAAGAAGGCGGCGGCGTGCGCGGGGCCTTCCAGGATCTCGCGGATCTCGAAGGCGTCGACCGCCGCCAGCAGGGCGTCGACCACTGGCCGGATCGCCGCCTTCCCGCGCACGGGCTCGGCGGCGAGCGGCGTGTTGAGCACCACCGCCTCGGTCATCTGCGCCAGCATGGCGTCCCGGTCCTTCGCCGCCAGGGCGGCCGCGAAGGCGCGAACGTGGCTGAGGTCCATCGGAGTCTCCTACGAAATCCGGATGCCGAGGTCGGCCGCGATCGCCCGGGCGGTGGCCTCGCGCCGGGCCGTGATGTCGGCCGCCGCCGCCCGCGCCCGCGCCACGGTGGCCGGGGAGGCCGTTCGGGGTGTGCCGCTGTCGAAGGGCGGCTCGGGGGCGTACTGCATGCCGAGCTGGATCGTCCGGGCGGCCTCGTCGCCGCGCAGTTCGGCGGCGAGCCGGAGCGCCCCGTCGATCCCCGCGGTGACGCCGGCCGCGAACACCCAGCGGCGGCCATCCGCGTCGCGGTCGAGCACCACCCGCTCGTCCACCGGCTCGGCCCCGAAGAGGGGCAGCAGGTGGACCGCGTTCCAGTAGGTCGTGGCCCTGCGCCCGACCAGGAGGCCGGCCGCGCCGAGGAGCAGGGCACCGGTGCAGACCGAGAGGACGTGGCTCGCGCCCGCCGCCTGGTCGCGGATCCAGCCGAGCACGGCGGCGTCGCGCATCAGCGCCTCCTGGCCCTGGCCGCCCGGCACGTGCAGCACGTCGAGCCGCGGCGCCTCCGCCAGGGTCGCATCCGGCAGCATCCGGAGGCCGCGGACGTCGCGGACGGGCTCGAGGCGCGGCGCGTAGACCCGGTAGGTGCTGTTGGGCACCCGGGACAGAACCTCGAACGGGCCGGTGAGGTCGATCTGGTCGAGCCCCTCGAACAGGAGCGAGCCGATCTGCAGGTGGGTGTCGGGCGGGATCATGCCGGAGCCTCCGTGGTGGACAGGACGACCCTACCGCGTCAGGATCTGGCCGAAATGCCAAAGAGCCCTCGTTTCTCGCCAGACGCGCCGCGCCCCGTCGAGGTGCTGGCCTTCCCGTCGGTGCAGCTCCTCGACGTGGCCGGGCCGCTCCAGGTCTTCGCCACCGCCAACGAGCACGGCGGCGCCGGGATGCCCTACGCGCCGCGGGTGATCGCGGCCGGCGACCCGGGGCTCACCGCCTCGGCGGGGCTGCGGCTGGTGGCCGACCCGCTGCCGGATCCCCACGCGCCGGTGGACACGCTGGTGATCGCGGGCGGCCCCGGCGTCGTCGCGGCCTGCGACGACGCCGCCCTGGTGGCCTGGGTGCGGACCCGGGCGGGTCGGGCCCGCCGGGTCGCCTCGGTCTGCACCGGCGCGTTCCTGCTCGGGGCGGCGGGGCTCCTCGACGGGCGGCGGGCCGTGACCCACTGGAAGCATTGCGGCGCGCTCGCCGCGCGCTACCGGCGCGCCCGGATCGAGCACGACCCGATCTTCGTGCGCGACGGCCCGGTCTGGTCCTCGGCGGGGGTCACGGCCGGTATCGACCTGGCCCTGGCGCTGGTCGAGGAGGATCTCGGCCGCGCGACCGCCCTGGCGGTGGCGCGCCACCTCGTGATGTTCCTCAAGCGCCCCGGCGGGCAGGCGCAGTTCAGCGCGGCGCTGGCGCTGCAGGCGGGCGAGGAGCGGTTCGGGCGGCTCCACGCCTACATCGCCGACAACCTGTCCGGCGACCTGTCGCTGCCGGCGCTCGCCGCGGCGGCCGGGATGAGTGCGCGCAGCCTCAGCCGGCACTATCGCGAGGCGACCGGCCTGACCCCGGCCAGGGCCGTGGAGCGCCTGCGGGTGGAGGCGGCCCGGCGCGCGCTCGCCGAGACGGCGCAGCCGATCAAGCGCGTCGCCCGGACCTGCGGCTTCGGCTCCGAGGAGACGATGCGGCGCAGCTTCCTGCGGCACGTCGCGGCGACGCCGCAGGAGTACCGGGCGCGGTTCGGCGGGTGAGGGTGGACTAGAGCCGTATCCGACCATGTTGCAACGGTCGGGAAGGAGGGCGAGCCCGGTCTCGCCAACCGCGCCAGGCCCCCTCTCCCGTGCGGGAGAGGGTTGGGGTGAGGGACGAGAAGGATCAGGACTGAACAGGCCGCCGATGCGCGTACAGGCGCGACTCTTCCGGACTGTTCTCATCCCTCACCCTATCCCTCTCCCGCACGGGAGAGGGGACCCGCGCCTCGTTCGGCACGGGCTCGCCGATCGCCTGCGTCCCAACCCGATCGGGAACGGCTCTCGACCGTGTCGCGGCGTTCGAGGGCCGCCAGGATCGTCTCGCGCACGCCGTCGCGATGCTCGTGGATGTCGGCGTTCGGGATACGGAGCAGGGCGAAGCCGAGCGATTCGAGGATCGCGGTGCGCGCGGCATCCCGGGCGACCTCGCTGGCGGTCGAGTGCGTTGCCCCGTCGACCTCGACGATCAGCCTCGCCTTGAGGCAGGCGAAGTCGACGACGAACCGGTCGATCGGGTGCTGGCGGCGGAACTTCCAGCCGTTGAGCGCGCGATTGCGCAACACGCGCCAGAGCTCGGCCTCGGCGCTTGTTTGCGCGCGCCGCAGGCTGCGCGCGCGCGGGATCGATCTGCTCACCGCACGGTTCCGGCAACGCAGTTGCGGACCCGGTGGATGATACGGTGCTGCGGCTTGCGCGGGCCTAGCCCCAGCGAATTGTCCGGCTCCGCGGCGTCATCGCTTCAGAAAGGCCGCGGGTCCCCTCTCCCGTGGGGGAGAGGGACAGGGTGAGGGATCAGGTCTGCCCGAGCGAGGCGTGCCCTGTTGGCAACCTGAGGCCGCGTCTTATCCTGAACCTCCGCGTCCCTCACCCCAACCCTCTCCCCCACGGGAGAGGGGGGCGCGTCGCGACTCGCGGACGCCGAATCGGGACCGCCACACGCGGCCCCGGCAGCCCGCTCACCCCAGCTTGTAGACCGCCGCCAGATCCGGATCCTTCGCGGCGACCAGCTTGGCGAGGTCCACGATGACCTTGGCCTGCTTCCAGGTGGCGTCGTCCTGCATCTTGCCGTCGAGCATCACGGCGCCGGTACCGTCCGGCATGGCCTCGACGATCCGGGCCGCGAAGGCCACCTCGGCCGGGTCCGGCGCGAAGACCCGCTTGGCGATCGCCACCTGGCTCGGGTGCAGCGTCCAGGCGCCGGCGCACCCCATCAGGAAGGCGTTGCGGAACTGCGCCTCGCAGGCCGCGCCGTCGGAGAAGTCGCCGAACGGGCCGTAGAAGGCCTTGATGCCGTTGGCCATGCAGGCGTCGACCATCCGGGCGATGGTGTAGTGCCAGAGGTCCTGCTGGGCGCTCGCCCGGGGCGCGTCGCCGGCCGGGTCGGCGATCACCCGGTAATCGGGGTGGCCGCCGCCGACCCGGGTGGTCTTCATGCCGCGGGACGCCGCGAGGTCCGCCGGCCCGAGGCTCATGCCGTGCATGCGCGGCGAGGCCGACGCGATGGCGTCGACGTTGGCGACGCCCTCGGCCGTCTCCAGGATCGCGTGGACTAGGATCGGCTTCGTCACCCCGTGGCGCGCCTCGAGCTGGGCGAGCAGCTGGTCGATGTAGTGGATGTCCCACGGCCCCTCGACCTTGGGCACCATCACGACGTCGAGCTTGTCCCCGACCTCGGCCACGATCGTGAACAGGTCGTCCAAGATCCAGGGCGAGTTGAGGGCGTTGATCCGGGTCCAGAGTCCGGTGCCGGTGGCGGCGAAGTCGGTGGCCTGGGCCATGGCGACGAAGCCCTTGCGGGCCGCCTCCTTCTGGTCGGCCGGGACCGCGTCCTCCAGGTTGCCCAGCACCACGTCGACGGTCCCGGCGAGCTCCGGCACGCGGGCCCGGACCTTGTCGTTGTGGGGCGGCACGAAGTGGATCATCCGCTCCAGCCGCACCGGCAGCTCGCGGAACGGGGCCGGCGCGCCGGTGGCGAGGGGCTGGAAGAAGCGGCGGGGCAGTTTCATCGGGTGCCTCTTGTCAGGGCTGGCGTCTGAGCCCCGTTAAGGCAGCTTGGGCGGGCGCGTAAAGCCGCGCCGCGCCGAAGTGATCTCGGACTTTAGTGATCTCGGACGCTCGGCCCAGCGCCGCCGAGCCGCCGATCCTCAGCCCCGGCCGCCCCGGCGGCCGGCGAGGCCGATCCGGTTGAGGATGCCGCCGTCGCCGCTGCCGGCCACCACCACGAGGCGCCGGACCTCGCCCCGCAGGAAGGCCTGCAGGAAGCGGTTGTAGTCGCGGAACGAGACGCAGCCGTTCGAGGCGCCGGGCTGCCGCAGCATGTAGGTGTGGGCCAGCAGGCCGTCGCGGCCGTGGATCGCGGCGCTGCCGCCCACCGGGTTGAGCCGGATCGCCCGGACCCCGTGGAACAGGCGCTCGCGCTCGGTCAGCGTGTAGGTGCCGGGCGGGGTCGAGCCGCGCATGCGCAGGTGGACGTAGCGCGGGTTGTCCATGTGCTCGCCGAGGCCGGAATGGGCCTCCAGCACCTCGCCGGAGGGCAGCGTCACCGTGCGGGCGGTGATGTCGTAGACGGCCGTGCCGGCCACCGAATCGGGCTCCGGGCTGATCCGGGTGCGCGGCGCCTCCTGCGGCAGGGCGTCCGGGCTGGCATAGGCCAGCGCCTGACGGGGCTCCTGACGATTCTCCTGAGACGGCGCGGCCGCGCCGACCCCGAACAGCTTCTCGAAGAAGGACGGCTCCTCGGCCATCGCGGCGCGGAACACGTCGCGGGTCCGGGGCAGGGCGCGGCTCGCCACCCGCGCGGGCGGCGGCGCCGGCGCGCGCCGCAGCTCGGGCGGGCGCGCCACCGGCAGCGGCACCAGGGCGGGCGCGAGGGCGGCGGGGGTAGGCTCGGCCGCGGCCATCCGGACCGGCGCCCCCGCGCCCTTCTCGGCGATCTTGTCGCCGGCCTTCTCGGTCGCCCTCTCCGCGGGCCCGGCCTGGGCCAGCCGGACCTGGGCGGTCCGCGCCCGCTCCGCCTGGGCCACCTGCCGGGCGATCTCCCGGACCGCCGGGGACGGCGCGGCGGCGGCGATCTGGAAGCCGGCGGCCGGCGGGGCCGCGCCTCCGAAGGCCGTGGCGGTGTCGGAGCCCAGCGCCGGGCTCCGGTCGAGCATCCAGGCGAGGCTCGGCCGCGGCGCCGCCACGGCCTGCGGGACCGGGGCGGCGGTCGGCCCGGCCGCCGCGACGGTCTGCGCGTCGGGGCGGGCCGGCCCCTGCGGGTGGCTGAACACGGCCCAGCCGGCCAGGGTCGCGCCGGTGAGGGCGATGAGCGCCGTCAGCCGGGCGCGGCGGCGGGCGCGCCGCATGGCGCTCGGGTAGGGCGCCCGGGTGCGGACGACCGGATCGTAGACGGTCTCGACGTAGGTGAGGCGCGGGGGCGCCGGTCGCCGGGGTTCCGCGCTCGGATACGCGGTCTGGAACGCGGCGAGGGACAACGCAGCCTGGGCCATTCGGGAACTCGCGTACGCGCTTCCCCTGGGCAGCCGTCGCCGTTCGCCCGCGAGAGCCGTTCTCGCGCACGTGGTCCGGGTCGCCCGTCTGGGGAGGACATCAACCGTCCACCCCATTAAGCCGCGGTGTGGTTAATCCCCGCTAAAGGGACAGTTTGCGCGCGCGTTCCCGTGTTGGGACACAGCCTCAGGTGGCCCGATTCGGCGCGTCCCCGGGCGCCTCCGCCGAGACCTCCATCGGCCCGTGCCGGCGCGCGACCAGCAGGCAGAGCAGGGCCACCGGCACGCCGATGAGCGACGTGCCGACGAAGAACCATGGGAACCCGGTCCACTCGATCACGAAGCCCGAGAACCCGGCGAGCAGGCTGCCGGGCAGGGCGCAGAGCGAGGTCAGCAGGGCGTACTGGCTCGCCGCGTGGGCGGTGGCCGAGAGCCGCGACATGTAGGTGATCAGCACGATCGACGCGAAGGCGTAGGCGAAGCCGTCGATCCCGACGGTGAGCGCGAAGGTCCAGAACGCCGCCCCGCCGTGGCCGCCGTGCCACGCGAGGTAGGCCAGCGCGAGGTGCGAGGCGGAGGCCGTCACGGTGCCGATCAGCAGGCTCGCCATCATGCCGATCCGCGGGATGATGGCGCTGGCGAGGAACGTCCCGCCGAGCGCGATCCAGAAGCCGAACAGCTTCGTCACCGTGGCGATGTCGGTGTTGGAGTAGCCGAGCGTCTTGAACAGCGGGATCGCCATGGCGTTCGAGACGTAGCCGGGCATCCGGAAGCCCGCGACCAGCGCCAGCACCGGCACGGCGAGCGGCCCGAGCCGGGCGAGGAGGTCGCGGATCGGCGCCCAGACGGTCTCGACGAATCCGCCGGTCGGTGGCGCCTCGGGGGCGGGGGGCTCGGGGGCCAGCAGCGCCGCGACCGTGCCGGGGGCCATGAGCGCGGCCATGCACAGGTAGGCGGCGCGCCAGCCGTACGCGTCGGACAGGTAGAGGGCGCCCGCCCCCGCCGCGAGATTGCCGATCCGGTAGCCGATCTCCGACCAGGACGACATCAGCGCCTGCTGCTCGGGCGGCGCGGCGGTGATGCGCCAGCCGTCGATCACCACGTCCTGGGTGGCGCCCGCGACGCCGAGCGCCAGGGAGAACGCCACCGTCCAGGCGAGCCAGTGCGCCGGGTCGCCGAAGGCGACGCCCGCGAGCGCCAGGGCGACGAGGATCTGCGTGGCGACGATCCAGCCGCGGCGCCGCCCGAGCCAGCGGCCGATGAGCGGGGCGTCGTGGCGGTCGAGGAAGGGGGCCCAGAGGAACTTGAGCTTGTAGGCGATGGTGAGCTCGCTCATCAGCCCGATCGTGGCGAGCGGCACCTTCGCCTGGACGAGCCAGGCCGACTGGGTCGCGTAGACGAGCAGGAACGGGATGCCCTGCGCGAAGCCGAGGCCGAGCACCGCGGCGACGCGCCGGTCGGTGAACAGGGGCGTGAGGAAGGCGCCCGGCGCGGCCTTCACCGGCTCGGGCGCGCCGGTGACCTGCGCCGGGTTTGCCATCCACGCGTCTCCTGACCGTCGTCACGAGAGAGCAGAGATGGGCCGGACGCGCAACGATCGCGCGACCGTGCCCACCGTCACGCCGCCTTCTTGCCCCGCTCGGCGATCTTCACGAGGCTGCGCAGCACCTCGGTGGCGGTCTTGAGCCGCGCCGGGACGGTATTCAGCTCGCGCACGAACACGACGCTCATGTCGGGCCGCACCTTCGCGAACGAGGCCTGCTCGGCCACGTAGGCCACCAGCCCCTGCGGGTTGGCGTAGGAGCGGTCGCGGAAATGGACCACCACGCCCTTCGGCCCCGCCTCGACCTTCTCGACGTTCGCCTTGAGGCAGAGGATCTTGATCGTGCCGATCTTGAGGAGCTGCTCCACCTCCGGCGGCAGCGGCCCGAACCGGTCGATCAGCTCGGCGCCGAAGCTCTCCATCTCGGCGTCGTCCTGGATGGTGGCGAGCCGCCGGTAGAGGGCGAGCCGCACCCCGAGATCCTCGACGTAATCCTCCGGGATCGTGACCGGTGCGCCGAGCGCGATGGTCGGCGACCACGCCTCCTCGGGCACGTCCTCGATGCCGGCCTTGAGCGCGGTGACCGCGTCCTCCAGCATCTGCTGGTAGAGCTCGTAGCCGACCTCCTTGATGTGGCCCGACTGGGCGTCGCCCAGAAGGTTGCCGGCGCCGCGGATGTCGAGGTCGTGGGAGGCGAGCTGGAAGCCCGCGCCCAGCGTGTCGAGGCTCTGGAGCACCTTGAGGCGCTGCTCGGCCTGGGCGGTGAGCTGGCGGTTCGCCGGCGTCGTGAACAGCGCGTAGGCGCGCGCCTTCGAGCGCCCGACGCGGCCGCGCAGCTGGTAGAGCTGGGCCAGCCCGAACATGTCGGCCCGGTGGACGATCAGCGTGTTGGCGGTGGGGATGTCGAGGCCCGATTCTACGATCGTGGTCGAGAGCAGCACGTCGAACTTGCCCTCGTAGAAGGCCGTCATCACGTCCTCGAGCTGGCCCGCCGCCATCTGGCCGTGGGCGACCGCGACCTTGATCTCGGGCATCTCGGCGTCGAGGAACTTCTTGACTTCCGCCAGATCCTCGATCCTGGGCACGACGTAGAAGGACTGGCCGCCGCGGTAGCGCTCGCGCAGCAGCGCCTCCCGGATGGTCAGGGGGTCGAACGGCGTCACGAAGGTGCGCACCACCAGCCGGTCGACCGGGGGTGTCGCGATGATCGACAGTTCCCGCACCCCCGTCATGGCGAGCTGGAGCGTGCGCGGGATCGGCGTCGCCGACAGCGTCAGCACGTGGACGTCGGCCTGGAGCGCCTTCAGCCGCTCCTTGTGGGCGACGCCGAAATGCTGCTCCTCGTCCACGATGATCAGGCCGAGATCCTTGAAGGCGATGTTCTTCGCCAAGAGCGCGTGCGTGCCGACCACGATGTCGACCGTGCCGGCGGCGAGCCCCGCCCGGGTCTGCTTCATCTCCGCCGCGGAGGCGAAGCGCGAGAGCTGCGCCACCTGGACCGGCAGGCCCTTGAAGCGCTCGGCGAAGGTCCGGAAGTGCTGGCGGGCGAGCAGGGTGGTCGGGACGATCACCGCCACCTGCTTGCCGGAGATCGCCGCCGCGAAGGCGGCGCGCAGCGCCACCTCGGTCTTGCCGAAGCCGACATCGCCGCAGACCAGCCGGTCCATCGGGCGGCCGGCATTGAGGTCGTCCAGCACCGCGTCGATGGCGTTGGCCTGATCCTCGGTCTCCTCGAACGGGAAGCGGGCGGCGAACTCCCCGTAGAGCCCCTCGGGCGCCTGCAGCGCGGGGGCCTTGCGGACGAAGCGCTGGGCCGCGACCTTGATCAGCTCGCCCGCCATCTCGAGGATGCGGCGCTTCATCTTGGCCTTGCGGGCCTGCCACGCGCCGCCGCCGAGGCGGTCGAGGGCGACCTCGGAATCCTCCGAGCCGTAGCGGGTCAGGAGCTCGATGTTCTCCACCGGCAGGAGCAGCAGGCCGCCGGTATACTGCAGTTCCAGGCAGTCGTGCGGGGCGCCCGCGGCGTGGATCGTCTTGAGGCCGACGAAGCGGCCGATGCCGTGGTCGGCGTGGACCACGAGGTCGCCCGGCTGGAGCGCCTGCACCTCCAGGATCACGTCCTGGGGCCGCTTGGCCTTGCGCTTCTGGCGGACCAGCCGGTCGCCCAGGATGTCGCCCTCGGAGACGACGGCCAGCTCGCCCGCGGTGAAGCCCGCCTCCAGGCCCCAGACCGCCACCGCCGCGTCGGTGCCGCGCTTCAGCGCGTAGACGTCGGTGAGCCGGGTGATCGCCACGGGCTTCCTGAGGCCGTGGTCGGTGAGCACGCCGCAGAGCCGGTCGCGGGAGCCGTCGGACCAGGCTCCCAGGATCACGTGATGACCGGATCCCTGGAGATCGCGGATATGCGCCACCGCGGCGTCGAACACGCTGGCAGTCTCGTCGGCCCGCTCGGGGGCGAAGCTTCGTCCGGCCTTGGCGCCGCAATCGATCACGGCGCGCTCGGGCGATTCGGGCTGCGCGAAGGGCGTCAGCCGCGCCACGGTGGCGGTGGCGATCCGCTCCTTCAGCTCGTTCGGCGTCAGGTAGAGGGCGCGGGGCGGCAGGGGCTTGTAGGGGGCGACGCCGGGCTGCGGCGTCTTCATCGCGCCCTCGCGGGCCTGGTAATAGTCCTGGACGAGGCTGATCCGCTCGGCGGCGGCGTCCTCCACCTGCGGATCGAAGACCAGCGGCACGCCGCCGAGATAGTCGAACAGCGTGTCGAGGTGGTCGTAGAACAGCGGCATCCAGTGCTCGAGGCCGGCGTAGCGCCGCCCCTCGCTCACGGTCTCGTAGAGCCGGTCGTCCCGGGTCGCCGCGCCGAAGCTCTGGATGTAGTTCTGGCGGAAGCGCCGGATCGTCTCGGTGGTGAGCTGGACCTCGCTCATCGGCATCAGGTCGAGGGAGCGGAGCTGACCGGTGGTGCGCTGCGTCTCCGGGTCGAAGGCGCGGATCGATTCCAGCGTGTCGCCGAAGAAGTCGAGGCGGATCGGGGCCGGCAGGCCCGGGGGCGACAGGTCGAGGATGCCGCCGCGGACCGCGTACTCGCCGGTGTCGCGCACCGTCCCGGTGCGCAGGAAGCCGTTGGCCTCGACCCAGGCCACCACGTCGTCCATTGCCACGACGTTGCCGATCGCCGCCGAGAACGCCTCCTTGGCGATGTGGGCGCGGGGCGGGACCCGCTGCACCAGGGCGTTGACGGTGGTGCAGAGGATGCGCGGCCTGTCCTCGGCCGAGCGGGTGCGGGCGAGGCGGGCGAGCGCCGTCATCCGGGCGGCGGCGACGGCGGTGGTCGGCGAGACCCGGTCGTAGGGCTGGCAGTCCCAGGCCGGCAGGCTCATCACGTCCATCTCGGGCGCGACGAAGCCCAAAGCCGCCTGGAACGCGGCCGAGCGCCCAGAATCGCGCGCCACGTGCACCAGCACGGCCGGTGCGTCGACGGTGGGCGCCAGGGCACGGGCGAGGTCGGCGAGCGCCAGCGCGTCGAAGCCCTCCGGGGCGTTCGCCAGGACCGGGCTGTCGCCGCGCTTGAGGGCGTCGATCGCCCGGGCGAGCGCGGAGGATTTCGGCAGCGCGAAGCGCGCGACCGGCGGCTTGGCGGCGGGGGCGGGGGGCTTCGGCTGAGGCTTGGCCATCGGGTCTTTCGCGGGGAGGCCCGCCGGGCGCGTCAGGGGAGGAGGTCGGGTGGCGTTAGCCGATCGGGCCGCCGCGATAAAGCGTCCCGACGGAAGCGTCTGGGCGGCTGAGCCCACCCTATATGGTGGTTCTGGTACGGCGTGGAACGGCTGCCGTCTTCGCGAGCGTCGCGGAGCGATCCAGGGCAGCGCCACGGTTCCGAAGTCGCGCCACCCTGGGTCACCTCGCTCCGCTCGTGATGACGGAGCGGTCTGCAAGAGCCGACAGCTTCGATGGGATGCGATCGAGGCCTCCGGCCGGACCCGTCACGCGTCCGGCCCGACGATCTCCGCCAGCGCCGCCTCGACCCGGCCGCGGAAGAAATCCGCGTTGGGCATGTGCTCGGTCATCGCGGCGGCCCGGACCGTCGCCTGCCGCAGGATCTCGCCGCGCAGCGCCGGGTCGGAGCGCTCCATCATCTCCAGCATGATGCGCACCACGAGTTCGGTGGCGATCGACCGGGCCGGGTGGTCGTAATTGGGCTTCGGTTCGTCCATCTGGGTCTCTCAGGCGGTCCCTGTCACGAGTGGATCGGCGCGTCGTGCCGGTGGAACGCCCGCACGCGCTGCCAGACCGACGTGTCGTAGTTCGAGGGCGTCTCGACCTCGCCGGTCAGCCACTTGAACAGGTCCCGGTCCGGAACCTCGATCAGCGCCTCGAACTGGTCGAGCTCCGCCTCCGACAGGTCGCCGATCTCGGCATCGGCGAAGCGGCCCATGATCAGGTCCATCTCGCGGATGCCCCGGTGCCAGGCGCGGTAGAGGAGGCGGCGGCGGCGCGGATCGAGGTCGGCGCTCGTGCGGGTGGTGCCGGACATGGATCTCGGACCTCGGCTCGAACATAGGGCAGTCGCTAGATAGGCCGCCCGCGGCGACGGATCCAGAACGGGGTCGCGACCGGGCGAGTTACAACCGGAGCGCGAGACGGCAAAAACAAATTGCCTCCGCCGGGCGGTCCGTTATCTCGGGCTGCAACGCCCCCGCGTGGGGCGGCGAGCGGGAGTCCAACGATGCCGAAGGCGATCCGGGTCTACGAATATGGCGGCCCCGAGGTGATGCGCTTCGAGGACGTGCCCCTGGCCGAGCCGGGCCCCGGGCAGATCCGGGTCAAGCAGGCCGCCATCGGCGTCAACTTCATCGACATCTACTTCCGCACCGGCGCCTACAAGTCCCCGCACATGCCCTACACCCCCGGCAAGGAGGGCGCCGGCACCGTCACGGCGGTGGGCGAGGGCGTCAGCCAGTTCAAGCCCGGCGACCGGGTCGCCTACGGTTCGGTGGCGGACGGCTGCTACGCCGAGGAGCCGGTGATCCCGGCCTCCGCGGCCGTGCCGATCCCGGACGGCGTCGACGAGAAGACCGCCGCCGCCATGATGCTCAAGGGCCTGACCGTCGAGTACCTGCTGCACCGGACCTACGCGGTGAAGCCCGGCGACACGATCCTGTGGCAGGCGGCCGCCGGCGGCGTCGGCCTGATCGCCTGCCAGTGGGCCAAGCACCTCGGCGCCACCGTGATCGGCACCGCCGGCAGCCCCGAGAAGGCGGAGCTCGCCAAGCGGAACGGCTGCGACCACGTCATCCTCTACCGCGAGGAGGACGTGGCCAAGCGCGTGCGCGAGATCACCGGCGGCAAGGGCGTGCCGGTGGTCTACGACGGCGTCGGCCAGGCGACCCTGATGGGCTCGCTGGACAGCCTCGCGCCGCTCGGCCTGCTGGCGAGCTTCGGCTCGGCCTCCGGGGCGATCACCGGGCTCGACCTCGGCCTGCTCGCCCCGCGCGGCTCGCTCTACGTGACGCGCCCGACACTCGCGACCTTCTCGTCGAACCGCGCCACCCTGGAGGAGGCGGCCGGCCGCCTGTTCAAGGTGGTCGGCGACGGCGCGGTGAAGATCGCCGTCAACGCCACCTACCCGCTGGCCGAGGCGCAGCAGGTCCACCGCGACCTCGCGGGCCGGGAGACCACCGGCTCGATCGTGATGCTGCCCTGAGGCAGGCGACCATGACGCCCGGCAGCGCCGACCTGCTCCTCGTCGTCGACGTGCAGGTCGATTTCCTGCCGGGCGGGGCGCTCCCGGTCCCGGAAGGCGACGCGGTGGTCGGCCCGATCAACGACCTCCAGCACCGCTTCCGGCACGTGGTGCTGATGCAGGACTGGCATCCGGCCGATCACGTCTCCTTCGCCGAGACCCATCCGGGGCGGGCCCCGTTCGAGACCGTGGCGCTGCCCTACGGGCCGCAGGTGCTGTGGCCGCGCCACTGCGTCCAGGGCAGCCCGGGCGCCGCCTTCGCGCCGGGTCTCGCCACCGACCGGGCGAGCCTCGTGGTGCGCAAGGGGCTCGATCCCCGGGTCGACAGCTACTCGGCCTTCCTGGAGGCCGACCGGTCGACCCGCACCGGGCTCGCCGGGGCGCTCAGGGAGCGCGGCATCACCCGCGTCGCCGTGTGCGGCCTCGCCACCGATTTCTGCGTCGCCTGGAGCGCGCTCGACGCCAGCGACGCGGGTTTCGAGGTCCTCGTGGTGGAGGATGCGGTGCGCGGGATCGACGTGGACGGGTCGCTCGCGCAGGCCTGGGCGCGCATGGAGGCGGCGGGGGTGCGCCGGATCCGGTCGGCGCAGATCGGCTGAGCGGGCTGACCGGCCCCGGGGGCGGGAGGCGAACCGCCGCACGCCGCGCGGGAGACCGGCCCCGCGCCGATGCGTTGGCCCGGCATCGGCGTCCGTCGGGATGCCAGTCAGGAGCCAGCATGTCAGGCAAGCACCCGAAGACCGACACGCCCACGGACGCCGACCTCAAGGGCAATCCCGGGATCGGCACCTCGAAGGGGATGAGCGGCGCCGACCCGGCGGATCTGCAGGCGGATTCGACCTTCGAGGGCGACGTCGACAACGAGACGAAGCTCGACGGCGGCGTCGACCCCGACCACCGGCCGCGCAAGAACGCGTGACAGCCTGAACGCGTGACGGATGCCCGGGCCGGCGCGGCCCGGGCGCTCCCCGTCAGCGGGCGCGGGCCGGCGGCTTCGGCCGCCGGGGTGCGGGGGCCGGGCCGGTCGCGAGCCCGGCGGACGGGCCGCCCGCCGGGACGTAGAGCTGGGCGGGGCTCGCGGAGTAGCCCCGGAGCTGCGCCGCGCTGGCGGCCCCGAAGGCGGCGGTGCCGTCGGCGCGGGCAGCGCCCGCCGGGACGGTCAGCAGGAGCGCGGCGGACAAAACCAGAGACGGGGCCGGGGAGGCGGGCTTCGACATGGGGCGGACCCTTCGGTTCGTGCGGGCCCCGGGCAATCCCGGTCCGCGCCGGACGGATCCCATGTGGGGCGGCCGCGCGGGCCCGGCGTGCGGGACCGCACCGCGATCCCGCGTCGCATCATCGCGGGATCGGCGCGGGCCCCGCGGCGGGAGCCCGTCACAGGGCCAGCCCGAGCTGGAGCGGCGCCTCGGGCGCGTCCTGCGCGAAGCCCGACAGCGACACCCCGATCAGCCGCGCGCTGCGCCGCAGGGGGAACAGGCCGGCCAGCAGGTCGAGGCCGATCCGCTCCAGCCCTGCCCGGTCGGCGACGGGGACGGGCAGCGACCGGGCCCGGGTGACCTGGGCGAAATCCGAGAACTTGAGCTTCAGGGTCACGGTCCGGGCGCGCATGCCCTTGGCGTCGGCCGCGGCCCAGACCTTGTCGAACAGCGGCGCCAGCCGGGCGGCCAGGACCTCGAAGGCGGCGGTGTCGTCCGAGAAGGTGGTCTCCGCGCCGATCGACTTGCGCACCCGGTGGGCGCGGACCGGCCGCTCGTCGATCCCGCGGGCGACCGCGTGGTAGTAGGCGCCCGCGGAGCCGAAGGTCTCGCGCAGGCGCTCCGGCGTCCAGGCGCGCAGGTCCGCCCCGGTCTCGATCCCGAGCCGCTTCATCTTCGCCTCGGTGACCGGGCCGACGCCGTGGAACCGGCCGATCGGCAGCGCGGCCACGAAGTCCGGCCCCATGGCGGGGGTGATGACGAACAGGGCGTTCGGCTTCCTGTGGTCGGACGCCACCTTGGCGAGGAACTTGTTGTACGAGACCCCGGCCGAGGCCACGAGCCCGGTGCGCTCCAGGATCTCGGCCCGGATCGCCTTCGCCACGGCCGTCGCGGTCGGGAGGCCCAGGAGATTCTCGGTGACGTCGAGATAGGCCTCGTCGAGGGCCACCGGCTCGATGACGGCCGTGTGCCGGGCGAAGACCGCGCGGATCTCCTCCGAGACCGCCCGGTAGACCTCGAAGCGCGGCTTCACGAACAGCAGGTCCGGGCACAGCCGCCGCGCGGTGGCCGACGGCATGGCCGAGCGGACGCCGAACCGGCGCGCCTCGTAGCTCGCCGCCGCCACCACGCCGCGCTCCCGCGAGCCGCCCACCGCCAGGGGTTTGCCGCGCAGGGACGGGTCGTCGCGCTGCTCCACGGAGGCGTAGAACGCGTCCATGTCGATGTGGATGATTTTTCGGAGCGCGACCTCCGGATCCATCGCCGCCTCGGAGATCCGCCGCTGGTTCCCGCTCTGTTCTAAAGATCGCGGCGGCCCTGCGGGGTCAAGCTGCGCCGGGCGGGGCGTCAACAGGGATATCCCACCCACGCCCCCATCCCGAGGTGCGAGCGGAGCGAGCCTCGAAGGAGGGCTCCGGGGATCGCGCGGTCGGCTGGAGCCCTCCTCCGAGGCCTCCGCGGCGCTCGGCGCCTCAGGATGAGGGCACGGTTCGGATCGTCGCCACGGCGCGCCGCCTCAGGCGACGCTGCCGTAGAGGTCGTAGGCCTCGGCCCGGTCGATCTTCACGGTGACGATGTCGCCGACCCGCACCGGGCGCCGGAAGGCGGCGTGGACGGTGCCGTCGATCTCCGGCGCGTCGGCCTTGGACCGGCCCCGCGCGACCCCGCCCTCGACGGAATCGACGATGACCGGCAGCCGCTTGCCGACCTTGGCCCGCTGCAGCCGCAGCGCGATCCCGTTCTGCGTCTCCATGAACCGGCGCTTGCGCTCGGCCTTCACCGCCGGCGGCACGGGGTCGCCCAGCGCGTTGGCGGTGGCGCCCGCCACCGGCTCGTACTCGAAGCAGCCGACCCGATCGAGCTTGGCCTCCTGCAGCCAGGCCAGCAGTTCCTCGAACTCGGCCTCGGTCTCGCCGGGGAAGCCGACGATGAAGGTCGAGCGGATCGCGAGATCCGGGCAGGTCTGCCGCCAGCTGCGGATCCGGTCGAGCTGGCGCTCCTGATTGCCGGGGCGGCGCATGCGCTTGAGCACCGACGGGCTCGCGTGCTGGAGCGGCATGTCGAGGTAGGGGAGCACCTTGCCCTCGGCCATCAGGGGGATGACCTCGTCCACGTGCGGGTAGGGGTAGACGTAGTGCAGCCGCACCCAGGCCCCGAGCTCGCCGAGCTCCCGGGTCAGGTCGTAGAACTTCGCGCGGACCTGCCGGTCGCGCCACGGGCTCTCACTGTAGCGGATATCGACGCCGTAGGCGCTGGTGTCCTGGCTGACGACCAGCAGCTCCTTCACGCCGGCCTTCACCAGTTTCTCCGCTTCCCGCAGCACGTCGGCGGCCGGGCGGCTGACGAGGTTCCCGCGCAGGGACGGGATGATGCAGAAGCTGCAGCGATTGCTGCACCCCTCCGAGATCTTCAGGTAGGCGTAGTGGCGCGGGGTGAGCTTGATCCCCTGCGGCGGCACGAGGTCGAGGAACGGGTCGTGGGCCGGCGGCACCGCCTCGTGGACGGCCGCCACCACCGACTCGTAGGCCTGGGGCCCGGTCACCGCCAGGAGGTCGGGGTACTTCTCGCGGATCTCCTCCGGCTGCGCGCCCATGCAGCCGGTGACGATCACCCGGCCGTTCTCCGCCATGGCCTCGCCGATCGCCGAGAGCGACTCCGCCTTGGCCGAGTCGAGGAAGCCGCAGGTGTTGACGATCACCACGTCGGCGCCGTCGTGCCGGCGGGCCAGCTCGTAGCCCTCGGCGCGAAGATGGGTGAGGATCCGCTCGGAATCGACCAGCGCCTTGGGGCAGCCCAGCGAGACGAACGAGATTTTCGGGGCGGCGCCGGGAGCGGGGCCGCGGGGGGCGGGCGTGGCGGTCATGGCATTCGGGTCGGACAGTCCGGCGGGGCGATCGGCCGCCCGGCGCGCGGGACCAGGAATTCGGGGTCGCGCTCCTATACAGGCTCCGGCGCCTCCGCGCGAGGCCGGCCGCCGCAGGGGTGACCAGCCCCGCGCGCGAGCCTGGGCCCGGACGCGGATCCTGTCATGACAGCAAAGCTTTGCGGCGGGCTTCTCAGACCCCACATCAGGACGGGACAGCGCGGCCCTGCGCCCCGGACACGGCCCGCCCGCGCGAGGCGGCGGGGCCTGCGTGGAACTGCCGCTTCCCCCGCGGCATCGCCTGTGCGACGGCAGCGGACGACGCACAGCCCGAGGATAACGGCCCCGAACCCGGTCATGTGGACCCGAGAGATCCCCTTCATCGATCCCGTCGCGGCGGCGGCCCGGCTGCGCGCCCTGCCCGGGCTCGCCTTCCTCGACAGCGCCATGCGGCACGACCCGCTGGGGCGGCACTCGATCGTGGCCGCCGACCCGTTCGCGCGGTTCCGCTACCGCGACGGGCGCGCGACCCTCGACGGGCGACCGGTGGCGGGCGGCCCGATGGCGGCGCTCCGGGCCTGCCTCGAACCCTACCGGCTCGAGCCCGGGCCGGAACCGTTCCCCGGCGGGGCGATCGGGTACCTGGCCTACGACCTCGGCGCGGCGCTGGAGCGGGTGGCGGCGCCGGCCCGGCGGGCGGGGCTCACCGACGACATCGCGCTGAACCTCTACGACACGGCCCTGGTCGTCGACCACGCCGCCGGCACGGCCCGGCTGGTCGCCACGGGTTTCCCGGAGACCGCGCCGGACGCGCGGCGGGCCCGCGCGGAGGCGCGGCTCGCCGGCTTCGCCGACCTGCTCGGCGGCGCGGAGCCGCCGGTCCCGGCCGCAGCCCGGCCGGCCCAACCGCTCGCGTGGCGCTCGAACTTCGACCGCCAAAGCTATGAAGAGGCTGTCGAAAAAGTCCGCGCATACATCCGCGCCGGCGACATCTACCAGGCCAATATCGCCCAGCGCTTCGTCGCCGACCTGCCGGCCGGCTTCGACCCGTTCGCCCTCTACCGGCGGCTGCGCGAGACCAATCCGGCGACCTTCGGGGCCTACCTGGAACAGGAGGGCCTGACCGTGGCCTCGTCATCGCCGGAGCGGTTCATCCGCCTCGACGGCCGGCACGTGGAGACGCGCCCGATCAAGGGCACCGCCCGCCGCCTCGACGACCCGGTGGCCGACCGGGCGGCGGCCGAGGCGCTGCAGGCCAGCGTCAAGGAGCGGGCCGAGAACGTCATGATCGTCGACCTGCTGCGCAACGACCTGTCGCGGGTCTGCGCGCCGGGCAGCGTCGCCGTGCCGACCCTGTGCGGGCTGGAGACCTACGCCAACGTCCACCATCTGGTGTCGGTGGTGACCGGAGACCTCCGCGACGGGCTCGACGCCCTCGACCTCCTGGAAGGGACCTTCCCGGGCGGCTCGATCACGGGCGCCCCGAAGATCCGCGCCATGGACATCATCACCGAGATCGAGGGCGACGCGCGGGAACTCTACTGCGGCGCCATCGGCCGGATCGGCTTCGACGGGGCGCTCGACACGTCGATCGCGATCCGCACCGTGTTCATGGACGCGCACCAGGCGGTCCTGCAGGCCGGGGGCGGGGTGACCCTGCTGTCGGAGCCGGGCCCGGAATACGACGAGACCCTGGCCAAGGCCGCCCGCGTCTTCGAGGCCTTCGCATGATCCTCGTCCTCGACAATTACGACTCGTTCGTCTTCAACGTCGTCCGCTACCTGGAGGAGCTCGGCGAGACGGTCCGGGTCGTGCGCAACGACGCGCTGGACGTCCCCGGCATCCGGGCGCTCGAACCGGAGGCCCTGGTGGTCTCGCCCGGGCCCTGCACCCCCGCGGAGGCCGGGATCTCCCTGCCGGCGATCCGGGAGCTGTCGGGCGCGGTGCCGATCCTCGGCGTCTGCCTCGGCCACCAGGCGATCGGCGCGGCCTTCGGCGGCACGGTCGCGCGGGCGCAGCGGCCCCTGCACGGGCAGATGACGCCGATCGACCACGCGGGCCAGCGCCTGTTCGCCGGGCTGCCGGCGCCGATGCCGGTGGGACGCTACCACTCGCTGGTGGTCACCCCCGGCCCCGACATGGCGCGGCACCTCTCGGTCGACGCCGTCTCGCAGGAGGGGGAGGTGATGGCGCTGTCGCACCGGACCCACCCGACCTACGGCATCCAGTTCCACCCGGAATCGGTCCTGACCGAGGGTGGCCACGCCCTGTTCGCCAATTTCCTGGGACTGGCCCGCGCGTGGCGGCAGAAACCGGAGGGGCGCCGCGATGCTGTGGCGTGACGGGGCGCTTCTCCCCGGGACGACCGCGCCGCTGGACCACACCGACCGCGGCCTGACGCTCGGCGACGGCCTGTTCGACACCGCGCTGGCGCTCGGCGGCCGCGTGGCCTTCGAGGACGCCCACATCGCCCGGCTCGTGGCCTCCGCCGACACGCTCGGGATCCCGGCCGACGCCGAGCGCATCCGTGGGGCCATGCGGGCGCTGGCCGGGCAGGGGGAGCGGCTCGCGATCCGCACCACCCTCACCCGCGGCTCCGGCCCGCGGGGACTGAAGCCGCCGGACGCCCCGAACCCGACGCTCTTCGCCACCGCGGCCGTGAGCACCAGGGCCGCGTCCTTCGCGCCCCTGCGCCTCTGGCCGACCGCCATCGCCCGCAACGACACCTCCCCCGCCAGCCGCCTGAAGACGCTGGGCTATGGCGACGCGGTGCTGGCCGCCCGGGAGGCCGCCGCCGCGGGCTGCGACGAGGCGCTGTTCCGCAACACGCGGGGGCGCGTCGCCTGCGCGGGCACCGGCAACCTGTTCGCCCTGCTCGGCACCACCCTGGTCACGCCGCCGCTCGGAGACGGCGTGCTCGCCGGCATCGTGCGGGCGGAGGTGCTGGGCCTCGCCGCCGGATGCGGGCTGCGGGCCGAGGAACGGTCGCTCGGCCTGCCCGATCTCCTCGGCGCAGAGGCCGTGTTCCTGACCAATTCCCTGCGGCTCCTGGCCCCCGTGACGGCCATCGGCGACACCGCCCTGGCCAGTGACGGCCACCCGGCGGTGGGCCGCCTCAAGGCGGCCTTGCGCGCCCGCGTCGCCCAATCCTGCGGCGTCACGGAGGACGCTGTCGCGTGACCGAGCAGGCGATCGAGACCGGGCGGCGCCGGCTGCGCTACGGGCTCGCGGCGATCTACCTGTTCATCGGCGCGGTCCACCTCGTGGCGGCCGACGCGATGCTGCCGCTGATGCCCGGCTGGGTGCCGCAGCCGCGACTCGTCATCCTGGCGACCGGCCTGTGCGAGATCGCCGGGGCGATCGGCCTCCTGACGGGCCGGTTCCGCCGGGCGGCCGCGATCGGCCTCGCCCTCTACGCGGTCTGCGTCTACCCGGCGAACCTCAAGCACGCCTTCGACCACGTCCACGTCGACGGCATCCCGGATTCCTGGTGGTATCACGGGCCGCGCCTCGCCTTTCAGCCGGTCTTCGTCTGGGCGGCGCTCTGGGCCGGCGGCCTGATCGACTGGCCGTTCGGCGGGGGCCGCGGATCCGGACAGGGCGCGGCCGGGACCTCCCGCGATCCGGCGCGGCCGCTGGCGGCTCCGGGACCGGACGCGCCGGCAACCATCCGGGAACCTTGATCACAGGATCCCGGGATCATGGGAGGCTTTGATCTCAGGATCCTGGCCGCTCGACCGGCCGGCAGCCGTCGCGCGGGCCGGAAGACCGGTCCGCCCGGCACCGACACGGGCGGACGACATGCCGAAGCGCCGCGACCCGGGCCGATCGACCCCGCCCCCGCCGGAGACCGTTCCGGACCGCGACGCCGTAGAGCGCGCCCTGGAAACGGTCCTCGACCGCCTGCGCCCGAAGCCGGGGGGCGCGCCGCGGGCCGGGCGGAAGCCGCGCCCGGACGGGGCGGGCCGCTGAGCCCCGAAAGGTTCCTCCACAGGGCGAAGATATCGTCCGGATACGGCCGGCCGGACCGGCGTTGCCCGGAGGACGCCGCCGAACACGGCGCGCGGCCCCCAGCGGAGACAGACCGAATGGCCAAGCAGAAGACGCTGCAGGACGCTTTCTACGAGACCCTGAAGGACGTCTACTACGCCGAGAAGCAGTCGGTGAAGGCGCTCAAGAAATCCGCCAAGGCGGCGGAGCACGACGAGCTGCGCCAGGCCTTCGAGACCCACGCCGAGGAGAGCGCCCAGCAGGTGGAGCGCCTGACGCAGGTCTTCGAGATCATCGGCAAGCCGGCCCGGGCCAAGACCTGCGAGGCGATGCAGGGCATCGTCTCGGAGATGGAGGAGGATCTCGACGATTTCGCCGACAGCCCGGCCGCCGACGCGGTGCTGGCCGCCTGCGCCCAGGCGGTGGAGCACTACGAGATCGCCCGCTACGGCACCCTGAAGACCTGGGCGGCCCAGCTCGGCTACGCGGACGCCGCCGAGCTCCTGGACGAGACCCTGCAGGAGGAGAAGCGGACCGACGCGCTGCTCTCGAAGATCGCCGCGTCGATCAACGCCGCGGGCGAGCCCGGCGGGGCGGAGCCGGATGCCGAGCCGTCGAAGGGCAGGGGGAAGAAGGCCGCCTGACCGCGCCCCGGCCGCGCGGGCGGGCCGGCGCCCCCGGGCGCCGGTTCGCCGCTGCCCGGGCCGGCGTCAGTTCGCCTTCTCGATGGCGCTCAGCGGCGTCCAGTAGCAGCGATCCTGCGTGTCCTTCAGGGCGAGGCAGCCGTAGCTCATCGTCCGGGACTCGAGCCGGACCTCCTCGCCGGGCTTGAACGAGCGGCACTCGCCGCTGGCGAGGCTGCCCTGCAGCAGCTGGCCGAATCCGGACTCGTCGCCCGCCATGACCAGCTTGAACAGGCGGTCCGTGACCTCCTGGCTGTGGCAGCCGAACCGCTCTTGGAGGACCGTCTCGGCCGCGGCGGGCCGGGGCAGGGCGGCGGTGACGGCGAGGGCGGCGAGGACGGGCAGGGCGAAGCGCATGCGCGGAACATATCCGCGCGCCGCGACGTGTCGAGCCCTCGGCGCGCGGGGGAAGCGCGGAGGATCGCCGCGGCGATGTCCGGCCCCGGCCTCCGCCACCGTCAGCACGGCGGCGCCTGGCTGAAGACGGACGTGCCCGGCACGGGCGGCCGCCCGGCCCACGCGCCGTCGCGATAGCGCCGCTTCGCCGCGTACATCTGGGAATCCGCGCGGGACACGGCGGCCTTCAGGCCCCCGTCGCCGCGCCAGGTGGCCGAGCCGAGGGCGGCGCTGATGACGGCCGCGCCGGGCCGGTTCTCGCCGTCGATCCCGTCGAGGATCCGCCGGGCCAGCGCGGCGGCGTCCGCGGCGTCGAGGCCCGGCAGCAGGATCACGAACTCGTCGCCGCCGATCCGGGCCGGGCGGGCCGCGACGGGGCTGTGGCGCTCCAGGATGGCCCCGAACCGGCGGATCACGTCGTCGCCGGCATCGTGGCCCCGGTCGTCGTTGGTCGCCTTGAGGTCGTTCAGGTCCGCGACGATCACGGAGGTCGGCACGGTCCGGCCCGCCTCCAGCCGGTCGAGCGCGGCCGCGTAGCCCAGGCGGTTGAGCAGGCCGGTCAGCGGATCGGTCAGGCTCAGGACCGCGAGGCGCGCCTCGGAGCGCTTGTTGTCGCCGATATCCGTGAGGGCGATCTGGACGAGGCGCCGCCCGCCGCCGGCCTCCGGGACCGGCGAGCGCTGCATCTTGAGGTGCAGGTCGCGCCCGTCGCGGCTGCGCGCCGCGATGTCCCGGCTGCGCGGCGCCGCGCCGTCCCAGAGCTCGGCCAGCTCCTCCCGGAAGAGCTGCAGCGGCGCCTCGCCGAGGCCGCTGCCGAGACCGCTGCCGAGACCGCCGCCGAGACCGCCATCCAGGTGACGCGCGAGGGCGTCGCAGGTGTCGACGCCGAACAGCGCCAGGGCGGGGCGGTTCGCGTCGACGATCCGGCGGGAGGCCTCGGCCTCGGCGAGCCAGCCCGGATGGGCCGCCAGGTGGCCGGCGAGATCCGTGATCCCGTCGGCCCGCAGCGCCGCCAGCCGGGCGGCGACCCCCGTCTCGTCGCGGATCAGGGTCGGGACCGGCGCGTGCTGGAACAGGGTTCCGGTGCGCCGGTCCGCGTCGCGCTCCCGCCGCAGCGCCTCGCGCCGCGTGATGTCCTCGACCGAGATCAGGTAGCGGGTCCAGCCGGCCTCGTGCCCCGGCAGCATCTGCCCCGCGTAGCTGACGTCGATGACGCGCCCCGAGACGGTGCGGTTCCGCGTGACGAGGCGGACCTGGGTCGCCCCGGCCCAGAGCTGGCACAGCACCTCGATCAGCGCCTCCGCGCGCGGATCGTCGAAGATCGCCGGGATGTGGGCGAACAGCTCGGCCTCGTCCCGCGCGTCGTAGGTCGCGAGCGTGCTGCGGTTGACCCGCACGATCCGGATCAGGCTCTGGCAGGTCCGCAGGTGCCCGGGATCGCGCAGCCAGGCGCGGAGGTCGACCATGCCGGCCTCCCGCCACGCGTCGAGACGGGCCTTCAGCGCGCCGAGGTCCTGCAACCAGAGGGAAACGGGCGCGAGCTCGAACAGCTGCGCCTCGAGCATCTCGGTCTGTCCCGGGGTCTGCGGCATGGAACGGCGAAGCTTGGGCGGTCGTCTCGACGGATAGGGTCGCGGCGTCCTAGCCCCTTTACCTTGACGAATGGTGCTCGTCCCGACGCTCGACCGGACGCGTGCGGCGGCCGGCCTGCCGGCCTCGAGCCCTCGCCACGGCGCGCGATCCCGACCCGCGGGCCTCCGGAGCGCCCGCGCGCGGTCGGGACGGGGCGGGCCTCGATCCGCTACGGCCCGCCCGCCGCCTCGTCGCGCTTGGCGGCCTGCCACGCCGCCTCCATGGCGGCGAGGTCGGAGCGGCCGAGGGCGCCTCCGGCGGCCGCGAGATGCCGCGCCATGGCGGCGAAGCGGCGCTCGAACTTGGCGGTGCCGTCGCGCAGGGCGGTCTCCGGGTCGATCCCGGCGTGCCGCGCGAGGTTCGCCACCGAGAACAGCAGGTCGCCGATCTCCTCCGACACGGCCTCCGGGTCGCCCGCCGCCAGGGCCTCGGCGACCTCGTCGGTCTCCTCGCGGACCTTGGCGACGACCTGGGCGGCGTCGTCCCAGTCGAAGCCGTGGGCGGCCGCCCGCCGGGAGATCTTCTCCGCCCGGGCGAGGGCCGGCAGCGCCCGCGCGACGCCGCCGAGCGGGTCCGGCACCGGATCCGGGCTATCGGCCCCCCGCTCCGCCTGCCGGGCCGCCCGTTCCTGCGCCTTGATCGCCGCCCACTGCGCCTCGACCGCCGCGGGGTCGCGCCGGGGCGAGCCGGCGGGCAGGGGCGCGCCGTCCGGGGTGAAGACGTGGGGGTGGCGCCGGACCAGCTTGTCGCCGATGGCGCGGGCCACGTCGTCGAACGCGAAGGCGCCCTGCTCCTCGGCCATGCGGGCGTGGAACACCACTTGGAGGAGCAGGTCGCCGAGCTCGTCGCGCAGGTCGCGGAGATCGCCCCGCGCCACCGCGTCGGCGACCTCGTAGGCCTCCTCGATCGTGTAGGGCACGATGGTGGCGAAGCTCTGCGCCACGTCCCAGGGGCAGCCGGCGACGGGATCGCGCAGGCTCGCCATCAGCCGCAGGAGCCGGCCCAGGGGCGCCTCCGCGGCGGGATCGTCGTCCCGCACCCCGTTCGCCCCGGACCGGCCCGCGTCGCGTGTCTCGCTCATGGCGACGGCGTTAGAGCATGGCGCGGCGCAGGGAAATCCGTCCCGGGGGCCGCCGGGGCTCAGACCCGGCGGGGATCGCGCTCCCGTACCTGCTCGGCCTGCAGACCGTTCAGGTAGCCGGTCAGGCGGCCGCTGACCGCCGGATCGGCGCACTGCACCCAGAGGGGCGCCGGGAGGGCGCGGACGGGCAGGCGCAGCAGGAAGGCCTCGGCCGAGAGGGCCGCCTCCCGCTCGGAGGCGGCCGCCAGCAGGCGCGCGCCCGCCCGCGTGCCGATCAGGATCGCGATCGTGCTCATGGCAGCTCTCCCGGCAGCTCTCTCGGCACCTCTCCGGGCCGCGCCCGTGCGGGACAACGGCGCGCGGGTCGCGGGCGTTGCACGGCGCGCCAATCTGCGCGGCCGCCGGCATGGCCGCCAGCGCGGCCCTCAGCTCGTCGGCCGGACGCAGAGCGGCTCCCGGGCCAGCGCCAGGGTGAACGACCACAGGATCCGGCCGACGGAATCCGTCAGCACCGCCCCGGTCAGGAGCATGTTGGCGGCGGTGCGGCACAGGTCGCGGGCGTTGCGGATCGCCGTCTCCGCGTCGTCCGCCTCCAGGCAGTCGCTGGCGAAGGCGAGGCCGCAGCGGCCGTCCGCGTGCTCGAGGGTGCGTCGGAGGTGATAGGCCGGCATCGCTTGGACCACCGCGAGGCGAATCACCGGCCGCCCGCGGCGCGGGCGGGAGCCGGCGCGCGAGGCTAGCGGCGCCGCGCGCCGGCGCGACTGATCCAGATCAAGCCGACGCGCATTCGCCGCCGCCCCGCCCCGGCCCGGTGTCGCAGGCTGTCGCAGGGTGTCGCAGGATGCGCCCGGCGCCGCCGGCCGCTGCGGGAGGTCCGCGCGAGGCCGTGCCGGGTCTTGTTCCAGCGCAGCGGAGCGCGGACCAGCTCGATCAGCGCCAGCCACGCGGCCAGGCTGACCAGCAGGAAGTAGACCGGCATCCACGGGACCGACCGGGCGAGATCCCCCCAGCCGCGGCGGGCGCAGCCGACGAGGGCGGGCAGGACCAGGGCGGCGAGCCCCGTCCCGAACAGCGTGATGGCGAGCCCCGTGGAGAGGTTGTCCAGGAAGACGGGGGCGGCCGGGATCTCCAGGACCAGGAAGGACCACGCCGCCGCGGCGAGGCAGACCGGGTAGGCGAGCGCCGAGACCACCGTCCCGGGAACCAGGGCGGCGGCGCAGAGCGTCTCCAGGCCGCCGAGCCTGCAGGCGTTGGCGAGGGGGCGCCGCCCGTGGGTGAGGCTCGTCTGGACCAGGCCCTTCAGCCAGCGGGTGCGCTGGCCGAGCCAGGGCCCGAGGCGGGCCGGCGCCTCCTCGAAGGTGGGGCTGGGCAGGTCGCCGACCGTGTAGCCCGCCAGCGCGAGGCGCAGGCCGAGATCCGCGTCCTCGGTGACGTTGTGGGCGTCCCAGCCGTGCAGCGCCCGCACCACGTGGGTGCGCAGGTGCATCGAGGTGCCGCCCAGCGGGACCGGCAGGCCGCAGCGGGCGAAGGCCGGGTTCAGCACGTCGAACAGCCCGGCATATTCCAGGGCGAAGGCGCGGGCGAGGCGCGAATCGCCGGCATTGTCGATCACGAGCCGCCCCTGGAGGCAGGCGGTGCGCGCGGGCAGGCGCGCGAACAGGGCGGCCGCCAGCCGCAGCTGCCCGGGATCGGGCACGTCCTCGGCGTCGTAGACCGTGAGCAGGGCGCCGCGGGCCAGCGGCAGGGCGGCGTTGAGCGCCCGCGGCTTGGTGCGCGGGCCGCCCGGCGGCACCGTGATCACCTCGAACCGGGCCGGGAGGGTGTCGCGGGGGAGGGCCGCGGCGGTCTCCGCGTCGTCCGCCTCGAGCAGCAGCTTGATGTCGAGCTTGGCGGCCGGATAGTCGAGGGCGGAGAGCGCCCTGAGCAGGTCCGGCACCACCGCCGCCTCGCGGTGGAGGGGGACGAGGACCGTGTAGACCGGCAGGTCGGCCTCGGCGAGGGGCGCGACCGCCTCCGCGGCCACCGGGGCCGCGATGGCGAGGGCCGCGATCCGCAGGGTCGCCATGGCCAGGAACAGGACCTGCCCGGCCGTCATCGCCGCGCGCGCCAGCGGGGCCGGCAGCGCCGCGCACAGGCAGAGCGCGGCGGCGGCGGCGAGGGCGAGGACCAGCAGCCAGCGGAGGGCCGGCTCGGGGGCGGCCGCCCGCTCGGGGCTGTGCCGCCGCAGATCGTGCGCCGCGTGATCGGCCACCTGCCCGGGCACGGACGCGAACACGGCCTCGCGCAGGCGGGTGGGGCTGGTGATCGCCGGGACGGCGGCGCGGCCGGGTACGCGGCCGGGTACGCGGCCGGCCGCGTCGAGGAGGTCCGCGATCGCCCGCCCGCGGGGCGCCAGCACCCAGGGCGCCACCGCGCCCGGCGCCAGCGGCGCGAGGCCGGCCACGAGGCTGTCGGGGAAGCGCAGGCCCAGGCCGAACGGGATCGAGCCGTCGAGGAAGGGGGCGCCGAGCGCCCGGGCCAGGGCCGCGTAGTAGGCCGATTCGGTGATCAGGCCGGCATTCATCAGCGCGGTCGCCGCGTCGGTCCCGGCCGCGGCCGCCGCGGCGGCCGCCCGGACCAGCAGCCGCCCGTCGACGCCCTCGGCCAGCAGGAAGGCGATCTCCGGCGGCAGGGCCTCCGGCCCCGCGGGCGGGCGCTGGAAGGACACGCCGCGCGCTCCCCCGGTGGCCCCAGGACGTGGTAGAGGAGGGGGGTGAGCCAGTCCCCGCCCCCGCGCTCCGAGAGGAGCACCACCCCGTCCCAGTCGTCAAGAGACGATAGGACAGTCATCCCATTCCGGATCGCGGCGGCCGCGGTCGCGGCACTCCTCGCGGGGCCGGCCGGCGCCGCGGCGCCCCCGGCCGCGCCCGCCCCTGCAGCTGCCCCTGCCGCCGCCACCGCCGGGGCCGCGGGCGGGACCGCGACCCCCGCCGTCGCGGTCCCGGATTTCTGGAACCCGCGCAGCCGGGGCGAGCGGATCGAGGCGCCGCAGACCGGGCGGGCGGTCCGCTTCCTCACGGACGACGAGTTCCCGCCGCTGCACTTCGCCGGCCCCGACGGCAACCCGACGGGCTTCGTGGTCGAGCTCGCCCGGGCCGTCTGCGAGAAGCTGACGATCACCTGCACGGTGCAGGCGCGCCGCTTCGACACCCTGCTCGACGCCCTCGACGGCAAGCAGGGCGACGTGGTCGCGGCCGCCATCCCGCTGACCGCGCCCCTGCGGTCGAAATTCCTGGCGACGCGGCCGTATTTCCGCTGGCCGGCGCGCTTCGCGGCCCGGACCGACAAGGGCCTGCCGGTCCCCTCGGCGGCGGCGCTCGCCGGCCGCAGCGTCGGGGTCATCGCCGGCAGCGCCCACGCGGCCTACCTGAAGGCGTTCTTCCCGAAGGCCGTGCCCAAGGACTTCACAGACCTCACGGCGGCCGAGAGCGCGCTCAAGCGCGGCGAGATCGACTACCTGTTCGCCGACGGCCTGAACCTCGCCCTCTATGTCGGCGGCCAGGACGCGGAGAATTGCTGCGCGCTGACCGGCGGCGACTACCTGGAGAACCGCTATTTCGGGGAGGGGATCGGCCTGATCACCCGCCAGGAGGACGCGGCCCTGTCCCGGGCGCTGGACGACGCGCTCCAGCGGGTCTGGGACGACGGCAAGTACACCGAGCTGTATCTGCGGTTCTTCCCGGTGAGCCCCTTCTGAGGGCTTTTATCGCGCGCGGGGATCCTGCCCGCCGGGCTTCGGCTGCCGGACGGCACCATGACGGACCTGCTCGGGAAGGCCGCGGGCGGCGCGCGGCCTGTCCCCGGACCTTCAGGAGAGATCGCCCGCCTCATGCTGGCCTCGGTGGGCGATGAGGGCTCGATTTACCGTTCCCCCCCGGAGGCGGCGGCGGATCAGGACGAAGCCGACGCCGAGGGGGCTCGCGGCGAGTCTGCACCGATGCGGCGGTGGATGCCGTCCGGGCGCGGTATGGGCTCCGAGAGCCTGTCTGACTCACGACCTCCCATCCTCGCCCTCATCCCGAGGCGCCGCGCGGCGGCCTCGGAGGAGAGCTCCGGCCAGCGCAGCGGAGGGCTCCTCGGGATGAGGGCGAGGATGGGCGATCCGGAATTCGGGCCTCGGCCCGGCCCGATCAGGAAGCCGAGCGGATTAGGCGTGCGCCTGCCGAGCCGGGACCAGGTGCGCGGTCACAGGCCTCACGCGCGGGCCGGCGATGGAACCCCGCAATGCACCGCCGGGCGTTCCGCTCCGCTGCGAACCGCTCTAGGGTGCGCGCGCCCTACCCGCGTTCAGCCCCGAAGATCACCCCCGACGACATGCCCGCCGCTCCGCCTGCCCTGACCCTCGACGCCGACATCATCGAGGCCGCCGCCAACGCCGCCGCCTGGCCCTTCGAGGAGGCGCGCAAGCTCGTGGCGCGGCTGGAGAAATCCGGCAAGGCCGAGATCCTGTTCGAGACCGGCTACGGCCCCTCGGGCCTGCCGCATATCGGCACGTTCGGCGAGGTTGCCCGCACCTCCATGGTGCGCCACGCCTTCCGGGTGCTCACCCGCGACGCGGTGCCGACCCGGCTGATCGCCTTCTCGGACGACATGGACGGGCTGCGCAAGGTTCCCGACAACGTGCCGAACCGCGCGATGCTGGCCGACCATCTCAACCAGCCGCTGACCCGCGTGCCCGACCCGTTCGGCACCCATGACAGCTTCGGGGCGCACAACAACGCCGAGCTGCGCCGCTTCCTCGACGCGTTCGGATTCGCCTACGAGTTCCGCTCGGCGACCGAGTGCTACCGCTCGGGCGTGTTCGACGCGACGCTGTTGCGCGTGCTGGAGCGCTACGATGCCGTGATGGAGATCATGCTGCCGTCGCTGCGGGCCGAGCGCTCGGCGAGCTACTCGCCGTTCCTGCCGCTCCACCCGGTCACCGGCCACGTGATGCAGGTGCCGATCGACGAGGTGAAGGCGGAGAGCGGCACGATCGTGTGGCGCGATCCCGCCACGGGCGAGCGCTACGAGACCCCGGTGACCGGCGGCCACGCCAAGCTGCAGTGGAAGCCCGACTGGGCGATGCGCTGGGTGGCGCTCGGCGTCGATTACGAGATGGCCGGCAAGGACCTGATCGACTCGGTCAAGCTCTCCGCCAAGATCGCCCGGGCGCTCGGCGGCGAGCCGCCGGAGGGCTTCAATTACGAGCTGTTCCTGGACGAGAAGGGCCAGAAGATCTCGAAGTCGAAGGGCAACGGCCTGACGATCGACGCGTGGCTCACCTACGGCACGCCGGAATCGCTGGCCCTGTTCATGTACAACAAGCCGCGCGAGGCCAAGCGCCTGTTCTTCGACGTGATCCCCCGGCACGTCGACGAGTATATCGGCTTCCTCGACCGCTACGCCGGCCAGGACGCGAAGCTGCGCCTCGGCAACCCGGTCTGGCACCTCCACGCCGGCAACCCGCCGGAGCCCGAGCGGGTCGAGGGCGCGAGCCTGACCTTCGCGATGCTGCTCAACCTCGCGGCGGTCGCCAACACCGAGGATCCGGCGGTGCTGTGGGGCTTCATCCGCCGCTACGCGCCGCGGACCGGTCCGGAGACCCATCCGGGCCTCGACCGGCTGGTGAAGCACGCGCTGAAGTACTTCTCGGACTTCGTGCGGCCGGCCAAGACCTACCGGGCGCCGACGCCCGAGGAGCGGGCGGCCCTGGAGGACCTCGCGGAGACCCTCACGGAACATGCCGGCTCCACCGATCCGGAGGCGCTGCAGGCGGCGGTCTACGAGGTCGGCCGGCGCCACTTCCCCGACACGTCCGGCAAGGCCAAGAGCCCGGACGGGCGGCCCGGCGTGTCGCAGGCGTGGTTCACGAGCCTCTACAACGTGCTGTTCGGCGAGGCGCGCGGACCCCGGTTCGGCTCCTTCGTGGCCCTCTACGGCGTCGACGAGACCCGCGGCCTGATCGCCGCGGCCCTGTCGGGGGCGCTCGTGGCCGAGCACGCAGCCTTCGCGGCCGGCAAGGCGGCCCCGGTCGCGTGAGGGCGCGATGATCGTCGACGATCTCGCCGCCCTGGAGGCGATCTACAGCGCGCCCCTGGCGCCCGCCTCCACGGTGAAGGTGGCGGCCGCGATCACGCCGGACTACGCGGCGCTGATCGCGGCCTCGCCCTTCGCGGTGCTGGCGACCGCCGGCCCCGAGGGGCTCGATTGCAGCCCGCGCGGGGACCAGCCGGGCTTCGTGCGGGTCGCCGACCCGCGCACGCTGATCCTGCCGGACCGGCGCGGCAACAACCGGATCGACTCGCTGCGCAACATCGTGCGCGATCCCCGGGTCGCGCTGCTGTTCCTGATCCCCGGTTCGGGCACGACGCTGCGGGTGAACGGGCGGGCGGTGATCTCGGCCGACCCGGATCTCCTCGCGTCCTTCAGCGTGGACGGCCACGCGCCGCGCACCGCGATCGTGATCACTGTGGAGGAGATCTACTTCCAGTGCGCGCGGGCGATCATCCGGGCGAAGCTGTGGGATCCGGACACCCGCGTCGACCCGGAGAACCTGCCGACGCCGGGGGCGATCCTGGCGGCGCTCACCGCGGGCGCGGTCGGCGGTGCGCGCTACGACGCGGACTGGCCGGAGCGGGCGGCCAAGACGATGTGGTGAGGGCCGGCATCCGCGACACGCCGCGATCGTTGCCGGTGCTCCTCCGCGAAGCCATCCCGCAGCGCCACGTCCGCCGATGTCGCGCCGCGCCAAGTCGCCCCGCTCCGCTCGCGAGGACGGAGCGTCCCCTCACCCCACCAGCGCGAGATCCTGCGTCTCGGTGTCGGGGATGACGTCGACCTCGACCTTGAGGCGCTGCTTGCCCGAGCCGCTGACGATGCCGTCGACCGGCGCCACGTCGCCGTAGTCGCGGCCGCGGGCCACCACGATGTGGTCGTCCCGCACCGCGACGCCGTTGGTCGGGTCGAGGCCGAGCCAGCCCGCGCCGCACCAGACCGCCACCCAGGCGTGGCTCGCATCCGCCCCGCGCAGGCGCGGCCGGCCCGGCGGCGGCACGGTGCGCAGGTAGCCGCTGACGTAGGCCGCCGGCAGGCCCATCCCGCGCAGGGCGGCGATCATCACGTGGGCGAAGTCCTGGCAGACCCCGGCCCGGAGCGCGAAGGATTCGGCGAGCGGCGTGGAGACGGTGGTCGCCTTGGAATCGAAGCGGAAGTCCCGGCCGATCCGCAGCATCAGGTCGTGGGCCGCCCCGTAGGCGCTGCGCCCGGCGGCGAAGCTCGGCCGGGCGTAGTCGGTGATCGCGGGCAGCAGCGGCACCCGGGTGCTCGGGAACAGGAAGTGCACCGGCGCCCGGCCGCCGAGGTCGCGCCCGGCCAGAACGGCGTCGCGGACCCGCTCCCAGGGCATCCCGGATTCCGGCGGCGGCGGGGCCGGGCGCTCGACCCGCACGGTGGAGAGCGCCTCGACGCTGAAGGCGGTGTGCGGCGTCTCCAGGGTGATCGCCACCGCGTCGATCCCGAGATAGTCGCGCCGCATCACCGCGCGGGCGGGGCTCGGGTCGATCGTGACGGCGCTCGCCAGCACGCTCTGGCCCTCGCAATCCTGCGGCTTGAGCCGCAGGGTGCAGCGGGCGAAGTGCACCGGCCGGCCGTAGCGGTAGGCGGTGCGGTGGCGCAGCGTGTAGATCACGCGAGCCCCGTCAGCTTCTCGGGGCGCAGCGCGTTCGGCCCGGTGGGGAAGTAGCGGGCCGCGATGCCGTCGGCGAGGCGCTCCAGGTCGGTCGCGAGGGCGGTGAGGCGCACGGCGTCGAAATCCGCGGCCTCGCCGCTGCGCAGCTCCGCCAGGATCCGGGTGGCGAGCCGGCACTGCGGTTCGGGGATCCCGTCCGCGGCGAGCGCCGGCAGGTCGGCGAGGTGCCGGGTGATCGCCTCGGCCTGGAAGGCGATCGAGCGCGGGTTGTAGGGGTCGAGCAGCACCATGTCGCGGACCGGGTCGAGGGCCGCCCCCTGCAGGTAGCGCCGCCCGTAGCTGATCTGCGAGTCGCACAGGGACAGCATCACCCCGAGGCAGCCGGGAGTCGCCTCGTCGTTGGCGAAGGCCAGCGCGAAGGCGCCGGTGTTGATCGCCCGCTCGATCCGCCGGCCGAGCTCGATGAAGTGCCAGCCCTCGGCCCGGCTCATGTTCTCGTGGGTGAGGCCGGCGAGCGCCGCGAGCTGGCTCAGCGCCCGCTCGGCGCGGCCCGCGAGCTGCGACTCGGTGAAGGCCCGCTCGGGGTCGAGGGACAGGAACTCGTTCAGGTCGGCCAGGACCCGCCACGCCTCGCCGGAGAGGCGGGCGCGGAGCGCGGCGGCGTTGCGGCGGGCCGCGAGGATGTGGGACCGGGCCGAGCCCGACCGGTCGCGCCCGGAGAGCGCCTCCTGGGCGAGGCGGGCGGTGGGCAGGTCGGCGGCACTGACGGCGCCCCACTCGTGCAGCAGGGCCCGGAGCGCCAGGGCCGCCGGCGTGTCGAGGGCGCCCGAGATGTCGGTCCCGACCGCGTCGCCGACGCTGCGCAGGTGGGCGAGCACCAGCCGGATCACCGCCTCGCCGCGCTCCAGGTAGCGGCCGAGCCAGAACAGGCCGTCGGCGGCCCGGGCGGGGAGGTGGCCGCCGACCCGCCGCACCCGCGGGGCCGCCTGCGCGCCGATCAGGGGCGCGGCGACCGGCTCCTCGGACAGGACCCAGACGTCGGCGGAGCGGATGCCGAGCCGCAGCTCGATCGGGTCGACGTCCTCGCGCTCCGAGACCCGGCAGAAGCCGCCGGGCATGACCTGCCAGCCGAGCGGCGTGCGCGCGGCGAAGACGCGGACCACGAAGGGGCGGGGCGTCAGGAACAGGCCGTCCGGGCCGCGCTCCCAGCCCGGCATGGTCGAGAGCGGCGCCGCCTCCTGGGCGACGTAGTCGAAGGGCCGGTCGCGCAGGGCCGCCACGACCCGCTCCCGCTCCGCCGCCAGGACCGGGCCGGCCAGGATCGCGTCGCGCCCCGCCCCGCGCTGGGGCGTGGCGGCCGGGCGCAGGGTCAGGCTGTCGAGGTTGGCCCGCGCGTGCGCCAAGCCCTCGAGGTCGCCGCACCACCACGTGCGCGGGTGGCCGAGCCGCAGGGGCTCGCCCAGCACCCGGCGGGCGATGCCGTCGAGATAGGGCGCGAGCGCGGCCGACTCGACGAGCCCCGCGCCCGGCATGTTGGCCATCACCAGGGAGCCGTTGCGCAGGGCGTCCAGGATGCCGGGCACGCCGAGCCGCGAGGCCGGGTTCAGCTCCAGCGGGTCGAGGAAGTCGGCGTCGATCCGCCGCCACAGGGCGTCGGCGCGCTTCAGGCCCGAGACGGTGCGCACGTGCAGGCGCCCGTCCCGCATGACGAGGTCGTCGCCCTCCACCAGCATCAGGCCGAGATAGCGGGCCAGCGCCGCCTGCTCGACGTAGGTGCTGCTGTACGGGCCGGAGGTCAGCAGGCAGATCCGCGGGTCCGAGCGCTCGGCACCGAGCGCCAGGCCGTCGCGGAACGCCTGGAAGAAGGCCGGCAGGCGCTCGACGTGGAGGTCCTGGAAGAAGTCCGGGAAGGTCCGGGCGAGGACCATGCGGTTCTCCAGCGCCCAGCCGAGGCCCGAGGGCGCCTGCGTCCGGTCGGCGAGCACCTGCCAGCGCCCGTCCGGTCCCCGGCCGAGATCGGCGGCGTAGAGCTTGAGGTAGTGGCCGCCGGGGGGCGCGACCCCGTGGAGCGGGTGCAGGAACTCCGGCGTCCCGGCGACGATCGCGGCGGGCAGGAGCCCCTCGGCGACGAGCCGCCCCTCCCCGTAGGCGTCCGCGAGGATCGCCTCCATCAGCTCCGCGCGCTGGACGATCCCGGCGCTGAGCGCCGCCCATTCCGGTCCCTCGATCACGAGGGGCAGGCAGCCCAGCGGCCAGGGGTGCTCGCGCTGGTCGCCGGCGATGCGGAACGAGATGCCCGCGTCCCGGATGTGCCGCTCCGCCGCGACGAAGCGGGCCATGATCTCCGGCTCGGTGAGCCCGCCGAGGCGGTCGAGCAGGCGCGGCCACGCCCCGCGGGGCGAACCGTCGGGGCCCAGGAACTCGTCCGGCCGGCCGGGGGCGGGGCGGTAGCCCGCGCACCAGCGGGCGACGCGCTCCCGCGCGCCCTCCGGCCGCTCGGCCCGGCCGCGGCTGCCCGCGAGCGCCGCCTCCATCACGGATCCCCGGTCATTGCGGGGCCGGCGTCCGCAGGTCGAGGGTCAGCGGGAACTCGGCGCTCGATTCCGGGCGGGGCATCTCCACCCGGCCCGGCGTGTGGCCGTTCGGCTGGAACCGGGCGAGGCGCCGGCCCTCCGCCTCGTAGGCGTTGACCGGATGGGTCTCGTAGTTGCGCCCGCCCGGATGGGCGACGTGGTAGCGGCAGCCGCCGAGGGAGCGCCCGCTCCAGGCGTCGAGGATGTCGAAGGTCAGCGGCGAGTGGGCCGGGATGGTCGGGTGCAGGGAGGAGGCCGGCTGCCACGCCTTGAAGCGCAGCCCCGCCACGGCCTCGCCGCCGCGGCCGGTGCCGGTCATGGGCAGGCGGCGGCCGTTGCAGGCGATGACGTGCCGCTCGGGCACGAAGCCCTCGACCCTGACCTGCAGCCGCTCGACCGAACTGTCGACGAAGCGCACGGTGCCCCCGCTGGTCCCTTCCTCGCCCATCACGTGCCAGGGCTCGAGCGCCTGGCGCAATTCCATCCGGACCCCGCCCTGCTCGATCGTGCCGAAGACCGGGAACCGGAACAGGGCCTGCGCCTCGAAGGCGACCGGATCGAAATCGTACCCCGCCGCCCGGAGATCCTCCAGCACCGAGAGGAAGTCGGACCAGAGGAAATGCGGCAGCATGAACCGATCGTGGAGGTTCGTGCCCCAGCGGACACAGCCGCCGGTCTGCGGCTCGCGCCACAGCCAGGCCACGAGGGCGCGGAGCAGGAGCTGCTGCGCGAGGCTCATCCGCGCGTCCGGCGGCATCTCGAAGGCGCGGAACTCCAGCAGGCCGAGGCGCCCGGTCGGGCCGTCCGGCGAGTAGAGCTTGTCGATGCAGATCTCGGCCCGGTGGGTGTTGCCGGTGACGTCGACGAGGATGTTGCGGAAGATCCGGTCGACCAGCCAGCGCGGGATGTTGGGCGCGTCCGGGGCCGGCACCTGGGCCAGCGCGATCTCCAGCTCGTAGAGCCCGTCGTGGCGAGCCTCGTCCATGCGCGGCGCCTGGCTCGTGGGCCCGATATAGAGGCCCGAGAACAGGTACGAGAGCGCAGGGTGGCGCTGCCAGTAGAGCACGAGGCTCTTGAGCAGGTCGGGCCGGCGCAGGAACGGGGAATCGTCCGGCGTGACGCCGCCCATGACCACGTGGTTGCCGCCGCCGGTGCCGGTGTGGCGCCCGTCGGTCATGAACTTCTCCGCGCCGAGCCGGGTCTGCCTCGCCTCAGCGTACAAGTCGGTGGTGATGGCGACCGCCTCCCGCCACGAGGCGGCCGGGTGGACGTTCACCTCGATCACGCCCGGATCGGGCGTCACCTTGATCACGCCGATCCGCGGGTCGTAGGGCGGCTCGTAGCCCTCGAGGTGGATCGGCAGGTTCAGCTCGGCGGCGGCCGCCTCGAGGTGGCCGGCGAGTTCGAGATACTCGTCGGCGCGCTGCACCGGCGGCATGAACACCCGCACCACCCCGTCGCGGGGCTCGATCGACAGGGCCGTGCGCACCGCCACGCCGGTGACGCCGGCACCGTTGGCGACCGCGCCGGGATGCCCGTCGGGGAGGGCGGTGCGGGGCTCCAGCGGGTCCTGCGGCTGATAGTAGGGATAGTGCTCCGGCGGCACGTAGGGCAGGGACGACAGCGGCAGGCGGAAGCCCACCGGGGAATCGCCCGGCACCAGGAAGGCGGCCCCGCGGCGGAACTCCCACTTCTCGGAGATCCAGACCCTGTCGGCGTCGCCGTCACGGCCGGTCGGCAGGCTGGCGAGCGGCAGGACGTAGCCCGCGGCCTCCCCGAGGCCGCGGGCGTAGACCCGCCTGATCCGGGCGTCGAACTCCGCCGAGCCGGACCGGGCCGCCCCGGGCGTGACGTTGACCGGCAGCGCCGCGGTCTTCTTCTCCCAGAGCTCCCCGTCCTCGAAGGCCGGGAAGACGTAGTCGGCGAGGCCGAGGCGGCGGGCCAGCGCGCCGGCGAGCGCCTCGGCCTGCGCGATGGTGGCTTGTCCCGCCTCCCCGGCGACCACCTCCGGCGCGATCAGGTCCGGGTCGCGCCAGATCGGCTTGCCGTCCTTGCGCCAGTAGAGCGCGAAGGCCCAGCGGGGCAGGCTCTCGCCGGGATACCACTTCCCCTGGCCGTAATGGAGCAGCCCCCCCGGGCCGAACCGGTCGCGCAGGCGCCGGATCAGCCGGTCGGCGAGCCCCCGCTTGGTCGGGCCGACGGCCGCGATGTTCCACTCGGGCGACTCGAAATCGTCCACCGACACGAAGGTCGGCTCGCCGCCCATGGTCAGCCGCACGTCCTGCGCGACGAGGTCGGCGTCGACCCGCTCGCCCAGCGCGTCCATGGCGGCCCAGACGGCTTCCGGGAACGGCTTGGTGATCCGCGGCGTCTCGGCGACGCGGGTGATGGTCATCTTGAAGTCGAACGTGGTCTCGGCCGGCTCGACGGCGCCGGAGATCGGCGCGGCCGCGTGGTAGTGCGGCGTCGCGGCGAGCGGGATGTGGCCCTCGCCGGTGAGCAGACCCGATGTGGCGTCCATCCCGACCCAGCCGGCGCCCGGCAGGTAGACTTCGGCCCAGGCGTGCAGGTCGGTGAAATCCGCCGCGGCGCCGGTCGGCCCGTCGACCGCGGTCGTGTCGGGCACGAGCTGGATCAGGTAGCCGGAGACGAACCGGGCGGCGAGCCCGATCCGGCGCAGCACCTGCACGAGCAGCCACGCCGAGTCGCGGCAGGAGCCGCTCTTCAGCCGCAGGGTCTCGGCCGGGGTCTGGACGCCCGGCTCCATCCGGACGCCGTAGGCGGTCTCCCGGGCGATCAGGCCGTTCAGCGCCACCAGGAACTGGACGGTGCTGGGCTCCTCCGGGAGACGGGCGAGCAGCGCCTCCATCTCCGGACCCTCCGCGTCGACGGGGGTGAGGTAGGGGGCCAGCTCCTCGGCGAGACCGCGATCGTACGCGAACGGCCGGACCTGCGCGTAATCCTCCACGAAGAAGTCGAACGGGTTGATCACCGCCATGTCGGCGGTGAGGTCGACCTCGATCTTCAGTTCGTCGGTCTTCTCCGGGAAGACGAGGCGGGCGAGCCAGTTGCCGCTGGGATCCTGCTGCCAGTTCAGGAAGTGGTTGGCCGGCGTCACCGTGAGCGCGTAGGCCGGGACCTTGGTGCGGGCGTGCGGGGCCGGACGCAGGCGGATCACCTGGGGGCCCAGGCTGATCGGCCGGTCGTAGCGGTAATGCGTGACGTGGTGCAGGGCGGCTTTGATCGACACGATGGCTCCGTCGAAAGGATCGAACGCGGTCGCGCCGCCGGTCCCTGGCGCCGGCGCCCGCCGCACGGTTACGCGATACGGCCCCGCCGACAAGCAATTTCCGTGCGGCGGGCGGGCACCGCGGCGCCTGGCAGGAACTTTGCCGCCCGGCCCCGCTTGACCGGAAGGTGGGTCGGCCGCCGGCCCGGGACCGCGCGATGAAGATCTTCCAGTGCCAGGCCTGCGACCAGCCGGTCACCTTCGAGGCGACCGCCTGCGAGAGCTGCGCGCGGCCGCTGGGCTACGCCTGCGCGGTCCACGAGGTCTCGGCGCTGGAGCCGCAGGGCCTCTCGGCCCACCCGCTGATGGGCGGGGCGCAGGTCTTCCACGCCTACGCGGATCCCGGCCGGCGCTACCGGCTGTGCAACAACGCCCTCGCGCAGGCCTGCAACTGGCTGGTGCCGGAGGACAGCCCCGACATCTACTGCACCGCCTGCCGCCACAACCGCGTGGTCCCGGACCTGTCGCAGCCCTGGAACCTCGCCCGCTGGCGCCCGATCGAGGCGGCCAAGCACCGGCTGTTCTACTCGCTGCTGCGCCTGGAACTGCCGCTCGCCACCCGCGCCCAGTACACGGACGGGCTGGCCTTCGACTTCCTGGTCGACCCCTCCGAGAGCGTCTCCGGCGGGCCGCCGGTGCTGACGGGCCACATCAACGGCCTGATCACCATGAACATCGCCGAGGCCGACGACGTCGAGCGGGAGCGTCGCCGGATCCTCTTCGGCGAGCATTACCGCACCCTGCTCGGCCATTTCCGGCACGAGATCGGGCATTACTTCTGGTACCTGCTGGTGCTGAACAGCCCCTCCTGGGAACCGTTCCGGGCCCTGTTCGGCGACGAGCGGCTGAACTACGTCCAGGCCCTGCAGGACCACTACGCCAGGGGCGCGCCGGCCGATTGGGACGAGGCCTACGTCTCGGCCTACGCCACCGCGCATCCGTGGGAGGATTTCGCCGAGACCTTCGCGCATTACCTGCACATCGTCGACACGGTGGAGACCGCCTCGACCTTCGAGCTGCACGTGCGCCCGCGCCTGCGCCAGCGGGGGCAGTCCGGGCCGCCGGCGCCGACCGTGATCGATTTCGATCCCTACAACACCCTGGATCTCGACCGGCTGATCGCCGCGTGGCTGCCGCTCACCTACGCGATCAACTCGCTGTCCCACAGCATGGGCCAGCCGGCGCTCTACCCGTTCAAGCTGACGCCCGCGGTGATCGCCAAGCTCGCCTTCGTGCACGAGCGGATCTACGCCTCCCGCACCGGCACCCTGCCGGATGCCGGCGAGGCCGGGGCCGAGATGCTCCGGGCGGTGATCCTGGGCCTGCGCCAGAAGGTGGCGGCGCCGACGGTGTGAGGGCCGGAGAGGGGGGCCTCACGCCCCCCCGTGCCGCTCCGCGAAGGCGCGGAACGCCGCGAGCGTCTCGGCGCTGACGTGGTGCTCGATCCCCTCCGCGTCCCGCCGGGCGGTCTCGGGGCTCACCCCCAGCGCGCACAGGAAGCGCTCGACGATGCGGTGGCGCTCCCGGGCCTGCGCGGCGAGCCGGCGGCCGGCCTCGGTCAGGAACACGCCGCGATAGGGCCGCTGCTGCACGAAGCCGTCCTCGCACAGGCGCTTCAGCATCTTGGCGACGGTCGGCTGCGCCACGCCGAGCCGGGCCGCGATGTCCACCTGCCGCGCCTCGCCGCCGTCGCCGATCAGGTCGTCGATCAACTCGACGTAATCCTCCACGAGCTCCGAGCGCCGCGCCTCGCGGGCCTGGCGGAAGCTCTCCACGTGGCGCTCGGGATCGACCAGCACGGTCTCGGGCGAGCCCGGCTCGGACGGTTCCTGCATCGGCTCTCCCCCACCACGGCCCGCGCGGGCCGCCCCGGCCCCTGTCTAGCAAACACCGCCCCCGGGAGGGGAGTCCCGCGGAGGCGGTGCAGGCCCCCGGAATTCCGGCCCTGACTCCTGACCCTGGAATCCCGATCCTGGAATCCCGATCCTGGGATCCGGGCCCTTGAATCCCGGCGCCGAACCCTGAATATAGCCTCCGCTATATCTTTGAGGAGAGGGTGAGCATGGTGGCGCCGAACGCCGCGACGGCCCCCGGGCGCGCCGCGCCCGGGGCGATGAGCCGGCGGACCGAGGGCGCGATCCGCGACGTCCTCGACGGCCGTCCCGGCGGCCGGGCCCGGTTCCTGCTGTTCGCCGGCCCCGCCGTGACGGCGTCGATCGCCTACATGGACCCCGGGAATTTCGCGACCAACATCCAGGCCGGCGCCCGCTACGGCTACGGCCTGCTCTGGGTGGTGCTGCTCGCCAACCTGACGGCGATGCTGTTCCAGGCCCTGTCGGCCAAGCTCGGCATCGTCACGGGCAAGAACCTCGCCGAGCATTGCCGGGACGCGACGACGCGCCCGGTGCGCCTCGCCCTGTGGGGCATCAGCGAGGTCGCCGCCATGGCGACCGACCTCGCGGAGTTCCTCGGCGGCGCCATCGGCCTGTCGCTGCTCACCGGCATGCCGCTCATGGCTGGCATGGGCATCACCGCGGTGGTCACCTACGCGATCCTGCTCCTGGAGAACGAGGGCTTCCGGCCGCTGGAGATCGCCATCGGCGCGATGGTCGGCACGATCGGCCTCTGCTACGCGGTCGAGCTCCTGGTCGCGCCCGTGGCCTGGGGCGAGGCGGCCAAGGGTCTCGTCACCCCGCGGATCCCGGACGCGCAGGCGCTCACCATCGCGGTCGGGATCATCGGCGCCACCGTGATGCCGCACGCGCTGTTCCTGCATTCGGGCCTGACCCAGGGACGGGGCAATCCCCGCACCGAGGCCGACCGGCGCCTGCTGGTGCGCTACTCGAACCGCGAGGTGGTGGTGGCGCTGCTGCTGGCGGGCCTCGTCAACATGGCGATGGTGATCATGGCGGCGGCGGCCTTCCACGTCGGCCACAGCGAGGTGGCGGAGATCGGCGAGGCCTACCGCACCCTGACGCCGCTCCTCGGGCCCGCCGCGGGGGCGGCCTTCCTGGTGTCGCTGCTCGCCTCCGGGATCTCCTCCTCGGTGGTGGGCACGCTCGCCGGGCAATTGGTGATGCAGGGCTTCACCGGCTGGCGCATCCCGCTCCTCGCCCGCCGGCTCGTGACCATGCTGCCGGCCTTCGCGGTGGTGGCGATCGGGGTCGACCCGACCCAGGCGCTGGTCCTGTCGCAGGTGGTGCTGTCGCTCGCCCTGCCGGTCCCGATGGTGGCGCTGGTGGTGTTCACCCGCCGCCGCAGCGTGATGGGGCCCTTCGCCAACGGCCCGCTCACCCAGGCCGCCGCCGTGGCGGGGGCGGCTCTGGTGCTCGCCCTCAACATGGTGCTGCTGGCGGCGGCCTTCGGGCTGCCGGTGCCGGGGCTGGAGTGAGCGCCCCCTGACGGCCCCGCTCAGGTCGCCCGCACCACCACCTCCACGAGGTTGGCGCCGCCGGACCGGATCCCGGCCTCGATCGCCGGGGCGATGTCGGCGGCCCGGGTCACCCGCCGGGCCGGCACGCCCATGGAGGCGGCCAGCGCCGGGAAGTCGACGCGCGGGTCGGTGAGGTCCATGGCGATGAAGCGGTTGGCGCGCACCGAGGCGTAGTGCGCCTGGCCCTTCATGAAGGTCTTGAGGATGTTGTACTCGGCGTTGTTGATCACCACGAAGGTGACCGGCAGCTTCTCGTGCGCCGCCGTCCACAGCGCCTGGGGCGAGTACATCGCGGCCCCGTCGCCCACGACGCAGACCACGGGCGCGCGGTCGAGGCCCAGGGAGAAGCCCACCGCGGCCGGCATGCCCCAGCCGAGCACGCCGCCGCGCATCGCCGCGTACTGGTGCGCCGAGGGGCTGTCGAGGAAGGTGCGCAGGTGGGTCAGCGTCGCGGGCGCCTCGTCCACGATAGTGGTCTCGGCCCCGACCGCGCGGGCCACCTCCCGGGCGGCGACCAGCGGCGCGATCACCGGATCCTCGAAGGCCGCGTCGGCGGCGGCGGCGAGCCGCGCCCGCCGCTCGGCCCGGGCAGTCACGGCCTGACCGCGCAGCTGCTCGAAGGCGTCGGCCCGGTCGGCGAGGCGCGGGGCCAGCAGCGGCAGCAGGGCGTCGAGCGAGGCGCGGATGTCGCCCACCGTCGACAGGCAGGTGGCGTAGGTGCGCCCGAGGTCGCGCACGTCGGCCGAGAGCTGGAACACCTGCACCCCCGGCGGCACCGCCGAGACCTCCGAGTAGAGCACGGTGATCAGCGACTTGCCGCCCAGCGCGAACACCGCGTCGTAGCGCCCGAGGATGTCGGCGATGGCGTCGGCACGGGTCGGCAGGTTCCCGGCCCAGAGCGGGTGCGCGGTGGGGAACGGGATGTGGGCCGGCCAGGACGAGCCGTAGACCGGCGCCGCCAGCAGGTCGGCGAGCGCGACCATCTGCGCCGAGGCGTCCGAGGCGTCGATCTCGTCGCCCGCGATCAGGGCGAGGCGGCCCGGCGCGATCGCGGCGAGTCTCTCCGCCAGCCGGTCGAGGGAGCCCGCCACCGCCCGCTGGTCGATGGTCGAGGTCTCGCCGGCCGGCACCGCCGACAGCGCCTCCATCACGTCCATGGGCAGGGACAGGAAGACCGGGCCGGAGGGGGCGGCCCCCGCGTCGTGGAAGGCCCGGCGCAGCAGGATCGGGATCTGGTCGGGGCTCGTCACCTCGCGGGCCCACTTCATCACCGGGTCGGCGATGGCGACGAGGTCGCCCATCAGCAGCGGGTCGGTCAGCGCGTGGCGGAGATCCTGCTGCCCGGCGGTGACCACCAGCGGCGTGCCGGAGACCTGGGAATTCACCAGCCCGCCCATGGCGTGGCCGAGGCCGCCCGCCGTGTGCAGGTTGAGGAAGGCGGGGCGCCGCGCGCCCTGCGCGTAGCCGTCCGCCATGGCGACCGCGGTCGCCTCCTGCAGGGCGAGGATGTAGGCGATGTCGGGCGCCTCGGTGAGCGCGTCGATGAGCGGCAGCTCGGTGGTGCCGGGATTGCCGAAGATGTAGCGCACGCCCTCCGAGCGCAGCACCTCCACCAGGAGGTCGGCGCCCCGGCGGCGGCCGGCGGTCTCCACGGTCTCGATCGGCATGCCCTGTCCTCTCCGGGGGAATCAGCCGGAGGCTACCCCATGGGCGGACCGGGGCAATGCCGGCGCCGCCCCGCGCCGGGCGGCAACCGATCGGCAGCCTTTTCGGCGTAACCTCCGGCCGGGACGCGCCCGCGCCCCCGGGCGCAGGCCCGACGATCCACGCCACCGACCGGGACGAGACATCATGCGGATCGCGGCGCCCCTCGCGCTCCTCGCCACCCTGGTGGCGCCCCTGACAGCCCCCATAACAGCCCCCCTGGGCCTCGCCGCGGACGCGCGGGCGCAGGGGCTCGAGCGCGGGGCCCGGGAGGGCGCCTCGCGCGGCGAGGAGATGGCGGGCCCCCTCGGGGCGATCGTCGGCGGCGCGATCGGCGCGGCCGTGGGCACGGCCAACGGCATCCTCGGCGTCGACCGGCGGGAACGGTTCCGCATCTACGCCCTCGGCGAGCGCCGCCCCTCCGTCGCGCTCGCGGGACCCGTGCGGGTCGGGACGGTGCTCCCGGAGGACGGCATCGTGTACTACGATGTCCCGCGGGAGTTCGCCTTGCCGGATTACAGCTACACGATCGTCAACGACCACCCGGTTCTCGTCGATCCGCGGACGCGCCGGATCGTGGAGGTGATCGACTGACGGCCCCGGCGGGCGGCGCGCGGCCCGGGGATCCGGCGCGACGGAGAGGACGATCCGATGCCGAGAAGGAGGGGGGGCCGGGCCGCGCCCCCGGCGACCGGCCCGGTGACGCGGTGAGCGCGCGCGGCGCCGCGGGCGCCGGCGATGCCGGGCGGCGGCACTGGTTCTACGACAGCCGGATCCTGGTCTGCACGTTCTGCCTGCTCGCGGTCATGGTCATCTTCTGGCAGGTGAGCCGGTTCGAGGGCTTCCAGCCGATCTTCACCTGCGCGCGGGATCAGGACGTCGACCGCGACCTGCTCTCCGTCGGGATGCGCGCCTGCATGGGCGACGCGCCCTCGCAGGCCGCCCAGGCGCGCTGCATGCACGTGGTCTACCTGCTGGCCTGCACGGACGAGCGGTGGCGCTGACGCCGCCGTGCACCACCGCGCGCGGGCGCGGCGGGCGGCCCTGCAGCCCCGGCGCGAGGCTGCGCGCGGGGGACGCCGCGGCCCGTCCGCGGCGGGGCGGGTCGTGTCCGCGCGGATCGCGCGGTTCCGGGGCGGGCTCCGCTCAGGCGCGCAGTTCCGCCACGAAGGCCCGGATGAACGGCGGCAATCCGTCGAGGTCGCGCAGGCACAGGGTCAGGTCGCGCCGCGCCCAGGCATCGGCGAGGGGCACCACCGCGAGGGCGAGGCCCTGCGCGGCGCGGGCGGCGGCGCTCTCGGGCAGCACCGCCAGCCCGACCCGCGCCTCGACGAGCCGGCAGACGGCGTCGAAGCCCCGGAGCTGGACCCGCAGGCGCATCGGCCGCCCCTCGCGCACCGCCTGGGCCACGAGGAAGCGGCTGATGGCGCTGCGCCGGTCGAGGCCGACGAGGTCGTGGCCGAGCACCTCGGCGAACGGGATCGTCCCGCGCGCCGCCAGGGGATGGTCCCGGGCCGCCACCAGCACGAACCGGTCCTCCCGGAACGGGAAGGTCTGCAGCGAGCCGGTATCCACCGTGCCGGACAGGATCCCGAGGTCGGCCGCCCCCTCGGCCACCAGCCCGACGATCTCCTCGGAGGTGCGCTCGTCGATCTCGACGCCGATCCCGGGGTGATCGGCCAGGAAGGCCGAGAGCGCCTCCGGCAGGAACTCGGTCAGCGCGTTGGTGTTGGCCAGCACCCGGATCTGGCCGAAGGCGCTCCCCGAGAAGGCCGCCATCTCCTCGCGCAGGCGCTCCACCCCGGCCAGGACCTCCCGGGCATGGACGAGGAGCGCGCGCCCGGCCGGGGTCGGGCTGACGCCCTGCCGGCCCCGGGTCAGCAGGGCGGCCCCGAGGGATTCCTCCATCAGCCGGATCCGCGTCGAGGCAGCCGCCAGGGCGAGGTTCGCCCGCGCGGCCCCGTGGGTGATGGAGCCGGCCTCGACCACGTGCCGGAACAGGCCGAGATCGACGAGATCGAACCGCATCATCGCGAAGGCGCCTCCCGCCGCGCCGTCCGGCCGGCGCGCTCCGGGCCGATCCGGGCCGCCCGGGACCCGTCCGGATCCGCGTCTCCGTCGGGGGGCTGCGCGGCCGCGTCAACCCCGTCGCCCCGGGGCCGCGCCGCGGCCGCCGCGGCGATCCCGGTTACAGACGCGCCGATCCTTCAGGTGCCCCGGACCGGACGAAGACGGCGCTCCGCGTGTCGATCGCCGCGGCCTCACCCGTGTCCGACAAACGAAGACCGGAATTCATGACCACAACGACCGTGAGTAAAATAAATCTTGTCAGTATAGCCGAGAGCGACGATTTACCGCCCGTTAATACCGCATACTTCAATGCTGCTCGACAGTCTTGCGAGGCGTCGCGGCGATGGTCCCTGTGTCGACATACTTGGCCCGGCAGCCGCCCCGGGACGGCCTGCGGCGTCCCGGCTCCGGGCCGTCCGGGCGGGCGCGCCGGCCCGGGAGCCGCTGATGGACGCGCTCCTCGTCGACGACAGCGCCACCATGCGGATGCGGCTGCGCCTCCTCCTGGAGGCCAAGCCCGACGTGTCCGTCACCGATCACGGCGACCCGGTCGCCGCCATGGTCGAGGCGCGGACGCGGGCCTTCGACCTCGTCCTGGTCGACTGCCACATGCCCGGCATCGACGGGATCGCCTTCATCCGGCAGATGCGGACCATCCCGCACTACGCGCAGGTGCCCATCGTGATGGTCACCAGCGACATCTCGGACGCGGTGCGGCTCGCCGCCCTGGAGGCCGGGGCGACCGATTTCCTCGACAAGTCCATGCAGGGCGTCGAGCTCACCGTCCGCCTGCGCAACCTGATCCGGCTCGCCCGGGCGGTGCGGCGGCTGGCCGAGCAGGCGGCCTGGCTCGACGGCGAGGTGGAGGCCGCCCTGCGCCACATGCGCGAGCGCGAGGAGGAGATCATCTTCCGCCTCGCGCTGGCGGTCGAGTACCGCGACAACGACACCGGCGATCACACGTGGCGGGTGGCCCGCTACAGCCAGATCGTGGCCGAGGGCCTCGGGCTGGCGCCGGAGATCTGCCGCAACCTCTACCTCGCGGCGCCGCTGCACGATGTCGGCAAGGTCGGCATTCCGGACGGCGTCCTGCTGAAGCCCGGCCGGCTCGACCGGGACGAGTTCGACCTCGTCAAGACGCATCCGGCGATCGGTCGGCGCATCCTGGGCGGAAGCGCCTCCGAGCTGATCCGGCTGGCCGCGGAGATCGCCGAGTTCCACCACGAGAAGTGGGACGGCGGCGGCTACCCGCACGGGCTCGCCGGCGCCGCCATCCCCCTGTCGGCCCGGATCGTCGCGGTGGCGGACGTGTTCGACGCCCTGACCACGGCGCGGCCCTACAAGGACGCGATGTCCTTCGACGCGGCCCTGGACTGCATCCGCGCCGAGAGCGGCCGCCATTTCGACCCGGACTGCGTGGCGGCGTTCTGCGCGCGCTTCCCGGACATCCGCGTCGCCGGCGGGCAGAACCGGGCGGCGGTGCGGCCGAGCGCCGGGCCGGTCACGGAACCCTGGGCCCGGGTCCCGACCCTGCTTCGCGAGGTCACCCCGGCCGCGCCCGTCCCGACGGGGTGGCGCGCCGACGCCCTCGACACGCTCCTGAGACCGTCCCCGGAATCGTCCCCGGCACCGTCGGCGAACCCGGACGCGTTTGCGCCGTTGATCCCCGACCCGCACGGATCGCGGACGGAGCCGGACCATGACCCCGACCTGGAAGACGCTGCCGGAGATCGCCCTGGCGCACGGGATCTCCCTGGAGGATGCCCAGCGCCTCGTGGACGGGGCGAACTGCCCGAAGGTGTTCCGCGCGGACGGCACCGTCTACCTCATCTGAGCCCGTCCCGTCCGGGTGCGCCCGTCGCGGGTGCGTCCCACGCGGGTGCGCCCCGCGAGTCCGTGCCGGGCGGATGACGCCGGTCCCGGCGGGCCCTAACCTGCCCGCATGCGCATCGTCCACACGCCCGATTCGAGCCGGCACGACCCCGAACGCTACATGCGGCGCGGCGCGGCGATCCCGCATCCCGAGCAGGCGGCCCGCTACGCGATCCTGCGGGACGCGGCCGCCCGGGGCGGCCACGCCCTCGCCGAGCCGGCCGATCACGGCCTCGAGCCGATCCGCGCGGTGCACGACCCGGACTACGTGGCGTTCCTGGCCGAGGCCTGGGCGCGCCGGGACGCGATCCCCGGCATCGGCGACGAGATCCTGACCGGGTCCTTCGCCCGGCCGCAGATGCACCGGAAGCCCCCCGGCCTCCTCGGGCGCCTCGGCCTCTACACCGCCGACACCTCGACGCCGATCCGCGCCGGCACCTGGGCGGCGGTCTACGGGTCGGCGCAGTGCGCGGTCGCGGCCGCCGACGCGGCGCTGGCGGCGGGGCACGCCTACGCCCTGTGCCGCCCGCCCGGCCACCACGCCTACGCGGACTCCGCGGGCGGCTTCTGCTTCCTCAACAACAGCGCCATCGCGGCCGAGCGGATGCGCGCCGCGACCGGCGGCCCGGTGGCGATCCTCGACATCGACGTCCATCACGGCAACGGCACGCAGGGGATCTTCTACGCCCGCGCCGACGTGCTGACCGTCTCGGTCCACGCCGACCCGTCCGACTACTTCCCGTTCTTCGCCGGCTACGCCGACGAGACCGGCGCCGGGGCGGGGGCGGGGTTCAACCGCAACCTGCCGCTGCCGCCGGGCTCGGGCGACGCGCCCTGGCTCGAGGCCGTGGCGGCGGGCCTCGCGGCCATCGCCGCATACCGGCCCCGGGCCCTCGTGGTGGCCCTGGGCCTCGACGCCGCCGCGGACGATCCGATCGGCGCCCTCGCGGTCTCTCGCGCGGGCTTCGTCGGGGCCGCGGAGCGGATCGCCCGGGCCGGGCTGCCCACGGCCCTGGTCCAGGAGGGCGGCTACCTCTGCGCGGCCCTGCCGGACAACCTCGCGGCCTTCCTCGCCGCCTTCGACGCCGCGCGCTGAGACGCGCACCGCGCGCCGGCCCCGCGCCGGCCTCGCGCCGGCGCGACGCGCGGACACGATCCGCCGGCGTGATGCGATCGTGATCGCCGGAATGCCGGGCCGGCCAGCCGGATATGGTCGACCCGATGCCACAACCGACCTATCAGGGCGGGGCGGGCGCCGCCGACGCGTCCCGGGCGGGAGGAACGGGCGATGGACGCGGGCGACGTGGGCTTGCGCGGGGCGGCCAGCGCCCCGTGGTACGCGGGTCTCACCCGGCGCCACTGGCGGATCCTGTGGGGCAGCTATCTCGGCTGGATCTTCGACGGCTACGAGGCGGTGGCCCTGGTCTACGCCCTGCGCCCGGCCCTGGCCTCGATCCTCACCCCCGAGCAGGCCCAGGCCCCGGCCTTCTACGTGGGTCTCGCCATCGGCATCACCCTGCTGGGCTGGGGGATCGGCGGCCTGATGGGTGGGATCGCGGCCGACTATATCGGCCGCAAGCGCATGATGATGGTGTCGATCCTGGGCTACGCGCTGTTCACGGGGCTCACCGCCTTCGCGGAGAGCTTCGCGCAGCTCGCCGTGCTGCGCTTCATCACCGGGCTCGCCATCGGCTCGGAATGGTCCACCGGCATCGCCCTCGTGGCCGAGACCTGGCCGAACCGGGCGCGCCCGAAGGGCTGCGGCTTCCTGCAATCGGGCTTCGGCGGCGGCGCCGTGCTGGCCGCCATCGTGTGGGCCGTGCTCGCCGCCACCGAGCCGCTGGGCCCGGAATCCTGGCGGATCCTGTTCGCGCTGGGCGCGCTCCCCGCCTTCGTGTGCCTGTACCTGCGGCGGGCGCTGGAGGAATCCGAGCAGTGGATGCGGGCGCTCAGGGCGCAGCGCTGGGCGGCCACCGCGGAGGACGCGAACCGCGCCCCGCGGAGCGCGCGGCGCCCGTTCTCCCTGACGGAGATCTTCCGCGAGCCCGAGAGCCGGCGGCGGGTCCTGCTCGCCACGCTGCTGTCCTTCGCCACCACGGTGGGCTGGTGGGCGGTCTCGTCCTGGCTGCCGGCCTACACGGAGGGGCTCGCCAAGGCCGCGGGCGCGCCGGCCAATCTCTGGGGCCCGCGCATGGGCATCGTCTACAATATCGGGGCGATCACCGCCTACGTGATCTCCGGCTTCGTGGCCGACGCGATCGGCCGCCGCGCCTTCCTGCTGGTCACCTATGTCGGCTGCATCGCCACGTCGCTCGCCTGCTACCTCTGGACCGGCGGGCTGGTGCCGTTCATGGCGCTCGCTTTCCTGAACGGGTTCTTCACCCTGGGCTTCGCCTTCTCGTGGATGGCGATCTACCTCGCGGAGCTGTTCACCCCGGCGGTCCGGGCGACGGCGGCGAGCGTCGTGTTCAACGGCGCGCGGCTGATCGCCTGGATCTTCCCGATCATCGCCGGGCAGATCGTGACCGCCTTCGGGGGCGTCGCCGCGGCGGCGCTGACGCTCTCCAGCGTCTACGTGATCGGCCTCGTCGTGCCGTGGTTCATGCCGGAGACGCGGGGCCGGCCGCTGCCGGAATAGGGCGATCCCGTTTCCGCCCCGCCCTCTGGCGCGCCCGGGTCCGGCCGGACGCGGAGCGGCCCCCGACTCCGCGGGAGCCGGGGGCCGCGTCCTGCACGGGCCGTCCTGGCGCCCGCCCCGCCTTCGGCCGGGCGGGCGCCGGCCGGCTCCTAGTCCTCGTCGTCCTCGTCGTGGTGCCGGCCCTTGAGCTTGGCGAAGACCGAATCGGCGTCGAGCCGCTCCTCGCGGCCGCCGTGATCGTCCTCGTGCTCCCGCTCGTCGGCGTCGCGGGCCGTGGAGACCTCGGTCGGCAGCAGCGAGGCGCCGGACTCGGCCGCCACCGCGGCCGGGCGGTCGGCCGCCGCGCGCTGGACCTCGAAGTCGAGGTTGATCTGGGTGGTCAGCCCCAGGGTCACCGGGTCCATCGGCTGGAGCGAGCCCGAGTTCCAGTGGGTGCGCTCGCGGATCTGCTGGATCGTCGACTTGGTGGTGCCGACCAGCCGGATGATCTGCGAGTCCTTCAGCTCGGGGTGGTTGCGCAGCAGCCACAGGATGGCGTTCGGCCGGTCCTGGCGGCGGGAGAGGGGGGTGTAGCGCGGGCCCTTGGTGGTGCGCTTCACCTCCGGCAGCTTCACCTTCGAGACGGCGGGCTTCAGCTTGTAGTGCGGCGCCTTCTGGGCCTTCTCGATCTCGTCGCGGGTGAGCTGGCCGGTGGAGACCGGGTCGAGCCCCTTGATGCCGGCCGCGACCTCGCCGTCGGCGATGCCCTTCACCTCCAGCGGGTGCAGCTTGCAGAAATCGGCGATCTGCTCGAAGGCGAGCGAGGTGTTCTCGACCAGCCAGACGGCGGTCGCCTTGGGCATCAACGGACCCTGGGACATGCTTCTCGTGCTCCGGCCTGGCGGGACGGGGGCCGGGCATCGGGCCGCGGGCTCCGGATGACCGATCCGGATGTCCCGTCTCACGCTGTCGAATGGGGATGAGGCACTATAGGCCCGGGCGGGGAGGGGCGCAATCGCGGGTTGGGCCCGTTCGGAGCCCGGCGTGCCGATTCACCGGCGGCCGGATCACCGGCGCCGACTGGTCGCCCTCAGCGGGGGCGCACCCCGTCGAGGAACAGCCGCACCGCCGCCTGCCGCCGCCGCTCCTGCGCCTCCGGGTCGGTGGCGATGCCGTAGAGGGTCGCCTGGGACGACCGGCCGAGGACGAGGCTGAGGAACAGGTCGGCCGCGATCTCGGGATCCGCCACGGCGATCCGCCCGCGCCGGGCGAAGGCGTCGAGCAGCCGCGCCACGGCGCGCACGCCGCGCAGCCAGCCCTCCTCGTGGGCGAGGCGGGCGAGTTCGGGAAACTGCAGCGCCTGGGCCACGAGGTTGCGCTTGAGCATCGCCGCGCCCGGCGACTGGCCGTGGGCCAGCAGGGTGCGGCTGAGATCCTCCAGGGCGGTCTCGACGTCGTCGCTCCCGCCCTGCGCGGCCTGGGCCTCGGCCGCGGCGGAGAGCGGCGCCAGCCACGCGGCGATCCGCTCGCGCAGGACCGCCTCGAACAGGGCCCGCTTGTCGCGGTAGCGCGCGTAGACCGTCGGCTTGCTCATCCCGGCGGCCTCGGCCACCGCGTCGATGGAGGTGGCGTCGAAGCCGCGCTCGAGGAACAGGGTCGTCGCCACGGCGATCAGGTGCGCCTCGCGCCGGGCCGCCTCCGCGCGGGTCGGCCGGCCGCCGCGCCGCGGGCCCGCCTCCGCCCGCTCGATCTCCGTGACCGTCACCCCGCGATCCTCCCTGCTCACCGGCTTGCTCCCCGGCGCCGTTCGTCCTATCAAAACGATACCGTACCGTTTTGATTCTGGCCAGACCCGATGGACGCACGTCGCAGCGACAGCTTCAAGAGCGCCGACCCGGTCGCGGGCGCCCCGGTCTCCCCGCCGGCGACCGCGGCTGTCACGCCCCCGGTCTCCACGCCGGTCCCGGCCCCCGTCTCGCCCCCGGCGCCGCGCCGCCGCCGCGCGCGGACCGTGCTGCCCCTCCTCGGCCTGCTCGCGCTCGGCGGGGCCGGGACCTACGGCTGGCACTGGTGGACCGTGGGGCGCTTCCTCGAGGTGACCGACGACGCCTATCTCCAGTCCGACAAGGTCACGGTGGCGCCGCGCATCGCCGGCACCGTCGCGGCGGTGCTGGTCGGCGACAACCAGCCGGTGAAGGCCGGCGAGGTGATCGCGCGCCTCGACGACCGGTCCTACCGGGTCCAGCTCAAGCAGGCCGAGGCCGAGGTCGAGAAGGACCGGGCGCAGATCCTGGGCGTCGCCTCGGCGATCGTCCAGCAGCGGGCGCAGGTCGCCTCGTCGCGGGCCGACCTCGCCAACGCCGAGGCCGCCCTGACCTTCGCGCAGCAGGAATACACCCGCTACCAGAACCTGCTGCAGACCGGCTCGGGCACGGTGCAGCGCCAGCAGCAGGCGGATGCCGACCTCCGCCAGCGCCACGCCGCCCGCGACAAGGCCGCCGCCTCGCTCGACGCCGCGCAGAAGCAGATCGACAGCCTGAAGGCCCTCGAGGCGAGCACCCGGGCGAGCCTGGAGGGCGCGCAGGCGAAGGTCGAGGGCGTGAGGCTCGACCTCAGCTACACCACCATCGTGGCACCGATCGACGGCGTGGCCGGCGACCGGGCGCTGCGGATCGGGCAGGTCGTCTCGGCCGGCACCGGGCTCCTGACCCTCGTGCCGATGGGCCGCGACATCTACCTCGTGGCGAACTTCAAGGAGACCCAGACCGGCCGCATGGTCGAGGGGCAGCACGTGACCTTCACGGTCGACGCCTTCGGCGATCATGAATTCCAGGGCCGGGTCGAGAGCTTCTCCCCGGGCACCGGCTCGCAGTTCGCCCTGTTGCCGCCCGAGAACGCCACCGGCAACTTCACCAAGGTGGTGCAGCGCGTGCCCGTGCGCGTCGCCCTCGACCCGTCGGACCCGCTCATCGCCCGCCTGCGTCCGGGCCTGTCGGTGGAGGCCACGGTCCACACCGCCGACCCGGTGGAGCCGGTGGATCCCGCCCGCCGCCGGCCGAGGCCCGCCCCGGCGCTGGTCAGCGAGGCCCTGCCGCGATGAGCCCGGCCGCGATGAGCCCGGCCCCGATGAGCCCGGTCCCGGCCGTGGCGGTGGCCGAGGCGAAGGCGAGCGCCCGGGACTGGCTCGCCGTGTTCGGCGCGATCCTCGGCGCCTTCACGGCGATCCTCGACATCCAGATCACCAACGCCTCGCTCGCCGACATCCAGGGGGCGCTCGGCGCCTCCACCGAGGAGGGGAGCTGGATCTCGACCGCCTACCTGATGGCCGAGATCATCGTGATCCCGCTCACCGGCTGGCTGTCCTCGGTGATCGGCCTGCGCCGCTACCTCGCGGTGAACACCATCCTGTTCACCGCCTTCTCGCTGGCCTGCGCGCTCTCGACGTCCTTGAGCCAGATGATCCTGTTCCGCGCCGGGCAGGGCTTCACGGGCGGCGTGCTGATCCCCACCGCGATCGTGATCGTGCGCACGCGGCTGCCCAAGAGCCAGCAGGCGGTCGGCATCGCCATGTTCGGGCTGACCGCCACCTTCGCGCCGGCCATCGGCCCGACGGTCGGCGGCTGGCTCACCGACAACCTGTCCTGGCACTACATCTTCTACCTGAACCTGATCTTCGGTCCGATCGCGGCCGCGATCCAGCTCGGCGCCTTCGAGAAGGCGCCCGCCCGCTGGGGCGAGCTGCTCAAGGGCGACTGGATCGGCATCGGCCTGATGGCGACGGGCCTGCCGGCCCTGACCTTCGTGCTGGAGGAGGGCCAGCGCAAGGACTGGTTCGGCTCGCCCGTGATCATCGAGGCGAGCTGGATCGCGGCGGCCGGCATCGCCGGGTTCATCGTCCGCGAGCTGACGGCGGCGCGGCCGTTCATCAACCTGCGGGTGCTGGCCAACCGCTCGGTCGGCGGCGCCTGCGTGCTGATGACCGTGCTGGGCGCGGTCTCGTACGGGTCGATCTACATCATCCCGGTCTACTGCGCGCAGATCCAGGGCTACAACGCCCAGCAGATCGGCTACGTGGTGATGTGGTCGGGCCTGCCGCAGCTGCTGCTGTTCCCGATGATGCCGCTGATCATGCGCGCCGTAGACGCGCGGCTGCTCGTGGTCACCGGCACGCTGTTCTTCATCGCGAGCTGCTGGATCAATGTCGGCCTGACCCACGACGTCGGCGCCGACCAGCTGATCCTGCCGCAGATCATGCGCGCCATCGGCCAGCCGCTGTTCACGATCCCGCTCTCGCAGCTCTCGACGGCCGGCCTCGCGCCGCGCGACACCGCGGACGCCTCGGCGCTGTCGAACATGATGCGCAACCTCGGCGGCTCGATCGGCATCGCCATGCTGTCGACCATGATCGATCGGCGGGAGCACTTCCATTTCTCGATGCTGGCCGAGGCGATCACCGTCAACGCCACCCGCACCCAGGACCGGCTCGCGGCGCTCGCCGCCGGGATGCACGCCCGGATCGCTGACCCCCTCGCCGCCAAGGGCGTCGCGCTCGGCCAGCTCGCCGCGCAGGTCCGCCGCGAGGCCTACGTGATGGCCTACGCGGACGGGTTCTGGCTGGTGGGGGTGAGCCTCGTGGCGAGCCTCGCGGTGGTGGCGGTCCTCAAGAAGCCGCAGCGCGCCGCCGGACCCGTGGAGGCGCACTGACCGGCCCGGGGCCTACTTCCCCGGCAGGTTGTGGACGATCGGGAAGAACGTGTCCTTCCAGTCCTTGGGCTCGGCCTTGATGGTCTTCATCGCGTAGAAGTGCCGGGCCTGGAGCATGATGCCGTAGGGGGTGGTGGAGAAGTTCGTCCCCGGCTCCTTCATGATCTCGACCAGCGTCTCGGGCGGGGTCTTCTCGTTGGTCGCCGCCACGTAGTCCCTGGCGGCCTTCAGCGGGTCCCGGGCGATCTCGGCGTTGGCCTCGTCGATGGCGGCCACGATGGCGGCGGCGAGCTTGGGATTGCGGTTGTACCAGCCGGTCCGGGCGTAGAAGATCGCGTTGCTCACCGGCTCGCCGACCAGCTCGTAGGAGTTGAGCACCTTGTGGATCGCCGGGTCCTGCAGCTCGCGCTGCTGGAACGGCGGCAGCGAGAAGTGGCTGTTGACCTCGTTGTGCGGGCTCGCCAGGGCCGCCACCGCGTCCGGGTGGCCGAGCTGGACGGTGAGCGGGTCGAGCTTGGTGGCGTTCTCGGGCCCGAACGCTTTCTTGGCGGCGATCTGGAGGAGCACCGCCTGGGACGAGACCTTCACGGAGGGCAGGGCGATCTTGTCCTTGGTGGAGAAGTCCTTGAGTTCCTTCACGTCCGGGTTGCGGGTGAGCAGCATCATCGGCGTGGTGCCGACCCCGCACAGGCCCTTCACGTCGCCCTTGGTGCGGTCGTTGAGCAGCAGCATGTTGGTCGAGCCGCTGTCGACGATGTCGATGTTGCCCGAGAGCAGCGCGTCGTTGCCGGCGGCGCCGCTCGTCAGGTTGACCCACTCCACGGTGACGTCCCCGAGGCCCGCGGCCTTGGCGTGCTTCTCGATCAGCTTGTGCTGCTCGGCCAACACGGCGGGCAGGTAGACGAAACCCGGCTGCCGGCTGATCCGGACCTTGGCATCGTCGGCCCGGGCGGGGGCGGCCAGCGCCAGCCCGGCCAGCAGGAGGGCCGATCCCGTCCGCAGGAGCCGGCGGCGGCCCGGCAGAAACGAGCTCGTCCGCGACGTACGCACCATGACGCTTCTCCCTGTGGCCCGGCATCATCCTGAGCGGAGCCGGGCTTTCGTTGGACGGGGAGTGGACAGGCTCGGGCCGGTGCGCGCAAGGCCGTCCTCACGGTCCGCGAACGCAGAAGCTGCAAAATCCTGCCTGTTGAAATCATCTGCGCGGGGGCGCGGGCGAAGATCGGGCGCGCGGTGGCGAGCGCCGCCACGGGGCGCAGGGCGTGTCCAGGGCGTGTCCAGGGCGTGTCCAGGGCGTGTCGGAGAACGCCGTCGGCCTGCGCCGGGGCGCCGCCCAGACCGGGACCGCCTCCGCGCAGGTGCTGGCGGCCGCCCGCGGCCTCGCCCGGGGTTCGGACGAGCTCGACCAAGGGGTGAAAGCGTCCTGGCGGAGGTCCCGGCGGCCTGGGCGGGGGCCGGGCGCTCAGCCCGCCGAAAAACCCCGCACGGCCGCCCGCACCAGCGCGTCGATCATCGGCCGCACGTCGTCCACGCCGAGGGGCCCGAGGCCGCCGAGATCGGCGAGATAGGTCATGCCGTGGACGCTGGACCACAGCGCCCGCGCCATCACGGGGATCGCCGCCTCGGCGAGGCGGCCGCCGTCGCGCAGCACCCCCTCCAGGATCCCGAACAGGGCCGCGATGTCGGCCTGCACCGAGTCCGGCGCCGGCACCGTGCGGCGCTCGAAGATCGCCGCCCAGGCCGCGTGGTGCTCGCCCGCGAAGGCGAGGTACGCGTCGGCCAGGCACAGGAGCCGCGCCTCCGTCTCCCGCGACGGACAGGCCGCCAGCGCCCCCGCGAGGGTGTCGCGGAGGCGGCGCATGGTGACGGCGTTCGCCTCCAGCCGCAGCGCTTCCAGGCTGTCGAACTGCGCGTAGACCGAGCCGACCGCCGTGCCGGCCCGCTCCGCGACGCCGCGGGCGGTCAGCGCCGCCGCGCCGCCCGCGTTCAGGATCGCCACCGCGGCCTCGATCAGGGCCCGGCGATCGGCCGCCCGGTCGCCCGGCTCCTTCCGCGGCCGCCCCCTCACTTTTTTATGAACGTCGTTCATTTTATCCCTTGCGGCCCGGCGCGTCCCGTGTTCAATTGTTTTATGAACGACGTTCAATCAAATCCGGACGCGGTCCGGCCCGTCGTTCCCGCGAGGTGAACCGTGATGAGGACCCTCTCCTTCCTGATGCGCGGCGTGATCGCCGACAACGCCCAGGCGATCCACGACGCCCACGCCGTGACGATCCTGCGCCAGCAGATCCGGGACGCCGCCGGCGCCCTGGCGACCGCCCGGCGGGAACTGGCCGTCGCCATGGCCTACCACGCCGCCGAGGCGCGCGCCCTGGCGGCGATCGGCGGCCGGATCGACACCCTGTCGGACGGGGCGCGCCGGGCGCTCGGCGACGGCCGCGAGGATCTCGGGACCGAGGCGGCGATCCACATCGCCGCCCTGGAGGACGAGCGGGCCGACCGCCGGGCCGCCGCCGAGCGCTTCGCCGCGGAGGTCGAGCGGCTGAAGCGCCTCGTCGCCGAGGGCGGCGAGCGGCTGCGGGACCTCGACCGCGGGCTCCAGACCGCCCGCACCACCGAGGCGCTGCGGCGGGCCGGCCTCGAGGGCCGCCGGGTCACGACCCTGTCGGCGGGGGCGCTGGGGGAGGCCGAGCGGACGCTGGCGCGCCTGCGCGAGCGGCAGGCGGCCGAGGCGGACGTCGCCGCCGCGCTGACCGAGCTCGAGGCAGAGGCCGCGGGCGGGATCGAGGCCGATCTCGAGGCGGCGGGCTACGGCCGCCCCCGCACGGACCCGCGGGCGGTGCTCGACCGCCTCAGGGCCGGGGCCTGACCGGCGCCGCACGTTTTCCCGTCCGAAGATTCCACTGGAGACCGCACCATGACACCGCAGATGCCCCATACCGGCGCCTGGAAGACCTTCACGCTGGTCAGCTTCGCCGCCGCCGCCGCCATGCTGACGATCGGCATCTTCTTCCTGCCCGCCGAGATCTGGATCAAGGGCTACCTCGCCATGGCGTCGCTGTTCCTCACGGGCACGACCTTCACCCTGGCCAAGACCCTGCGCGACGAGCACGAGGCGAAGCGACTGATCAACAAGATCGAGGACGCCGCCACCGAGCGCGTCCTGCGCGAGGCGGTGCCGGGCCGGCTCTGACCGGATCCCGGAGGCCCGTTCAGCCCGGGGCGTCCAGGAACGCGGCGAGCACCCGGGAAAATTCCGGGGTCCGCAGGTAGCCGTAGGACTTGTGCCGGTTCTCGGCGCCGTCCGGCCTCCGGTAGGCGTTGATCACCGGCACGTCCCGCACCCGCACGCCGGCGGCGTTCGGCGCGTAGAGGGCCGCGAGGTCGTCGCCCACCGTGGCGATGTCCTGGCGGTCCATCAGGTTGGTCCAGGCGGCGAGCGCCGCCGGCACCCGGAGATCGCCGTGCTCGTCGGCGAGCTTCAGCTTCAATTCGGCGAGCCCGAGGGGGGCGCCGAGGGTGACGAGGTCGCAGCGGGGCATCGGCGTCCCGTCCGCCTCGGCGGCGCGCAGCACGTCGTAGGCGATCAGGCCGCCCATCGAGTGCGCGGCGATCAGCACGCGGTCCGCCGCGGCCGCCGCCAGGGCGTCGCGCAGGCGCGCCCGCGCCGCCGCCCGGAACGCCGCGTCCTCGTAGTAGCCCCACAGGTCGTCGAGGCGGTACTCCAAGATCAGGTCGTCCACCGGCGTCAGCCCGGCGGCCTCCTGCAGGTGCGACAGGCCGCGGTAGATCCGGTCGGTGAGGGTCGGCTCGGCGCGGTCCGGCTGCCCCGCCGGGGAGGGGAACGGCCCGAGGCCGTGATCGGGGCGGTAGGGCTCGCGGTTGCGGTCGCCCGCGAGCGGCTGCGGGTAGCGCAGGTCCGCCCAGTACACGAAGGTGAAGGACAGGTCGGCCTCCGCCACCCGGAGCCCGAGATTGCGGTCGAGCCCCTCGCGGATCGCGGCGCGCCACCAGGCGGCCTTCTCATCCCGGGGCGGCTTGTTGGCGAGCCCGTGAATGCCGATGATGTGCGCCCGACCCAGTGTCCGCTCCCAGACCGACGAGAGTGCCGGCCGGGCAAGATAGGGCCGCCCCGCGCCGACGGAACTGCGGCTTAGTTTCCGCGCGGCCCGTGATCCCTGCCGCCGCCCGCAGCCCCAGCCGTCCCCCGCCGTCACGCCCCGCCGTCCCCCCCGCCGTCACCCCATTGCCACGCGGCCGCTCCGCCATAGCTGCGCTGCGGGAACCGGATCGGGCCCGGGGCCTTCTCCCACGACAGATGATCCTGCCGCGCTTGCGTCCCGGTGCGCGCGGCCAATGACGAGGACGGTGGCCCGATGCGGCGCGCCCACAGCATGGAATTCGGGGCCGAGATGGTCGAGGGCGGCGTCCGCTTCGCCCTCTGGGCGCCCACCGCCGAGAGCGTCGACCTCGTCGTCGACGGCGCCGACCACCCCCTGCCCGAATCCGGCGGCGGCTGGCGCCGCACCGCCCTGCCCGGGGTGAAGCCCGGCGCCCGCTACGGTTTCCGCATCGACGGCGACCTCGTCGCCCCCGATCCCGCCTCGCGCTTCCAGCCGGACGACGTCTCGGGCCTCAGCGAGGTGATCGACCCGCGGAGCTTCGAGTGGTCCGACGCGGGCTGGACCGGGCGGCCCTTCGAGGAGGCGGTGATCTACGAGTGCCATGTCGGCACCGCGACGCCGGAGGGCACCTATGCCGGCCTGCAGGCCCGGCTGCCCGACCTCAAGGCGCTCGGCGTCACCGCCATCGAATTGCTGCCGCTCGCCGACTTCAAGGGCTCGCGCAACTGGGGCTACGACGGCGTCCAGCCCTACGCGCCGGACGGCGCCTACGGTCGCCCGGACGATCTCAAGCGCCTGGTCGACGCCGCCCACGGTCTCGGGCTGATGGTCTATCTCGACGCGGTCTACAACCACTTCGGCCCGGCCGGGAACTACCTCCACGCCTACGCCAAGACCTTCTTCACCGAGCGGCACCAGACGCCGTGGGGCGCGGGGATCAACTTCGACGGCAAGGAGAGCGGCGCCACGGTGCGGCAGTTCTTCATCCAGAACGCCCTGTACTGGCTGGAGGAGTACCGCTTCGACGGCCTGCGCTTCGACGCCGTCCACGCGATCCTCGACGATTCGCCCCGCCACTTCCTGGCCGAGCTCGGCGAGACGGTCCGCAAGACCTTCCCGGACCGGCAGATCCACCTGATGCTGGAGAACGAGGCCAACCAGGCCCGCTGGCTCGAGCGGGACGCCGCCGGGCGCCCGAAGATGCACGACGCCCAGTGGGCCGACGACCTGCACCATTGCTGGCACGTCCTGCTGACAGGCGAGGACGCCGGCTACTATAAAAGCTTCGCCGACAAACCGGTCGCCCACCTCGCCCGCTGCCTCGCCGAGGGCTTCGCCTACCAGGGCGAGCCGTTCCCGACCCTCGACAATCACCCGCGGGGCGAGCCTTCCGGGCACCTGCCGCCCTCCGCCTTCGTGACCTTCCTCCAGAACCACGATCAGGTCGGCAACCGGGCGCTCGGCGAGCGGCTCAACCACCTGGCCGATCCCCGGAAACTCGACCTCGCCCGGGCCGGGCTCCTGCTGGCGCCGCAGATCCCGATGCTCTGGATGGGCGAGGAATGGTCGGCCTCGGCGCCGTTCCTGTTCTTCGTCGACTTCGCGCCCGACGCGGACCTGAACAAGGCGGTGCGCGACGGCCGCCGCCGGGAGTTCAAGAGCTTCGCGGCGTTCGCGGACGACACCTCCAAGATCCCCGACCCGACCGAGGCCGAGACCTTCGCGGCGTCCAAGCTCGACTGGTCCGAGCGGGAACGCTCGCCCCACCGCGAGGTGCTGGCCGAGACGACCCGGCTCCTGGGGCTGCGCCGCGACGCAGTCGTGCCCCTGGCGAAGTCCGGCTACGAGGGCGCCGCCGCCACCCTGCCGCGCCCGGACGTGGTCGACTGCACGTGGCGCTTCGGCGCCGGGACCCTGCGCTTCGTGGCCAATGTCGGGACCGAGCCCTTCGCGCTGGATCCGGGCGGTGCCGAGCCGGTCTGGACCAATGCCCCGGACGGCGCCGGACGCGATCTCCCATCCTGGACCGGCGTGTTCCTGACGGAGTCCCGCTCGTGAGCGCCCTGGAACAGCTGGCCGACCTCGTCGGCGTCGCCGCCGGCTACACCGACGCCTTCGGCAAGCCCGTCGAGACGCCGCTCGAGGTGCGCCGCGGCCTGCTCGCCGCGCTGGGCTTCGCGGTGGAGGACGAGGCCGCGATCGCCGGGAGCCTGGCCGAGGTCGAGCGCCTGCGCCGCGGCCTGATCCCGCCGCTCCTGCCCGTGGAGGCCCGCCGGGCCGCCCGCGTCCCGGTGCGGCCGCAGAACGGCGCGCCGCACACGCTGGTCTGGCGTCTCGTGGACGAGCGCGGCACCGCCCGCGAGGGACGCGCCAACCCGCAGGGGTCGGAGCCGAGCTTCGAGCTGCCGCCGCTGACGCCGGGCTACCACCGCCTCATCGTGCAGGCCGGGCCGACCCGCACCGAATCCTGGGTGATCGCCGCACCCCAGCGCTGCTGGCGCCCGCGCCCCTACACGGAGGAGGGGGCCTCCGACTGGGGTCTGGCCGCCCAGCTCTACGGCCTGCGCTCGGCGACCAATATCGGCATCGGCACATACGCGGATGCCGGCGAGGCCGCCCGCGAGGCCGCCCTGCGCGGGGCGGCCTTCCTGGGCTTGAGCCCGGTCCACGCCCTGTTCGGCTCCGACCGGACCAAGATCTCGCCCTACTCGCCCTCCTCGCGCCTGTTCCTGGAGACGCTGTTCATCGCCCCGCGCAGCCTGCCGGGCCTCGCCGGGTCCCGGGCCGAGGCGCTGCTCGCCGAGCGCGCGGACGCGATCACGGCCTTGCGCGAGGCGGCCCTCGTCGACCACCAGGGCGTCCACGACGTGCTCGACCCGGTGCTCCGGGCGCTCTGGGCCGAGTCGCCGGCCCGCGCCGGCACCGATGCGGGCTTCGAGCAGTTCCGCCAGGAGGGCGGCGAGGATCTCGAATCGCACGCCCTGTTCGAGGCGCTGTCCGAGCATTTCCGGCAGCGGGGCGCCCACTGGCTGGGCGACTGGCCGGAGGATTATCGCCGGGCCGGCACGGACGCGGTGCGGGCCTTCGCGGCGGAGAACGCGGACCTCGTCGGCTACCACGCGTGGCTGCAGTACCTCGCCGACCGGCAGCTCGCCGAGGCCTCCGCGGCGGCGCTCGGCGCCGGCATGCGGGTCGGGCTCTACCGCGACCTCGCGGTCGGCGCCGACCGGGGCGGCTCCGAGATCTGGTCGCATCCCGAGCGCTTCGCCGACAGGGTCTCGATCGGCGCGCCGCCGGACCTGTTGGCGCCGAAGGGCCAGAACTGGGGCCTGCCAGCCTTCGACCCGCTGGCGATGGAGCGCGACGGGCTCGCGGCCTTCCGGGCCCTGGTGCAGGCCAACATGCGCCACGCCGGCGCGATCCGAATCGACCACGCCTTCCAGCTCGCCCGGCTGTTCCTGATCCCGCTGGGCGCCGGCGCCCAGGCCGGCGCCTACGTGGCGATGCCGTTCGAGCCGATGCTGGCGGTGCTGCGGCTGGAGAGCCACCGCAACAAGTGCCTCGTCATCGCGGAGGATCTCGGAACCGCCCCGGAGGGCTTCTCCGACGCGCTGATGCGGGCCGGGGTGCTCAGCTACCGGATCCTCGCCTTCGAGCGCGAGGGCGACGGACGGTTCAAGCCGCCCGCGGCCTACCCGCGCGACGCGCTCACCGCCATCACCACCCACGACCTGCCGACCTTCGTCGGCTGGTGGCGCGGGGTCGACACCGACACCCGCCAGTCGCTGGGCCTCTACGACCAGGAGCGGGCCGAGGCCGAGCGGGGCGAGCGGGTGGTGGAGCGCCGCCGCCTCGCCGAGGCGCTGGCGGCCGAGCAGCTCATCCCCTCCGCCGAGCCCCCGGACGCCGCGCCCTTCGAGGCCGCCGCCCGCTATCTCGCCCGGGCCCCCGCGATGCTCACGGCCGTCCAGTACGAGGACGTGGTCTCGGAACTCGCCCAGGCCAACGTCCCGGGCTCGACCGAGGGCTACCCGAACTGGCGGCGCAAGCTCGACCGGGACCTGGCCGACATCGCCGCCCCAGGCGGGCCGCTGGCGAAGCTCGCGGCCGCCCTCTCGGCCGAGGCGCGGGGCCCGCGCTCGGGCGCCGCGCGGCTCGCCGCGCCGCCGCCGCGCGCGACCTACCGGCTGCAGTTCCACAAGGACTTCACCTTCGCGGATGCGGGGAAGATCATCCCGTACCTGCACCGGCTCGGGATCAGCCACGTCTACGCCTCGCCGCTCCAGAAGGCGCGGCCCGGCTCGACCCACGGCTACGACATCGTCGACCACGGCGCGATCAACCCGGAACTCGGCGGCGAGGAGGGCTTCATCGCGCTCTCCGAGACGCTCCACGCCCACGGGATGAAGCTGCTGCTCGACATCGTCCCGAACCACATGGGCGTCGGCGGGTCCGACAATCCGTGGTGGCTGTCGGTGCTCGAGTGGGGCTCCCTGTCGCCCTTCGCCGACGCCTTCGACATCGACTGGCAGCGGCTCGGCGCCGGGCGCAACCTCGTGATCCCGTTCCTCGGCGACCGCTACGGCGAGGCCCTGGAGAAGGGCACGCTGGAGCTGAGGTTCGACCCCGACAAGGGCGCCTTCAGCGTCTGGCACTACGAGCACCAGCTGCCGATCCGCCCCTTGAGCTACCCGACCATCCTCAACCGGGTGATCGCCGCCATCGGGGCCGTGGACGACGACACCACCGCGGAGCTGCTCGCCATCTCCGAGCGGCTGCGGGCCATGGCGATCGACACCGACGAGACCCGCCGCAAGACCTTCCCCGAGGAGGCCGAGGGGCTGAAGCGCCGGCTCGCCGAGATCTACGGCGTGTCGCCGCTGATCCAGGAGGCCACCGCCAGCACCCTGGCGCTGCTCAACGGCTTCAAGGGCCGCCCGGACAGCTTCGGGCCGCTGCACCGGCTCTTGGAGGCCCAGGCCTACCGGCTCGCCCACTGGCGGGTGGCCTCGAGCGACATCAACTACCGCCGCTTCTTCGACGTGAACTCGCTCGCCGGCCTGCGGGTCGAGCTGTCCGACATCTTCCACCGCTCCCACGAGACCGTGTTCCGGCACGTCCGCGAGGGCCGGATCGACGGGCTGCGCATCGACCACATCGACGGCCTCGCCGACCCGCTGGGCTACGCGCGGGCGCTGCAGGCGGCGGTCGGCCCCGGCTTCTACGTGGTGGTGGAGAAGATCCTGGAGCCGGGGGAGCGGCTGCGGCCCTGGCCGGTGGCCGGGACCACGGGCTACGACGTGCTCAACCAGCTCGACGGGATCCTGGTCGACAAGGGAAAGCGCGCGAAGATCGAGCGGCTCTACACCTGGGCCACGGGCTTCGACGAGCCCTACGGTTTCCAACTCCGCGCCGCCAAGGCCGAGATCCTGGAGATCAGCTTCGCGAGCGAATTGGAGGTGCTGACCTCCGACCTCAAGGAGGTCGCCGATGGCGACCGGCGCACCCGCGACTTCACCGTCAACGCCCTGCGCCGGGCGCTGATCGAGATCATCGCGCGCTTCCCGACCTACCGGAGCTACCTGCCGCCGGAGCTGGAGGAGGGCGAGGTCGAGCCCGAGGATGTCCGGCTGATCGAGGGGGCGGTGGCCAAGGCCAAGCGCTGGTCGAGCCTGCCCGACCGCTCGGTCCACGATTTCGCCGCCGAGGTCCTGCTCGGGCGGATCGAGACGGCGGGACCCGGCCGGCCGGACCCGCGGGTGGTGCTGCGCTTCCGCCGCCGGTTCCAGCAGCTCACCGGCCCGGTCATGGCCAAGAGCCTGGAGGACACGCTGTTCTACCGGTACGCCTGTCTGCTCGGCCTCAACGAGGTCGGCGGCGATCCGGGCGAGTACGGGATCGACGCGGAGCATTTCCACGATCTGCAGGTCGCCCGCGCCCGGGACTGGCCGAACGCCATGATCACCACGGCGACCCACGACACCAAGCGCGGCGAGGATGCCCGCACCCGGCTGCTCGCCCTCTCGGAGATCCCCGAGGAATGGGCCAAGGCCTGGGACCTGTGGCAGCGGGTCGCCGGCCCGCACCTCGCCCGGATCGACGGCGAGCCGGCCCCCGACGCCAACGACCAGTGGATGTTCCTTCAAGCCATCCTCGGCGCCTGGCCCCTGGAGCTGCTGGAGCGGGACGAGGCAGGCGCGATCGAGGATTTCCGCAATCGGCTGATCGCCTACGGCGAGAAGGCCATGCGCGAGGGCAAGCGCCGGTCGAGCTGGGTCAACGTCGACGCGGTCTACGAGGGCGCGGTCAAGAAGCTGTTCACGGCGCTGATCGCCCCCGGCTCGGATTTCCTCCGGGAACTCCGGCCCTTCGCCCGGCGGCTCGCCCATCTCGGCATGCTGGCGAGCCTCGGCCGGACGGTCCTGAAATGCACCCTGCCGGGCCTGCCCGACACCTACCAGGGCACGGAGATCTGGGACTTCTCCTTCGTCGATCCCGACAACCGCCGCCCGGTGGACTACCCGGCCCTGGAGCGGATGCTGGAAGAGGGTGGGGCGCCCGCCGAGCTGCTGGGCCACTGGCCGGACGGGCGGGTCAAGCAGGCGACGCTGACACGGCTGCTCGCCGAGCGGGCCGAGCGCCCGGACTTCTACGCGAGCGCCGCCTACGAGCCCGTCGCGGCGACCGGCGCACGGGCCGACCACGTCATCGCCTACCGGCGGACCGATCCCGTCCAGGAAGGCGGCGACCTGTTCGTGGCGGTGCCGCGGCTGGTGGCGGGCTCCGTCGGGGAGGCCGTCTGGTCGGGCGAGGCCTTCGCGGGCACCCGGGTCGATCTCGGGGCCGGCAGCCGCTGGCGGGACCTCGCCTCGGGACGGGTGGTCGAGGGGGAGGGGGCCGATCTCGGGATCCTCCTGCGCGACCTGCCCTACGCGGTGCTGCGGCGGGAACCGTGACCGCGCCGTCGTCGCGCGCGCAGCGACGCGACCCAGGGCAGCGCGACGTTCGCGGACGTGGCGCTGCTGGATCTCTGCGCTGCGCTCGCAGAGACGGGGGCGCTCCGGGCAGTTCATTCGATGCCGCCGCCGCGGCCTTGTCACGCGCGTCTGCTGAGACACGTCGGACCGGATCGCGAGGCACGCCCGCGCGGTTCGGGCGTTACGACACTGGGAACGGGAGCCGAGAGGCAGCATGAACGCACCGACCAAAGCCGCTGCGACGTCCGGGGCCGAGGCCGTCCTGCCGGCCGCGCTGGCGCCCCGGGCCGAGGGGCCGCGGATCTACAACCTGTTCCCGCTCCTGGTCGGGCGCGTCTCGGACTGGACCGCCGAGCTGCCGCGGATCGCCGCGCTCGGCTTCGACTGGGTCTACCTCAACCCGTTCCACCAGACCGGCGGCTCCCGGAGTCTCTACGCGGTGGCCGACCCGGACCGCCTCGACGAGCGTTTCCGCGATCCTGACGGCACGCCCGACGACGAGCAGATCCGCCGCTTCTGCACCGCCGCCGAGGCGCTGGGCCTGTCGGTGATGACCGACCTCGTGATCAACCACACCGCCGACAACGCGCGGCTCGCCACCGAGCGGCCCGACCTGTTCATGAAGGAGCCCGACGGCTCGATCATGCACCCGGCCGCCGTCGATCCGGACGACCCGTCGATCCGCACCGTCTGGGGCGACCTCGCCGAGCTCGACTACCACACCCCCTCCGCCCGGGATGAGCTGACCCGGATCTGGGGCGCCTACGTGGCGCATCTCCAGAGCCTCGGCGCGAAGGGCTTCCGGTGCGATGCCGCCTACAAGGTGCCGCCGGAGACGTGGCGCGTCCTGATCGGGCAGGCCAAGAGCCGAGATCCCGCCTGCCTGTTCGCCGCCGAGACCCTCGGCTGCACCTTCGAGGAGGCCCGGGCCACGGCCGGCGCCGGCTTCGACTACCTGTTCAACTCCTTCGCGTGGTGGGACCTGAGGAAGCCCTGGGCGCTCGAGCAGTACGAGCGCCTGCGGGTGCTGGCCCCCTCCATCGCCTTCCCCGAGAACCACGACATGAAGCGGCTCGCCGCCGAGATCGGCGGCGGCCCGGACGCGGTGGCGGCGCATCTGCGCACCCGCTACGCGCTCGCCGCCTTCTTCTCGGCGGGCGTGCTGATGCCGATCGGCTACGAGTGGGGCTACCGCCGGGCGCTGCACGTGGTCGAGACCACCCCGGGCGACCGCGAGAACGAGACCGGCATCGACATCTCCGCGTCCATCCGGGCCATCAACGCCCTGCGGGCGGAGCTGCCGGCCGCCAATGTCGAGGGCGCGCAGATCCGCATCTCGTCCCCCGACAGCGATCTGGTGGCGCTCGCCCGCTTCGACACCGGCCACCCGGCCTCGGCGCGGCACGGGCTGATCGTGCTCTACAACCCGACCGACAGGCCGGTGCCGGTCGAGGCCGGCGCGCTCATCGCCCGCACCGGCGGGATGCTGGGCGCCTTCGTCGACCGGACCCCGGAGGCCGAGCCGATCGCGTTCCATCCCGGCAGCGCCATCGACCTGATGCCGGGCGAGCTGCGCATCCTCGCGGCCACCGCCCAGGAAGTCGCCCGGTTCCCCGAGCGCGGGGCGCCGGACGGGGAGGGGCGGGTCGTGATCGAGGCCGTGGCGCCTGAGATCGACGGCGGCCGCTCGCCGGTGAAGCGGATCGTCGGCGAGTCCCTGCGGGTCGAGGCCGACATCTTCTCCGACGGCCACGAGATCATCGACGCCGCGATCCTGTCGCGGGTCGCCGGCAGCGACGCGTGGCGCGAGGACCCGATGGTCTTCGTCGACAACGACCGCTGGGCCGGGCAATTCCCCCTGGAGCGGAACGCCCGCTACGAGTTCACCCTGATCGCGTGGCGCGACGCCTTCTCGTCCTGGGTGCGCGACACCCTCAAGAAGCGCGCCGCCGGCGTCGATGTCCGCCTGGAGACGATCGAGGGCGTGGCGCTGGTCGGGACCGCCGCCTCGCTGGCCCGGACCCGGGGCGGCCGCGACGCCGACCGGCTCGCCGCGCTCGTCGCCGCGCTCGCCGCCGAGGAGACCGGCTCGGCCGCCCAGCTCGACCGGATCCTCCAGCCCGACGCGTCGAGCCTCGTGCGCCGCAACGCCGAGCGGGTGAACCTGACCCGCTATCCCGTGACCCTGCCGGTGATCGCCGACCGCCTCGCGGCCCGGTTCTCCGCCTGGTACGAGATCTTCCCGCGCTCGCAGTCGATGGACGTCAACCGCCACGGCACCTTCGACGACGTCATCCGGCGCCTGCCCGAGATCCGCGAACTCGGCTTCGACGTCCTCTATTTCACGCCGATCCACCCCGTGGGCCGCACCAACCGCAAGGGGAAGAACAACACCCTCAAGGCCGAGCCCGGCGACGTCGGTTCGGTCTACGCGGTGGGCGCGGAGGAGGGCGGCCACGAGGCCGTGCATCCCGAGCTGGGCACGCTCGCGGATTTCGAGCGGCTGGTCGCGGCGAGCCACGCCTACGGGATGGAGATCGCCCTCGACTTCGCGATCCAGTGCTCGCCGGACCATCCCTGGATCAAGAACCACCCGGAATGGTTCGAGTGGCGCCCCGACGGCACGCTGAAATTCGCCGAGAATCCGCCGAAGAAGTACGAGGACATCTCGAACGTCCACTTCTACGGGGGGGCCCTGCCCTCGCTCTGGATCGAGCTGCGCGACATCCTGCTCGGCTGGTGCGCGCGGGGCGTGCGCATCTTCCGGGTCGACAACCCGCACACCAAGCCGATCCCGTTCTGGGAATGGGTGATCGGCGAGGTCAACGGCCGCTACCCGGACGCGATCTTCCTCGCCGAGGCCTTCACCCGCCCGAAGATGATGAAGAAGCTCGCCAAGGCCGGCTACCAGCAGAGCTACACCTACTTCACGTGGCGCAACACCAAGCAGGAGCTCACCGACTACGCCCTGGAGCTGGCCGGCGAGATGGGCGAGTACTACCGCCCCAACTTCTTCGCCAACACGCCCGACATCAATCCCTACTTCCTCCAGACCAGCGGGCGCGCGGGCTTCGTCATCCGCGGCACGCTCGCCGCGACCCTCTCGTCGGTCTACGGCATCTACAACGGCTTCGAGCTGTGCGAGGCGGCGCCGTACCCGGGCAAGGAGGAGTATCTCAACTCCGAGAAATACGAGCTGAAGGCCTGGGACTACGACCGGCCGGGCAACATCCGCGAGCACATCGTCAAGTTGAACAGGATCCGGCGCGAGAACCCCGCCCTCTGGGACTTCCGCAACGTCACCTTCACGGGCGCCTGGAACGACGCCATCATCGCCTACGCCAAGGCGACGCCGGAGCGCGACAACTGCGTCTTCACCATGGTCAACCTCGACCCGAAGAACCGCCAGGAATGCACCTACGAGGTGCCGCTCTGGCTGTTCGGTCTGCCCGATGACGGCGCCGTCGAGGTCGAGGACCTGCTGCAGGGCTACCGGTTCGAGCTGCGCGGCAAGACCCACCGCATCGCCCTCGATCCGGCCGAGCGATCCTGCGTGATCTGGCGCCTCCGGGCGCCGCGGCGGGTTGCGGGCTGAGGCCGCCCGTGGCACTCGACCCTCCGGCACGCGGCCATGGCCGTTGAATCCGGCGGCGGGCCTGCCCGTCGCCACCCCCCGCACCCGCGCGGCGGCCCCCCGCCCGCGCCCCGGCCGGTCACCGCGCCGGTCCCGTCCGATCCGACCGATGAGGCAGCGACGCGATGATCGATCGCAGCGACCCGCAATGGTACCGTGACGCCATCATCTACCAGATCCACGTCAAGTCGTTCTTCGACTCGAACAACGACGGGATCGGGGATTTCGTGGGCCTGACCCAGCGCCTCGACTACGTGCGCGACCTCGGCGTCACGGCGATCTGGCTGATGCCGTTCTACCCCTCGCCCCTGCGCGACGACGGCTACGACATCGCCGATTACCGGGACATCAACCCGTCCTACGGGACCATGGAGGACTTCAAGGCCTTCGTGGAGGCGGCGCACGAGCGCGGCCTGCGGGTCATCACCGAGCTCGTCATCAACCACACCAGCGACCAGCATCCCTGGTTCCAGGCCGCCCGCGAGGCGCCGCCCGGCTCGCCGGAGCGCAACTTCTACGTCTGGTCGGACACCGACGAGCCGTACAAGGACACACGCATCATCTTCCTCGACACCGAGGCGTCGAACTGGACCTGGGACCCGGTCGCCAAGCAGTATTTCTGGCACCGGTTCTACAGCCACCAGCCGGACCTGAACTTCGACAACCCGGCCGTGCTGGAGGCCGTGATCGAGGTGATGCGCTACTGGCTCGACATGGGCGTCGACGGGCTGCGGCTCGACGCGATCCCCTACCTGATCGAGCGCGACGGCACGAACTGCGAGAACCTCGCCGAGACCCACGAGGTCATCAAGAAGATCCGCGCCGCGCTGGACGCCGAGTATCCGGACCGGATGCTGCTCGCCGAGGCCAACCAGTGGCCGGAGGAGACCGCCCAGTACTTCGGCGACGGCGACGAGTGCCACATGGCGTTCCACTTCCCGCTGATGCCGCGGATGTACATGGCGATCGCCCGGGAGGACCGGCACCCGATCACCGACATCATGCGCCAGACCCCGGAGATCCCGGAGGGCTGCCAGTGGGCCATCTTCCTGCGCAACCACGACGAGCTGACGCTCGAGATGGTCACGGCCGAGGAGCGTGACTATCTCTGGTCGTTCTACGCCGCCGAGCGGCGGGCCCGGATCAACCTCGGCATCCGCCGCCGCCTCGCGCCGCTCCTCGAGAACGACCGGCGCAAGATCGAATTGATGAAGTCCCTCGTCCTGTCGATGCCCGGCACGCCGGTGCTCTACTACGGCGACGAGGTCGGCATGGGCGACAACATCTATCTCGGCGACCGCGACGGCGTGCGCACGCCGATGCAGTGGAGCCCCGACCGCAACGGCGGCTTCTCCCGGGCGAACCCGCAGAAGCTGTTCCTGCCGGCGATCCAGGACCCGATCTACGGCTTCGACGCCATCAACGTCGAGGCGCAGACCCAGGCCCAGACGAGCCTCCTGAACTGGACGCGGCGCATGATCGCGATCCGCAACAACAGCGTCGCGCTGGGACGCGGCACGATCCAGTTCCTGTACCCGTCGAACCGCAAGGTCCTGGCCTGGATCCGCGAGCACGAGGACGAGCGGATCCTGTGCGTGGCGAACCTGTCGCGGGCGCCGCAGGCGGTGCAGCTCGACCTGTCGGAACTGCGCACCGCGGTGCCGATCGAGCTCACCGGCGGCACCGAGTTCCCGCCGATCGGCGACCTGCCCTACCTGCTGACCCTGCCGTCCTACGGCTTCTACTGGTTCAGCTTGAGCGCCGCGCGCTCCGGGGTGGTCGGCCCGCAGCAGGAGCCGCCGGAGCTGTTCACCCTGGTGCTCACCGGCGGGATCGAGACCCTGATGAGCGGGCGCGAGCGCGTCGCCTTCGAGCGCACCGTGGTGCCGCCGTTCCTGACGAGCCGGCGCTGGTTCGGCGCCAAGGGCTCGCGGATCAAGGCCACGAAGGTCGTCGACTGCGCCGCCCTGAAGGACGTCGACGGCAGCGCGCGCTTCCTGCTGCCGCGGCTGCAGGTGCAGCTCGCCAGCGGCGAGACCCAGGAATACTTCGTGCCCGTGGGCGTCGAGGAGGGCCGCGAGGACGAGACCCTCATGCCCTTCGCGGTGGCGCGGGTGCGCCGGGGACCGCGCACCGGCCTGCTCTACGGCGCGGCCGGCTCCAACGACTTCGCCGCCTGCCTGATCGACGACATGCGGCAGGCCCGCGAGATCCCCACGGAGACCGGGCGGCTCGTCTTCGCCGTCACCTCGGCCTTCGACCCGGACGTCACGGTCGACGTGGCCGACATCCGCCGGCTCTCGGGCGAGCAGAGCAACACCTCGATCGCCATCGGCTCGAAGATGATGCTCAAGCTGCTGCGCCGCCTGCAGCCGGGCCTGCACCCCGAGATCGAGGTCGGGCGCTTCCTCACCGAGCAGGCGGGCTTCTCCAACACCCCGGCCCTGCTCGGCACCCTGGAGCATGTCGCCGAGGACGGCACCCGCACGGCCCTCGCGGTCCTGCAGAAGTTCGTCATGAACCAGGGCGACGCCTGGACCCTGATGCTGGAGGGCCTGCGCCGGGACTTCGAGACCGTGGTGCTGACCCCGGAGAGCGAGGCCGCGACCCCCGAGGAGGCGTTCCAGGCCCACCGGCCCTGGGCCGACCTGCTGGGCCGGCGCACCGCCGAGCTGCACGCGGCGCTCGCCATCGAGACCGACGACCCGGCCTTCGCGGCCGAGCCGTTCACCGGGGACGACCTCGCCGTGCTGGCGCGCGACGCCCGCCACCAGGCCGAGCGCGCCTTCCGGGCGCTCAAGGGCCTCGCCGACCGGGGCCTCGACGCCGGCAAGCCGGCCTGCGCGGAGCTCGGCCGGCGCCGGGGCGAGGTCGAGGCGCTGATCGGGTCGCTCACCGCCGCGCCGGTCCGGGGCGCCCACAAGACCCGCATCCACGGCGACTACCACCTGGGCCAGGTGCTGGTCGCCGAGAACGACCTGATCATCGTCGACTTCGAGGGCGAGCCCTCGCGCCCGGCCGACGAGCGCCGGGCCAAGTCGATGCCCCTGCGGGACGTCGCCGGGCTGATGCGCTCCTTCGCGTACGGCGCCGAGACGGTGATCCGGGAGATCACCGCGCGGTTCGCCGACTCCGAGGAGCGGGCGCGGGACGCGGCGACCGCGTGGCGCGGCATGATCGAGGCGGCGTTCCTGGCGGGCTACGAGACCGCGGTCGAGGGCTCCCGGGCGGCGGTGACCGACGCGGATTCCAGGGCCCGGCTGCTGCGCCTCTGCCTGCTGACCAAGGCCCTCTACGAGGTCGACTACGAGGCCAACAACCGGCCGGACTGGATCGAAATCCCCGCCCGTGGGGTTCTCACCATTCTGGACACGGACGGACACGAGCCCGGAGCATCTGAATGACGGCGATCGACGAGACCTTCGCAACGCGGGTCGACCCGGAGGGGGCGACGGCGCGGTCCGCGGATGTCCCGGGCTCCGGCGCCGCGCAGCCGCCGAGCGTCCACCCGGACGCGATCGCCGCGCTGATGGCGGCCAATCACGGCGACCCCTTCGCGGTGCTCGGCCCCCACCGCGTCGGGCCCAGGGCCTGGGAGGTGCGCGCCGTGCTGCCCGAGGCGCGGGCCGCCACCCTGGTCATGGACGGCCGCACCGCGCCGTTCGAGAAGCGCCATCCGGACGGGTTCTGGGTCGCCCGGGTCGAGGGCGAGCACCGGCCGCTCTACGAGATCGAGGTCGAGTCCTGGGACGGCGCCAAGCGCCGCCGCTACGACCCCTACGGCTTCGGCTCCTCGATCGAGCAGTACGACGTGGCGGCGCTCCGCGAGGTCGGCACCAACCTCGTCTACCGGATGCTCGGCGCCCAGTCGGGTCAGCTCGACGGCATCGACGGTTTCCGCTTCGCCGTCTGGGCGCCCAACGCCCGCAAGGTCAGCGTCGTCGGCGACTTCAACGACTGGGACGGGCGGCGCCACCCGATGCGCCTCTGGCAGGACGGCGGCATCTGGGAGCTGTTCGTGCCGGGCCTCAAGGCCGGGGTCCGCTACAAGTTCGAGATCCGCGGCCCCGACGGGTCCCTGGTGCCCCTCAAGGCCGACCCGGTCGCCTTCGCGGCCCAGCACCCGCCGGAGACCGCCTCGGTCACCCACGGGTCGGGCGACTTCGACTGGCGCGATTCCGGCTGGATGAGCACCCGCGGCGCCAAGGACCCGCGCCACGCGGCGATCTCGGTCTACGAGGTCCATCTCGGCTCCTGGGCGCGGGTGCCCGAGGAGGGGAACCGCTACCTGACCTACCGGGAGCTCGCCGAGCGGCTGATCCCCTACGTGAAGGATCTGGGCTTCACCCATATCGAGATGCTGCCGATCACCGAGTTCCCGTTCGACGGGTCCTGGGGCTACCAGCCGGTCTCGCTGTTCGCGCCGACGAGCCGCTTCGGCACGCCCGAGGATTTCGCGGCCTTCGTGGACGCGGCCCACGCGGCCGGCATCGGCGTGCTGCTCGACTGGGTGCCGGGCCACTTCCCCCTCGACGCCCACGGGCTCGGCCTGTTCGACGGCACGCACCTCTACGAGCACGCCGACCCGCGCCAGGGCTTCCACCAGGACTGGGGCACCTACATCTACAATTTCGGGCGCACCGAGGTCGCGACGTTCCTCGCCGCCAACGCCCGGTTCTGGCTGGAGCACTACCACCTCGACGGCCTGCGCGTGGACGCCGTCGCGTCGATGCTCTACCTCGACTACTCGCGCCGCCAGGGCGAGTGGATCCCGAACCGCTACGGCGGCAACGAGAACCTCGACGCCATCGACTTCCTGCGCAAGACCAACGAGGCGACCTACAGCCACGCCCCGGGGACGATCACGGTCGCGGAGGAATCGACCTCCTGGCCGGGCGTCTCGCACCCGACCTACACGGGCGGCCTGGGCTTCGGCTTCAAGTGGAACATGGGCTGGATGCACGACACCCTGCATTTCATGCAGGAGGATCCGATCCACCGCCGCTACCACCACCACAACCTGACCTTCGGGCTGCTCTACGCCTTCTCGGAGAATTTCATCCTGCCGCTGTCCCACGACGAGGTCGTGCACGGGAAGGGCTCGCTGCTCGGCAAGATGCCGGGCGACCGCTGGCAGAAATTCGCGAATCTCCGGGCCTATTACGGCTTCATGTGGGGGCATCCCGGCAAGAAGCTGCTGTTCATGGGCGGCGAGTTCGGCCAGGAGCGGGAGTGGAACCACGACAACAGCCTGGACTGGCACCTGCTGGAGGATCCCCTGCACAAGGGCGTCCAGAGCGTGATCCGCGACCTGAACCGGCTCTACGTGTCGACGCCGGCCCTCTACAGCCGCGACGTCGAGCACACCGGCTTCCAGTGGCTGGTGGCCGACGACCAGGACAACAGCGTCATCGCCTGGGCCCGCAAGGGCGCGCAGTCCGGCGAGGTCGCCATCGTGGTGTCGAACTTCACGCCGGTGCCGCGGGAGGGCTACCGGATCGGCGTGCCGCAGGCGGGCTTCTACCGCGAGGCGTTCAACTCGGATGCCGGGGTCTACGGTGGCTCCAACCTGGGCAACCAGGGTGGGCGCCATACCGACGATCAGGCGAGCCACGGCCAGAAGCAGAGCCTGTCGCTGACCCTGCCGCCGCTGGCGACGATGATCTTCCTGCTGGAGGGGTGAGCCCCTCGTCCCGCCCGCGGGGTGCGCCCCCCGCGGGCCACGCGCGGCGAAGCCGGAGCGCGGGTGCGGGCGCGGCGGCACGGCAGGGTGCGGCTCGGATCCCCTCTCCCGCGCGGGAGACAGGGCGCGTCGCGCTCCGCCATCCCGGCCCGATGTGCAGCCTACGTCGACCCTACGCCGCCCGCCAGCGCAGTCCCACGCTGTTGCCGATGGCGCGGCCGTACAGGCCCGCGTAGTTGTCGGCGGCCTGATCCCAGCCGAAGCGGGCCGCCATGGCCCGCCGCCGCATGGCGTTGAGGCGCTTCTTCTGGCCGAAGGCCTCCAGCGCCCGGCGGACCGCCGCCCCGAAGGACGCGGCCGAAGCCTCCCCGAAGGTGAAGCCCGTCACGCCGTCCTCGACCGTGTCGGCGAGGCCCCCGGTCCGCCGCACGATCGGCAGGGAGCCGAAGCGCTGCGCGTACATCTGGGCGAGGCCGCAGGGCTCGAAGCGCGAGGGCATCAGCAGGAAATCGCTGCCGGCGAACATCCGCCGGGCCTGCGCCTCCTCGAAGCCGACATGCACGCCGACCGCGTCGGGATGGCGCTTGGCCAAGCCCCGGAGCGCCTGCTCGAACCGGCCCTCGCCCTGGCCGATCACCACCAGCTGGCCGCCCCCGGCCACGATGGTCTCGGCCGCCTGCAGGCTCAGGTCGATGCCCTTCTGGTGCACGAGGCGCGACACGATCGCGAAGAGCGGCCCGCGGGAGACCGCGAGGCCGAACTGCCGGCGCACCGCCTCGGCATTGGCGCGCTTGCCCTTCCAGTCGTCGATCTCGAACCGCGTGGCGAGGTGCGGGTCGGTGGTCGGATCCCAGGTCTCGTCGATGCCGTTGAGGATGCCGGCGAGCCGGCCCTGTCCGGCGCGGGTGCGCAGGAGCCCGTCGAGGCCGCAGCCCAGCTCGGGCGTCTGGATCTCCCGGGCGTAGGTCTCGCTCACCGTGGTGACCTGCGAGGCGTAGAAGATGCCGGCCTTGAGGAAGGAGAGCTGCCCGTAGAACTCCGCGCCGTCGACTTGGAAGGCCGCGTCCGGCACGCCGAGCCGTGGCAGGGCGTCCCGGGGGAACAGGCCCTGGTAGGCGAGGTTATGGATCGTCAGCACGCTCGGGACCCGCCGGCCGCGCCACGCGAGATAGGCCGGGGCCAGGGCCGCCTGCCAGTCGTTGAGGTGCAGGAGGTCGGCCGCCCAGTCGGGATCGGCGCCCGTGGCGAGGTCCGCCGCCGCGAGGCTGAGGCGGGCGAATCGCAGGTCGTTGTCGCCGAAATCGCCGTGCTGGTCGCCGTAGGGCGTGCCGTCGCGCTCGTAGAGGTCGGGGCTGAGCAGGACGTAGATGCGCAGGCCGTCGGCCGCCTCGACCAGGCCGAGGTCGCAGGCCGGGATGCCCGCGAATCCCTCGAGGCGGGCGACGACCGGGATCTCCGGGAAGGCGGCGCGGACCTGCCGGTAGCCCGGGATCAGGACGCGGATGTCGTAGTGCGGGACCAGGGCCCGGGGCAGGGCGGCCGAGACCTCCCCGAGGCCGCCGGTCTTCACGAAATCCGCCATCTCGGGCGTCGCGTAGAGGATGCGGCGGCGCAGCGAGGCCGGCCGGGCCGGAACCGGTACGGGACCGGCGCCGTTCCCCTCGCCGGACGACCACTCGGCGAAGGAACCACCACGGCGCGCATCGAGCATCAGCATTGATCCTGGCCGGGCGGAATGCCCCGGTCTGGCAGTCGACCGGGCAGGCACGGCTGTCACGATCTCAACCACGGCCAATGCTCCTTCGCCGCGACGGTTCCGTTGCGACGCACAAAATAGGCCACCGTGGTGATTAAGCGTCACTTACCTATGTGGCATCGCAGCGAGAAATCGCGCCGCCGAGGCAGATTTCGGCCGCTGGATACGGCGCTCCGGCCGGGGACGACGGCGCCGGGCCCCGCCCGGCGGGCTCGGCCGAGCGACCCCGCCCGACAGGCGGCGCGCGCCGGGCACCCGGTTCGGTTCCCGGACTGACGCGCCGGGGCCGGGCGCCGGCTCGCCTCACCCGGCGCGGCGCAGGATCACCCCCTCGGCGGGCTCGAGCGCGAGGGTCAGGCCGGCCGGCTCGCCCGCGCGCCCCGGGCGGGTCGAGAGCAGCACGGTCCAGGCCCCCTCGGGCAGCGGCAGGTCCTGCGACGCCGCGCCGAAGTTCAGGAGCACCCGCAGGACGGCCCCGTCGGCGAAGCGCTCGTAGGCGAACACCTCGGCGATCCCCAGCGGCACCTCCCGGTAGCCGCCCACGGCGAGCGCCGCGTGGTCGCGGCGCAGGGCGAGCAGCCGCCGGTGCAGCGTGAGCATCGAGCCCGGGTCCGAGCGCTGGTTCTCGACGTTGCAGGTTGCCCAATCCGCCGCCAGCGGCAGCCAGGGCTCGGCCGTGGAGAACCCCGCCTGGGGATTGTCGTCCCACTGCATCGGCGTGCGCTCCGGGTCGCGGCCGTGTCCCGGCTCGTTGTGCTCCCAGGGATCCCGGGCGCGGTCCGGAGGAATCGGCACGTGGCCGAGCCCGATCTCGTCGCCGTAATAGAGGGTCGGCGTGCCCCGCAGGGTCAGCAGCAGCATCGCGGCGATGCGGGCCTGCGCCGGACCGACCCGGGCGGCGATGCGCGGCTGGTCGTGGTTGCCCAGCACCCAGTTCGGCCAGCCGCCCTCGGGCAGGGCCGCCTCGTACTGCGCCACGAGGTCGGCCACCGCGTCGGCCCGCCAGGGCGTCTGGATCAGCTGGAAATTGAACGGCAGGTCGGCGCCGGTGAGGTCCGGACCGTAATAGGCGACGAGCCGCTCCACCGGCAGGTAGATCTCGCCGATCAGCACCCGCTCGCCGTACTGGCGCAGCACCGCCCGCATCCCGGCGATCACGTCGAAGATCTCGGGCCGGTCGGCGGAGTAGACCTGGGTGAAACGGTTGATCTCGGGCGAGCCCGGCGCGTAGTCGGGATTGGCCGGGTTGTCGCGGAAACCCGCGTCCTTCATCAGGTGCCAGATCACGTCGACCCGGAACCCGTCGACCCCGCGCTCCAGCCAGAAGCGGAGCACGTCGTGCATGGCCGCCCGCACGGCGGGGTTGCGCCAGTTCAGGTCCGGCTGCTCGGCCAGGAAGGCGTGGTAGTAGTACTGGCCGGTGGCCTCATCCAGCGTCCAGGCCGGGCCGCCGAAATTCGACAGCCAGTTGTTGGGCGGGCCGCCGCCGGGCGCCGGGTCGCGCCAGATGTACCAGTCCCGCTTCGGGCTCGCGCGCGACGACCGGCTCTCGGCGAACCAGGGATGGGCGATCGAGGAGTGGTTCGGCACGAAGTCGAGGATCACCTTCAGCCGGCGCCGATGGGCCTCCGCCACGAGGGCGTCGAAATCGGCCAGCGTGCCGAACAGCGGGTCGATCCCGCAGTAATCCGCCACGTCGTAGCCGAAATCCGCCATGGGCGAGGGGTAGACCGGCGAGATCCACACGGCGTCGACCCCCAGCCATGCGAGGTAGTCCAGCCGCGCCGTGATGCCCGGCAGGTCGCCGACGCCGTCGCCGTTCGTGTCCTGAAAGGACCGCGGGTAGACCTGATAGACGGTCCCGCGCTTCCACCAGACGGTGTCGGTCATGCTGCGCCCCTCGCATCGGCGGCCCACGCTTAACCGCTGACCCGCGCGCTGGCGACCGGCGATGGATGCGCTCAGAGCGCGCGCCGCGCGCGGAACGCCGCGGCGCAGCGTCGCCGAGGGAATGGCTGCGGCCCGCAAAACCTGTGCGCATGCCCCTCACGCAGGGCGACGGCGCGCGGCTGTGTCTGGAATGTCACGCCGCCGTGCCATATCTGCTCCGGTGTGCCCGTGCGCTCCGCCGGAGCGGCGCTGCCACGACTTCGCCGGAAGCCGACCGCATCGTCGGACGCTTCGGGGCACGGATCGCCCGTCCGTTCATGCGGCGGCAATCCATCAAAAGAGATAATCCGCCCACGATACCCCCGGCGCTAGAATCCGGGGCGACGACTTTGGGGGACCCGCACGTGTTGAACGATGTTCTGACCCGGCCTGTGCCACAAGATGTCGCGCGCGACGAGCGCGCCGCCGAGGCGCCCGCCCCGGCCGCCTGGACCGCCCCGGTGCTGGCCGGCAGCGGCGACGCGGTGGTGGACCTGCGCGAGGCGATCCGCGCCAAGCTCACCTTCGCGCTGGGCCGCACGCCCGAGACCGCCCGCCCGCGCGACTGGTTCGCCGCGACCGCGCTGGCCCTGCGCGAGCGGATCGTGGCCGCCGCGCTGGCCTCGGAGCGCGGCGTGCCGAACAAGCGCGTCTACTACCTGTCGCTGGAATTCCTGATCGGCCGGCTGATGTCGGACGCGCTGAACAATCTCGGCCTCACCGAGACGACCCGCAGCGCGCTCCGGGAGCTCGGGATCGATCTCGACGCCGTGCAGGAGGCCGAGCCGGACGCGGCTCTGGGCAACGGCGGCCTCGGGCGGCTCGCCGCCTGCTTCATGGAGAGCATGGCCAGCATCGGCATCCCGGCCATGGGCTACGGCATCCGCTACGACCACGGCCTGTTCCGCCAGTCCTTCGAGGACGGCTGGCAGCGCGAGGCGCCGGAGACCTGGCTCGCCGAGGGCAACCCCTGGGAATTCGCCCGGCCCGAGGCGACCTACACGATCGGCTTCGGCGGCAGCGTCACGCTGTCGTCGCCGGAGGAGGGGGTGATCCGGCGCCACTGGCAGCCGGCCGAGACCGTGCGGGCGGTGGCCCACGACGTGCCGGTGGTCGGCTGGCGCGGCCGCCACGTCAACGGCCTGCGCCTGTGGAAGGCCGAGGCCGGCGAGCCGGTGGACCTCGCCCGCTTCAACGGCGGCGACCACGTCGGCGCGGTGGCGGCGCGGATGCGCGCCGAGGCGATCTCGCGGGTGCTCTATCCGAGCGATTCCTCGGCCGAGGGCCAGGAGCTGCGCCTGCGCCAGGAATACTTCTTCACCGCGGCCTCGATTCAGGATCTCGTGGCCCGCCACGTGGCCGAGCGCGGCGACGTCCGGTCCCTGCCGGACCACGCGGCGATCCAGCTCAACGACACCCACCCGGCGATCGCGGTGCCGGAGCTGATGCGCGTCCTGCTCGACGGGCACGGCCTCTCCTGGGAGGACGCGTGGCACGTCACCACGCACACGCTGCACTACACGAACCACACCCTCCTGCCCGAGGCGCTGGAGACCTGGCCGGTGGAGCTGATGGAGCGGCTGCTGCCGCGCCACATGCAGATCATCTACCTGATCAACTGGATGCACCTGGAGGAGCAGGCCAAGCACGGCCGCCAGGATGCGGCCTACCTCGCGTCGATCTCGCTGATCGACGAGTCGCACGGGCGGCGGGTGCGGATGGGGCACCTCGCCTTCCACGGCGCGCGCCGGGTCAACGGCGTCTCGGCCCTGCACACCGACCTGATGCGCTCGACGGTCTTCTCCGACCTGCACGCGCTGGACCCGGACAAGATCGTCAACAAGACCAACGGCATCACCTTTCGCCGCTGGTTCCACAACGCCAATCCCGGCCTCACCCGGCTCGCGGTGGAGACCGTGGGCGCCGGCGTGCTGGACGATCCCGAGCTGCTCCGGGGCCTGGAGGCCCGCGCCGAGGATCCGGCCTTCGTGGCGCGCTACGCCGCCGTGCGCCGGGAGCGCAAGGAGGCCCTGGCGGCGCTCATCGCCGAGCGCACCGGCATCGACGTCGATCCGGCCGCGCTGTTCGACGTCCAGGTCAAGCGCATCCACGAGTACAAGCGCCAGCTCCTCAACGTGGTCGAGACGGTCGCGCTCTACCAGGCGATCAAGGCCGAGCCCCACCGGGACTGGACGCCCCGGGTGAAGATCTTCGCCGGCAAGGCGGCGCCGAGCTACGTCCAGGCCAAGCTGATCATCAAGCTCGCCTGCGACGTCGCCAAGGCGGTGAACGACGATCCCGAGGTCGCGGACCGGCTGAAGGTGGTGTTCCTGCCGAACTACTCGGTGAGCCTCGCCGAATCGATCATCCCGGCCGCCGACCTGTCCGAGCAGATCTCCACCGCCGGCATGGAGGCCTCGGGTACCGGCAACATGAAGTTCGCCCTCAACGGCGCGCTCACGGTGGGCACCCTCGACGGCGCCAACATCGAGATCCGCGACCATGTCGGGGCGGAGAACATCTTCATCTTCGGCCTGGAGGCCGACGGCGTCCGCGCCCGGCAGGCCGAGCCGGACTACGCGGCCCGGGCGATCCAGGCCTCGCCGCGGCTGGCGGCGGCGCTCGACATGATCGCCGCGGGGCGGTTCTCGCCGGAGGAGCCGGGCCGGTTCCGGCCGCTCACCGACGACCTGCGCCGGCGCGACCAGTACCTGCTCACCGCCGATTTCGACGATTACTGGCGGGTGCAGCGCGCCATCGACGCCGCGTGGCGCGACCCGCGCGGCTGGTGGGCCAAGGCGATCCGCAACACCGCCCGCATGGCGTGGTTCTCCTCCGACCGGGCGATGCGCGAGTACGCCGAGGAGATCTGGCGGGTCCGGCTCGGCTGAACCGCCGGTCGGACCGACAAACCGCCGGGGCGGGGATCGGACCGATCCCCGCCCCGCGGCCTGTCTGGTGCCCGGCGCGGGCTCTCAGGCCCCGCGGACGAGGCCGACCCGCAGCCAGACGCGGCACAGGCCGCGCCGCAACCGGTGAAGCAGGCGGGCGGCGCGCGGGGCGAGGCCCAGTCTGCGCCGGCAGACGACGTGCGACACCCGCCCGACCCGCGGGCCCGGATCCGGCGCGCCCTTGCGCAGGGCGATGTCCGGGCGCTCCGCCGATTGCGCGAGCGTCAGCGCGCGCGCCCCCGGGAAGGTCACGCTGCGGAACATCGAGCGCGTGTAGTAGGAGAACGCGTCGTAGGCGACGAGGGCCTGTGCCCGCCCGGTCGCCGGGTCCGCGACCGTCAGCGTGCCCGCCTGCGGCCCGTAGGTCACGAGGAGCCCGATCACGTCGCGGGGGCACCCGAGGGGAACGGCGACGCCCGTGCCCTCCGGGATCTCCAGGAAGTCCAGCGGGATGCCGTTGCGGCGCAGGGCGAACCCGCAGGTCAGGCCGGGGAGGGCGCGCAGCGGCAGGGCCTCGAACCGGCCCGGCAGGGTCCGGAACCGGTCGATGTAGGCCCGGCCCGGCGGCGGCGCGCGCAGGAAGCTGTAGACCAGGGTGCCGTAGAGGTCGGCGCCCGCCGGCGTGACGTGGGTCGCGTCCTTCAGCAGGTAGGTGATGTCGCCCGCGCCCGCGGCCGCCACCGGGGCGGCGATGTCGAGATAGGGGATCCCGTAGAGGGCGCGGTACTCCGCCAGCAGGCCGGCGACGGGCTCGGCCGCGTAGTCGACCCCGCCCTGGTGGAGGTTGAGGAAGGCGACGGGCAGGTCCCGCCGGGCGGTCGCCGCGAGGATGTCGTCGAGATAGGCCCGCATCGTCGCGCCGTCGAAGTAGCGGACGTTGCCGGTGAACAGCTCGAGGAGGACGCGGTCGCAGGGGAGCGCGTCCAGGATCTCGTCGATCAAGGCGGCGATGGAGGGCAGGGAATGGCCGCCCCAGCCGCTGCGGAGGAACGTGACCGGGCGGCCCTCGGCCTCGGCCAGGGCGTTGGCCCGCTCGACGTAGCCCGGCAGCTCCGTGACGCTGTAGCCGAGGCAGAGGACGCGGACCATCGGGGCTCGGATCGGGCTCAGGATCGGCCCCGTGCGGCCGGCCCGGCGCCGGTAGCAGCCGGGCGCCGCCGCGTCGAGGCGACGGCGGTCAGTCGACCACGATCGGGTAGCAGCGGGCGCCCACCGAGGCGGCGAGCACCTGCACGGCGCCGACCGTCGAGACGTCGCCCGCCACGTGGACCACGTCGGTGGCGCGCAGGCTCGGCAGGTGGGCGCTGAGCGGGCCGGAGCGCACGTCCGGCGGCCGATGGCGGCCGCGATCGGCGCAGAGCACGATCCGGCCGACGCCGGTGCGGCGCAGCCAGTCCAGGCTCTCGCGCATGTAGAGGTCCAGGGCGTCGCGGGCGCCGACGGCGAGGGCCATCTCGCGGGCGGGCTCGACGTAGCGGGCCGCCCGGGCGATCGCCCAGATCGCGCCGAAGCCGGCGCCGGCCGCCACCAGCACGAGCCGGCCGCCCCCGGGGCGGTACTGTCCCCGGCCGACGGGTCCCTTGAGCCGCACCGGCTGGTCGAGGCGGAGCCCGTCGAGGGGATCGCCCTCGGGATCGCGGGCGACGTGGAACACCGCGTCGTTGATCTCGGTGGTGCCGTCGACCCGCAGGGTCGGGGACAGCGTCCGCGTCGGCAGCCCCGCGAAGGTCACCAGCGCCTGGTGGCCGGGCTCGCCGGTCGGGCGCCGGGTCAGGGTCGCGACGATCTCGAGGATGCCGGGGCTGAGCCGGCGGATCTCCGTGACCGTCCCCTTGCGGACGGCGACGGGCGGCGGCGGCGCCTCCTCCTGGCCCTGGATCGGGGCGCCGGGGAGGGCCGGCCGCAGGGCCTCGGCCCGGGCCCGGCGGACCGGGTGCCGGCGGCCGGACGGCGCGGCGCCGCCCTGGGCCAGGCCCTGGGCCAGATTCTGGCCGGCGAGCAGGTTGCCGGGCTGCGCCTGCAGCGGCGCGATCATGCCCTCGGCCAGCGCCGCCTCCAGCGGCGTGTCGCCGGTCGAGACGCGGACCGACCGACCGTTGACGACGAGCGAGCAGCGCGCGCCCATGGCTCTCCCCCGCATGCCCTGGTGACGGATCAGCGGGCGCGGATCAGGAGCGAGTCGACCAGGGCCGCCCAGCGCTCGCGGGTCGCGCGGACATCGTCGGTCGGGGCCGATTCGGTGAGGAGCTGGCGCTGCGCCCGCAGCGACTCGACCTCCTGCCGCTGGGCCCGGAGCACCGCCTTCATCACCTGCAGCTCAGCCTCGAGGCGGGCGATCTCGTCGGCCTCGTCCCGCGCCTCCGCGTCGTCGGCGAACGTCTCGGCATACGCCTCGGCGCGCGCGTCGACGGGACGCGGGTCGCGGAGGGGCATCCGGGTCCGGACCTGCTGCTCCAGCCGGACCGGCCGGGCCATCAGGCGGCGCACGAGGTCCGAGCCGCCTGCCTGCTGGTAACGCCGTGCCGCCTCGGCCATCCGACCCATCCCCATCGCGGGCGCTGAAGGGCCCGCCTATCAACAGGAGCTTGATCGGACATGGTTAAGGCGGACTTAAACCGATCCGCGACTTTCGCCGCGTCGGAGCCCTGAGGCGGCCCTTGGGCCATCCGCACGCGCCGCGCACGCCGGCGACCGGCGCGCAGGTCTCGGTCCAGGCCCCCGGACCTTCGGGGTGAAGTCCCCGCGCCGAGTCCCGGCTCCTGGGTCCCGGCCGGGTCGCCCCACCGGCGCGTGGTGGGCGTCCCGCGTGCCGTAGCCGCCAGGCTCGCGCCCGAGATCCCGGAGCGCCGGCACCGCGGCCGCCGGACGGCTCAGGCCGGCCGCAGCTTCGCGAAGCGGTCCTGCAGGCGCCCGATCTGGGCCGGCCTCGGCGCGTCACCCGTCGCCGCGCGGATCGTCGGTCGGCCGTGTTGCCGGGCAAGCCGGTCCGGACCGGATCTCAGGCCGCTTCCGGGGCGGCGCCGACGATCTGGCGGGCCTGCAGCATGGTCATCGGCTCGCCGAAGGCCGGGCCCAGGGCGTACTCGCAGCCGAGCCCGGCGAGGGCCTGGGCGTCGGCCTCGGACTCGCAGCCCTCCGCCACGATGGCGAGGTTCAGCTCGCTCGCCATCCGCACGATCGAGCGCAGGATCGCGGTCTGCCCGGTGCCGATCTGGCGCACGAAGGTCGCGTCGACCTTGATCGTGTCGAACGGGAAGCGCTGCAGGTAGGAGAGGGCCGAGTAGCCGGTCCCGAAATCCGACAGGCACAGGCCCGCCCCGAGGTCGTGGATCCGCGCCAGCATCTGGGCGGCGTATTCCGGGTTCTCCATCACGAGGCTCTCGCTGAATTCCAGCTTGAGCGAGCCGGGCAGGGCCCCCGAGCGGGCCAGCACGGTCTTCACGTCGTGCAGGAGGTCGTGGCGCAGGAGCTGGCGCGAGGACAGGTTGCAGGCCGCGAAGATCGGCGGCTCGACCTCCAGGGAGCGCTGCCACGCCGCGAGTTCCAGGGCGGTGCGCTCCAGGGCGAAGATGCCGAGATTGACCACGAAGCCGCTCTCCTCGGCGAGCGGCAGGAAGGTCGAGGCGGGGATGCGCCCGAGCTTCGGATGGTCCCAGCGCAGCACGGTCTCGAACCCCGCCACGGTGCGGTCCTCGAGGCGCACCACCGGCAGGAACAGCACCCGCATCTCGTTGCGCTCGATCGCCTTGCGCAGGTCGCTCTCCAGCATCAGCCGGTCCGAGCGGTCGGTGCGCATGTGGGCGCGGAACACCTCGATCCGGTCGCCGCCGTTGCGCTTGGCCTGGATCATGGCGATCTCGGCGCTCTTGAACACCTCGTCGCGCTTCAAGTTGGCGCCCGCCTCGTAGAGCGCGAGCCCGATCGAGACGGTCAGGAAGATCTCCCGGTCCGCGTAGGTGATCGGCGTGGCGATCGCCCGGCGGATCATCTCGGCGAAGGCCAGGATCCGGTCGGGGTCGCGCTCGGAGAGGAGGATCACCGCGAACTCGTCGCCGGCGACCCGGGCCAGCGTGTCCTGCGGCCGCAGCAGGCGGCCGAGGCGCCGCGACAGGGTCAGCAGGATCGAGTCGCCCGCCGACAGGCCGATCGCGTCGTTGATGCCCTTGAACCGGTCGACGTCGAGGACGATCACGGTGGGCTTGAGGCGCTGGTCCTGGCCGGCGAAGGCGAGCGCCGCGTCGAGGCGGTCGCCGAACAGCTCGCGGTTCGGCAGGCCGGTCAGGCTGTCGTGCACGGCGTCGTGGAGCAGGCGCTCCTCGGCGGTCTTGATCTCGGTGACGTCCGCGATGGTGCCGACCACCCGGATCACCTCGCCGTCGGCGCCGATCACCGGCCGCGCCTTCAGCCGGTACCAGAAGAACGTGCCGGCCTCCGAGCGCAGGCGGAAATCGTGGACGATGCGCCCGCGCCGCTCCTCGATCACCGTGTCGAGGGCCGCCGAGTAGCGCTCCACGTCGAAGGGGTGGAGCGCGCCGAGCCAGTTGGTCGCCGGCCCCTCCAGGGTGCCGCGGGCGAGGCCGAGCTGGCCCTCGATCTCCGGGCCGACGAAGACGCGGTCGGCGGGCACGTCCCAGTCGAACACGACGTCGCCGGCGCCGGTCAGCGCCAGCGCGCGCCGCTCCGTGTCGGACACGAGGGCGTGGCTGAGGCCGCCCCCCGCGAAGGCGTGCTGGAGCACCGTGAAGCCGATCAGCATCACGATCAGCACGAGGCCGCCGATCAGGGCGGGCTGCACGAGGTCGCTGCCGATCTGGCCGGTGACCGCGAAGCCCGCCGCCGTGACCCAGACCACCAGAAGCAGCCAGGTCGGCACCAGCAGGATGGCGCGGTCGTAGCCGTTATGGGCGGCGAGGTAGACGATCAGCAGCAGGCCGATGCCGGCCACCGCGGCGATCGAGATCCGCGCCACGCCCGCCGCCACCGGCGGGTCGAACACCGCGAGCCCGACGAGGCCCGCCAGGAAGGCGAGCCAGAAGAACGCCACGTGGCTGTAGCGCACGTGCCAGCGGGCGAGGTTGAGATAGGCGAACAGGAAGACCAGCAGCGTCGCCCCGAGCACCGCCTCCGCGGAGGCCCGGTAGACCCGCTCGGCGAGCTCGGTGACCGGGAAGACCCGCTGCAGGAACCCGAAATCGATGCAGGCATAGGCCAGCACCGACCACGCGAGCGCGGCGGCGGCCGGGAAGATGATCGCGCCCTTGACCACGAACACGATGGTCAGGAACAGGGCGAGCAGGCCGCTGATCCCGATGATGATGCCCTTGTAGAGGGTCAGGCCGGCGGTCTTGCGCCGGTAGGCGTCCTGGTCCCAGAGGCGGAGCTGGGGGACGTTGGAGCCGCGCAGCTCGGCCACGTAGGTGACGGTGGCGCCGGGATCCAGCGTGATGGTGAACTGGTCGGCCTCCGGGTTCTCGTCCCGCTCGGGCCGGATGCCCTGGCTCGCCGTGATGGCGGCGATGCGCGAGCCGCCGAGATCGGGCCAGATCACCCCGGAATCGACCAGCCGGAAATGCGGGGCGACCAGGATGCGGTCGATCTGCTCGTCGGTGTCGTTGGTGAGCGCGAACACGATCCAGTCGGGCCGGGCGCCGGCGTCGCGCGCCTTGACGACGATGCGCCGGACGATGCCGTCCTTGCCGGGCGCCGTGGAGATCTGGATCAGGTCGCCGTCGGAGCGGTAGCGCTCGATCGCGGTCGTCAGGTCGATCACCGGCGCGTCGAGGGTGACGCGGACCGCCTCCACGGCCCGGGCGGGCGCGCTCGCGGCGAGCGTGAGCGCGAGGGCACCGACGAGACCGCCGACCAGGGTCAGGAGGAGGGCGAGGATGCGCAAGGGTGTCTTGACTTCCGGCCGTGCGAGCTTCGGCATCGGCCGCCCGGGCGGCCTCGATCGATAGGCGCGGGCCCGACCTGGGGCAAGGTCGCCCCGGGGCCGGTCCACCGCCCGCGGATCGCGCCCCTTTGCGGCCAAATCAAGTTGGGCGGGGCGGGGGCGGCCGTTCTGCCGCCCTCTCCGTCATCGCGAGCGCGGAGACGGCGTCGGTCTCAGGCGGCCCGGAGCGCGCCCGCGATCCTGTCGAGGGCGGGCAGCTTGCGGATCGGGCCGATCGCCGCCAGGGTCGGCGTGCCCTGCAGCATCGCGGCCGCCGCGGCCCGGACATCCGCCACCGTGACGGCGTCGACCTTGTCGATCACCTCCCCGGCGGGAATCACCCGGCCCCAGGCCAGGATCTGGCGGGCGTTGCGCTCGATGCGCCCGCCCGGCGTCTCCAGGGCCGAGAGCAGCGAGACCTTCAGCTGCGCCTTGGCGCGGGCGATCTCGGTGGCGTCGAGGTCCCGGGCCGCCCGGGCGGTGGCCGCCAGCGTCACGTCGACGAGTTCGGGCAGGTCCGCCCCGGCGGTGCCGGCGCCGATGCCGAACAGGCCGCAATCCGAGAACGGCCAGTGGAAGGCCTGGATCTCGTAGGCGAGGCCGCGGGTCTCGCGCACCTCCTGCCAGAGCCGCGAGGTCAGGCCGCCGCCCAGCACCTGCGCGAACATGTGGAGCGCGTAGTAGCGCTCGTCCCGGAAGGAGAGGCCCGGCAGGCCGATCACCACGTTGGCCTGCTCGAGCTTGCGCGGCATCCGCCGCTCGCCGCCGCCGTAGACGCCCGGCACGGAGGCGGGGGCGGTCTTGGCGGGGAGCGCGCCGAAATGGCGCTCGGCCGCCGCCACGATCGCCTCGTGGGCGACGGCGCCGGCGCCCGCCACGACGATGCGGTCCGGCGTGTACTCCCGGTCGAGATAGGCGCGGATCCCGGCCTCGTCGAAGCTCCGGATCGTCTCGGGCCGCCCGAGGATCGGCCGGCCGACCGGCTGGTCCGGGAAGGCGGCCTCCGTGAACGCGTCGTAGACCACGTCGTCGGGGGTGTCCTCGACGGCGGCGTATTCCTGCAGGATGACGCCCTTCTCCCGGGCGAGCTCGCCCGCGTCGAACACCGAGTCGGTGAGGATGTCGCCGATCACGTCGAGGGCGAGACCGGCATCCTCGCCGAGCACCCGGGCGGTGTAGCTCGTCCCCTCCGTGGAGGTCGCGGCGTTGATCTCGCCGCCGACATTCTCGATCTCTTCCGCGATCTTCTGCGCCGACCGGGTGCGGGTGCCCTTGAACGCCATGTGCTCGATGAGGTGGGACAGGCCCGCCTCGTCGGCCCGCTCGTTGCGCGAGCCGGCCCCGACCCAGACGCCCAGGCTGGCGGTGGCGACCCCGGGCATCGGCTCGGTCACCACCGTGACGCCGTTCGGAAGCCGCGTGGTGCGCAGGGACGGCGAGGCGGCGTGCGTTGAGAAATGCTGGTTCATCGACGGCTCGTCGCGGAGGGGGCCGGATGCGGCGCGGATCCCCTCTCCCGTGCGGGAGAGGGGGAGGGGCGCGTGACCCGCGCCAAGCTCACGCGCCCCTCGCGATGCGGGCGCGCTCGCGGATCAGCGCCTCCAGGGCGGCCTGGTCGTTGGCCACCCGGGTCAGGCGCTCGGGCCGGTCCATCAGGTCGGCGAGGTGCGGGGGTAGGGCGGGGCGCAGGCCGCCCGTGGCCCTGGCGACCGCGTCCGGGAATTTCGCGGGATGCGCGGTGGCCAGCGCCACCACCGGGGTCGCCGGATCCTGCTCCAGGAGGCGGCGCCCGGCGCGCACGCCGATGGCGCTGTGGGGATCGAGCACCACGCCGGTGGCGGCCTGGGTCAGCGCGATCTCCGCCATGACGTCGGGCTCCGGCACCGCCACGGCATCGAAGTCCGAGCGCACCGTGGCCAGCACCTCGGGGCTCAGCGAGAAGCCGCCGGACTGCTTCAGCCCGGCCATCAGCCGCGACAGGGACGAGGCGTCGCGCCCGAGCGCCTCGAACAGCAGACGCTCGAAATTCGAGGAAATCTGGATGTCCATGGAGGGGGAGGTGGTGGGGACCACGCCGCGCAGCTCGTAGGCGCCGTGCTCCAGGGTGCGCACCAGGATGTCGTTGGCGTTGGTGCCGATCATCAGCCGCCCGACCGGCAGGCCCATCTGCTTGGCGACCCAGCCGGCGAGCACGTCGCCGAAATTGCCGGTCGGCACCGCGAAGGAGACCGGCCGGTGGGGCGCGCCCAGCGCCACCGCGCTGGTGAAGTAGTAGACCGCCTGCGCGGCGACCCGGGCCCAGTTGATCGAGTTGACCCCCGACAGCCGCACCGCATCGGCGAAATCGGCGTGCTGGAACAGGGCTTTGACGAGGTTCTGGCAATCGTCGAACGTGCCGTCGACGGCCAGCGCGTGGACGTTCTGCGCCGGCACCGAGGTCATCTGCCGCCGCTGCACCTCCGAGACGCGCCCGTGCGGGTAGAGGATGAACACGTCGACCCGGTCGAGGCCGCCGAAGGCCTCCACGGCGGCCGAGCCGGTGTCGCCCGAGGTCGCGCCCACGATGGTGGCGCGGGCGCCGCGCTCGGCCAGGACGTGGTCCATCAGCCGCCCGAGCAGCTGCATCGCCACGTCCTTGAAGGCGAGCGTCGGCCCGTGGAAGAGTTCCAGCAGGAACAGGTTGTCGTCGAGCTGGGTCAGGGGGCAGACCGCCGGGTGGCGGAACGTCGCGTAGGCGGCGTCGATCATCCGGTCGAGGTCCGGCCTGGCGATGTCGCCGTCGATCAGCGGGCGCAGCACCCGCTTGGCGGCCTCCGCGTAGGGCCGGCCCGCCAGGGCGGCGATCTCCGGATGGCCGATCTGCGGCCAGGTCTGCGGCACGTAGAGCCCGCCGTCGCGGGCGAGGCCCGCCAGGAGCGCGTCCGAGAACGAGAGCGGCGCGGCCTCGCCGCGAGTCGAGACGTGGAGCACAGGGTCCTCCGAGGGAAGGCGCCCCCTCTACACGATGCGGGCGGACCTGTCGAAAGCCCTGAATGCGTCGCCGGGACACGGGCCCGGGACCGGTCCGCGCACGGGACGGAGCCGGCGGTTAAACCGGGGCTGAACGGGCCGGTTCAGGGCCGGTTGCCCGGCCGCGTCCTAGAGCCGGACCGCCCCGCTGCCCCCGAGCTGCCGGGCGGATCCCGTCTCGGAGAGAGCCGACATGACCCGAATCATCGCCCTCGCGGGCGTCGCGGCGCTGCTGTCCGGCACCGTCGCCCTCGCGCAGACCCCGCCGCCGCCCGGCGGCCCGAGGCCCGGCCCCGAGGCCGGCGCGCCGCCCCCGCCGCCGCCCCCCGGCGAGCCGCGGCGCGCGCGCGGCCCCGACGGTCCGCCGCCGCCACCGCCGCCGCCGTCGCGGGCCGCCCACATCGTGCTGGAGCGCGGCGACGCGCGGGTCGACGTGAGATGCGCCGACGACGACACGACCAAGGCCTGCGCCGACGTCACCCTGCAGATGCTCGAGAAGCTCGCGACCTTCCGGCCCTGAGCCCCCTCCCGCGCCCGCCGCACCGGCGGCGGGCGCCCCCCGGGGGCGCCCTCAGGCGCGCGTGCCGGGCGCCCTGGTCAGGCGGCAGCCGGTGATGCGCCACTGCCCGTCCGCGTCGCGGGCGAGGCTGTACTCGGCCGTCCAGTCGACGCCGTACTCGTCCTGGATCGCCACCGACTGGACCACGCCCGCCGCGTCCGTGTCCCGCGCCTCGCCGAACACGAAGCTGCGGTGACGGTAGACCGGACGGTACTGGTTCCGGACCATGCCGATGAACAGGTCGGCATTCGGGAACAGCTCCCGGATCCCCGGCGCGGCCTGCTCGTAGGCGGTCTGCGCGTCGTCGCGGCCGAGCGCCTGCGCCTGCTTGGCGATGACCGCCCGGGCCGCCGCGCGCCCCGTCTCGTCGGCCGCCGCCGGCCCCGCGAGGCCCAGGACGAGGAGCAGGACGGACCAGGCGCGCATCGCTGTCACTCCGGCAGAGTCGGACCGAGATCCGTCTTCGTCCCATGAAGATGGTCTCCGCCGCGCCCACGACAATGTCGGCCGCGGTGCCGACGATGATCGCCGCGCCGTCGCCGGTCACCGGGCCGCGCGGAAGCGCGTCCCGGCGGGCAAGCGCGGCCGTTCGGGAAGCGCGCACGGGTTGGGCAGACATCGCGCCCTGGTTGTGCAAGTCGCTGGAAAGATGGGCATTTTCGCACCCGCCGGGCGCCGCGGGTTTGACCCTCCGCCGCGGTTTTGCGAGCCTCCGCGGGCCGACTCGGTTCCGGCGGGGAACCGACCGGGCGGAGCGCGGGACGATGATGCGAAGCCACGCGGACGACAGCGCCGAGGCCCGTCCGGCGCCGGCCATGAGCGTCGGGGTGTTCATCCCGATCGGCAACAACGGCTGGCTGCTGTCGGAGAACGCCCCGCAGTACCGCCCGAGCTTCGCGCTCAACAAGGCGATCACCCTGAAGGCGGAGGGCTACGGGCTCGACTTCGCCCTGTCGATGATCAAGCTCCGCGGCTTCGGCGGCAAGACCGAGTTCTGGGACCACAACCTCGAATCCTTCACCCTGATGGCGGGGCTCGCCGCCGTCACCACCCGGATCCGGCTGTTCGCCACCGCGGCGACCCTGTGCCTGCCCCCCGCCATCGTGGCCCGCATGGCGGCGACCATCGACTCGATCTCCGACGGGCGCTTCGGCCTGAACCTCGTCACCGGCTGGCAGAAGCCGGAATACGACCAGATGGGCCTGTGGCCGGGCGACGCGCATTTTGCCAATCGCTACGATTACCTGGCCGAGTACGCGCAGATCCTGCGCGACCTGTGGGAGACGGGCGCCAGCGACCGCAAGGGCGCGTATTTCCAGATGAACGATTGCCGGCTGAGCCCCCGGCCGCAGGCGCCGGTGAAGATCATCTGCGCCGGCCAGAGCGGCGCCGGGCTGGCCTTCACGGCCCAGTACGCCGACTACAATTTCTGCCTGGGCAAGGGGCTCAACACGCCGACCGCCTTCGCGCCCGTGGTCGAGAAGCTCGCCGAGGCCAGCGCGCGGACCGGGCGACGGGTGACCGCCTTCGCGCTGTTCATGATCATCGCCGACGAGACCGACGACGCCGCCATGGCGACCTGGGCGCACTACAGGGCGGGCGCGGATGCCGAGGCGATCGCGTGGCTCGGCGCGCAGGGCGCGGCCGACACCAAGTCGGGCAGCGACACCAACGTGCGCCAGCTCGCCGACCCGGCCTCGGCGGTGAACCTCAACATGGGCACCCTGGTGGGCAGCTACGCCAGCGTGGCCGCGATGCTCGACGCCGTCATGACCATCGACGGGGTGGAGGGCGTGCTGCTGGTCTTCGACGATTTCCTCAAGGGCCTCGACGCCTTCGGGACCCGGATCCAGCCCCTGATGCGGTCGCGCCGGCACGTGACGGCGGCAGCTCTGCCCGAGGTCGCCTGATGGACCGCCCGACGACCTATCCGATGGACCAGCCCGCCGGCTTCCGCGACGCCCAGGGTCGGCACGGCGGCGTCGTCCTGCCGGCCCGCCCGGAGCCGATCGCCCTCGATCCCGCGACCACGTTCCTCATCGTCGTGGACGTCCAGAACGCCTACGCGAGCCCGGGCGGCTACCTCGACCGGGCCGGCTTCGACGTCTCGGGCACCGGCCCGGTGATCGCCCGGATCGCCCGGGCGGTGGCGGCGGCGCGCGCCGCCGGCATCCCGGTCCTGTGGTTCCAGAACGGCTGGGACCCCGCCTATGTCGAGGCCGGCGGCCCGGGCTCGCCGAACTGGCACAAATCCAACGCCCTCAAGACCATGCGTCGGAATCCTGAAGCGAACACGCAGCTCCTCGCCAAGGGATCCTGGGACTACGCGCTGGTGGATGCCCTGACGCCGGAGCCCGGCGACATCGTGATGGGCAAGCCCCGCTACAGCGGCTTCTACAACACGCCCCTCGACAGCACCCTGCGGGCCCGGGGCGTGACCACGCTGGTCTTCACCGGCATCGCCACCAACGTCTGCGTCGAGTCGACCCTGCGGGACGGGTTCCACCGGGAGTATTTCGGGATCGTGCTGGCCGACGCCACGCACCAGGCCGGACCGGAGAGCCTGCACCGCGCGGCGCTCGCCAATATCGAGACCTTCTTCGGCTGGGTCTCGGACGTCGCCGCCTTCGAGTCCGCCCTCGGGGTGCCCTCGCGCGCCCCGGTCGGCGCGGCCGGCGCCGATCTGGCCGGATAAGTGCATCGCCCGCCCGGCCGGTGACCGGCAGGGTGCGCGAGGACCGCCGCGACGCGGCCCTCCGCGCGGCCTGCCCGGCCCAGCCGACAGGTCGAGCGCGGGAGGCGCGGGGAATGCCCAAGCAGGTCGTGATACCGCCGGGAACCGGCAAGCCGCTGGCCCCCTACGTGCCGGGCACGCTGGCCGACGGGGTCCTGTACGTCTCGGGCACGCTGCCGCTGGACGCGGAGGCCAACGTGGTCCATGTCGGCGACGCGGCGGCCCAGACCCGCCACGTGCTGGAGACCATCAAGGGCGTGGTCGAGGCCGCGGGCGGCACGATGGACGACGTCACCTTCAACCACGTCTTCCTGGCGGACTGGGCCGACTACGCGGCGATCAACGCCGTCTACGCCGAGTATTTCCCGGGCGAGAAGCCCGCGCGCTACTGCATCCAGTGCGGCCTCGTGAAGCCCGAGGCCCGCGTGGAGATCGCCGCGATCGCCCATATCGGCCGCTGATGGGCCCGCTCCACCACGCTGTGGCGGGCCCGGCGGGCGGTCGGCCGGTGCTGCTCTCGCCGGGGCTCGGCGGCGCGGCGGGCTACTTCGCGCCGCAGATGGCGGCCCTGACCGCGCGGTTCCGGGTCGTCACCTACGACCATCGCGGCACCGGGCGCTCGCCCGGCCGGCTCGCGTCGGACCACGACGTCCCCGCCATGGCGCGGGACGCGCGCGCGGTGCTGGACGCGGCCGGGATCGAGCGGGCCGACGTGGTCGGCCACGCGCTGGGCGGTCTGATCGCCCTCCAGATGGCTTTGGACGCGCCCGACCGGGTCGGGCGGGTCGTGGTGATCAACGGCTGGGACGCCCTGGACCCGGCCACGCGCCGCTGCTTCGCGGCCCGCCGGGCGATCCTGGCCGGGGGCGGACCGGAGGCCTACGTGCGGGCGCAGGCGATCTTCCTGTACCCGGCGGCGTGGCTCTCCGCGCAGGCCGAGCGGGTCGAGGCCGACGAGGCGCAGGCCCTGGCGCATTTTCCCGGCGCCGAGACCGTGCTGACGCGCATCGCCGCCCTGGAGGGCTTCGCCATCGCCGACCGCCTCGGAGCGATCGGCCACGAGACCCTGGTGATGGCCGCCCGGGACGACGTGCTGGTGCCCTACACCCGGTCCGAGCGGCTGGCGGCGGCGCTGCCCAACGCCCGGCTCGCCCTCGCCCCGGAGGGCGGCCACGCCCACAGCGTCACCCGGCCCGAGGCCTTCAACCGGGCGCTCCTGGACTTCCTGGACCGGGACTGAGAGCCCGCTACGCCCGCAGCGCGATCATCGGCAGCACCACCGCGTCGAGGGCGGCGGCCAGCACCGGGAGCAGGGCCGGCCAGCGCAGGGTCGCCGCGGTGCCGATCTGCCCCCGGGCGAAGGCCAGGATCAGCATCGGCACCAGCGGCAGCAGATCCCGGACCTGCAACCCGCCGTGGCCGGCCGCCGGGGCGAGGGCCTGCGCCAGCACCGTCAGCCAGAGGCCGAGCAGCGCGCCCCCCGAGAGCCACAGCCGCTCCGCGAGCGGGGGAAGGGGCCCCCGCCGCAGCGCGAAGGGCGGCACCAGCAGCGCGGCGGCCCAGAGCGCGTAGAGGATCCCGGGCAGCGGGACGGGCAGGGACCCGAATCCGTCCCCCGCGCCGGCGGGGTGCGGCAGTCCGAGGCTCGCGGCCGGGAGGGCCGGCAGCAGGGCGAACACGGCGAGCGGCAGCCGGTCCCGGCAGGCGCGGGCCAGCCGCCCCGGAGGTGGGAACGGCACCAGCAGCATCCCCGCGAGCGGCGCGCAGGCCGGCCGCGCCAGCACCACCAGGCCGATCGCCAGCGCCGCTCCGGCGCGGCGCGCCGATCTGCGCCGGCCCGTCATCGGCCGGGGGCTGAGCAGCGCGGCCGCGAGCGCCGCCAGCGCCAGGACGGGCCCGTCCGGGCCGGAGGCGGCCGCGAGCGAGGCCGGGCAGCACAGCAGCGCGAACAGCGCGGCCCGTCCCCGGGTCGCCAGGGCCAGGGCGGCGAGCCCCAGGCTCAGGAACGCCGCGATGCGGGCGAAGGCGAGGGCGAGGGCGGCCGGCTCGCCGGGCAGGCCGATCCAGGCCAGCGCGAGGCAGGCCGGGAGGCCGAGGCCCAGGAAGGCGCGGGCCCAGAACCGGCCGCCGCCGGTGACCGGCAGGTTCACGGCCGCATCCCGGGGGCCGCCGCGGCCCCGGCGGGGTCGACCGGGCGGCCGGCCTCCGCGCCGAGGGCGCGCGGCATCGCCATCCCGCTCAAGCCGCGCGCCGCGCGCGCGCGGCGCGCAGGAGGTCCGGCACGAGCCCCGGCAACGCCGCGGCCAGGAGGCCCGCCGCCCGCAGGACCTCCGCGGCCTCCCGGGGGGAGCGACGGGCGAGGGCCAGGGCGAGCCGCAGGGGCACCTGCGCGCCGAAGCTCGCCGCCGCCAGGGCGAGGGCCGTCCCGGCGCCGTGGTGCTTGCCGGCATAGAGGATCTGGCTGCGCAGGAAGTAGAACAGCCGCCGCGCCCGCACCTGCCGGGTCGTGCCCTGGCCGACATGGTGGGCGACCGCCCCGGCCACGTGCCGCACCGCGAAGCCCGCCGCCCGGGCCCGGGCGCAGAGGTCGGCATCCTCCCAGTAGACGAAGAAGCGCGGGTCGAACCCGCCGAGCGCCCGGAACAGGTCGCGGCGGATCATCAGGAAGGCGCCCATCACCTGGTCGACGGCGCGGTCCTCCGCGTGGTCCCATTCGCGCAGGAAGTGCGGCCGCACGAGGCCCAGGCGGTCCAGCGCCAGGGCGCGGCCGACGAGGCCCAGCGCCGAGGGCGCCCGCGCGCAGGAGCGCGCGGTCCGCCCGTCCGGATCGACGAGCCGCGCGCCGACGATCCCGGTCCGCCGATCGGCCGTCAGGGCGGCCAGAGCCACGCCGAGCGCGTCGGGCGCGACCTGCGTGTCCGGGTTCAGGAACAGGATCGCGGGGGCGTCGCCGGCGGCGGCGCCCTGGTCGCAGGCCCGGCCGAAGCCGAGATTCGCGGCGTTCTGGATCAGCCGGAGCGGGCGGGGCAGGGCGGGCAGGGTCTCGGCGGAGCCGTCCGTGGAGGCGTTGTCCACCACGGTGACCTGCACGGCCGCGGCGTCCCGCGCGGCCGCGAGGCTCGCGAGGCAGGCGCGCAGCAGCGAGCCGCCGTTCCAGTTGACGATCACCACGTCGAGGGCAGGGCGGTCGGTCACGGCAGGTCCCGGGGCGGCCCGAGGCGGCCGAGGGCGCCGTCGCGGGCGGCCGCGAGGAGCCTGAGCAGCACGGCGGGCCGCCAGCCCGAATCCGCCCAGTACAGCCCGGCCTGGAGCGGCAGGTAGGCGGCCTGGGCGAGCTTCCAGCGCAGCGGCACGTGCGGCAGCCGCCACGCGTAGATCGCGTTGCGCAGGTAGGTCGCCATGCGGAACAGGGGCTGGCGCGGCATCGTGATCCCGAAGGCCCGGACCGTCCCGCCGCCGACGCGGTGCGGGATCGCGACGGCGTCGGTCTGGTAGCAGCCGTAGCCGAGGCTCCAGGCACGGAAGCACCATTCGAGCTCGACCCCGTCGATGAAGAAGTCGCCGCGGAAGGGCCCGACCCGCGCGAAGGCGTCGAGGTCGATGAGCGAGCCCGAGGTCGCCAGGAACTGCACCGGGGCGAGGTCGTCGCGTGCCGGCGCGCCGGGACGCGGCGGGTAGGCGGGCGCCTTGTGGCCCGGTGCCGGCGCCGGGACCGGGCCGACCACCGCCGCCGGGATCCCGGCCTCCCGCAGCCGGTCCCGCGCCGTCAGCAGCGCGGCGGCGAGATCCGCGGGCGGCTCGGCGTCCTGGTCGAGAAGGAGCAGGGTTCCGGCCCCCGCGGCGCGGGCGGAAGCGGCGATCCGGTTGAGCGCCTCGGCGATGCCGAGATTCGCGCCCTCCGACAGCAGGGTCACGCCGGACCGGGCGAGTTGATCGGCCGCCCCGGCCGGGAGGCCGCCGTTGTCGAAGGCGATCACCGCGGCGTATCCGGCCGAGGCCAGGGCCCGGACGCGCGCCAGCTGGTCCGGCCGCGGCCGGAACAGGGTGATCCCGAGGACGAGGCGGCCGGGCCGCGGATCGGGCACCGGCCGTGCCCCGGTAAAGGGTCCGGCAAAGGCCCCGGCGACGGTCGCGGGACGGCCCGTCACGCCCGCTCCACCGCGGCGGTCGCCGCCTCCAGCGCGGCCGTGATGGCGGCGGCCTGCTCGGCGCTGAGCGGGCCGCGGGCGAGCCGCATCTGCAGGGCGAGCTTCAGGCCCTCCTTGGCGCGCACGACCGAGGGCGGGGGACCGTCGCCCCGGGCGGCCTCGGCCTCCGCCATCCGGGCGAGGATCGCCTCGAGAATCGGGCGGTTGCCGTCCAGGAAGGCTTGCCCCTCCGGCGTGATCGTGTGCAGCCGCTTGGTGCCCTCCCCAGGGGTCACCGTGACGTGGCCGAGTTCCTCCAGGAGAGTGAGCGTCGGGTAGACGGTTCCGGGGCTCGGGCTGTAGGCGCCGCCGACCCGCTCCTCGATCGCCTTGATGATCTCGTAGCCGTGGCGGGGCTTCTCGGCGATCAGGTGGAGGATGACGAGGCGCAGGTCGCCGTGGGCGAAGAAGCGCGCGAGGTCGCCGCGGCCGCCGCGGCCGAACATCCGGCGCTCGCCGGGCCCGCGACCCGGGTGGCCGTGGGGCCCGTGCCGTCCGCGTGGATCGCCGCCCATCGGGCCGCGATGGGCGCGGACGCGGAAGGCGTCGAAGGGATCGGCGCGGAGGAAGGCCGAGAGACGGGGATGCATGGATTCGACTCGATTTCGATATGACTAATTTTCAGATATATCGAAATACCGTCGGCTGCAAGGCCGTCGCGCCCGTCGCGCGGCGCGGCCTCCGATGCGGCGTCCGATGCGGCCTCCGGCGCCAGCGCCGATGGGGCCCCACGGTTTACGGCCTCGGCCGGTTCCGTTAGTGCGACGGGTGTCCGACAGGACGATCGTTCCCGCGCCGCCTCGCGCCTCCGACGCTGCCCGCCAGCTGCCGCCCATGACCCGATCAGAGCCCCGCGCCCCGACCGCGCCCGCTTGGCGGGCGGCCGACGGATCCCGCGCCCCGTGACGGCCCGCGGCGAACGCCCCACCGCAGAGTCCTGAGATGCGCCGCGGCTCCGACGGGACCGGCCGGATCTCGGCCCTGACGCGGATGCGACGCCGCCTCGGTCGGCTGCGCGACCCGCTGGCCACGCCGTCGGCGCTGCACCGCCGCTGGGCGGGCGCGGCGGCCGGCGCGGACCTGGAGGCGCGCCTGATCGCCGTCCTGTCCCCGCACGTCGACGCGGCGTTCTACGCGAGCTGGTACGGGATCGCGGCCGACCCGGTGCGCGACTACCTCGTCCACGGCTGGCGCGCGGGCCGCGACCCGCGCCCCGACTTCGACTCCGCCGCCTACCTCGCCGCCCATCCCCACCTCGCCCGCGCCGGCATCAACCCGCTCCTGCACGCCCTCGCGCGCCGCCGCGCCGGACGTGAAGGGGAGGGGGAGGCGGCCGCCCTGCCCAAGCCCGACACGGCCGAGGCCCACCGCCTCGCCCGCCGCCTCGTCGACGGCGCCTTCTACCTCGCCGGCAATCCCGACCTCGCCGCCGCCGGCGTCGACCCGGTCGACCACTACATGGCCTCCGGCTGGCGCGAGGGCCGCGAGCCGGCGCCGCAATTCGACACCCTGGCCTACTGCCTCACCCGCGGGATCACCTTCGCCACACAGAACCCGCTGGTCCACTACGTCCTCCACGGCGGTCCCGCCCGGCCCGACCCGGACGCCGCGCTCGCCCTGCGGATCGAGACGCTCGCCCCCTACTTCGACGCCGCCCACTACCGGCAGCGCCTGCCCGAGCCGCAGGCCGAGGCCCTGGCCGGAGCCTCGGACGCCGCGCTGCTGCGCCACTACGTGGCGGAGGGCTGGCGGGCGCGGATCGGCCCGCGGCCGGACTTCGACCCGGCCGGCTACGTGCAGGCGCGGTCCGGCAGCCGGGCGGTCAGCGACGACCCGTTCTTCCGTTACGTCGCCGAGACCCGGCTCTCCGGGGGCGAGCCGTTCGCGGAGCCGCACCGGCTGAACCTGCCGGCGGTGGACGCGGACTGGTACCGGGCGACCTACCCGGACGTGGGCGGGCGCGAGCCGTTCCTGCACTTCGCCGAGGCGGGCTGGCGGGAGCTGCGCGATCCCGGGCCGGGACGCTCGACGCTGGCGGCGCTGCTGCGGGTCTGCGGGCTGCGGCCGGCGCGGGCGCCGGTGGAGGACACCGGCTGGCTGGGGGCGATCGGGCGGGAGACCCTCGACCGGGACGCGCTCCTGGACCTGCAGGCGCGGCTGGTGGCGGGGCATTTCGACCACGGCTTCTACCGGGCGCGCTACGGCCTGTCCGAGGCGGAGGACGCGGTGCGCGACTACTGCGACACCGGCTGGAAGACGGGCCGCAATCCCCGACCCGACTTCGACGGGCAGGCCTACGCCGACGCGCATCCCGGGATGCGCGAGACGGGCCTCGCGCCCCTCGCGCACCTCCTCGCCACGGCGCTGATGCACGGCACCGACATCGCGGCCGGTGCCTTCCACCCCTGCTACGGCACGCCGGACTCGCGGGAGGCGGTTCTGGCCGACGAGGCCCGGACGGTCGCGCCGTTCTTCGACGCCGCCTTCTACGCCAAGCGCAACCCCGACGCCGCCGGCGCCCCCGGCGGGCCGCTCGCCCACTTCGTCGCCTACGGCCAGCACGAGGGGCGCGACCCGAGCAAGACCTTCTCCATCGCGTTCTACAGGGAGACCTACGGCCATCTGCTGGGGCCCGGGGAGTCGCCGTTCCTGCACTACGTGCGCACCGGCCGGGCCGCCGGGCTGATGGGCTGCCCCGAGGATCTCGGCACCTACCCGCCCATGGAAGCCCCGGCGGCCCACGAGTGGGACCGCCTGCCCCGCGCCCTGCCCATCGCGCAGGCCCGCGTCGTCGTCATCGTCCCGGTCTACAAGGGCCGCGGCGAGACCCTGCGCGCCATCCATGCCTGCCTGTCGGCGCCCCAGGCCACCCCCTTCACCCTGCTCGCCGTCAACGACCGCTCCCCCGACCCGGAACTCACCGCGGAGCTCGCCGCCCTCGCCGCCCGCGGCCTGTTCCACCTCGTCGAGAACGAGCAGAACCTCGGCTTCGTCCGCTCGGTCAACCGCGCCCTCGGCCTGCGCCAGGGCCGCGCCGTCGTCCTGCTCAACTCCGACGCTGAAGTCTTCGGC